>LKMJ01000842.1_pt1 | contig 25480 bp, 41 predicted proteins | sample 643391 | NCBI WGS metagenome assembly LKMJ01 (sample SAMN04112250, study PRJNA286221) | soda lake metagenome | biome: soda lake; feature: Kulunda Steppe; material: water; isolation source: sample PL-Br10 brine of Picturesque Lake | place: Russia: Kulunda steppe | collected 2010-07 | reverse complement strand
GGGTGCCCCTACCCCTCCCCCCCCACACTCACTGGTCCAGCGCCTTAGTGAACGCCGCCTCAAAGTCCCACAGTTTGAACGGCTCCCCCCCCAGCCGCTTCCTGCGCTGCGCCGCCGCCTTCTCCCCCACCACCTCAGGCGCCTTGCCCGCCTTGGCCCCGCCGGCCTGCTGCTGCTGCTGCTGCTGCTGCTGCTGGTGCCGCTGCTGCAGCAGCTGCTGGTGCTGCTCCAGCACGTGCTGCGTGTGCGCGGGGTTCTGGGACACCGCCAGGCCGTGCGCGATGAGCTGGGTGTGGTGCTGCGCCAGCGCGGCCTCCAAGTGGTACAGCGCCTGCAGGAATGCGCATGCACGTGTGTTTAGCGTCGCATGTGCGCAAGTGCGCGTGGGCGCCTCGGCCTGTGCTACACATGATGTGTACTGTATGAGCGAGTCAGTATTCACATGCGCACACAAAAGCAGCACATGCACCTACACAAGCAGCACCCCGGTAGGGTTCCCCTACCCACGCCAGCGTCCTGGCACTGCTTACGCACATGCGCAGCGTGAGGGGCTGGCTTGGGCACAACCTGGGCACGCGCTGCAGCACCAAAAGGACGCTTGCTTGTACATGCGTGTGTGCGTGGCTGCGAGGGACCACAAAGCTAAAGGGACACTTGCTTGTACATGCGAGGGAGCACAAAGCTAAAGGGAGCACAAAGCTAAAGGGAGCACAAAGCTAAAGGGAGCACAAAGCTAAAGGGACACTTGCTTGTACATGCGTGTGTGTGCGTGGCTGCGAGGGAGCACAAAGCTAAAGGGCAGCGACGGGTCAGGCTGCCTATAGCTGCGTCCCAAGTGCCGTGCGAGGGGCAAGATGGGCGCCCAAACGCAGCATACCAGGGCGTGCGGTGCCCTTGCCCAAGCGCCCCATCCTGCTCATGCTGCGCAGAGCAAGAGAGGACGCACACCCTCCCCTGCAGCCCAAAGGCCCCCCCTACCCCCTCCAACCTGCATCGCCTGGCCGTTGTCTCCGGGGTGCATCTTGAACAGCGTCTCCATGTGCGCCATCAGCATCTTGTATCGCTTGCGGCAATTACCAAGCGCAAAGCCTGACAGCCCCGGCAGCGCGGTCTGCAGAAGCAGCAGCGGCAGCGTTGGCGCTGGCGGCAGCAACCATAGCAAGCATTGCGCATTTAAAATCTGCGTGCCTGAGCAAGCAAGGCTCGGTGCTAGCAGGCGCACCATTATGTGCGTGCTACTCAGGGGCACAAACCCACACGCACTTGTACACGTACACACAATTGCACCCACACATCCACGCACACACGCGTGCAGCCACAAGCACATGTACACATACAGTGTATGTCATACACCCATGCATGCACACGCGCACAGACACACACACACACACAAACACACACACAAATACTCACTTGGATGTCCATGTCCCGCTGCATGTCCTCTGTCGCGTGCACGACCTCCTGCGTTACGTGCCTGATTGCCTGCGCAGCGCGCGCGTGGTTGTGAGGTGCAGCAGATAGGCGCAGCAGATTTGGGCAGCAAAAAGTGGTTCTGCTAGAAAACAGGCGCATCCCGCTGCCAACAGTGCAGCGGCGCTGGCGGGCATTGAGCTGGTGGCTGCAGACACCAGACTTCAGGGGCAAAAGTGATGCTGCAGGCATCAAGCTGCGTGAGAAATCAAGGAATCAAGGATTCTGTGTGGGAAATGGCAGTCGCATGGTGGGGCAGCTCGATGAGGTTGGCTGTTGTATGATGGGCGGCTGTTGCATGGTGAGACAGCTTGATGGGGCGGTCCCCCTGCCAATGCTTCCACTGCCCAACCAGTGTGGCCAGGGCAATGCATGCATGCGTGTGCGCTTGCGCCTTAAAGTTGCGCACTGGCTAGCAATATGTGTGGGCATGATTTGCCATGCATGAGCGTGCACATGGCCAAAGACATTGCAGGCGCACGCGTGCACGCACGCTCGCCCCTGCAGCGGCCACTCAGCAGCCTGATGACACAGCGCAGTTGCGCGATGGGGGGAGCGCAGACTCATCAAGCACGGAGCAGCACACACTCGCCAGAGGCAGCGATCCTCTCCCCAACGATGCACTCACCAAGCAGCGGCGCGCACACTCACCAACGGCAGCACACTCACCAACGGCAGCACACTCGGCACTCACCAACGGCAGCACACTCACCAACGGCAGCACACTCCGCACTCACCAACGGCAGCACACTCACCAACGGCAGCACACTCACCAACGGCAGCGTGTCGTCGGTGGGCTGCAGCACCTTGATCATGCGCGACGTGGCGGCGCCCTCGATGTAGTCGTGCAGCAGCGGCACCGGGGTCTCCTGAGGAGGGGGGGCCAGCAGGCGAGTCAAGCAGTCGTGCGGAGCCGCGGCTGAGACGCTCAGCAGCGTTTGTGCATGTGAGGGCACGGGAGCGCATCACTCTAGCAGAGCGCCGTGCAGGACACGTTTTATGGAGGACACGTTTTATGGAGGGGTGCGCAGAACACGCGATGGAGGGGCGTGCAGAACACGCGATAAAGGGGTGCGGGCTGCAGCCTGCGTGCAGGCTTTGCAGAAGCCTGCGTTGGGGGATGGGATGCGCAGCCGTCGGGCTCGTGCCAGCGTTAGACGGCCACCGTTGCTCGAGTGCGTGGAGTCTCTCGGGGCGGCTGTGGTGTGTAGCAGGGCGGAGCTTGCGGAGCTGTAGCCCACTCAGAGCGGGTGAAGCACAGGGTGCGATGCTGAGGAGTGCGCGTGCAGGCGCGCAGGACCGGCAGGCAGCGCCGGCAGGCACCTGCCCCGAGCAAGCACGCACCTTCTCAGGGTCCCATGTGCACGCCCAGCCAAGCATCTCCAGCAGCAGCATGAAGCACACCACGCCCTGCAGGCGCCCAGACCAATGCCGCGCACGTGCGCGCAAAAGCGCTTGAGGCAAGAGCGCATGGGGCACACGCGCGAGGCACATGCGTGCGAGACATGTGTGTGTGAGGCACGTGTGCGCGAGACATGCACGCACAAGACTCGCGCACGCAAGTTTGTGAGGGCGGCTCTCGCGCAGGGTCACACGCAGGGCACCTCCACGGCCTCCTGCTGCGCGGGCTGCGCGTGAGCAAGACCGTGCGGCAGGGGTTGCAGGCAGGGCGCGCACAAGGCATGGGCCAGCCAGGGCACTGGGGTGACGCGCAGGCCCTTGGGGCAGAGCAGTCCGTGGGCTGGGAGGGTCAGACCAGCTGCCGGCGCTGCGGCATGGCTCAGGCCATGGGCTGCTGATGGCCATGGGAATGTTTTGATGGCTTGGGCCATGCACTACTGATGGCCACGGGGGTTCTGGTAACTCAAGCCATGAGCTGGTAATGGCCATGGGGCTACTGATAACTTAGGCCACGGGCTGCTGCTAACCCAGGCCATGGGCTGCTGATGGCTCAGGCCAAGGGCTGCTGACGGCCATGGGCTGGTGCTGGGGGCACGGCTCAAGCAAGCCATGTGGACTGCGGATGGCAGGGTGCAAGGAGGTGTGGCACGCCTGCAACAAGAATGGGGGCTAGAGGCTCCAGGGCGCGTCTGTGTGCACGCAGCCCTGATGTGCTGAGAGGGCAGGGGGAGGGGCAAAGTCCCCCGGTGCGCGACGTGGTTGACCTGCTAATGCAACGCTTGTACGCACAAGTACGCGCACATTCACACACTCTAGCACACTCTTTCCAACACACACACACACGCACGCACACACAGCAAGCACACACAGCAGGCAGGTGCCCAGTCAGCGCCTGGGGCCGCACCAGCGCATGGCGCACACACCTCGTGGCGCTTGAACACAGAGTAGTGGTGGAACAGCACGGGCACCGCGCGGCTCAGGAAAAGGCCCATGCAGCCCTTGAAGCCCTCCACCTCATCCTGCATTCACACACCAAGCACGCACAGATCATGCACACAGCAAGCATGCATAAAGTATGCACACACCAAGCACGCACAGATCATGCACACAGCAAGCATGCATAAAGTATGCACACACACCAAGCACGCACAGATCATTCACACTGGCTCCTCATCCTGCACCCATACATCAAGCGCGCGCGTGCGTCATGCACACAAGCACCTCTTGCCCTGACTCTGTCATGCGCACAAGCGCTGCCCCCCCTCACACCCAAAAATCATGATCAAAGGCATCTGAAGCTGCACCTCAGCATCTCGCGCATGCTCACTCCCCGGCCATCCCCCACCACCTGAGGTAAAGCCAGACACAGGCGCATTCCTGAAAGGGCGAGGCATCCCTAAACCCAACGCCCCTGCTCCTCTGGAGTGCAACAAGCCATCTCGCTTTTACAGGTGGGGGTGCATGCGTACGCGGAGCAGAGAGGTGCGGAGGTGCAGCAAAGCGTGCAACACCTGGTGGCACTAATGGGCGTGCGTGCGCGTGCGCGCGTGTGCCTGTTGTTTGTGTGTGCCTGTGTTGGTATGTGTGCCTGTGTGTGTGTGTGCGTGTGCTCGTGTGTGGGTGTGCGCACGCGCGCGACGGGTACCGACTGGCCTCCTAGGGTTTTGCAAGGCTGCTGCCGTTGCAGGGGATCAGCGTTTGCCTTTGCCGGCCAAAAAAACCAAACGCCCATGCAAAGAGCACCCGCTATGTGTGCGTGCACCATCCAGCCAACGAGCACTGGAACCACGGGACAAGCACACCCGGTCCTCCAGCAGCACGCACACCAGGTCTTCACGAGCAGCGAGCACACCCGTTCTACACAAGCAGGCCTCACGGCCGCTGCAGACAGCAGCACGTGCCTGAGGGATAGCAAGGGCACTCTTTTGGGTGGGGGCGGGCACCCTCCCTGTGCGCTGGTGCTCTCTGGTGGTGCCTCAGTACAAGGGCACAAGGAACCCACACTGCCGCCGCCAGTGCGCAAGTGCGAGGGGAGGCGCACGCCATGCGCTTGCTGTTCATTCCCTGCCCGCGCCCACGAGCGCGTGCTCACTCACCGAGGTCAGCGTGCCTGTGGCGTACCACGCAAACAGGGGCTCCCAGCAGCGCTGCAGCGCGCCCAGGTACTCCTGCCAGCCGCCCAGCATGTGCTGCAGCTGGTGCAGCAGCTGCTGCTGCTGCTGCGGCTTGTCGGGCATGTGGGTGGCCAGGCGGCAGTAGGACGCGTGCGAGGGTGGGCTGGCGGCGGCGGAGCCGACGTCTGGCGAGTTGCGATCCAGCGGCGGCCACTGCTCCAGCATGTGCTGCACCAGCAGCAGCAGCAGCGTCTCTGACCTACGCGCATGGCCACATATGCGTGGGTAGGGCATCGCTCTGGGCATGCTCTGTGTAGGTTTTTGGGGAACTGCTGGCCTGGGAAGGGGGGGAGAGGTTGAATGTGCAGCCATGACAATGGACATCCAGTGCGTGTGTGTTTAGGTGCATGTATGTGTGTGTTAAATTGGGCATCCGGTGCGTGTGTGTCAGTGACGATGGGCATATGGCAGAACCCTGACTGTCAAACTTGCTGGTTGGGAGTGTTACATTCCATTCCTCTTTTCATTGTAGTGCCGTACGTGCGCACGCGTGCGCGTGTGTTGGGGTGCACTGCGCAAAAGCACGCCTGTGGGTGCGAGAGCCTGGCAGGCTGCGCTCGCAGTGCGCACTTGCGCAGGCAACCGTGCGCGCTGCACGGCGCGGCAGCATGGCCCATGGCACACCGGCCCCCCATGCCCGCAGCAGCGTGGTGCGCACCTGACGCGGAACAGCCGCCCAAAGCGCAGCAGCACGCCCAAGCCCTGGCCAAAAGGCAGGTGCACGTGCACGGTGGGGTCCGCCAGTGCCTGAACCAGCACCGACATCGCCTCAGGCAGCGCTCCACGCCCCCCAAGGCCCTGCGCGTGCACATGACACACATACGCACACAAGGCAAGTCAGCACATACATGTGTGTGTGTGGACATGTATGTAGACGTGTGTGCATGAATGGTTGTGTGTGTAGATGTCCGTGGGAGTGGTGGCATTTGTGCACCGAGTGGTGATGCGCACGCCTCTGTCGTGCACATCTTGCCGGTACTCACGCCAGCAGGGCCTGGCGCACGCGCTGGGACCAGCGGAACATGGCAAAAGCCTGCAGAGCGCCAGGATGTGGCACAGGGGAGGCGCGCGCAGACAGGCGCATGCACAGGCACACACGCGCGGGCACAGGTACACACGCGCAACCACAAGCGCATGCATACGTGTGGCAGCACCCTGCATCCTGCTGGGCGGCACACCGGGGCACGGCTGGGCTGCTTGCTTCAGGATGATGATGGGTGTGACGGGTGCCTGGCTGACACAAGCCTGCACTACGCGCCCTGCTTCTGCCTGTCGTTGCCTATCGACACCTGCCTGCGCTACTAGACACCCTGCCGGCGCCTGCCCGCATCATTGGGTGCCCCCTGACAGACACACTGGGTATGGGACCGGGTATGGGTGGGACCAGGTATGGGACCGGGTATGGGTGGGACCGGGTATGGGACCGGTTAGATACACACTGTCAGCAGCTGCTCCCGCGTCTCCCGTGCCCACCAGCCTGACGCTAAAATTTGGCCTGAGCCTGCCGCCACCCCTCCACCCCTTCCCCTCTCCTCATGACTGACCACTCCCAGCACCAGCACCAGCAGCACGCCGACAGCAACACGCCGCAGGCAGCCGCCCACCCCTGCCCGCTGCCCAACATTTCCGCTCCAATGCAGGTCCCCCCTCCCCTTGCTCGCCTGTTCACCCTCCGTCTTCTGCACTGCCTGCACCAGCAGCAGTGACCCTCCCTCGCAGCAGCCAGGACCTGCTGGTCTGGGCAGGCAGCCCGCCCCCACCCCTACCCCGCCCCGCCCCACCCACCTGCACATCCAGTACCGGGAGCGTCATGAGGGGCAGCGCGCCGCTGCCCTCCGGCCCCGCCGCCGCCAGCGCCTGCGCCGCCTGCAGCTGCTGCGCCTGCAACAGGGCCTGGCGCTGCTGCTTGCTGGTGCTGCCTGGCAGGGGCGCCACCTCCAAGGGCCGCACCTGCACACGCAGGCGCCTCACGCAACAGCGGGGAAATTGATGCAGGCAAGGGCGGGCTATGGGGCAGACGCACGGCTGTACGTGCGGGCAGGCCAGACAAGCTGCACTCTGTTTGCAAATGTTGCACACCAAGTGCGTGTTTGGTGTGCTGTACGTGACCACGCCCTGCTTAGCATCGGCCTTGGGGCCCAGCAATTTTGAATCTCGCGTCCCAACTCACGGGCACGCATATGCATGGACACATGGGCGTGGACAGAGTGGACGCGAGGTAAGGCAACATTAAACACGCGGACAAGGCCTCCCTATGGCTGCCACGCGCGGCGCTGCTGCTCTGTGCTACTCCTGATCATACAGTGCACCAATGCTGGTCCTGCTGCCTCCTATCCGTGGTTCCTGCGCCGTGTGCTGCAATTGGGTCCTGCGGCTGTGCGCCGTCTCTGGGTGCAGCGCGCACACATGCCTGGGGGTGCAGCGGCCGGCAGGGCAGGTCGCCCGTGCGGTGGGCGCTGGCCAGAGCCGCGGCCAGCTGCTTGGCCAGCTGGTGAAGGTCGAGGTCGACAGGGGAGGCCACGCACGGCGGGGGCGGGTGGGGCGGCGGCTCAGCCACCAATGCCACTGATGCGTGCTTGAAGCTGCGTAGGGGCCGGCAGGCAGACAGGTGGGGTGGGTGCCAGTGTGTGCGCGTGCCAGGGTTGGAAGTGGGGGTGTGTGGGTAGGTGGGGGTTGCTAGTGTGGGGTGGGCATTGCCTAGGAGAAGAGAGGGGAGAGAAAGCCAGTCTGCAGCAGGTGACTTGAACAGCCTGGCAGCCTCCCTCTCCACAAGAAGCCGGGGCGAAAAGGCACAAAGACCGCGCCGAGTAGTGCTCCTGCAGCCCTTTTGGGAGCGCTGCTCGAGCAAAAGCGGGGGGGCAGGCACCGATGCAGGTGTGTGGATCATGGCTTGCCGGCGCTACTTGGGCGACAAAGCGGGCACCGACGCAAAGGCATGGGCCGCAGCTTGCACGCCCGCACCAACTGACGGTCAACCAACTGAGCCAGGGAGGGCAAGCACTGATGCAGGGGCGTGGGTGTGTCCAGAGGCCGCACCTGCTCAGGAACGCGGCTTTCGATGACCCAGACGCGAGGGGGTTGTCGTCACCATCCTGAGGGGCAGTGGTCACATGGGTGTGCTCAGTGGGTGCGGGCGGGTGGCCGATGGGTTTTCAGGGTGGTCAGTGTGTTGAGCAGGGTGTGTGATGGATGCAGAGGGGTGCCCGATGGATTTTCAGGGTGCCCCATGTGTTGAGCAGGGTGTGTGATGGTTGCAGAGGGTGTTTTGTAGGTGTGTGGAGGGTGTTCCGCAGGTCCAATGTGCGGGCCACAGGCGTCACCGCCATTCTGAGGGCCGCATGTGGTCCATCCAGCATGCACTGCGCCGTCATGGGCGTCCATGCCCCCACGTGCCCCACACGCGCCGCACATGCCCTTGAGCAACCACACACTGACAAAAGCCCGCACACAGCTAGAGCCATGAGGGTCTTGCAGGCGGCAGGCAGTGGCGGCTGCCCAAGCTGCAAGCACACCGGTGGCAGCCCCATCAGAGTCCTAGGGCATGACTGGCCAAGGGCGCAGCACCCGCCCAGCCCTTCTGCTGGGGGGTGATACACAAAAGCAACAGAGGGGTGCCAGGGCCCTCTTCTTGATCTGACCACCCATGTGTGGCTGCATGCGCTCCCTGCCTGCACCAAGCCCAGACTAAGGAGGGCTTCTTTCCGGAGCCACCACCCCACATGGAATCCCAGCCGCGCGTGAATAGCGGCGCAGCAAGTACGTGGCAGGCTGTGGCTGCGCATCAGGGCGACCAACCGCCCAGCCAGCAATCTGTTTTGGAGACGCATGGGGTGGGCACATGCTAGGCTAGCTTGCGCCCGAGTGCCACGTGCAGGCAGCACAGCTTGCCAAGGCGCTCCCCGTCTCAGGCAGCCTACAACGGCCCAGCATGAGGTGCACGCCGGACATCCCCCCAGAGGAAAGGCGGCTACGAGCTCCAGCGCTTCCACCATGTGCGGCCCTAACCACGCAGGCGCCTGAGTCAGGCCGTGTGTTTTTGCAGTTTGCAGTGGGCTTCGCGCCGGCTGCATGTCCACCCCTGAACTCTTCACACTCGAGCGCAACCAGATCTTGGACACAGCTTGCGCGCTGCCCGCTGTCCCACACATGCAGCCACTCACCGTGGTCAGGGAGGCAAACACGTGGTGCAGGCAGCCACTCACCGTGGTCAGGGAGGCAAACACGTGGTGCAGGCAGCCACTCACCGTGGTCAGGGAGGCAAACACGTGGTGCAGGTAGTCCTCTGCGTCGCCATGCACAGGCGAGGACTGCTCGCGCTCCCCTGCACACACGGTTAGCCAGCCGCCACGCAGGGCCATGACGCACGCAAGCCAGGATCAGGTAGCGGCAAGGGGGTGGAGGGGATCAGCACCAGGCAAGCAAGCCCTGCCTGTAGGAATCAAGATCGAGCTGCTGCAGGGCCAAGCATCCTACGCGGCACACGAGCGCGCGCTCGCAGAGCCCTGGGCTGGGGATCTCATGAACAGCCGCGACATGGCAGGCGGGCAGCAGCAAGGCGCATTGCAGGCAGGCCAGACCGGCGCGCGCGCGCATACACAAACACACACACGCACACGCACACACACACGCCCTACCGTGCTCGTGGCCGGGCAGCAGGCTGAGCGGGTTCACGCGCCGCAGCAGGCTCTCGCCGCCATGGCCCAGCTTGGAGATGATGCGGCCCACGGGGCGCACGAGGTTGCCGGACCCGCGCTCTGCGTCCTGCGCGGTGCTCGGCAGCAGTGGCTGGCAAGCATGCGTGAAAAGGGCAGGCGCGCTCCAGCACAAGAGGAGAGCACAGCACATGGGACCTCAAGGCCCTGACGCATGCGCGAGCATGATCATTGGAACAGAGGGTGTTCTGGGGCATGCACGCGTCAGTGCGGTGGAACAGCGCGCCACCGGTGCTACGGAAGGTCTGTAACGCCCCCCCACCCCCCTCGGGAAGGAAGCAATGGGTCAGCGAGAGACCCTCTGTGAGCAGAGCTTGAGCAGCGCCCCACGCACGGTGGCAGCGCCCCACGCACGGAGGCAGCAGGACAGCAGAGCCTTTGCGGCAGAGGGGCCGTGCACAGGCCAACACTGACAGGGCGCAGGCAGAGGGGACCTCCACTTCCTGAGCCTCCACCTCCCCCCGCGGCCACGCTCCTCGCGCACCCCCCTTCAAAAGCTCATAAAGTCGCAGCTGGGATCCATCAGCTTTATCAAGTTGCGTGCATGCAGGCAGCGCGCAGGCTCATCCCGCACCTCAGGGTCCTGGGAGTGCCTCTATTCAAGCCCTTGCTCAAGAAGCAGCAACAAAGCAATCCATGTCCCTGGCAAGCAGCTGAGGAGCACAGACGCAGGCGGCGCGCAGGGGCAACCCGCACCTCAGGATCCTGGGAGTGCCTGTTCAAGCTCCTGCTTGCCAAATTCTGGTGGGCGCTGCTCCCTTGTTTGGCCTGTGCTGCAGCAGCATCAAAGGCCTGCACGCACAAGCAGCGCCAACAGTGCTCTGCACATGGTTGCGGCGGCCGCTGTCAGCAGCCACTGCAGCCCAATTCCTCCAAGCGCCTGCATGTCTGGCAGGGCAGCAGGCCTGCTGCTGTAAAGCAGGCGCACGCCCTACGCCCTGAAGCCCGCCAGTTATCCCACAAAACCCTGCACAGGCTTTACCACAGCCTGTCTGCCTCCCGGGACCACAACCAGGCCAAATTTCGGGGAAAGCAAGCAAAGAACTCACGGACACCCTACAAAGGGCCTGCAGCTGCGCTGCAGACGCGCGGGCATCAGCCCTAAGCAGTTGCCCCTGCCACGCACCTCGTTCAGGTGGCTGGTGAAGGGGCTGCTGCGCTTATTGGCCTGCGTGGGCACACCATCGTCGTCCTCGCTGGAAGCAGCGCCGTCCAAGGAAACCGCGGCTGCGCTCATACGGGCGTGTAGTGATGCGTGGGTGTTGACAGGCGGGCGAGGGTGGGGGTTGGGGGCATGGACGGACAGTGGGTGGGCAAACTTTTGCTGGACTGACCAGGCTCTAGCGCTCTTGCTTGCACAGGTGTGTGTGGCACAGGGACTCAAAGGCAAGAGCACCTCAAGCACTTCAAGCAACAACAGGCGGCAACAGGATCAAAAACCCAACAAAAGGTCAAGCTACACGCGCGCGCGAGAGAGGGTGTTGAGGTGCAGCACGGACTGCGCACGAGCAGGGAGGTGCAATCGTCACACACACGCACAAAAGGGGATGGCAAGGGGGCGGCGGCAGCGCGCGCGCAAGGGGGGGAAGCAACAGGAAGGAGCGCGCAGGAGGGGGGGAAGCAATAGGAGGGCGCGCGCAAGGGGTGGAGCAACAGGAGGGCGCGCGCAGGGGGAGGAGCAACAGGAGGGCGCGCGCAGGGGGAAGGAGCAACAGGAGGGCACGCGCAAGGGGTGGAGCAACAGGAGGGCACGCGGGCAGGGGAGCTGCAGACCTGCAGAGGGCGTGCGCAGCCGGCGCTCCACGATGTACCTCAAGTGCAGCATCAGCTTGCCGCGCGCGGGCAGGTGCGCCGAGCCGTGTATGGCGTCGGTCTCAGGGTCGTACACGATCCTGCGCAGGCAGAGCCACAGGCGACGCTGGCTGTGGGTGCAGCGCTGTCCCGGTGGCAACCAAGCAACAAGACATGGGCAGTCTGTGGCTGAAAGGCTCTGCCCCTCGGAGGCGCGCAGGTGGCACTACCAAAGCGGGCAGCCTGCGTAGAGCACGGCTGCCATGGGCGCGCAGATTGCGAGCTGCAGGATTACCATCACCAGCAATATCAGAGTGGACAGGGCATGCAATCAAGGCTGCCTCCCTCTGGCATGCAACTTGCACTGCTGAGCGGGCGGTCTGCAGAAACAAAATGTGTCAACCAAAGCACACAGAGCACACACACAGAGCGCACACACACATGCTTGTAGCTTGGGCTGCAACACCCAAACCAACAGGCAAGCTGAAAAGCGCACACACATCATGAAATGGGGTGTGCGGCACAGGACGGGCGGGCAGCAAATGTAGGTTGCAGCCAGATGCTCCTGCACCGCGTTGTCCCACAGGGCCGCCAGACCTTCCCTCGCGATTGTGCACCTGCCCCTGTGCACGCCTGCACACACGGCAGCTCTCTCGCCGCTGCTGCACCCCCAGCTTTCTTCCATGCACACAGCCTGGCCCAGACAGAGCTCTGCCCTTGCCCAGAGCAGCCAGCGGCCGCCGCCACCGCAGCCGCAGCACCCCGCGCCCCCCCAAACCCGCCCACCTGCTGCCCCCACTCTTTCCTGCTGCAGAACCCGCGTGGTACTGGCTGTCTACGTCATCCACGTCATCCTCCTCCCCCTCTCCGTCCCTGGCGTTGCTGTGGGCGTTGCCTTTTTTGGAGGGCCGGCTGCCAAACAGAGGGATGGTCAGGTGCTGCGCCAGGCCCGGCTGCGCAGGGGAGGCCGCAGCAGGAAGCACACATGCAAGGGTGCGCATATGTGAGCGCCTCAGAGCAAAGTTTCCTAGCCACACTGAGTAGCCGCCTCATCCGCCTCTTTCAGGTTTAATATGAATGCTGCAGCAGGTACGTCCTCGCCAGCACCTAGGCCACACAGAGTGGTCCGTGCAAGCCGCAGCGGCCATCCTACACGCAAGCCCTGGCACCCTGCAAGCGAGCCCTGCCGTCCTGCAAGAAAGCTCTGCCAGCTGCTGCAAGCCTGAGGCCAGCCACTCTGCTAGAGAGTTCGGCCGCCCTGCAAGCGAGCCTTGTCAGCTGCTGCAAGCAAGCCCTTCCAGCTGCTGCAAGCATGAGGCCAGGATGAGGCCAGGAGGAACCAAGCTGCCGCGCCTGTGGGCCTGTCCAAAGAAGCCCTCAGCTGTGGCCGTGCTGGTTCAGCGCAGCCTGCTTGCACCTGACGCTGTCTGCTGCGAGCCTCAGCCGCAATGTGCCCCCCCGAGCTGCTTTGCGGGCAGCTGTTGAGGCGCCCGCGGCACAGGCAGCACCAGCGTCCACGCTCCTGGGGGCGGTGCGCCAGGTTTGCCCATGTTTGGCATGCACTGGTAGTGCAAGCCTCGAGGGGCATATGGAGTGTGGTGCGCCGGGGGTTGCCCGCTTCTCGCGTGCTTGACTGGCACAGGCCAGCCCAGGCATTGGCGAGGTGCTTGTTTGGCCAGCTGCATGTTTGGGTAGCACCACGTTTGCTTGGCCGAATGAAATTATTGGGGCACCCGCATGCTTGGCAGGATGCATGTTATGCCCGCTGCAAGCTTGGCCAGATGGAATTCTTGGGGCATCTGCATGCTTGGCAGGATGCATGTCATGCCCGCCGCAAGCTTGGCTGGATGGAATTTTCGGGGCATCTGCATGCTTGGCAGGATGCATGTCATGCCCGCTGCAAGCTTGGCCGGATGGAATTTTTAAGGCATCTGCATGCTCGGCAGGATGCATGTCATGCCCGCTGCAAGCTTGGCCGGATGGACTTTTTGGGGCATCTGCATGCTTGGCAGGATGCATGTCATGCCCGCCGCATGTTTGGCCAGCAGCATGCTCGGCTCGCTACAGCCCAGGCCATCGCAGGCACGGCATAACCTCCTCACAGCAGTCGCCGCAAGCTGCGTGCCCCTGCCCTGCCTTCAAGCACCACCTCCAAGCCCCTTATGCGTATGCTGTTCCGCCCCACCTTCAAGCCCCTTATGTGTATGCTGTTCTGCCCCACCTTCAAGCCCCTTATGCGTATGCTGTTCCGCCCCACCTTCAAGCCCCTTATGCGTATGCTGTTCCGCCCCAGCAGCCTGTCCCGCGTGGACAGGTGGTTGCCGCGCTGGTCCAGGCAGTGCTTGACCTGCGCGCAGTGGGCAAGGCAGGGCAGGGATGGGCAGGACAGGGCTGGAGTGGCAGCGCTGCAGGGCATGCGGTGCATGAGCTCAGGGCGCATGGGGCAGGGGCAGCACCCAGCTTGAGCGCCTCAGGACAAGCAGCGCATGGTATGCGGGTGCAGGGCAGGGCAGGGATGGGCAGGACAGGGCTGGAGCGGCAGCGCTGCAGGGCATGTGGTGCATGAGCTCAGGGCGCAGGGCGCGGGGACAGCAGCACGCTCTGTGGCGAGGTCACCAGGCACACTCGCGTGCAGGTGCACAGCAGGTGCCTGGCTAGCGCATGCATCCCCCCAGCTTGCGTGTGTCTAGCGAGCAAGGAGCCCCACAATGCAGCCTGGAGCTGCTCGGCCGCTTGTGGCAGGCATGCAGGGGTACGCGCAATGAAGCCCACGTGAACGCACAAGCAGACGCGCGCAAGGAGCTTCAACACGCATGCACGCATACACAAATGTACAAGCAAGCAAGCAAGGAGCTCCAACTCACATGCACACATTTATGCACATGCAAGCAAGCAAGGAGCTCCAACACACGTGCACGCATACACACACATTTATGGACACACAAGCAAGCAAGGAGCTGCAACACACGTGCACGCAAACACACACATTTGAGGACACACAAGCAAGCAACGAGCTCCAACACACGTGCACGCATACACACACATTTATGGACACACAAGCAAGCAAGGAGCTGCAACATACGTGTGCATACCTGCGCCAAGTGGTGGTGCAGGCATCCCCCTGCACCACCCACGCGCCGCACAAATGCCACCCGCGCACCTTGAAGCGCAGCTCCAAAGCCTCCGAGGCCAGCGGCAGGTCCTGCAGCTTTGCGTGCCAAAAGGGGTTGGGGCCGGCGCCCAGCGCCACCTGCACGCGCAAGTGCCGCCAACAGGACGCGCGCACATGCCTTGCCGTGCATGTGTTGTAAACCGTGCTGCGCCCGCTGGGCGCCATGCGCAGGCCCTGCCGTCTGTGCAACAGTTCTCTGGTTGTCTTGAAAAGCGTGCGGACGGGTACCGCGCATGCAAAAGGCGAGGGCAAGGGGGGAGGGCAGGGCGGCCCCACACTATCAGAGTTGGCACAGGCACACCATCTGAGTTTGCATGTGCCACACATTCAGAGTTGGTACCTCACCAGCCAACGGCCTCCAGCACCTCCACTCTCCAACCCTCTCCAGCACGCCCCCTCTCCAGAGGACAACAAGGCCCCGCCAGCGAAGCAGCACAACATCCGACAGCCAGCGGAGCGGTTCACCCCAAGGCCTGTGGCTGCTGACCAGGCCTGCAGGCCAGCCAGCACCCATGGCGCTCCATTCCCCGCCCGACCCCGCATGCAGCCCTCGCATGCAACCAACGGGGCGCGCCCATGCAGCGCATGCACGTGCAGTGCTGCGGCTGCTGCGCTTCACTCATACACCCACACACGCCCTGCCCGCGCACCTGGGTGTGCTGCTCGGGCATGGTGGGCTGCCAAGCCAGGTGATGTTGCTGGCTGTGGCTCTGGGGCCTGTGCTTGGCGCCCTGGCCCTGCTGCGGCTGGTGCTGGTGCTGCACAGAGAGCGTGGCACCAGGGGGGGGAGTGGCAAGCTGGTGCGCAGCGTGGTGGCCGCGCCCTTTGGTGGAGGCGCTGCCCCCGCTAGGCATCACGCGGTGCGCATGCGCGCCCTTTGACTCGTCCAGCCAAGCACAGGTGTAGGGGCTGATGTGCTCAGCGTCGGGTGCGCCGCAGCACCTGCGCGGCAGAGGGGGGCGCGTGCATAAGGGGGCAGTGCGAGCCTGCTTGAGCACACTTGCACATATGCACACACACATGCACACACGCACGCGCACATACACACACATACACACACACGCACATGCACGTACAGCACAAGAGTACTATTACTACATACACACACAGAACATATGCATGCTGTGAGCAGTCGCTGGCCAGGAGCGCTCATTTTCCTGCCTGGCTGCACAACTGGGGAGTGCACATACGAGTGCAGGCGACAGATGCGGGCGGCCTGCGTGGGTTGGATTGGAATGCGGAGCAGTTGCTCAGCGCAGGAGCTGTGGCTCATGTGCACGTGTATCCTTATGTGCATGTATATCCTTATGTGCACGTGTATCGTTGTGTGCACGTGTATCCTTATGTGCACGTGCATCCTTATGTGCACGTGCGTGCGCCTGGGTGCCACTGTTGTGCCGGCAAGCCTGTGCGCAGCTGCAAGCGTGCGCTCCAATGAGTGAGATTGCGCTTGTAGGCCTCTGGTTGTGTTTTTTAGCACACCAATCACTGAGGCAGCCACGAAGGCACTCCCTGCCCTAAGAGATAGCAAGGCCCTGCCCACACGCACCAGAAGCTGCCTCCCTTTCGTTGGGAGCGCGACAGGTCTCGCGCGCCAAGGACGGTGACCTGCGCAGTATTGCACGGCAGCGCAGGCTTGCCATGGGCCAAGCATGGCGCTGCAGCCTGCCAGCGCATGCGAGGGCTGCCATGCCCACTTTTGTTTATCCATCACCTGGGCTCACAGTCATCCAGCGCCTAGGCTCATAGTGAAGCACAGGCTTGTGCACGCCTCTGCAATGCCCAGCACCTCGAGGTTGATAGAGCGGCAGCGCGCCCCATGTGAATGAGGACGTGCTGTGCGGGCGAGCGAGCGTCCTCCGCCACCCCTCCTTCCCCCTGGAAGCAGGGCTCACACCGACCACCAACCGCCAACAATTCCTCAACACAGGAGGCCTCCATTCCGTCCCTACAGGGCATCAAGTTGGTGCCTCCCTACGCAGGCCCACGCCTTGTTGCAAAACGAAGCGCTAGCATCAGCCCCCCCTGACTAGCAGCCTCACCACCCCAGGCAGCACCTGTGAGGTGCGGACGCCCCAAAGCCACTCCTTGCTACAGCCCCTGGATAACAATGCCCATGGCAGTGGGGGGCACAGGCGCCTTCCCAAAGCTGCCCTCGGGGGGCGCCTGCTCTGCGCTGACGGCCGAGGACGTGCGGTCCCATCAAGCCGCCCGCTGGGGCTGCTCTCTCAGAACTGCCAGCCAAGGGAGCCCACATCCCCAGCCCCTCTCACACCTAGCTGCCAGCCAAGGGAGCTTGCGTCTCCATCCGTCCCTTCCAGATCTCTGCCACACCGCTGACACGCGTGCAAGCAGCCACATGCACCCAAGCCAGCATCCACCCCCCTGCCTACCTCCAGCAGGGCATTGAACTCCGGCAGCTGCTGCAAGGCCGTCAGCGCGGCCAGGGTCTCCACAAGCGCGGCGCGACGCCATGCGCGGTACGCAGCCTGGGGTTCGTGCAGAGTGTGGTGAACACAGGCATCAAAGGATCCATGATGGGAGTGTCTTGCAGCCGTGTGCGCATGAGGACGGCTGGAAGGAACCGAGTAGTGCTCATGCATACAGCTGGTGCCTGGATGGAGCAGAGTCAAGCCACATGGCCCGCAAATCACACACACATGCACGCCTGCACACACACACACACACACACACACACCACGTGTGTGTACGCATGTATGCTTGCACGCACAAGCCCATGCGCGTGCACCCACGCATGCGCGCCCTCCCGTGCCTCGCGCCCCACCTTGCTGGAGAAGTCTGTGCGCGCAATGCCAAAGCGATTGTGGAGGATGGCCTGGGCCTGCTTGAATAGCTCCGGCACGACCTGCTCGTTGGCTGAGAGCGCGCGGTACAGCAGCTGCAACATGCATAAGTGGGGGCCAACAGATGGGGCATGAGGACAGTTGCTGAGCACGCTCCGCTCGTTCCTGCTGACAGCTTAGTACGGCGGCCCACTTGAGCACACACACAACACACGCAGCACACAGCACACCCGACACACATCAAATGACACACACACACACACACACGCACACCAATGGAAACGGATGGTGTCATGGTTACTCCCAAGCCTGGCCAGGGATGACATCGAGCAGCCATCCAGGCAGTGTCGGTGGCCATGAGGCCCAGGGTCTGTCTAACCCATCCCGGGCCTGCTTTGCTTCTGCAGGGCTGCACGCCAGTATGGAAGGCTTACCCCTCACCCACTTTGTATGAGGAAACCACCTGCCGATGACGGCATCGCTCTTGCTTGGCAAAGCGCATCCATACAGTGACTGCCTCCCAAAGCAAAGAGAACAGGACAAATTGCATGCGCACACGCACGCATACCCAACGCACACGCAAGCACACACGCGCACACGCACCTGCTCGTGTAAGTCCCTGTGCATACCAAAGATGGTGCACAGCGCATCCGCCGCTTGCAGACGAGAAGCCAGGGACGCCCCCGGAAGCGCTGCCCATTCCACGAGCACGGCCCGCAGTGCAGCAGTGTACAGGTCGGGGGGAATGCCTGCAGCTGCCATACCGTTCACCATGCCTGCAGACATGCGTGCACATGGGAGGTCAATGCGAGCGCCCAGCTAACCACGGGGACAGCGTCTGCTAACTTGACCCTTGAAAGCCTTGAAAAGCCATGCAAAAGGACATGCACGTGACTGTGTGTGCTTTGGTGCGTGGTGCACGAGGGCGTGGTGGTCTTGGAGATTTTTGCGTGAGCATGCATGTAGGATTGCCTGTACAGATGCGTGCTGAGCACGCAAGTGGGTGTTTGCGCGTGCCTGCTGGCGCATGCGCACCATGTGCTCGCGAATATGCTTGGGCACGGTATGTGCATGCACATGGCTGCATGCCAGCCAGAGCAGGCAGTGCCTCCCTGCTCGCAAGCATGCATCACACCCTCCCCCTTCCTCTGGGGCAGCATGATGGGTCGGCGCGCACCTGTGGCACCGGCCTTGTCCTTCTCCTCCGGGCCAACCGCAGGGCTGAGGCGCGCAAAGGCCCAGCTGGACTGCTGGTATGACTCCAGCAGGGATGTGGCCGCATCGTCGAGGGGGGTGGCGATGGGTGTGGACGGCTTGTGCATGGAGGGCGTGACGGGTGATGGGGCGTAGCTGGGGTTCTGGCCTGGCGTGCTGAGCCCTGAGTGATGAGGGCAGGTGCAGCAGTGTGCTTGCTTGCACGTGGGGCAGACAAGCAGCGAGCCTGCTACAATGCTGTTGCGGCTGCAGGTGAGGGAGGATGGTCGTGCGGTGTGCAGTGGGTGTGGGTGACCATGCGTGCAGTGTGCAGTGGGCGAGGGTGGGCAGTTGTGCAGTGCCCACACGCTGCCACACATTGTCATGTCCTGGGAGTCCAACTCCAGTGATTTGGCGTGCGGTCCAGCCTCGATGCTTAAGCGTGCACGCGTGTGTGCAACAATAACAAGAAAGGGCTTACACAAAGCGCACTCGCGCACACACACATGTGCACATGCACGCATAACAAATGCATACCCCCAGACGTGTGCTGAGCGTGCGCTTGCTTGCACGCACACAATCCATAAGTGCATGCTGCATATGCTCCATTTTTCATATAGAAAAGTTTTTTTGTGTGCTTATTGCCCCCTGCAGCCTGGCGCCTGGCAGAAGATGACTGAAGCTAGGGAATCTGGTTCTCCAGTGCATTCGAGGCGCGTTGATCCTTTTCACCCCAGGGAGCCTACCGTTGGGTGATGGATAGGAGGCATCTGGCGGAGTGGTTGGGGCCTGCTTTTGGGGAGTCTCATAGCCTGTGCCCCCAATCTGCAGCTTGATGCCTGACAGGCCAGGGTGCACGTCCTCCATGGTGTACTGCTTTGGCTCATCCATGGTGCCAGGTATCTTTCTTTTACCCTTGCAGTGAAGAGATTCTCCTCTAAAGTAGTCGAAAAGGGGGCCTGCTCGCTCGCCTCGTCAGGCAGGACATCCCCGAGGCAAGCCCGGTGGGGCCTCAGTGCAGCATGATTGAGCAGCTTTATTTATGAAAACTTCTGCATTGCGGCACTATCGCACAAGTGATGACAAAAAGCTGTATTGCACATTTTCATACACTAAATAAGAGAATTTATGCTGCTGAGAATGAATTCGTATGATTACGTATGTTTACAAAGGCAGGTAGTTGTGCCATCGCGGCTGACTTCACGCGCCAGCAGGAGAAGACAAGGCCATTCAAGGCCATGCTCTAGTCTTAGGGCTATTCAAAGGGATGAGCAAGAGCTACGGAGGGACCTGTTGGTATCTTTACTAGAAGCTGGTGCAAAGACCGCGCAGCGCTCTGTGTGAGTGGGCGCCTCAAAAATAGTGGCCTGATTCCTTGTTCGTGGCAGACTACAGCCCATGGTGATTGATCCATAAGTATGGGGTGCTGCTTTTTTCTGATCTTGTAATGCCTGTTCCTGCTGGTGTGTGTGATGCATTGTAGTTAAATGTGTCGGGCCTGAGGTTCTGAGCCCCACACCTTGCAACATTTTACTGCTTCATTCTCGTATCACCACATCCAAATCACAGGAATGATGGTGTTGAGGGTCTGGCATTTGGACTCTCAAGAGTACAGAGGCTATTCCAACCGCCACCAGCAGGTGGGCTGCCAAGCTGCCAAGCATGCTCGTGTCCATGCTTTGATCGCCTGGGTCTACTCTGGCTTTTGAAAAATTGTGTGTTTTGTTTGGTATGCAGGATTCCCACCCGGACCGCAAGGCGACAGTGCAGTCTCTCTGATAAGTGCGCCGCTCGGTGCGTGGGGTTCCCTAGCATCTTGATCAGCATGCACTTGCTTCAGGGACATGGCATGCCCTGCTCTGACAGAATGTGCTACGCAGAAGGACTTTGTCTGCGTGACAGCTTTTAACATTGTGTAGCCTCTAAACTCCTCGACATGACAAGCAGTCACGAGGCCACAAGGCCCTTACGCCTGAGGCAAAGTTGGCGCTCAGTGCTAGGTTTATTTCTTTCGCATGGATCTTACAAGCCTATTGCAAAACTCAGCATGGCAATATTGCACTGCCTCGCTTGCAGACTTCCTGGAGCGAACGAAGCAGCAGTATGGGCCAGTGGTGGGGCTCCTTCTTGGAGGGGAGCGAGTGGTGCTTGTCGCGGATCCAGCCGCAGCTAAAACGGTGAGGCGCAGGGGCGTGGCAGCAGGCCCTGGCTGCTTGCTGGCTGGTGCTCGGAGCAGCAACAATGTCTTGTCCTGGTGCTTGGGTGCTGCAGGTGCTGATTGATGATGCGTCAATTTTTGGCAAGGAGGGAACAGCTTTTTTCCCAGGTACCCGTGGCAAACTGAGGATATTGTGCGGGAAATTTGCTGGGGGTGACCAGGCAGCTTGCTCCCCCGCATCTGATCGTGATCTCTGGCATTGGTGATCTCTCGTTGATAAGGCGGATTCCTTGGTAATACGCCTCGAGCGCTTTGTCAGCTTTCTGGCGCTTCTGCCAAGTGCTTTTGGCGCACAGGCACCTCTTTGCATTTTTGAAGCCTTGTCTGGCATTAGTTTCAGATCATATTGGGCTATAAATGCATGGGCACATGCACCCAACAGGGAGCAGCCTCACAGGCAATGGGCTGCTTGTGAGCGATGGCGAGGTGCACAAGCGACAGCGGCGCCTGTCAAATCCTGCTTTCCGTAAAGCAGCGGTCGAGACATACGCTGCGGCAATGGTATCAGCAACCCTAAGCACTCTGGACAACCGTTGGCAGACCGGTATGTTGGTAACGTGGCCAGGAATTGATTGACCTTGCAGCTAAGCAAACCTGCTTGGTTGGTTGCTGGACCCAGGACAATTTGCTTGGACACTGAAATCTTCACCTCTGGGCAGGGCACGAGCTGAGCCTGTGTGCTGCATCCAGGATTAGCCCAAACCATTTGGTAGAAAGTCTTGGCCTCCTGCTCACAAAACCATTAGCTCCTTGCTTTGTGGCAGGGGGCGTCCGAGATGTGTATGCTGACTTCAACGAACTCACCCTGGAGATCACATTAGAAGCGCTGTTTGGCATCCAGTCGTCCTCAGATGCTGGTGCGCATGCCTCCTCGCCTGTCTGGTAAACAGGGTTGAAAGCTCTCCTGGAGGGCACAGGGATGGCCGTCTTGCACACTGTCCCAGCAAAAAGTCATGTGAGGGCCTGCTTGCACCTTAGCAAGCGTGGTAGACCATAGTGTGGCAAGGTCGGCTGATGTGTCACATCACCTTCAATCATCCCTTCCCTCCTACCCTCCCTCATCTCCGTTCCCTTCCTAACTGACGTTGATGGGATTGAGTGATGTCCAGAAAGGACGTGCCTCCTTTCTGTCCCTTGTGTAGGCGCCCCGCAGTGGCACCCTTGAGGCCCAACAATGGAGCTGATCCACCACAGCACTTTGCAAGGTTCCTTATGACTTTGCCAGGGACCCTGACTGAATGCACATTTCCTCTCAGCGCACTGTTGTCCGCAGCTCATCCCCCAACCCAGATCACCCTCTGAGCATGGCCTTCAGTGCTTCACTTTATCTTGCAATAGGCATTGCTGCTACTGGACTGCGCGGAGCTTCAGTGGTGTGCCAGGCACCCGATCGCAGCCACCATGACATGGGCCGCCAGGCTTCCTGGTGCTTTGGATGCAGAGCTAACCGGACTTGTGACAGATGTGGAAGAGGTTGTGGATGCGTTGGTGAATGCAGAGCAATCCGGGCGTGGGACTGATGCGGAAGAGATTGTTGACGCAGTGGCCATGGCCTTCGAGTTCTTCACACGCCGGGCAGGAGGCATCCCCATCCCTGAAAACATCCCCACGTGGGACAATCTGCAATTTGCGTCGGCCGTCACTCGCCTCGACCGGGTGTGTGTGGCCTCAGGGATTGGCAAGGGGAAGCAAGGGGGAAGGGCTGGTGCAGTGTGTGAGAGCACAACCAAAAGATTGAGAACAAGAGATGTCCTGCCTTCGAGCTGGCGGCGAGGCCTTTATTGTGAGGGATAGCCCTTCCAGCGTAAACAGCTTAGCAAGCTTTATGGCAAGCTCGAATGATGAAGGAGGCCCCAAGTGTCAACACATGTGCACTGCAAACCTGTCTTGTGCTTTAGGTTGTGTACAGCTTGATAGGCGATCGGCGGCGGGAACTTGCTGCAGGCCAAGGAACTGGCGCATCCAAGCGTACAGACCTCCTCAATTCATTGCTTACCAGCGTGGATGAGGACGGGCAAGGTGCGGCCCGCTTTGGCACTGTCTTCCAACTCAAGGGAATCAAGTGGGCAAGACCAGGAGCTTCCTCACAATGATAGGCCGTATGCATGGTGTGGCTCAAGGCGCATGCAGCTGCACTGGCTGGAAGCGCGCACACACACACACACACATACATACACACACGCGCGTGCGCACACAGCCTATCTCTGCATTGCATGGATGGCGCCTGCCCTCATCCAATTGAGCAAGGGAGGAGCAATGCCTGCACTGGTGTGCCTTACTAAAGTGGCACCCTCGGGCCTCGCCACACCATGCAAACCTCCAGCCTCACTCCATACGGCAAATGACCTTTAAATGACCATTGCAACAGGCATGACTGACGAGGCCTTGCGCTCTGAACTCATGACCCTCCTCGTGGCTGGGCAGGAGACCAGCGGCATTTTGCTGGTACGCTTGCTATGACCCCGTCTACCTACGCAGCACAGTAAATGCATTCTGGCACATGAAAGGCTCTCACTCAGTCCTGCAACACTGTGTGTGGGAGGCAGCAATTCCTAGACGTGGCTGATTTGCTTTTAGGCTTGTCTCAGGGCACCTGCATTTCGATCTTTAAGTGAAGGTGTGCGTTCAGGCTTGTTCAGGCTTCATGTGAGTTACCCCTGTCTGGTCGGTGTACCTGAGTCAACCTCACCCTTATCCTTGCTTCTGCACACTGAGCCAATGGCACGCACTCACAGACATACAGCAGTTGCCACACGCTTGCCCCTCTGCTTGCTTGGATCCGCAGGGTTGGGCGAGTGCACTGCTGGCTCACAATCCAGAAGTTCAAGTGAGTTCGCCTGCAGGCACCACCTGTTGTGAGGCAAGGAGGCAAGCTGCTCAATCAGTTGTGTGGTCAGGTCTGGGAAGCTATACAACAAAGACGCATGCATGCTAGTGCTTTTGCCCATGGCCCCCACCGCCTGAGGTGTAATGTAAGCTAACCATGTGACTGCACACAGCAGCCAGGTACTTACGCTCAAGTTATGCAGCTTGTACTCCTGCCTGCCTAAGCACAGATGCTCCTGGTTGCCGTGCTGCTGCGTTCACGTGCTCAATTTTGCAGGAGAAAGCAGCAGCTGAAGTCGCAGCAGTGCTCAAAGGGCGAATGCTGGAAGCAGCTGACGCGCGGGCCCTGCCTTTTATTGAGGCAGTGGTACTGGAGGCCCTGCGCCTCTATTCACCAGCCTACATGTGAGCTAATATGTCCCACCCCTAGCTTCTTTTAAGCCCCGCTGCTTGTGGAGTTCTGCAGCCTGTATGCAACCAGGATCTACCATTGAAGTTACTAAAAGATGAAACTGTGCATTCTTGCTGGTATGCAGGAACAATTCAAGTGTATGCAAGCTCTGCTCACCGCTGCTAGGTTAAACTGCTCGCTCTTATTGTGTCTAAATGCAGGGTGGGGCGATGTGCACAAAGAGACACTTTATTAAATGGCTGGCCCTTGCAAGCAGGGACGACAGTGTTGGTGAGGTGGGGCTGTGTTTCTTTGTTCCTGAATACCCCCTGCTGCGCTTGTCTGTAAGCTTCTTCCAAATGCGAGGCATGCTCCACTTGTTTTGCGCCAGCCTGCTGCATTAAGAGCTATCTTCTGTGTCTTAAGCTCAGTGCCTAGTCTTCAGCTTTGCACAGGATGCTGCAGAGCAGAGGTGAATATTTCTCGACAGACAGAACTGAGTTGAGGTAAAACTGTTGAGATAAGCATGCAGAACGTCGTGCCTGAAGCAAGCTGTGACGTTTCCACCAAGCTTACTTTCACCATGCATGCAGTCCATACCTCCTGCACCGGGACCCTGCAGTGTGGGGTGCTGATGCAGCCTTGTTCAAGCCCGAGCGGTGGCAACTTTGGCAAGATGAAGCCAAGGGTGGAGGCTTCATGGCCATTCTTAGTGGGCTAGGACCCAACGGCTCATTCCTACCTTTTGGAGGTGGTCCTAGGTAAGTGGGCCTAGAATTAAAAGAAATGAGTGATGCTGGCTGATTTGCGCTTATTTTGTCATTTGAAAGGTCTTACATATACGGCTTGAAACTGCTGTCTGTGCCTTGCAGGAATTGCATCGGGACTTTCTTCGCAATGCAAGAGGCAATCCTGGTGATTGCAATAGTATTGCAACGGTACCGCCTCTCACCAGCACAAGCATCCTTTCCTGTTCCAAAGCCTTTGATAACACTACGTCCAGAGACTGTACCACTGCGCATCACCTCTCGCCATTAGCATTGCTCATGAAATAGGACAGGCATGGCATGCCCATGGTCACTGTTGAAGAGAAGTAAGGGAGCTAATCAGACAAACTATTTTAGGACACCTAGGCTTCATGTTCTAAAAAAAGAAAGGATGAAAGAAAGATGAAAGAAAGAAAGAAAGAGAGAAAGAGAGAAAGAAAGAAAGAAAGAAAGAAAGAAAGAAAGAAAGAAAGAAAGATAGAAAAGCTACTCAGGCACATTAAAGATGAACTATTTGAAGTCACAATGTGACAGGTTTCCTCTCTATGATGCCTTGAGGG
>LKMJ01000841.1_pt1 | contig 25497 bp, 17 predicted proteins | sample 643391 | NCBI WGS metagenome assembly LKMJ01 (sample SAMN04112250, study PRJNA286221) | soda lake metagenome | biome: soda lake; feature: Kulunda Steppe; material: water; isolation source: sample PL-Br10 brine of Picturesque Lake | place: Russia: Kulunda steppe | collected 2010-07 | reverse complement strand
GAGCGCGAGCAGGGCATCACCATCGATGTCGCCTACCGCTTCTTCTCCACCGACAAGCGCAAGTTCATCATCGCCGACACGCCGGGGCATGAGCAGTACACCCGCAACATGGCCACCGGGGCATCGACCGCAAGCCTGGCGATCATCCTGATCGACGCCCGCTACGGCGTGCAGACCCAGACCCGCCGGCACAGTTTCATCGCCGATCTGCTGGGCATTCAGCACCTGGTGGTGGCGGTGAACAAGATGGACCTGGTGGACTACTCAGAGGCCCGTTTCGACGAGATCGTCACCGAGTACCAGGAGATTGCCGGACAGCTCCAGGCCCGGGACATTCGCTTCGTGCCGCTCTCGGCGCTAAAGGGCGATAACGTGGTCAACAGGAGCGAGTCGCTCTCCTGGTATGCGGTCGATGGGCAACCCGGACCGACGCTGCTGGAGCTGCTCGAGAGCGTCGAGATCAGCCGCGACCGCAACCTGACCGACCTGCGCCTGCCGGTGCAGTACGTCAATCGTCCCAACCTGGACTTCCGCGGCTATGCGGGCACCCTGGAGGCGGGCGTGCTGCGCCCCGGCCAGGCGATCAAGGTGCTGCCTTCCGGCAGGTGCTCCACCGTCGAGCGCATTGTCACCTGGGACGGCGATCTTGAAACGGCCTGGCCGGGTCAGGCGATTACCGTGACGCTGGCCGACGAGATCGATATCTCCCGCGGCGACTGGATCGTCGCGGCGGATGCCGAGCTGGTCAGTTCCCACGCCTTCGAGGCGGATATCGTGTGGATGCATGAGCAGGCGCTCATCCCTGGGCGCCAGGTCGACATTCGCCTGGCCGGCCGTTCTGTGGCGGGGCAGGTCGAGGAGATCCTCCATCAGGTGGACGTCAACACCCTGGCGCGACATCCGGCCGAGCGGCTGGAGCTCAACGCCATCGCCCGCTGTCGGGTGGGGCTGACCGTCGAGGTGCCGCTGGATGACTACGCAACCAGCCCCGGCACCGGCAGCTTCATCATCATCGACCGGCTGACCAACGTCACCGTGGGGGCAGGCATGATCCGTGCCGTGGTCGAGGGTGAGTCGGCAAGCCCTGGTGACGTGGACTGGACCGGTTTCGAGGTCGAGCTCAACGCCCTGGTGCGCAAGTATTTCCCCCACTGGGAGGCGAAGGATATTCGCGAACGGCTCAAACGCTGACGTTGGCCAGGTCGTCCCACCCACCTCGACACCCCGCTGAACTATAGCGGGGTGTCGCTTTCCGATACCCTGATGATCATCACGAGGCCGGTCTTCAGGCGCGGGAGCTCAGGATGCAACTATGGCAAGACACCATGGCGGCGCCGAACCGGAGCCGGACCGAACCGGTGCGGAAGCGCTGATGGGCAGAGGGCGGCGCGCCACCGGCCGGGTCGGGCGCATGCTGCACTTCATCACCCGGCCGATGAAGCGCGACCTCGGCCGCGGTGGCATCGCGGTCCACCCCTACCGCGGCTATGGCTCCCGGCGAGAAGCCTTTGTGATGGGGCGGGTGTTCCACCAGGCCGCCCTGGGGCGGAAAATCCCTCACCATGGCCTCCTGCGTGACTTGGCGGACGTGGTGCGCCGTATCGCTCGTCGCGGGGTGGCCGGTGTCCGGGTGGAGGCGAGCCTGGGTGCCAACCGCACCACCGTGATCACCGACCGTGACGGCTTCTTCGACATTCACCTGCCCCTCGAGACGCCGCTGCCGAAGGCGCTCTCCTGGCATCAGGCCGAGCTGCACGTGATCCGGGGCGAGGAACAGGTGCACTGCCACGCCGAGGTGTATGTCCCACCGCCGGAGACCGATCTGCTGGTGATCAGCGATATCGACGATACCGTGATGGTTACCGGTGTCGCCGACGGGTTGCGCGTGCTCTATCGGCTGTTCGTGCAGAAGGCTCACCAGCGCACCGCCTTTCCCGGCGTGGCCTCGCTTTACCGGGCGCTTCATGTCGGTGTCGAGGGTGAGGCCAGGCGTCCGATTCTCTATGTCTCGCGGGGGCCCTGGGGCATCTACGAGATGCTCGAGGCGTTCTTCCAGCTCAACCGCATCCCGGTGGGACCGATCCTGTTCCTGCGCGAGTGGGGGCTCTCCTGGCGCCACCCCTGGCCGCGCCCCGCCCAAGATCACAAGCACGATCTGATCACCCGCATGCTGACGATAATGGAAGATCTTCCCTGCGTGCTGATCGGCGACAGCGGGCAGCAGGACCCCGAGGTCTATACCCGCATCGTCAAGGAGCATCCCGGTCGGGTGAAGGCGATCTACATTCGCCGGGTCGATCGCAAGCCCAACCGAGAGCGGGCCATCGAACGGCTGCAGCAGGAACTTGCGCACAGCGACTGCGAACTGATCCTGGCCGGCGACAGCGTCGCCATGGCGACCCATGCCTACCGGCAGGGATGGATCTCCCGGGCCGACCTGTCGGCGGTGCGCCAGGCATGCGTAGATGAGGGGTGATGTGCGATGGCCAGCACCGCCATCGCCGATGTGTCGGACCACGAATAAATTCGGCTCCTCCATGGGATGCTGCCACCTGCGTTGTTGTAGGAGCGCGATTTATCGCGCGAAGAAGCCGTCATCGCCATCGCCGATGTGTCGGACCACGAATAAATTCGGCTCCTACATGGGATGCTGCCACCTGCGCTGTTGTAGGAGAGCGATGGCGGGGAGTGAAACTGGCTCTGGTAGGCTGTGTCCAATATCTGTCAGTCGACCCGGAGCCAAGCCTCGATGATCATTGTTGCCGTTATCCTGCTGCTGGCCATCTTCACCCTGCCCAACCTCTGGGCTCGGTGGGTGATCAATCGCCATTCCCGTGGTCGCGACGACTACCCGGGTACCGGAGCGGAGCTGGCCGACCATCTGCTGCGGCGCCTCGGCATCGAGGGGGTGGAGGTAGAGCCCACCGAGCAGGGCGACCACTACGACCCCGAGGCGCGCCGGGTGCGGCTCTCGCCGGAGGTCTACGGTGGGCGCTCGCTCACCGCGGTGACGGTGGCGGCCCACGAGGTGGGGCACGCCATCCAGCACCATCAGGGCTATGCGCCGCTGCTGGCACGATCAAGGCTGGTGGGGGTGGCCCAGAAGGCCGAGAAACTGGGAGCGGTGCTGATGATGGCCGCGCCCCTGCTGTTTCTTCTGACTCGGCTGCCAGGCGGGCTCGCCATCGTGGTGGTCGCCGCGGTGATCAGTTTCGGTACCGCGGCGCTGGTGCATCTGGTGACCCTGCCGGTGGAGTTCGACGCCAGCTTCCAGCGCGCGCTGCCGCTGCTCAAGGAATACATTCCTCCCTACGACATGCCCGGTGCCCGCCACGTGCTCACCGCCTGCGCCTTCACCTACGTGGCGGCCTCCCTGGCCAGCATGCTCAACCTGGGGCGCTGGCTGGTAATTCTGCGCCGCTAGCGCGGCCGGTTGGCGATGACCACCGCACGACGGGGGGCGGGGTAGCCCTCCCGGGTTCGGGACGGGTCTTCGGGGTCGAGAAAGTCGGCCAGTGACTGGTAGGTCATCCACTCGGTGGCGCGCTGCTCGTCGGTGGTCGTCACCGCCTCGTCCACCACCCGCACATCGGTAAAGCCGCAGCGCTCAAGCCATTGGCAGAGCGCCGTGGAGGAGGGCAGGAAGTAGACGTTGGGCATGGCAGCATAGCGTTCCCCCGGCAGCAGCACCCTGGTGGCGTCGCCTTCGACCACCAGGGTCTCAATGACCAGCTCACCGCCGGGACGCAGGGCGGCCCTGAGCTGCAGCAGGTGCTCCAGCGGGGAAGGGCGATGGTAGAGTACCCCCATGGAGAACACCGTATCGAAGAAGCCGAGATCCTCAGGCACCTCCTCGATGCCCACCGGCAGGAAGTGGGTTCGGCCTGCGTCGGCGTCGCCAACGAAGTGGCGCACCGCGCGGAACTGCCAGAAGAAGCGCGGGGAGGGGTCGATCACCAGCACGAAGGCGGCGCCCGCCCCGGCCATGCGCCAGCCGTGATAGCCGCTGCCGCCGCCCACATCGAGAACCTTCCTGCCCGCCAGTGGTGCCAGGTGGGGTGCCACGCGCTGCCACTTCCAGTCCGAGCGCCACTCGGTGTCGATGGCAATGCCGCCGAGCGAGAAGGGTCCCTTGCGCCAGGGGGCGAGCTGGCGCAGCAGGTTCTCGGCCTGGCGGCGCTGGCTGTCGGTGAGCGCGACCTCGATGCCGACGGTATCGGCGTCCAGGCTCACCCGGCGAGCGTCGGGCAGCGCCGGCAGCTTGGCCACCGCCTTCTCCCAGGCGGGCAGGTCGCCAAAGCGTCGGCGGTCGAGCCCTCGGGCGAGCTGCTCGGGAAGCCGGGCCAGCCAGGCGTCGAGGCCCTGGTCGATGAAGGCGTGGTAAAGGTCGCGGTGGTCGGCGGGAATCGGCATGTTCAATCCTCCCGGGGCGCCGGGGAGCCGGCGTCCTTGAAGGCCTCGTCCTTGAAGGCCACCAGGGAGGCGAAGTTGAGTAGCTGGAACCAGGTATGGGCGCGGGAGAAGCCGGTCCGGCTCAGCCGGACGTGGTGCTCGGCCAGGGTGTCCGGCACCAGCACGTTCTCGAGTGCCGTCCGCTTCTGGCTGATCTCCATGTCGCTGTAGCCGTTGGCACGCTTGAAGTCGTGGTAGCGCTCTACCAGCCAGGCGTTCTCCTCCTCGTCCTCGGCGCGGATCTTCTCGGAGAGCACCAGCACGCCGCCGGGTTCCAGCGCGGCAAACAGACGCTCCATTACCTCCTCCCGGTCTGCCTGGGGCAGGAACTGCAGGGTGAAGTTGAGCACGATCATGCCGGCGGGTTCATAGTCCAGGGTCCGGATGTCGCCCTCGATGACCTGGATGGCATGGTCGGGGCATTCGGCGGCCAGCGTCTCCCGGGCGCGGGTCACCATGGCCGGAGAGAGGTCGACGCCGACGTAGCGGAAGGCTTCCGGCGGGAGCTGGCCGGCCAGTGACAGGCCGCCGGCCCCCAGCGAGCAGCCCAGGTCGTAGACCCGGGCTCCGTGGCGCAGGTGTCGGCGGGCGATCAGCCCCAGCATGCCCAGTATCTGTCCATAGCCCGGCACCGAGCGTCGGATCATGTCGGGAAAACAGGCGACGACCCGCTCGTCGAATGAGAAGCGCGCCACTCGGTCCAGGGGTGTCGAAAAGATCGCGTCACGGTAAGATGCATTACTCATTTTCAGGCCAGAAATGCGGGAACGGCCGCCATTCTACGCGCGCCGCCACGACCCTGCACCCGCCGGGTTTCAAGGAGGATAGGATGATCGATCAGAGCGAGGCCTGGCGTGGACTCGAGGCCCATGCCAAAGCATTGGGCCGCCGCCACCTGCGGGAACTGTTTACCGATGAGTCGGATCGCCAGGCGCGCTTCACTCGCCGCGCCGCCGGCCTGACCGTGGATCTCTCCAAGCAGCGCTGCTCCGCCGAGACCCTGTCGCACCTGCTGGCGCTGGCCGAGCAGGCGGACGTGCCCGGGGCGATCCAGCGGCTGCTGGGCGGTGAGCGGGTCAACCTCAGCGAGGACCGCCCGGCGCTGCACACGGCCCTGCGCCTTCCGCAGGGCGCCTCCCTGGTGGTGGAAGGCGAGGATGTGGTGCCCGGCGTGCATCGCACTCTCGACCACATGGAGGCCATGGTCGAACGCTTCCACACCGGCCAGTGGCGCGGCGCCACCGGCAGGGCCATCCGCCACGTGGTCAACCTGGGCGTTGGCGGCTCCGACCTCGGTCCTCTGATGGTGGCCCACGCCCTGGCCGACTATCGGCTGCGCGACGTGCATCGCGTGGAGGTCCACTTTGCCTCCACCATGGACGGCTCCCAGCTGGCCGACTGCCTGGCACGCCTCGACCCCGAGGCCACGCTCTTCGTGCTGTCGTCGAAGTCCTTCACCACCATCGATACGCTCTCCAATGCCCGCACCGCCAAGGACTGGCTGATGGCGCGGCTGGCAGGGGAAGAGGGCGTCGACGACGAGCTGGTGATGCGCCAGCACTTCATCGGCGTATCGGCCAGCCCCGAGAAGATGGCCGAGTGGGGCATCGCGCCCGGTCACCAGCTCGAGTTCTGGGAGTGGGTCGGCGGTCGCTACTCCCTGTGGGGTGGCATCGGTCTGCCCATCGCCCTGGTGGTGGGCATGCGGCGTTTCCGTGAGCTGCTGGCCGGGGCCCACGCCATGGACGAGCACTTACGCACCGCCTCGCTGGCCGATAACCTGCCGGTGCTGCTGGCCCTGGCAGGTATCTGGAATGTCAATTTCCTGGACATCCGCGCCCACTCAATCCTGCCCTATGACGGTCGCCTGGAGTATTTTGCCGCCTACCTCGAGCAGCTCGAGATGGAGTCCAACGGCAAGTCGGTGACGGCTGAGGGGCGCGAGGTGGGCTACTCCACCTGTCCGGTGCTGTGGGGGCAGCTGGGGCCCAACGCCCAGCACGCCTTCTATCAGCTGCTGCATCAGGGCACCCAGGCGGTGGAGTGCGACTTCATCGCCCCGCTCCGTCGTTACGATGAGGTGGAGAACGAGGCGACCCGCCGGCACCTCAAGGGGCAGCATCGGCTGACCCTGGCCAACTGCTTCGCCCAGTCCCGGCTGCTGGCGCTGGGCGACGATGCCATCGATGAGCCTGGCGAGCGTCCCAGGCACAAGCGCTATCGCGGCAATCAGCCCTCCACCACCCTGCTGCTGGACGAGCTGACGCCGTCTACGCTGGGCGCACTGATCGCCCTCTACGAGCACAAGGTGTTCGTGCAGGCGACGATCTGGGGGATCAACCCCTTCGATCAGTGGGGGGTGGAACTGGGCAAGCAGATCGCCGGCGAGACCCAGCGTATCCTCGAGAGCCGCGAGGGCCTGGAGGCCATGGACGCCTCTACCCGGGCGCTGATCGAGGCGGCGTGGGCGGCGGAAGCGAACGGCAAGGCCTCCACGTGATACTGGCTGTTCGTACAGCAATTGCGCTATGCTGAGGCCTCCCTGCAGGGAGAAGCCGGCGAGCGGGGTGCTCTACCTGCACGGCTTCAACAGCGGCGTCGATTCACCCAAGGCGGTATGGGTGCGTGAGGCCTGTGCGCATCTGAGCCTGGCCTGCGAGACCCCCCAGCTGCCCCATCGCCCGGCCGAGGCACTGGCGATGGCCGAGTCGCGGCTCGCCGAGCTCGGCCCCGCGCCGCTGCTGGCGGGCAGCTCCATGGGGGGCTTTCTGGCCACCTGCCTGGCCGAGCGGCACGGCCTGCGCGCCGCTCTGATCAATCCGGCGGTGGCTCCGGCGCGGCTGGTAAGCGACTGGGTCGACGAGGTCTTCGTCAACGCCACCACCGGCGAACGCTTCACGGTGGGGCCGACGCACCTGGCCGAGCTCGCGGCGCTGACGCCGACGAGGGTGACCGCGCCGGAGCGCTATCTGCTGCTGCTGGGGACCGCCGACGAGGTGCTGGACCCGGCGGATGCCTTCGCCTTTTACCGCGGTGCCCGCACCCTGCTTCACCCGGAAGCCGACCATGGCTTCGTGGCGCTGGTCGGGCATCTGTCGGCACTGCTGGCCCATGGCGGCCACGCCCTGCCGCCGGCCTGGCGGCCCCGACCACACAAGGAACCGGACGACTCATGACGCAATACAGTGCCAGTTCGATCGAGGTGCTTTCCGGCCTGGAGCCGGTGCGCAAGCGCCCGGGCATGTATACCGACACCAGCCGCCCCAACCATCTGATCCAGGAGGTGGTCGACAACAGCGTCGACGAGGCGCTGGCCGGCCATGCCAGCCAGGTCAGCGTGCGGCTGTTCGAGGATGGCGGTGTCGAGGTCGCCGACGACGGTCGCGGCATGCCCATCGACATCCACCCCGAGCACGGCGTCTCCGGGGTGGAACTCATCCTTACCCGGCTGCACGCCGGCGGCAAGTTCTCCAATGCCAGCTACAAGTTCTCCGGGGGGCTGCATGGCGTCGGCGTCTCGGTGGTCAACGCGCTCTCCAAGCGACTCGAGGTGGAGGTGCTGCGCGACGGCAACCGCTACGCCGTCGCCTTCGAGCACGGCGAACCGGTCTCCAAGCTGTCGGTGATCGGCAGCGTGGGCAAGCGCACCACCGGCACCGTCCTGCGTTTCTGGCCCGAGACGAGCTACTTCGACAGCCCGCGCCTGGCGGTAGGGCGGCTGAAGCATCTTCTGCGCGCCAAGGCGGTGCTCTGCCCAGGGCTCAAGGTCACCCTGATGGAAGCCGACGGCACCGAGAGCGAGTGGCAGTACGAGGATGGCCTGCGCGACTACCTGGCCCAGGCCACCGATGGCTTTGATGTGCTGCCCCAGTCGCCCTTCATCGGCCACTTTTCCGATGACGAGCACGGCGTGGACTGGGCGATCCAGTGGCTGCCCGAGGGCGGCGAGCCCCTGCTGGAAAGCTACGTCAACCTGATTCCCACGCCCCAGGGCGGCACCCACGTCAACGGACTGCGCGCCGGCCTGCTCGAGGCCCTGCGCGAGTTCTGCGAGTACCGAAGCCTCCTGCCGCGGGGGGTGAAGCTCACCGCCGAGGACCTCTGGGAGCGGGTCTCCTACGTGCTCTCGGTGAAGATGCTCGACCCCCAGTTTGCCGGGCAGACCAAGGAGCGCCTCTCCTCGCGCACCGTGGCGGGCTTCGTCTCCGGGGTGGTCAAGGACGCCTTCTCGCTGTGGCTCAACCACCACGTGGACCAGGCCGAGGCGCTGGCGGAGCTGGTGATCAACGCCGCCCAGCGGCGCCAGAAGAGTGCCAAGAAGGTGGCGCGCAAGAAGGTCACCTCGGGCCCGGCGCTGCCCGGCAAGCTGGCCGACTGCTCCGGCCAGGATCCGGCCCTGAGCGAGCTGTTCCTGGTGGAGGGCGACTCCGCCGGCGGCAGCGCGAAGCAGGCCCGCAACCGCGAGAGCCAGGCGATCCTGCCGCTGCGCGGCAAGATACTGAACACCTGGGAGGTGGAGTCCCACGACATCTACGGCTCTCAGGAGGTCCACGATATTGCCGTCGCCGTGGGCATGGATCCGGTCAGCGACGACCTCACCAAGCTTCGCTATCACAAGATCTGCATCCTCGCCGATGCCGACTCCGACGGCCTGCATATCGCCACCCTGCTCTGCGCGCTCTTCATGCGTCACTTTCCGGCGCTGGTGGATGCCGGCCACGTCTACGTGGCCATGCCGCCGCTCTACCGCATCGACCTGGGCAAGGAGGTGCACTATGCCCTGGACGAGAGCGAGAAGGCGGCGATACTGCGCAAGCTGGAGGGCAAGCGTGGCACCGTGAACGTGCAGCGCTTCAAGGGCCTGGGCGAAATGAGCCCGCTGCAGCTGCGCGAGACCACCATGGCGGTGGAGACCCGTCGCCTGGTGCAGCTGACCCGCGAAGTGGGCGACGGCACCATGGAGATGATGGACATGTTGCTGGCCAAGAAGCGTGCCCCCGACCGCAAGAGCTGGCTGGAAGACTACGGCAACCTCGCTGACATAGAGGTCTGATCCCCTTATGACCATGGATATTCAGGTCGCGGAGGGTGACGTCGAGCGTCTCTCCCTTCGCGAGTACTCCGAGAAGGCCTACCTCGACTACTCGATGTACGTCATCCTCGACCGAGCGCTGCCCCACATCGGCGACGGCATGAAGCCGGTGCAGCGGCGCATCGTCTACGCCATGCGCGAACTGGCGCTGGGGGCCAACGCCAAGTACAAGAAGTCGGCGCGCACCGTCGGCGACGTGCTGGGCAAGTTTCACCCCCACGGCGACAGCGCCTGCTACGAGGCCATGGTGCTGATGGCCCAGCCGTTCAGCTACCGCTACCCGCTGGTGGATGGCCAGGGCAACTGGGGCAGCCCGGACGATCCCAAGTCCTTTGCCGCCATGCGCTACACCGAGGCGAGGCTGTCGAAGTTCGCCGAAGTGTTGCTCGCCGAGCTCGGCCAGGGCACCGTGGACTGGACCCCCAACTTCGACGGCACCATGAACGAGCCGGTGGTGCTGCCGGCGCGCCTGCCCCACGTGCTGCTCAATGGCGGCACCGGTATCGCCGTGGGCATGGCGACGGACATTCCGCCGCACAACGTGAACGAGGTGGTCGAGGCCACCTGTCATCTGCTGCGCCATCCCGAGGCCACCACGGCGGATCTGATGACGTACCTGCCGGCACCGGACTTTCCCACCGCTGCCGAGATCATCACGCCCCGCGCCGACCTGCGAAAGCTCTACGAGAGCGGGCGCGGCTCGGTGAAGCTGCGTGCCCGCTACGTGATGGAGGAGGGCAGCATCGTGGTCACCGCGCTGCCCTATCAGGTGAGCGGAGCCAAGATCCTCGAGCAGATCGCCGCCCAGATGCAGGCCAAGAAGCTGCCCATGGTGGCCGACCTGCGCGACGAGTCGACCCACGAGGAGCCGACCCGCCTGCTGATCGAGCCGCGCTCCAACCGCGTCGACATCGAGGCGCTGATGGCGCACCTGTTCGCCACCACCGATCTCGAGAAGAACATCCGCGTCAACATCAACGTGATCGGCCTGGACGGTCGGCCGCGGGTGATGCCGCTGCCCGATCTGCTCGGCGAGTGGCTGCGATTCCGTCGCTCCACCGTACGCCGGCGGCTGGAGCACCGCCTGGGCAAGGTCGAGGACCGCCTGCACCTCCTCGAGGGGCTGCTGATTGCCTACCTCAATATCGACGAGGTGATCCGGATCATCCGCGAGGAGGACGAGCCCAGGCCGGCGCTGATGGCGGCCTTCGGGCTGTCCGAGCGCCAGGCCGAGGCGATCCTCGAACTGCGCCTGCGCCACCTGGCCAAGCTCGAAGAGATGAAGATCCGCGGTGAGCAGGATGAGCTCGAGGCCGAGCGCAAGCGCCTCCAGGAGCTGCTCGGCAATGAGGCGGCGCTCACCGACCTGATCGAGGAGGAGCTGCGTGCCGCCGCCGAGACCCATGGCGATGAGCGCCGCGCGCCCATCGTCGAGCGCGAGGAGGCCAGGGCGCTCTCCGAGGTGGAACTGGTCGGTGCCGACCCGGTCACCGTGGTGCTCTCCGAGAAGGGCTGGATCCGCAGCGCCAAGGGTCACGAGATCGATCCCGCCGGGCTCTCCTACAAGGCCGGCGACTGCTTTGCCCTGGCGGCCCGAGGCAAGACCAACCAGCCGCTGGTGCTGCTGGATGACACCGGACGCGCCTATACCCTTCAGGCCCACAACCTGCCCAGCGCTCGCGGTCAGGGCGAGCCCGTCACCAGCCGCGTCAACGTGGTGGCCGGCGCCCACATGGCCGGGTTGATGCTGGCGCCGCCTGCCACCCGCTACCTGTTGGCCTCGGACGGCGGCTACGGCTTCGTGGCACCCCTGGAGGCTCTGGTGGGCAAGAACAAGTCCGGAAAATCGGTGCTCTCGGTGCCCAAGGGCTGCAATGTGCTGCCGCCGAAGGCGGTGCCGGAGGGCGAGGGGGCCCAGGTGGTGGCGGTCTCCAACGAGGGTCGCCTGCTGGTCTTCCCCCTGGAGGACCTGCCGGAGATGGCCAAGGGCAAGGGCAACAAGATGATCGATATTCCCGGTCCACGAGCGGCGCGGCGGGAGGAGTTCGTCCGCGACCTGGTGCTGCTGCCGGCCGGCGCCGGCCTGGTGGTCCACGCCGGCAAGCGCCACCTCACCCTCAAACCAGACGATCTCGCGTATTATTGCGGCGAGCGCGGCCGTCGCGGCAGCAAGTTGCCCCGCGGCCTGCAGAAGGTGGATCGGCTGGAGATAGCGGGATGACACGACGAGTACTGATCCGCGCCACCGGCGCGGCTCGCCCGGGCCAACTGGCCGGCCTGGGCAAGGCCCTGGCGACGAGCGGTGCGCGCCTGCTGGACATCAACCAGAGCGTGACCTTCGGCATGCTCTCCCTGGAGGCACTGGTGGGTCTCGACCACGAGGCCGATCTGGAAGGCGCACTCAGTGCCGCCGGCGATGCCCTGGGCCTCGACGTCCAGGCGATCCAGGTCAGCGCCGAGGACTACCAGCGCTGGAGCAGCCAGGCCAGCCAGCCGCGGCTGATCCTGACCCTGCTGGCGCCACACCTGCCCGCCGGCATTCTGGCGGAGGTGGGTGCACTCACCGCCGGACACGGCCTGACCGTGGAGCTGATCCACCGCCTCTCCGGGCGCGAACCGCTGGACGGAGGCGTGCCCCGGGATCGTGACAGCATCCAGGGCGCCTGCGTGGAGTGCTGGCTGCGTGGCGAGGAGATCGACCTCGATGCCCTGCGCGAGAAGGCGCTGGCACTGGGTGCCATGCACGGCGTGGACATCGCCATCCAGGAGGATTCGATCTGGCGCCGGCATCGGCGGCTGGTCTGCTTCGACATGGATTCCACCCTCATCCAGGCCGAGGTGATCGACGAGCTGGCACGCCGCCACGGCGTCTACGACGAGGTGGCCGAGATCACCGAACGCGCCATGCGCGGCGAGCTCGACTTCCAGCAGAGCTTTCGCGAACGCATGGCCAAGCTCAAGGGGCTCGACGAGTCGGTGCTGGCCCAGATCGCCGAGTCACTTCCGCTGATGGATGGCGTAGAGCGTCTGATGGCCCAGCTCAAGCGTCTGGGCTACCGCACGGCGATCCTCTCCGGCGGCTTCACCTACTTCGCCCGCCACCTGCAGCAGAAACTCGGCTTCGACGAGATCCATGCCAACGAGCTGCTGATCGAGAACGGCAAGGTCACCGGCGAGGTCAGGGAGCCGATCCTCGATGCCGACCGCAAGGCCGAGCTGCTGCGTGAGATCGCCGCCCGCGAGGGTCTCAGCCCGGAGCAGACCATCGCCGTGGGCGACGGCGCCAACGACCTCAAGATGCTGGCGGCGGCCGGGCTCGGCATCGCCTTTCGCGCCAAGCCGCTGGTGCGCGCCCAGGCCAGCCACTCGATCTCGACGCTCGGCCTCGATGCCGTGCTCTACCTGATCGGCTATCGCCAGGTGGACCTGGAGGAGCAGGGGCAGTGAGCGCAAGTTTCGAGACCTGGCGCGACCGCCTCGAGCGGCTGCGCTCCCACAAGGCCTTCGAGCTCACGGTGATCACCATCATTGTGGTTTCTGCGTTGCTGATCGGCGCCAAGACCTACGAGGAGGAGGTCAGCCGGTTTCAGGCGGTCATGCTGTGGCTCGACGTCGCGGTGACGGTATTCTTCCTGGTGGAGATCCTGATCCGGATGGCCGCCGAGAAGCGCCTGCGCGACTTCTTCCGCAAGGGCTGGAACATCTTTGACTTCCTGATCGTCACCGTCAGCCTGATTCCCCTGGATGATTCGGAGATGGTGCTGCTGGCCCGCCTGCTGCGCATCTTCCGGGTGCTGCGTCTGGTATCGATGATCCCCGAGCTGCGAATGCTGATCGCCGCGCTGTTCAAGTCGATCCCGCGCATGGGCTACGTGGTGCTGCTGATGTTCATCATCTTTTACATCTACGGCGCCCTGGGCAGCTTCCTGTTCGCCAGCGTGGACGAGAAACTCTGGGGTAATATCTCGCTGGCCATGCTCACGCTGTTCCAGGTGGCCACCTTCGAGAGCTGGGCCACGGCGGTGCTCTACCCGACCATGGAGCACTACCCCTACGCCTGGATCTACTTTCTCACCTTCATCTTCCTCAACGCCTTCATCTTCCTGAACATGATGATCGGCATCGTGCTCGATGTGATGCAGAAGGAGAGCCTGGCCATCGAGCTGGAGACCGGGGAGGGCGAGGCCGCGGAGCTGCACGGCCTGCGAGACGATGTGCGTCAGATGCGCGACCAGCTCTCTCGCATGGAGGCGCTGCTGGATCGCCAGCGCAGTTGAGCCGGCAGGCGCTGAGTGCAAAAGGTTGACAACGGGGCTCAACCTTGATTCTCTAGGTGCATGAACATGACCGCGTACAGCCTCGACCTACGACTACCAGCCCGCGCCTGAACAGCGAGCGGCGATGCCCCCTTGCATCGCCTGGAGTCCGGTCGAAATGAGGTTGTACCATGTCCACCACCCCCTTCAATACTGCCATGTATGCCCAACGAGTCGCCCGCGTCAGCCAAGGTGCTGTCGTCTGTGCGATCATATATGAAGCGAGTCTCGACGCCCCGACTGGCCAGCGCCCGTCGGGGCGTCATCGTTTCTGCACCGCCCACTGATTCCGCCGCACCGTCGCCCAGGGAGAATGCCGCCATGATGCTCGACAACCCCGCCGCCAAGTACCGCCCCTTCGTCGCCGTCGACCTGCCCGACCGCCAGTGGCCCAGTCGCCGTATCGAGCAGCCGCCGATCTGGACCAGCGTCGACCTGCGTGACGGCAACCAGTCGCTGATCGATCCCATGGACCAGGAGCGCAAGCAGCGGCTCTTCGACCTGCTGGTAAAGATCGGCTTCAAGGAGATCGAGGTGGGCTTCCCCTCGGCCTCCCAGACCGACTTCGACTTCGTGCGCTCGCTGATCGACAACGGCAAGATCCCCGATGACGTGACCATTCAGGTGCTGACCCAGGCCCGGGACCACCTGATCGACCGTACCTTCGAGGCGATCAAGGGGGCGAGGAGCGCCATCGTCCACGTCTATAACGCCACCGACCCGATGTTCCGCCGGGTGGTGTTCAACGTCAGCAAGCCCGAGTGCATCCAGATCGCCGTGGAGGCGACCGCCCGCATCCGACAGCGCATGAGCGAGGCGCCGGAGACAAACTGGACCTTCCAGTACTCCCCGGAGCTGTTCACCACCACCGAGATGGACTTCGCCAAGGAGATCGTCGAGGCGGTCATGGAGGCCTACGGCGCCACCGCCGAAACGCCGATGATCGTCAACCTGCCGGCCACCGTGGAGGTGGCGACGCCCAACAACTACGCCGACCAGGTGGAGTGGTTCTGCCGAAACGTGAACGATCGCGAGGCGCTGATCGTCAGCGTGCACCCGCACAACGATCGCGGCACCGGGGTAGCGGCCGCCGAGATGACCCTGATGGCCGGCGCCGACCGCGTCGAGGGCACCCTGTTCGGCAACGGCGAGCGCACCGGCAACGTCGATATCGTCACCCTGGCCATGAACCTCTACACCCAGGGTGTCCACCCGGGGCTCGACTTCTCCAACATCACCCCGATCATGCGCGAGGTGGAGTACTGCAACCAGCTGCCGGTGCATCCGCGTCACCCCTATGTGGGCGACCTGGTCTTCACCGCCTTTTCCGGCTCCCACCAGGACGCCATCAAGAAGGGCATGGCCGATCGCCGCGCCAACCCGGACGCGATCTGGGACGTGCCCTACCTGCCCATCGACCCGCTGGACGTGGGCCGCAGCTACGAGGCGGTGATCCGCGTCAACAGCCAGTCGGGCAAGGGTGGGATCTCCTACCTGTTGGAGCAGGAGCACGGCATCGAGCTGCCTCGCCGACTCTCCATCGAGTTCAGCCAGGTAGTGCAGGAGGTAGCCGATCGCACGGGCAAGGAGATCACCTCCCAGATGATCTATCAGGCCTTCGCCGATGAGTACCTCGGGCAGACAGTTCCCTATGCGCTGGTCAACCATCGTCTCTTCTCGGAGCCCGACAGCCCGAAGGTGAGCCTGGAGGCGACCATCGAGGAGCACGGCGAGCGGCGTACCATCCAGGGCGAGGGCAACGGCCCGCTGGCGGCCTACATCAAGGCGCTGGCCGGTGCCGGCCACGACGTGGAGATCATCGACTACCATGAGCACTCTCGCGGCCAGGGCGCCGACGCCGAGGCGATCGCCTACGTGGAGGTGCGCATCGATGGCAAGGCGGTGTTCGGCGTCGGTACCGACGAGAGCATCACCAGCGCCTCCATGAAGGGGGTGATGAGCGCCATCAACCGGCACCTCTCGAGCCAGGCGCCGGCGCCCAATGTGACCGCGGCGTCGCTGGCCTGAGGCCTACCCCTGCTGGCGGTCCAGCCAGGCCCGCCAGCCGCCGTACTCGGTCACATCCCATGCCTCCTCGGGTTCATGGACAAACCCTGCCGCACAGATGAAGCCGGTCTGCCATTCTCCGCTGGCCAGCTCCACCCGCCCGAGCCCCAGCGGTGCGGGAATGCCTGCCAGGAAGCTGCCGAGGCTGGTGATCGGCAACCGCCATACTTCGACCTCGATGGCTTCGCCCCGCACCTCGTCGCGGACCAGGGCCGGGCGCGCCGGCGGCCCGCCGGACAGGGCGTAGAGGCGATAGCGGGGGGCACTACGGGTCGTTTCGACCAGGCGGCCATCGCGCTCGAGGAGCTGATGGTTGAGCGGCAGCCCCTCAAGGTGTGCCCCGCACACCACCAGGTCCAGGGTGCCGTCGGCCATGGGCGGCAGCGTCTCGAGCGTCGCTCGTTCGCGTCCGGTGGCGCCCAGCGGCAGCATCCACTGCCCCTCCAGGGCACGGCCCAGGGAGAGCAGCCCGAGATCCTCGAAGGCGGATCCGAACAGCGTCACCCCGACGGGCAACCCGGCATCGGTGAAGCCGGCGGGGACGGCGAGGGCGCTGTAGTCGAGCAGGTTCATGAAGTTGGTCCAGGTCCCGAGCCGAGAATTCACACCGATCGGATCGGCGGCGACCTCGGCCCTGGTCGGGTGGGTCACGGTGGTGGGGCAGAGCATGACATCCACCCTGGCCAGCAGGGCGTCGGCCTGACGCTTGTACTCGGCGAGCTGGTAGCGGGCCTCGAAGGCGTCCACCGCCAGCGGAGTCGCGCCGCCCTCGGTAATCCGGCGAGTCACCGGGTGCACCGCGTCGGGATCTCGCTTCAGCAACTCGCGAATGGCGTGATAGCGCTCGGCGACCCAGGGGCCCTCGTAGAGCAGCCGGGCGGCGGCGAGCAGAGGGCTGCAGTCGAGCTCGGCCTTCTCGCCACCCAGCGCCTCCAGCTGGGCGATTGCGGCGTGCATGCCGGCGCTGTAGGCCGCGTCGGTATGCCACTGTGACTGCGGCGGGACGCCGAAGCGGAAGCGGCGGGGCGCCTGACCATAGCGCTGGCCGTGAATCGCGAAGTCATGGCGACGCGACCAGGCGCACTCCGCATCGTAGGCGCAGGCCACCTGAAAGACGGCATGGGCATCGTCGGCGCCGAGGGCAAAGAGGCTGATGGTGTCGAGCGTGGCGCAGGCCGGCACCACGCCCCGGGTGCTGAGCAGCCCCAGGCTCGGCTTGACCCCGAACAAATTGTTGAAGCAGGCCGGCACGCGGCCCGAGCCGGCGGTATCGGTGCCCAGGGCGAAGCTCACCTGACCGGCGGCGGTCACCACCGCCGAGCCGCTGCTCGAGCCGCCGGGAATGTAGTCGGCATCGAAGGCGTTGGCCGGGGCACCGTACACTTCCAGTGCACGCTCACCGACCAGTCCGGTGGCGAACTGATCGAGGTTGGTCTTGCCCAGGGGAATGGCGCCGGCATCGATGAGCCGCTGCACCACGAAGGCACTCTCGCTGGGCGTGTAGGCGAACGCGGGACACCCCGCCGTGGTCGGCACGCCGGCCAGGTCGATGTTGTCCTTGAGGGCGAAGGGCACCCCATAGAGCGGCAGGCTGTCCGGGGAGTGTCCGTCCAGACGCTCCAGGTAGGGCGCGAGCTGCTCGCGGCCTAGGCGGGTGATCCACGCCGGGTCGCCTCCGCGCTCCGTCGCCTCGGCGAGCAGGCGGTCGACAAGGGCGGAGGGCGTCAGTTCGCCACTCCGATAGGCGGTATGCAGGGAGTCGATATCGAGTCGTGGTGTCGTCATGGCGTCGGGCCCCTATGGGCAGCAGAATGATCGGTGAAGGTAACGTCGGCAGTCGTGCGGCTCATCGGCTCTCCTCGTCATTGGCGAGAATCACCAGCGGCTGGCCCGACTGGACGGCGGCGCCTTCCTGGAGGGGAAGCCGCGTCACCCGGCCCGCGCGGAAGGCGGTGATATCGACCTCCATCTTCATCGACTCCACCAGAGCCAGGGTCTGACCGGCTTCGACGCTGTCGCCTTCGCAAACCAGCAGCTTCCAGAGGCTGCCGGTCACCGGGCTATCGATGCCGATTTCGTCATCGCCGAGTTCCGTGGTGTCGATGGCCGCCGGGGCCTGGTCCTCGAAGGTGAACTGACCGTTGGCGCGCCACTCGGCCATTTCCTTCTGGAAGGCGGCTTCGCGGCGCTCGCGGAACTCGGCGATCTGCTCCGCCCGTGCCGCGATGTCGGCCTGGTAGTCGGCGAGCTTGAAGCGCGTGGTCTCGATCTGAAGCGGATAGCGCCCATGGGGAAAGTCGCGGCGGATCCGTGCCAGTTCCTCGTGGCCGACCTCGAAGAAACGCAGCTGATCGAAGAATCGCAGCAGCCAGGGATTCTCGAAGTACTCGGTCTGGCGATAGCGGTTCCACATCTGCAGGGTGCGGCCGACGAACTGATAGCCCCCCGGGCCTTCCATGCCGTAGACACACAGATAGGCGCCGCCGATACCCACCGAGTTTTCGGCGGTCCAGGTGCGAGCGGGGTTGTACTTGGTGGTGACCAGCCGCTGGGTGGGGTCGAGGGGCGTGGCGACAGGCGCCCCGAGATAGACATCCCCCAGCCCCATCACCAGGTAGCTGGCATTGAAGACGATATCGCGCACCTGCTCGGTGCTCTCCAGCCCATTGATGCGACGAATGAAGTCCAGATTGCTGGGGCACCAGGGGGCGTCCGGGCGCACGCTGCGCTGGTATTTTTCGATGGCCTCGTGGCAGGCGGGATCGTCCCATGAGAGCGGTAGATGCACGACCCGGGACTCCACTTCCAGTGTTTCGACGTCGCAGAGTTCGCGCTCGGCCCTCTCCAGATGGGTGAGCAGGGCGTCCAGCGATAGCTCGTCGGGTTCGTAGTGGAGCTGCAGCGAGCGGATGCCGGGCGTCAGCTCGCGCAGGCCGGCCAGTTGATTGTCCCTGAGCCACAGCATCCAGGCATGGACCCGGAAGCGCAGGGCAATATCCAGCTCCATGGCGCCGAACTCGATGAGCAGGAAGTCGTCGCCGGCGCGGCGATAGACGATGCGTTCACCGGCGATGTCGGCAGCCACGTCGCGCAGCACCGGGCTGCCGCGGCGCTCCTCCATCTGGAGGGCGGAGCGGTCGCTCAGCGTCGCGAGCCGAGCCTGCTGGTGTCTCTCCAGTCGGCGTGCGGTATCGAGGTCCACCGGTACGAAGCGAATACGATCACCGGCGGTGAGCTGGCCGAGCTTCCAGCGCTCGGCGCGCACCACCGTGGCGGGACACACGAAGCCGCCCAACGAGGGGCCGTCGGGACCCAGGATGACCGGCATGTCGCCGGTGAAGTCGATGGTCCCGAAGGCGTAGGCGTTGTCGTGGAGGTTAGACGGGTGCAGGCCCGCCTCGCCACCGTCGGCGCGTGCCCACTCCGGGCGCGGACCGATCAGGCGCACGCCGGTTCTGCTGGAGTTGTAGTGCACCTCCCATTCGTGGGCGAAGAAGGTGTCGATGTCCTGCTCGGTGAAGAAGTCCGGCGCGCCGTGGGGGCCATAGAGGACGGCGATCTCCCAGGTACGGCCCGCGTTCGGGCTATCCGGGCGAGGGCGTCCGAACGCAGGCACCAGCGACGGGGGCAGTGTGCGCGGCGTGACGGAGTCGAGGTCGGGCAGCGCGAGCATGTCGCCGGTGCGCAGGGCGCGCCCGCCGTGGCCGCCGAACTGGCCGAGGGTGAAGGTGCTGCGCGAACCGAGGTACGCCGGGCAGTCGATGCCGCCGCGAACCAGCAGGTAGGCGCGTGCCCCGACGGTTGCCTTGCCCAGCGACAGCGTGGCCCCGGCAGGAATGTCCACGACCCGCCAGAACGCCACGCGATGCCCGTCGAGCTCGGCAGGCAGCTCGCTGCCGGCGAGCACGATCTGCGTCGCGCGGTGAAAGCGCAGGGTGGGGCCGGTCAGGGTGATCTCGAGGCCGGCGGCCTGCGGTGCATTGTCCAGCAGGCGATTGCCGAGGCGAAACGACCAGTCGTCGAAGGGGCCGGAGGGGGGCACCCCGACGTCCCAGTGACCCTGGCGACCGGGGTAATCCTGCAGGGTGGTCAGGGTCCCGGCGCTGATCACCTCGATGGCCGGGGGTGACCAGGCGAGATTGTCCAGCCAGCGGGTGTGAAAGTCTGCTCGGCCAAAGCGCGCATCGCGCAGCACATGGGAGAGCCAGGTGCGATTGGTCTCGAAGCCGTATATGCGGGAGCGCTCGAGGACCTCGGCGAGCCGCTCCATGGCGCTGTCCCGGTCGTCGGCATGCACGATCACCTTGGCCAGCATGGGGTCGAACAGCGCCGACACCTCCAGCCCCGCCTCGATGGCGTGATCGATACGGAGTCCTTTGCCCAAGTCAGAATCGACCTCGGGAAATGCCACCTCGCTGAGCAGCCCGGCGCTGGGGCGGAAGTCCTGGCTGGGGTCCTCGGCGTACAGGCGTGCCTGGATGGCATGGCCCCGGGGGGCGAGGTCGCGGACCAGTTCGGGCAGGGGAGGCAGTTCACCGCCCCCCAGGCGCACCATCCACTCGACGATATCCACGCCCCATACCATTTCCGTCACGCCGTGCTCCACCTGCAGGCGGGTGTTGACCTCCAGGAAATAGAACGCCTCGCGGTCGGCGTCATAGATGAACTCGACGGTGCCGGCACTGCGGTAGGCCACCGATTCGCCCAGGCGCACGGCGGTGGCATGCAGGTCGCGCCTTACGTGTTCGGGCAGGGCGGGGGCGGGGCTCTCTTCCAGCACCTTCTGATGGCGGCGCTGGGTCGTGCAGTCTCGCTCGCCCAGGGCCACGACATTGCCCTGGCCATCGCCGAACAGCTGTACCTCGAGGTGGCGGGCGCGGCCGATATAGGTCTCGACGAACACGCCGCCGTCGCCGAAGTTGCGCTCGCCCAGGCCACTGACCGAATCGAAGGCGCGCCTGAGCGTGGCTTCGTCCGCACAGACCTGCATGCCGATCCCGCCGCCGCCGGCGGTGGACTTGAGCATGACCGGGTAGCCGATGCGCTGAGCCTGTGCCGCGGCGTCCTCGACGTCATCGAGCAGGCCGGACCCGGGTACCAGCGGCACGCCGGCCCGCTCGGCCAGGTCGCGCGCCGTGTGCTTGAGGCCGAAGTCACGCACCTGGGCGGCGGTGGGCCCCAGGAAGACCAGCCCGGCGGCTTCACAGGCCTCGATGAAGCGGGTGTTCTCGGAGAGAAAGCCGTAGCCGGGGTGAATGGCCTCGGCGCCGCTTTTCCTGGCGATATCGATCAGGTGGTCGATGGCCAGATAGGTGTCGGCGGCGCCTCCCTCTCCCAGGGAATAGGCTTCGTCGGCGTCGAAGACATGGGGGGCATCCCGGTCGGCCTCGGCATAGACCACCACCGAGCCGATACCGAGTCGCTTGAGGGTGCGCAGGATGCGTGCCGCGATTGCGCCGCGGTTGGCGATCAGGACCTTGGTGAACATCGTCGTTGTCCGTTGACGGTGCGGGTCGTCCCGCGTCCGTGTCAGCCGCGTCCGGGGTCGTCCCCGGTAGGCCTTCATTATTTCCAGATCAGAAGCTCGATGGGCGTCGGGTTGTAGCCGTTGCAGGGGTTATTGAGCTGTGGGCAGTTGGAAACCAGCACCACGACATCCATGGCGGCGACCAGCTCCACGTACTTGCCCGGTGCCGAGATGCCGTCCTCGAAGGTCAACCCGCCCTCCGCAGTGACCGGCACATTCATGAAGAAGTTGATGTTGTGGGTGATGTCGCGCTTGGTGATGCCGTATTCCGGGTAGTCGGCGATGGCCTGCATCCAGTTGTCTCGGCACGAGTGCATGTGGCGCTTCTCGAGGTCGTAGCGCACGGTGTTGCTCTCGCTGGCGCAGGCGCCGCCCAGGGTGTCGTGGCGTCCGCAGGTGTCGGCGGTGATGGTCAGCATCAGGTTGCCCTCGCTGGAGAGCAGCCGCGAGCCGGCAGTCAGGTAGAGCGCGCCCTGTTCGCGCACGGTATCCATGGCGCTGTAGCGTTCGGCGGTATCCCGGGCGGAGTAGAACAGGGTATCGGCGGCCTGGTTGCCCTCCAGGTCGAGGATGCGCAGGGTCTGGCCGGCTTTCAGGGTGCCGATGTAGTGATCGCCGGCGTCCACGGTGGTGCGGTTCACGGCGTTTTCGGGGCGCAGGGTGCTTTCGATGATCATGCGTTGCATCCTCCCTCAGAGGCCCAGGTGGTAGAGGCGATTATTCTCGAAGCCGCGCGCGTTTTCGGGTCGCGAGCGGAAGCAGGCGTCGTTCTCGTCCGGGGACGGGGCGACCCCCAGGCGGATATCCACCCCGCGGCGGGGGTAGTCGGGGCTGGGGTCCAGAGGATGCGGGCAGGTATGCAGCACCACCAGCGTATCCATCTCGAAGCGCAGGGTGACGCTGTCGCCCGGCTCGCCGTGGCCGGTTATATAGCGCAGGCGCCCGGTGTCGTCGCTCTCTACACGAGAGAAGAGGTTGAGGTTGGCGGCGAGATCCCGGCGGCCCAGCCCGTACTTGGCCAGTTCCACCAGGAAGGCGTCATGGCCGCTGCGGGTCCAGTCGTTGTGTGCCTGCTGGTAGCTCCTCGGCTGCCAGCCCTTGTCGACCAGGTGGTGACGCATCAGGTTGCCGCCCACGCTGTCGTGCCAGCCGAGGTCGTCCTGGGTGATCGAGGCGAAGATACGTCCCATGTCGGAGTAGAGACAGTGGCCTCGGGTCAGTTTGAAGGTGTGCTGGCACTTCAGGGTGTCGGGCAGGTTCAGGCGTTCGAGCAGGTTCTCCGGGTTGTAGCAGAGCAGCCCCACGTTGGTGCCGGCCTGCTGGGCGCTCAGCTTGAGCGTCGTGCCCCGGCGCAGGCGGAGCGACCAGTGGTGGCCGCCGGGCAAGTGGGTGATATAGAGCGCTTCGCTGTGGTCAGCGGTGGTGGCGGGCGTGCTCATAGCAGCGTCTCCTGGGTCAGGGTCTTTAAACCGCGCTCGGCCAGGCTTGCCTTCAAGTCCTGCGGCGGCTGGCGCTGGGCGATCGGCAGATCGTAGGTGATGGTGGCGCCATAGGCTTGAGGGGCCTGGGGGTCGTGGCGGAGCTTGTCGAATACCCATAGCCGCGTGCCCAGCGCGAAGGCCTCCTTCAGGTCGTGGGTGATCATGAAGATGGTCAGCTGCTGGTCTTGCCACAGCCGCAGGATCAGCTCGTGCATGTCCTGACGGATGCCGGGATCCAGGGCGCCGAAGGGCTCGTCGAGCAGCAGGATGCGCGGGCGCATCATCAGTGCCTGGGCGATGGCCAGGCGCTGCTGCATGCCGCCGGAAAGCTCGTGGGGATATTTCCCCAGGGCGTCCGAGAGGCCGACTTCCCGGATGCGCGCCATGGCCTTGTCACGAGCATGACGCCGTGCGGCGCCGAAGCTCTTGCCCAGCCAGCGTGACTGGCGGAGCTCCTCGGCGATCATCACGTTGCCGAGCACGGTCAGGTGGGGAAACACCGAATACTTCTGGAACACTACGCCGCGATCCGGCCCTGGCTCATCGGGAATTGGCCGCTCGTCGAGGGTGAGCGACCCGCGTGAGATGCGCTCTGTGCCCAGCAGCATCTTGAGGAAGGTGGTCTTGCCACAGCCCGAAGCCCCTACCAGGGTCACGAATTCGCCGGCGTCGACCCGGAAGTCGAGGCGCTCGAGCACGACATGATCACCGTAATGCTTCTCCAGGCGCTTGGCTTCCAGCAGGCTCATGGGTTGTCTCCCTCTTCGGCGTGATACCAGGGAAAGGCCCATCTTGAAATCCGGGCCAGCGCCTGATCGAGAAGGAAGGCGAGGAAGGTGATCCAGGCCACATAGGGCAGAATCACATCCATCGACAGGTAGCGCCGCACCAGGAAGATGCGGTAGCCAAGCCCTTCCTGGGCGGCAATGGCCTCGGCGGCGATCAGGAACAGCCAGGCGGTACCCAGCGCCAGCCGGGTGGCGTTGAGCAGCCTGGGGGTGAGCTGCGGCAACAGCACCCGGATCAGCACCTGCCAGGAGTTGCCGCCGAGGGTCTGTGCCTTGATCAGCTGTTCGTCCGGCAAACGCAGGGCGTGGCCCTGGAGGTCACGGATCAGGAAGGGCGTCACGCCGATGACGATGAGCGCGATCTTGGCGGCCTCACCGGTGCCGAAGGCGATGAACAGGATCGGCAGGATCGCCATCGGGGGAATCAGGGAGATCACCGTCACCAGCGGCGAGAACTTGGCGCGTACCAGCGGCAGACCGCCGTTGGCGAGCCCTACGAACAGGCCGATCAGGGCACTGATCGCCACCCCCAGCAACAGGCGTTCCAGGCTGGCGAAGGTGTCCGCCCAGAGGACGACCTGGCCGGTGCGCTGATTCTCTTCGGTGGCCATGGAGAAAAAGGTATTGGCCATGGTGGCCGGGGCCGGAAGCAGCCGATCATTGGGGTTCTCGGCGAGGCGGGCATTGGAGAGCGAGAGGTAGACCAGGGCGATGATCAGGAACGGCAGCAGGCCCAGCATCCAGCGCCCGCCCCGAGAGGGAGCGAGATTGATCAGACGTTTCATGGCGGCTCCACGTCAGGATTATGGGACAGGATCGCCGCCGCCCGGGGGCGGCGACGATCTCCTGACGGCTGGCTTATTGGTGTGCGTCGATATAGGCCCGAGTGAAGCTCGGGTCGAAGCGCAGCCTGATGTTGCCCTCGTCGCCGAACACACCCTGTGAGGTCTCGATACCCACCACACCGGGGTTGGGCGCCATGTCGCCGAGCAGCCCGTGTTCGAAGCTGAATTCCGCAACCAGCCGCATGGTTTCAAGGAGCTCCTCGCTCTGGAACAGCTCGAGGGCCTCGCCCGGATCGGTATAGAGATAGGTGGCGTCGAGCTGGGCGCGATAGCCCTCCAGGTCCGTGCCGGCGGCCTCGGCCATCTGCGAGAGTGCCTCTTCATCGCCATCGGCCATCAGCGCCATGGTCTCGTACCAGGCGCCAACCAGCGCATGGCCGAAATCGGGGTAGTCGGCCAGGGTCTGGGTGTTGACCACCATCAGGTCGAGGATCTCACCGGGAATCTCACTTGAATCGAAGGCCAGGAGGCTGCCCTCGAGGCCCGTCACGGTAGAGAGCTGAGGATTCCAGGTGACCACGGCGTCGATGCTGTCGCGGCTGGCGAACAGCCCGGCGATATCGGCGTCTCCGGTATTGACGGTGGAGACATCCCGCTCGCTCAGGCCGACGCTGTCGAGCGCACGGGCAAGCAGGTAGTGGGAGACGCTGAATTGCACCAGGTTGACATCGCGGCCGGCAATGTCTTCGAGGCCGTCGGCGTTCTTCAGCACCACGCCGTCGTTGCCGTCCGAGTAGTCACCGACGATCAGGGCGGTGGAGTCGACACCGCTGGCGGCGGGGATGGTCAGGGCGTCCATGTTGGTCATGGCGCAGCCGTCGACGTTGCCGGAAGTGAACTGGTTGATCGACTCGACGTAGTCGTTGACCTGGATGACATCGATCTCGATGCCGTACTTCTCGGCCCAGCGGTCGACGATGCCGGCCTCT
>LKMJ01000840.1_pt1 | contig 25498 bp, 22 predicted proteins | sample 643391 | NCBI WGS metagenome assembly LKMJ01 (sample SAMN04112250, study PRJNA286221) | soda lake metagenome | biome: soda lake; feature: Kulunda Steppe; material: water; isolation source: sample PL-Br10 brine of Picturesque Lake | place: Russia: Kulunda steppe | collected 2010-07 | reverse complement strand
GATCGCCGAACAAACAGCGGAAAATTTCTTTCGGTGTTTCCCGCGTGCAGCACAGCGATTGGTTAGCCGCTCGTAATAATCGCCTCAAAGATTCGAAACCCGGCGATGTACGTTCCGGCCGTTGAGCCGATTGCTGCGAATAAAAAGACCAGCAACGTGCGCGAGACACGGTTTTTCCACCAGCCCCGCCATTCTTTGACGGCCTCACGTAAGCCACGAAAATCAGAGACTCGGGGTCGCCGCATGGCCAACTCGATAAGCGCAGCCACTAACCCAGCACCAATTGTTGGATTTAGCGATGTGAGCGGGGCGGCAAAAAACGAGCCCACAATAGTGACTGGGTGGGCACGCGCGAGCGTTGCCCCGAGTGCGCAGAGCACACCATTGATAAGCACCCAGTCGAGCACCATTCGCAGGCCGATATCAACGCCACGGCTAAACCCGATGACAAAGCCTGTAAGAATGACAGCGACAACAACCCACGGCGCGTATTTAGGCCAGCGCGCCGGAGGAGGGGTTGTCTCCAGTTCTTGCCGCGTTGCGATAACCTGCTCAGGCAGCTCCTGTACCTGCGTGTGCAGTGACTTCTCTACGCCGGCAAGGTGACCGGCGCCCATCACCACTAAAACACGCTGAGGCGCCGTTGGCATGCGGGCAATCTCCTCAAGTAAGCGCGCGGCCATATAGCGATCACGCTCGGCAATCAGGGGCTCATGCAAGGCGGGAGACTGTGCAGAGAATTCTCTAAACGTGGCTTCAAGCATGTCACCTTGTTTGAGACGTTCTATTTCATCAGGCTCAACTTTTTGGCTTGAGAACAGACCGAGGAATAACCCCGTCATTATGGTGGGTCGCTGCCACCATGCGATGGACCGGTAAACGCGTTTCAGCGTAACGCCAATATCCCGATCAACCAGCCACAGTGGCTTGCCGGAGCGTCGGGCGCCGGCCGCAGCGGCCTCGAGCTCAGCGCCGGGTTTTATATCAAACTGATCCGCAAGCCTTTGCTGATACGCACCGAGTGCTAGGCTTGCCATAACCATTCCTGCTTTTCCGCTGCGAACCACCTCAAAAAGATCCAGCTGCTCTAATGATGCCGGGTCAGTTAGGCTGCGATGGCGTGAGGGGCAGAGTTCAACAGCAATAACATCGTGGTTGCCCTCAAGTATTTCATACTCAACATCAGCAACGCTTTCATGAGAGACATGGGCCGTCCCCAGTAGCGTGATTTCGGTCTCGCCGAGGGCGATGCGGCGAATGAGGTGGTGATCTTCAATGCGCATAATATATATTATGTTAAATTGGGCTTATTGAGCATCGCGAACATCCCACTCTGTTGCACTGAATGATTCGGCATCGGTGCTCTCCAGCAGCTGATGCATAAAAACCGCCACCGTTTGGGCATCGAGCAAACTGCCAGAGCGCTTCAACTCTTGAAAGCGCTTTACGGCTGGGAAATCTTCCTCGGTTTGCTGCCGGATTAACCCCTGCATTGGCGTATCCACGACACCCGGCCGAAGACTACCCACCGCTATTTGCCGATCAGCAAGTTCTATACGCAAGATCTGATAGGCCATCAATAATGCCGCTTTGGTTATACAGTATGCACCCCAGCCCGGATAAGCGTTATGTGCTGCGCCGGATGAAACATGCAAAATTCGGCTGCCAGGCGGCATTTTCCCAACGAGGGCGGCACTCAACGCAATCGGCCCCTCAACATTGACAGCCCATGCTTGGCGCAGTGCCTCAGGGGATTGTTTCAGTAACGGGCCAACCGGCTCAAGAACCCCGGCGTTATGGACGAGCCATTGCACCGAATCTTCGCCAACCGCCTCTATGATTGCCTCCCGCCCTGCTGGTTCGCTAATGTCCGCTGGGCAAGTTTGGATAGCGTCATGCTCTGCCGCAGTTTGCTCCAAAGCCGCGGGGCGCCGCCCAACGACCAACACGTGATACCCATGTGCCGCCAGACGCCAAGCTAGGGCCTGGCCGATCCCGCTACCGCCACCCGTAATAACAACAGCCATCAAGCGTTTACCTGACGGATAGGATTCCCGGCCTGCCAGGCCCGAATGTTTTCCACCGTTTGGTCAACAATTCGCTGCCGGGCGGGTTGGCTCCCCCAGGCCGTGTGTGGGGTGATGATGAGATTGGGAATCGTGGGATCAAGCAACGGGTTGCCCTCCCGTGGCGGCTCCTTACTTAAGACATCAATACCGGCACCAGCAATCTCACCGGCGCGCAGCGCGTCAGCTAAATCCTGTTCATTAATGATTCCGCCTCTGGCGGTGTTAATCACAAAAGCAGATGGCTTCATTCGCTTGAGAACATCTCGATTAATCAAGTTTTCAGTGCTTGCGGTTAGAGGGCAATGCAATGTGACTACATCAGCCTGTTCAATCGCGGTACTAAATGCCACTCGGCCGGGTCGAATCTCTTGTGCATCCGGCCGCTCTGCGATCTGTACCTTCATATCAAAAGCCTCTGCGAGCCGCCCTACTGCGCTACCGAGTTCCCCGTGCCCCACTATGAGCAGGCTCTTACCTGCCAGTTCAACAATTGGGTAATCCAAAAAGCAAAAGTGTGGCGCTGCCTGCCAGCGCCCCGCGCTAACTGCAGCGCTGTAGGGCAACAATTTCGTCGCCATAGCTAACATCAGACTCAGCACATGTTGACTGACCGCATGGGTGCCATAGGCTCGGCAATTAACAACGCCAACGCCCTGCGCCGTGGCGGCTTCCATGTCGATATTGTTTACCCCGGTGGCAATGACGCAAATCAGCTTTAGTTGTGGCAGTGCGCTTAAAAGCGCAGCGCTGACTGGTAACTTATTGATGATCACGCATTCTGCGTCCCCAATGCGACTGGCCATTTCTTCAACGTGGGTTGTTCCGAATGCGGTAAATTTTTCAAAACTCGCTTGAAGTGCCGTTAGGTCAAGATCATCGGCAGCGAGCGTATCCTGCTCAAGCAAAATAGCGTGACGCATCAGTGGTTTCTCCGCGGATATTTAGGCCACTAAGATTACACGAGCGCGGTAGGTTTGGCACGGTGTTGTACACAAGCAGCTCGCAGTACCCAAAATCGATGAGTCAGCCGACGGACGGTAGCAAACTTAGCCGAATCTTACGATTCAAAGTCTTACTAAACTGCTATAAATTACTGTTATATAAAGAAACTTTGAAATTGACCAATAATCGATCAATTTAACTCGATCCCGCGCGTAATATAGGCTTCTGCGTGCATGGTAGGATTTAATCCACAACTTTATCCACAGGTTTTGTGGAAAACTTTCTTTCCGTTTTAGGCTTGACAAACCGGTATACTTGCCAGCATGAAAATAGGACCTTACTCCCTATCCGGCATTGCGCTGTTAGCGCCGATGGCGGGCGTAACTGATCGCCCTTTTCGCATTCTTTGCCGGCAACTGGGTGCTGCGCTCGCGGCAAGCGAGATGGTTGCGGCGAATCCTGCGCTCCAAAACACTCGTCGCTCACGTTTAAAACGGGACCATGAGGGTGAGCCGTCACCGCGGGTGGTTCAGATTGCTGGGGCGGACCCTCTGCAACTCGCGGCGGCTGCTCGATTTAATGTGGCTGAGGGAGCTGAAATCATTGATATCAATATGGGCTGCCCAGCCAAAAAAGTCTGCAAAAAAATGGCCGGCTCAGCGTTGCTAGCTGACGAATCCCTTGTTGAGCGGATCCTGGATGCGGTGGTCGCCGCAGTTGATGTGCCGGTTACGTTGAAAATCAGAACAGGGCCATCCGCGGATCGACGTAACGCAGTAAAAATCGCGCGGCTTGCTGAACAAGCCGGAATTAATGCAATCACCGTGCATGGGCGTACCCGAGAGCAGCAATACCGTGGGGATGCAGAGTACGATACGCTCAAGGCCGTGCGCGATGCTATCTCAATCCCGCTGATTGGGAATGGTGATATTACCGATGCGATCAAAGCCCGAGATGTGATCGCAAAAACCGGCTGTGACGCTGTGATGATTGGTCGGGCAGCGCAAGGGAAGCCGTGGATTTTTAATGAAATTCAAACGTTTATTGACACTAATCAGCTACCCCCTCCGCCCAGCCCTGAGCGGGTGATGGACTGGATGACCCAGCATATTCAAGGCGTACACCAACTCTATGGGCCAATACAGGGTGTTCGCGTTGCTCGCAAACACCTGGGATGGTATCTGCAGAGTCAATTGGGTGGGCTGCAGTGGCGACGCCTGTTAATGCAGGTGGAGTGCGGTGAGGAGCAAATCGTGATGGCGCGGCGTGCGATTACCGAGTTAGCTGCCGCTTCGGCTTAATGGGTAATTTGCCCCGCCAATACAGAATCATCAGCAAACCAAACGCCATGCCACCGAGGTGGGCAAAATGCGCAACGCCTGATATTGAGCCAGTCACTCCGGCCCACAGCTCAAACGCACCATATAAAATGACAAAGTACTTGGCCTTAATTGGGATGGGGGGGAATATGAGCATGAGTTTTTGGTTAGGAAACATCATGGCAAAGCCGAGCAGTATGCCGAACACCGCGCCCGAGGCTCCAACAGTGGGGTAAATATTGCCTACATCTGCCGCCATCGTTGCCACGACTAACTGAATCAGACCTGCACCGACCAAGCACACCATGTAAAACGTCAGAAACGGCCGCGAGCCCCAGAGCATTTCAAGCGCTGTTCCAAACATAAACAGCGCAAACATATTGACGAACAGATGGAAAAATCCGCCATGTAAAAAACCATAAGTGACCAGCTGCCACCATTCAAAGCCGGGAATTCCGCCAACGTAACGAGCGGATAATGCCTCCGTACCCAGCGGCCATAGGCCGAAATTAACGAGCACACTTGGGCCAAGCATCCCGTAGGCTGCAAACGCCAAACCATTGGCGATCAGCATGCCCATCACGACCGGGGTTCTCTCAAAACTGATGGAATTCATCCCGCCATTATAGCATTGAATGGCAAAGGGCTTTAGAATTCGGCGCATCAATTCTGATGGTGAAGGGAGATTTCGATTCATGGACATTTATGGGCAAATGCAGCGCACGGTTGAGCGACTGATAACACCGGGTCGAGGGATTCTTGCCGCGGATGAGAGTTACCCCACAATAACCAAGCGCCTCGGGGCCCATGGGATTGAATCGACGGAGGAGAATCGTCGTGCCTATCGCAGCCTGCTCGCGACAACGCCGGGCATTGGTGAATACGTCAGCGGCATAATCTTTTTCGAAGAAACGCTGGCGCAGAAATCCGATGATGGGGACCTGATCCCGGCAGCGTGCGAACGCCACGATATCGTACCAGGCATTAAAGTGGACAAAGGCTTAGTTGATCTACCCGGTACGCAGGGCGAAAAAGTTACTCAGGGTTTGGATAATCTGGGCGATCGTCTCGATGGGTATGTTCAGCAAGGCGCATTATTTACCAAGTGGCGGAATGTCTATCAAATCACTTCCAGCCTCCCGAGCCCGCAACTCATTGAGGCAAACGCGGAAGTGCTGGCCCGCTACGCAGCCATTGCCCAATCGCGCGGGCTTGTGCCGATTGTTGAGCCAGAAGTTTTAATGGATGGCAATCACGATATCGACCGTTGCGCAGAGGTGACTGAGGCGGCACAGGTCGCTGTATTCGCTGCACTACATCGTCACCGCGTGAGTCTTGAGCACATCGTGTTGAAACCCAACATGGTACTGCCTGGACGTGACTTGCCACGGCCGAGCCCTGAGGTTTGCGCGGAATACACGCTGCGCATTTTGCGGCGTACAGTGCCAGCCGCTGTACCTACGATTAATTTCCTCTCCGGGGGGCAGACTCCTGAAGAGGCAACGGTGCATCTGAATGCGATTAATGAAGCAGAGGGCCCCCGGCCTTGGGTGGTGAGTTTCTCTTATAGCCGTGCGCTGCAGGAACCTGTGCAAGCCGCTTGGCTGGGTAAGACGGAAAATAAAGCTGCGGCCCAAAAGGCTTTCCTACATCGTGCGAAGCTGAACTCACTGGCCCGCCATGGCAAGTATGATCCTTCAATGGAAGCCAGCGGTTAACGCAAGAGAACAAAGAACGCACGCTCGCCCCGTTGGATGTTGAGCAATAGCTCCATATCCGCGGCGGCGAGCTGGTCTTTGAGCAGGTCTATTGAATCCACCGGCGCACGGTTCACAGAAGTGATCACATCGCCAGGCTGAAGATACTGCGCGGCCCGGGTGCGCGGCTCAACCGCTGTTACCAAGACACCGCGTATGGCCCCAAATAGCGGTGAGCGCTCATCCAATTCGTTAAAGCGGGCACCGCTCAGCAGAGGGTGCAATGCACCTGCACTTATCTCCCCTGCTTGTGGGTCGCCAATCGTTAAGCTAAGTGATTTCTGCAGTCCATCACGGATAATCACCACTTCTACGGTCTCATCAACTCGCAGCAACCCAACCACATTCGCCATGGCGGTTGCATCCCGAATACGGCGCCCCTTGACTGCCACAATAATATCACCGGGCTCAAGTCCTGCCGCCTGCGCCGCTGAGTCTGGCGCAACATGCGCAACCAATGCACCGTCAAGACGCTCCACACCAAAGGCGGCAGCAATCTCAGGCGTAAGATTTTGCGAACGAATCCCCAATACACCTCGCCGGACAGCGCCATATTCGATCAACTGGTCCATGACCTCCGCGGCCATATTGATGGGGATAGCAAAACCAATGCCAATGTTTCCTCCGCCCCGGGACAGAATAGCGGTATTAATGCCAATCAGTTCGCCCCGTAAATTGATCAGCGCCCCACCTGAATTACCCGGATTGATGGAGGCATCAGTTTGAATAAAACGCTGTAATCGCGCTCCTCCACTGCCGGGCAATGATCGCTCAAGGCCGCTAACTACTCCGGTTGTCACGGTATGACCGAGGCCAAAGGGGTTGCCAATGGCAATCGTGTAGTCCCCCACTCTCAGCTCGTCTGAGTCCGCAAAATTCAACGCTGCGAGTGTTTCAGCTTCCACCTGGATGACGGCAAGATCAGTCTCCGCGTCAGAGCCAATGACTATGGCTTCGAGCTCCCGGCCATCATCGAGCCCCACGGTGATCTGGTTAGCATTGGCAATAACATGGTGATTTGTCAGTATAAACCCATGGTCGGCGTTAACGATTACACCAGACCCCAGTGACTGCACCTGCCGTTGCTGACGAGGTTGCGGCATATCAAAGAACCGTTGAAAAAACGGGTCATTGAGCAGCGGGTTGGTCTGCACCTCTACCGTGCCAGAGGTTGAAATATTAACAACGGCGGGGGACACCGACTCGATAAGTGGTGCAAGGCTTGGAGTTTCACCATTGGGTAACACGATCTGCGCTGATGCGGTAGCAACGATGGTAGGCATCAGCATAAGAATCAAAAGCTTGCCTAAGCGCCTAAACAAACTCAGTGCTCCCGTGTTGAACAGAACTCAATATCAGGCCAACGTTCCTCGGTGAGCTGAAGGTTGACCCGGGTCGGTGCGATGTAGGCCAGCTCACCGGCCACATCCAATGCGAGATTATCTTCCTGCCGATCTCGAAACTGCGCAAGCATTCGCGTATCGCTGGATTTGATCCAGCGCGCGGTGACTACTCCAACGGGTTCAAATTGGCAGTCCACGCCATATTCATGCTTCAACCGAAACGCGACCACATCAAATTGCAGTGACCCGACCGCGCCCACGATGAGATCGTTTCGCGTGAGCGGCCGGAAAAGCTGCGATGCGCCCTCTTCGCATAGCTCAACTAGGCCCTTTTGAAGGGCCTTCATGCGCATGGGATCTTTCAAGACGGCCCGACGGAAAAGTTCCGGTGCAAAATTAGGAATCCCGGCAAACTTAAGTGCCTCCCCTTCCGTGAACGTATCCCCGATTTGTATGGTGCCATGGTTATGTAAGCCGATAATGTCACCGGGGTAAGCATGCTCTACGTGCTCCCGGTCAGAGGCCAAAAACGTAATGGCATTAGCAATTTTTACATCTTTCCCAAGACGAACATGGCGAAGCTTCATTCCCCTGGTGTAAACCCCAGAGCAAACTCGCATAAAAGCAATACGGTCCCGATGGTTAGGGTCCATGTTGGCCTGTATTTTGAAGACAAACCCAGTGAATGCGGGTTCATCGGGATCAACAATGCGATCTGCTGTTTCGCGGGGCTGGGGCATTGGCGCCATCTCAGCGAAGCAATCCAAAAGTGGCTCTAAGCCGAAATTATTGATCGCTGAGCCGAAGAAAACCGGGGTAAGCCGTCCTTCTGTGTAGGCGGCGTGATCAAAGGTATTACCGGCTGCCTGTAATAATTCGACTTCGCCACGAAGCTCCGCTGCCTGATCGCCAATGACTTCGTCTAGCTCTGGGTTATCTAGGCCAATGATCACTTTGCCGTTTGCAAGATGAATGCAATCCTCAATCAGATGATAAACACCACGGAAACGCTGCCCCATTCCAATTGGCCAAGTGATGGGGCTACAGTCCATTTTTAGGACGTTCTCAACCTCATCCATTAAGTCCATGGGGTCGCGCCCTTCCCGATCTAGCTTATTCATGAAGGTGATAATCGGGGTATTACGCAGCCGGCAGACCTCCATTAATTTAATGGTCCGCTCTTCAACACCTTTTGCGGCATCAATCACCATTAGCGCCGAATCAACCGCCGTGAGTGTCCGATAAGTATCTTCGGAAAAATCTTCATGACCTGGTGTATCGAGAAGATTAATCATTGCCTCTCGGTAGGGAAACTGCATAACCGATGAGGTCACTGATATACCGCGCTCTTTTTCCAGCGCCATCCAATCTGAGGTGGCGTGGCGGTCAGATTTACGGCCTTTGACGGTGCCCGCAAGCTGTATTGCACCGCCAAAAAGCAATAGTTTTTCGGTGACGGTGGTTTTGCCCGCGTCCGGATGGGAAATGATTGCGAAGGTGCGCCGGCGGTGCCCTTCAGCAGTTTTGGCAGATATAGTCATGAAGTGAGACAATTAACTCGTAAACAAATCACAATGATACACGAAGCGTACCGCTCAGCGGCAGGAGGTTGGCATGTCAGCATTGCCATTTTGGGAGCGGAAGACCCTATCAGAGATGACCACAGAAGAATGGGAATCTTTGTGTGACGGGTGCGCTAAATGTTGCCGCCACCAACTCGAGGAAATAGACACCGGTAAAATTTTCCCCACGCGGGTGGCCTGCCAGTTATTGGATACCCACACGTGCCGTTGCAGTGATTATACTGATCGGCATAGAACTGTGCCCGATTGCATTTGTTTAACGCCAGCGCGTGTCGCTGCGTATGCTTGGCTGCCAAAGAGTTGTGCCTACAGGCGCATACATGAAGGGCGCGGCCTTGCCGGGTGGCATCCATTGCGCTCAGGGAGCGCGGACTCTGTGCACGAGGCGGGAATATCAATGCGCGGGCAACTCATCAGTGAGCAAGATTTGCCGCCCGGAGCGAACCTAGAAGATTACTTGGAGGAAAAGGCATGGACATGAGCGCCTACCCATTACTCGATGGCATCGATGAGCCTTCGCATCTGCGGGAGCTTCCTCCTCATCAACTGCCCCGTCTAGCAGAGCAATTGCGGGATTATTTACTCAACAGCGTGGCGCGTTCAGGAGGCCATCTGGCAGCAGGCCTCGGCGCCGTAGAGCTGACCGTGGCGCTGCATTATGTGTTCAACACACCCTATGATCGGCTGGTTTGGGATGTTGGGCATCAGTGCTATCCGCATAAAATTTTGACGGGGCGCCGGCAGGAAATTAGCCGCATCCGTAAATCAAATGGGCCAGCAGGCTTTCCAGTCAGAGATGAAAGCCCCTATGACACTTTTGGCGTGGGCCATTCCAGCACCTCGATCAGCGCAGCACTGGGGATGGCGCTGGCAGCGAAGCGCCAAGGCATGGAGCGCAAAACCTGCGCCATTATTGGCGATGGGGGAATGACCGCCGGGGAGGCCTTCGAAGCACTCAATCATGCCGGTGACATCCGTCCCGATCTGTTAGTCATCTTAAACGATAACGAGATGTCTATTTCTGAGAACGTGGGCGCATTAAACCAGACCTTTGCCCGCCTGCTCTCTGGCGGCGCTTACAGCAATATGCGTGAAGAAACAAAGCGCGTGCTTGAGCACATGCCCGCACCAATGCGCGAATTCGCAAAGCGCGCTGAAGAACATGTTAAGGGCATGCTGGTGCCGGGCACATTTTTTGAGGAACTCGGGTTTCAGTATTTTGGCCCAGTTGACGGGCACGATGTGGAAGGGCTCGCTGCGGTTTTAGATCGTCTGCGAGCGCTCGATGGCCCTCGCCTGCTGCATTGTGTTACCCGTAAAGGTAAGGGGTATGCCCGCGCGGAGGCAAATCCTATTGCCTATCATGGCGTTAAAGCATTTGACCCGGCGGCGGGGCTTAAAACCAGCACCGCCCCTGCACCGCTGACCTACACAGACGTATTCGGGCAGTGGCTTTGCGATGCCGCCGCGGCAGACACGCGGGTGTGGGGCGTGACGCCCGCTATGCGTGAGGGTTCCGGCCTTGTTGATTTTGCCAAGCAATTCCCTGAGCGATATTTGGATACCGCGATTGCGGAGCAGCATGCAGTCACGCTGGCCGGTGGCCTTGCTTGCGAGGGTGAACGACCTGTTTTGGCTATCTACTCCACGTTTCTACAGCGCGGCTATGATCAGCTCATTCATGATATTGCATTGCAGAATTTACCGGTGCTTTTTGCCATCGATCGGGCCGGTTTAGTGGGCCCCGATGGCGCAACTCACCAAGGTGCGTTTGATTTTACTTACATGCGATGTTTGCCAAACCTAACTGTTATGGCGCCTGCAGATGAACGTGAATGCAGGCAAATGCTTTCTACGGGATTGACGATCGATGGGCCCTCCTCCGTACGCTACCCGCGTGGGCGTGGCGTGGGTGCTGTGCCACTGACAAACCTCGATCCAATTCCAGTTGGCAAAGCGCAGGTGCGACGCGAAGGGAAAGAAACGGTATTATTTGCGTTTGGCACTATGGTGGAGGTCGCTGAAGTCGTGGGTGCGGAGATTGGTGCAACCGTTGTTAACATGCGGTTTGTTAAACCGCTTGATGAAGATTGCATCAAAGCGATGGCCAACGCGCATGAGCGAATCGTGACATTAGAGGAAAATACCATTGCCGGCGGTGCAGGCAGCGCGATCGCGGAATACCTTGCCACACAAGGCATTTTGAGGCCGCTACTTCAATTGGGATTGCCAGATAGTTTTATTGATCATGGTGAGCGAGAAGAACAGCTCGCCTTAGTTGGTTTAGACGTCACCGGTGTGCGATACCGAATACAAGAATGGCTTAGCAAAACACCTTTACCTTTGGATGAATATGCAACAGAAAAACAGCTTTAATTACGATGAACTGATTGCCTGCGGCAATGGTCAGCTTTTTGGCCCGGGCAACCCGCAGTTGCCGGTTCCAAATATGCTGATGTTCGATGCCATTACCCGCATCACAGATAATGAAGGGGAGTATGGCAAGGGGTTTGCTGAGGCAAAACTTAAGGTTCACCCCGACCTTTGGTTTTTTAGCTGCCATTTCCCGGGGGATCCGGTAATGCCCGGTTGCTTGGGGCTTGATGCCCTCTGGCAGCTATTGGGGTTTTATTTGGGCTGGATTGGGGGCACGGGTAAAGGGCGCGCACTTGGCTGCAGTGAGGTTAAGTTCACCGGCCAGATCCTGCCCGAGAATACCGAAGTTCGTTATCAACTAGACGTGAAACGCGTGATTCGCCGGCGCCTCCAAATGGGTATCGCCGATGGTTTGGTTGAAGTAGATGGCACTGTAATCTACCGAGCCACTGATCTTCGTGTAGGCCTTTTCCAAAATCCACAGGGTGATTTGTAGGAGAGTATTGAGAATGCGCAGAGTGGTTGTAACCGGGATGGGTATCGTCTCTTGCATCGGCAGCGATGCCGAGAGCGTACGTGATTCACTACGCCAAGGCCGCTCGGGTATCCGTGCCAGTGAGTCGTATAAAGAGCAGGGTCTGCGCAGCCAGATCTCTGGTCGGCCTGAAATTGACTTTGATGAACTGATTCCACGTCGCGCGCGTCGCTTCATGGCCGATGCTGCCGCATATGCGTATGTTGCGATGGATCAGGCTATTGCCCAGGCCGGCCTGACCCCTGAGCAGGTGTCTAATCCTCGCACAGGGTTAATCGCTGGCTCAGGTGGCGCATCGACTGAGAATATCGTTAACGCGGCTGATACTTTGAGAAACCGCGGGGTGCGGAAAATTGGTGCATTTGCTGTACCAAAAGTTATGGGGAGCACCGCGTCTGCCTGTTTGGCAACTCCGTTTGGAATCAAGGGAGTTAACTACAGTATCTCCTCAGCTTGTGCGACGAGCGCGCACTGCATTGGTGCAGCGATGGAGCAAATACAGCTCGGCAAACAAGATGTTGTCTTTGCCGGTGGTGCTGAGGAAGAGCACTGGAGTTTAACCATGCTTTTTGATGCGATGGGTGCGCTGTCTACTCGATACAACGAGACACCTGCCCGCGCTTCGCGACCCTTTGACCTTGATCGTGACGGCTTTGTGATTGCTGGCGGCGGTGGCATGCTCGTCCTAGAATCTTTGGAGCACGCAACGGCTCGAGGCGCTCATATTCTTGCAGAGCTCGTCGGCTATGGTGCCACGTCGGATGGCTACGACATGGTCGCACCCTCTGGTGAGGGTGCTGTGCGGTGTGTGCAGCAAGCGCTCAGTGTGGCTGGTATTGAAAACCCGAGCGATATTGATTACATCAATGCGCACGGCACTAGCACCCCGGCAGGTGATGTCACTGAGCTGAAGGCATTAGCTGAGGTCTTTGGCGATAATCTGCCGCCCGTTAGCTCCACGAAGTCCCTCACTGGGCATTCACTGGGTGCAGCAGGCGTACAAGAGGCTATCTATTCCCTGCTGATGTTGGAGTCTGGTTTTATTGCCGGCACGGCGAATGTTGAGAATCTTGATCCAGAAGCGCAAGGCAAGTCGGTGGTGACTGCTTGTCAGGAAAACGTGACTCTGAACCGGGTCTTGAGTAATAGCTTCGGATTTGGGGGAACCAACGCCACATTGATTTTCCAACGCTATTAAGTTGGTGCGGGCGGAGGGACTTGAACCCTCACTGCCATAAGGCAAACGGATTTTAAGTCCGTTGCGTCTACCAATTCCGCCACGCCCGCATCGGTGTGATTGGAGGCTAGGGCCGGAATCGAACCGGCGTACACGGCTTTGCAGGCCGCTGCATCACCACTCTGCCACCTAGCCTATTCAAGTACAGGTCAAACAAAAAACCCCGATCACAGACCGGGGCATGACTGGAGCGGGAAACGAGACTCGAACTCGCGACCCCAACCTTGGCAAGGTTGTGCTCTACCAACTGAGCTATTCCCGCATCAGACCGGTTATTCTAGTCAGCCCGCCATTTCTGTCAACCCTGTAAGCGCTGAACCGTCCGAATTGCGGCGTGCATATACAAAACCATGGAGTACAAAGTCAGCGCTGCGGCCACATACAGCAGGCCTAACCCGATTTGCCAAATTGGAAGGCCGCCCAGATCATAACGGTAAAGTAACAACCCAATGGCCAGCATTTGTGCGGTGGTTTTGATTTTCCCCAACATCCCGACCGCCACGCTGGCGCGTTGGCCCAGCTCAGCCATCCATTCACGTAATGCTGAAACCGCAATCTCCCGACCGATAATAATGGCAGCTGGAACGGCTAACAGAGCGCTTGGACTCTCTACAACAACAATGATTAAGGCAATCGCTACGATTAATTTATCAGCCACCGGGTCGAGGAACGCGCCAAAAGCGGACATTTGATTCCAGCGCCGGGCTAAATACCCATCCAGCCAGTCGGTTAGACTCGCGATCGCGAAAACCGCAGCGGCTGCGGCGTTTGCCCAAGGGGCGGGCAACAAGAACAGCATCCCGAGCACTGGAATCAACACAATGCGGAGCCAGGTCAGTAGATTAGGTAGCGTCATTTCCATCAACTAAGCCTATCACGATGCTCGAATTTCAACCCGTTAAGTGTGCGTAGATTTGTTCTGCCAACGTCTTGCTAATGCCGGGTACACGGGCGAGGTCTTCCACCCCGGCCCGCTTTAGCCCTTTTAGGCCGCCAAATTGCTTAATTAAAGCCTGCCGTCGTCTAGCCCCAATACCCGGGATATCCTCGAGCACGGAACGCTGCCGTGATTTACCTCGGCGCTGCCGGTGCCCGGTAATCGCAAACCGATGTGCCTCATCGCGCGCTTGCTGAAGAAGATGTAAGGCCGGTGACTCGGCAGACGGATAAAGCGTTGCCGGTGGATCAGCAATCAGCAACACCTCCTCACCTGCTCGGCGGCGGGGCCCCTTTGCAATGGAAACCAGCCGTATTCCGTCAACGCCTAGCTCATCCAGGACCCGCTCCGCACGGGCGAGCTGCCCCTTGCCCCCATCAATGAGCACGATATCCGGAAAATCGCCAGATTCATCGATCAGGCGGGTGTAGCGCCGGCGGATCGCCTGCTCCATGGCTGCATAGTCATCGCCGCCTTCGATGCCCTCGATATTAAAGCGCCGATAGTCATCCTTAACTGCCCCGCCATGTGGACTGAACACAACACAGGAGGCTACGGTCGCCTCCCCCATGGTGTGGCTGATGTCAAAACACTCAATCCGATTGATTGGGTGTTCGATCTCCAATAGCATTCGCAACGCTTCAAAACGGCCCTCCATCACCGCATCAGTGGCCATTCTTGCGCTGAGTGCGTGCTCCACGTTGCGCTCGGCCATTACCAACCAGCGCGCTCGATCACCACGCAGTTTCCAGCGAAGACGCACCCGTCGGCCGGCTTCCTGCGAGAGCGCGTCTTCTAGAACTTCAGCATCTGGCAGCGTCTGATTAATCAACAACTCAGGCGGTTTTTCCTGACCCAGATAATGACGGGCCAAGAATTGCGAAAGCACCTCTTCAACCAGCGTCCCGGCAGGTGCTTTAGGGAAATAAGTGCGGTTACCCAAATTTCGACCATCCCGAATCATGAAGATCTGCACGCAGGTCACCTGTTCTCGTTGCCGGCACGCGATCACATCCACGTCGCCCTTAGCGCCAGCCACATATTGGCGCTCTTGAATCCGTCTTAGACTGGCAATGCGGTCACGCAGTTGTGCGGCGAGTTCGAAATCGAGGCACTCTGCCGCGCCCTCCATCTGTTCGACTAATTCATCGATAACCTTCGTACTCTGCCCGGCCAGGAACATCTCAACATGGCGCACATCCTTGCTGTAATCCGCCTCGCTAATGAGGCCCACGCAGGGTGCGGTGCACCGCCCGATTTGGTGCTGCAGGCAGGGACGGGTGCGATGTCGGTAGAAGCTGTCTCGACATTGGCGAACCGGAAAAACACGCTGGAGGTGATTTAACGTATCGCGCACCGCAGTCGCCGAGGGGAAGGGCCCAAAATAGCGCCCTGCCCCACGTGCCTGACCTCGATGAAACGTGAGCCTCGGAAAAGCCTGTTCGGTTGACAGGTAAATGAAGGGATAGCTTTTGTCATCGCGTAGCAACACGTTATAGCGTGGCTGATGCGTTTTAATCAGTGTGTTTTCCAGAATCAGTGCTTCAGCTTCAGTGTGTGTCACAGTCACTGAGATATTTCGGATTTGACCCACGAGCGCCTGCGTCTTTGCGTTATGAGCGCCACGCTGAAAATAACTGCTCACGCGGCGCTTTAAGCTGCGTGCTTTACCGATATATATAATCCCACCGTCTGAATCGAGCATTTGATAGACCCCTGGCCCAGTGGGTAGAGTTTTTAAAATCTCGTCTATCTGTTTTTTAATGCCATTTGTCATACCGTGATTCTAGCGCAGCCGGGGTGATTACCGTATGGTGCGATCCCATGACAGCAACCATCACTCAGGTTTATCCGGCACCTTCGCAACAACGCGAACTCGAAGGCCTTTATCTCGCTGACCCGCTGCCCAGAGAGGGGAAATATGGTCCTTTTGTTTATGCTAACTATGTCACTAGCTTAGATGGTCGTATTGCCGTGCCTGGCGCCGATGGGCGGCAAGCGGTTCCGGGGAATGTGGCTAATACTCGAGACTGGCGCTTATTGCAGGAATTGGCTGGTCAGGCCGATCTACTCTTGAGTTCGGGGCGATACTTGCGAGAATTAAACGCAGGAACTGCTCAGGACATCCTGCCCATTGGCGCAGCGCCGGCATTCGCTGACATTCGCGCTTATCGAGCAGATAGGGGCCTCAAACCCCAGCCGGATGTGGCTGTTCTTAGTGAGAGCCTCGATTTTCCGCCACCCTACCCGCTCTTGGAGCAAGGCCGACGAGTCGTCGTACTAACGGGGCAGTCGCCTCATCCAGCACGTGCCGCTGCACTTGAAGCTGCCGGGCTGGAGGTTATACCGCTCGTTGGTGTTGACCGCCCGAGCGGGATTCCGCTGGCCAATGCAATGGCTGCGCTCGGCTATCAGCGTATTTATGTCATAACTGGGCCGTATGTGATGCACACGCTCATGGATCAGCAGTTGGTGGACTCGCTATTTTTGACAACGGTTCATCGGCTGCTTGGTGGCGCGCCTTTCGCATCAATCTGCGAAGGCTCATTACTGCTTCAACCCGCCGATTATCGGTTGCGCTGGCAATTCCTCGATCCGATGGGCCCGGAGGGTTGTACGCAAACCTTTTCTCGTTATGATCGACTCGCGCGTGCCTAAATAAGATTGCGCGGGTTGAGCAGCATGTTTAGTTCAGCCTCGGATAAATCCGTCATTTCTAATGCCACGTCCTTAATATCCCGGTTTTCGGCATACGCTCGCTTGGCAATCTCAGCGCCTTGCGCATAACCGATGGTGTTGTTTAGCGCGGTGACCAAGATAGGGTTGCGATGGAGGGCCGCGCTGAGTTGCTCCTCATTCACAACAAATCCGGCGATAGCATGATCTGCCAGGGCGGTAGCGGCACCGCTCAAGAGCTGGAGGCTTTCGAGTAGATTGCTCGCAATCATCGGCAACATGGTGTTTAGTTGAAAATTTCCGGATTGTCCGGCCACCGTAATCGCCGTGTCGTTACCAATGACCTGCGCGGCTACCTGTGTGACCGCCTCTGGAATCACGGGATTCACTTTGCCTGGCATAATGCTGCTGCCCGGCTGCAACGTCGGTAGGGTAATCTCGGCAAGACCAGCGAGTGGGCCGGAGTTCATCCAGCGCAAATCATTACTAATTTTCATCAAAGACACGGCAATCACGCGCAATTGCCCTGAAAGCTCCACAGCAGCATCCTGACTGCTTTGGCTCTCAAAGGCATTATCACTGCCGCGCAATGGCAGCCCTGTGCGTTTTGCCAAAACCGCGGCCACTGCCCGGCCGAAACCTTCAGGGGCGTTTATTCCTGTGCCCACGGCGGTGCCGCCCTGCGCGAGTGGATAAACCCGTTGCAGAGAATCAATGATCCTGCTTTGGGCAAGGCTGACCTGTTGAGCCCATCCACTTAGGGCCTGCCCTAAAGAAATAGGCATTGCGTCCATAAGATGCGTACGACCGGTGGTGATGACAGCATCAAGTTCCTGCGCTCTTTCACGGATGGTGGTCTCTAAATGCTGCAGTGCCGGTAGCAGATCTTCATGGCAGCTAAGCGCAGCTGAGACATGAATGGCAGTTGGAATGACGTCGTTACTGCTTTGCGAATGATTCACATGGTCATTGGGGTGTACTTGGCAAAGCGTTTCCCGACTTGCGAGCGTGGCAATGACCTCATTGGCATTCATGTTGCTACTAGTGCCCGATCCCGTTTGAAAGACATCAACCGGAAATGCTTCGTCATATCCACCCTCAGAGACGGCAATAGCGGCTTGAATAATCCCATGAGCAATCTTAGGGTCAAGGCAGCCAAGGTCGAGGTTCACTTCCGCTGCCGCTGCCTTAATGAGGCCAAGCGCCTGAATAAAACGCCGTGGCATGGGCTTTCCAGAAATAGAGAAGTAATTCACGGCCCGTTGCGTTTGTGCGCCAAAAAGCGCATCGGCGGGGACTTCAACCTCTCCAAGGCTGTCAATTTCGATCCTCATAATCTGTTGTTTCATCATTTCCCTCCGGTTCGCGTAAAATATCGTTTTGTCATCGTAACGGAATAAGCCCATGGAGCTCTCTCGTCTGACTGCTATCTCCCCGATTGACGGCCGCTATGGGAATCGGGTGGCCCCCTTGCAAGCGATTGCCAGCGAGTATGGGTTGAATCGCTACCGAGTGCAGGTTGAAGTTGAGTGGCTCAAGGCGCTGTCTGCGGAGTCTGCGATCCATGAGGTGCCGGCGCTGAGTGAATCAGCAGCACGAGCAATTACCCGCATTACTAATGAGTTTAGTGAGGCTGACGCCCAGCAAGTTAAGGCCATTGAGGCGGTCACGAACCATGATGTTAAAGCGGTTGAGTATTTCATCAAAGAGCGCATGGCAGCACACCCCGAATTGGCGCAACTGACAGAATTTGTGCATTTTGCCTGCACCTCGGAAGATATTAACAACCTCGCCTATGCCCTGATTTTAAAAACGGCCAGAGCAGAGGTGCTCCTACCGGCAATTGAGGGAATCATCAGCGAGCTGACCGCCCTTGCCCGTGAGCATGCAGCGACACCCATGCTAGCCAGAACGCATGGCCAACCCGCTTCACCCACTACCCTTGGAAAGGAATTTGCAAATGTTGTTGCTCGTTTGCAGCGGCAAAAAACCCAACTCACCAAAGTAGCCATCCCGGGTAAGATCAATGGTGCGGTCGGTAACTTCAACGCGCATCTTGCTGCCTACCCTGAGGTGGATTGGAACGGGTTTTCAAAACGGTACATTGAAAACTTAGGCTTAGATTGGAATCAGTGGACCACCCAAATTGAGCCGCATGACGGAATCGCCGAGCTTTTCGATACGCTGGCACGAATCAACACCATTTTGATCGATCTTGCACGCGATCTCTGGGGCTATATTTCTTTGGGGTATTTCACGCAGCAAACCGTTGAAGGGGAAGTGGGCTCATCAACGATGCCGCACAAGGTCAATCCCATCGATTTTGAAAATGCCGAGGGCAACTGGGGAATGGCCAATGCGGTGCTCGAGCATATGGCTCGTAAACTTCCGGTCTCACGCTGGCAGCGTGACCTGACAGACTCCACCGTCCTTCGCAATGTTGGTGTCGGGCTTGCCCACAGTGTGATCGGGTACCACTCGCTCAGCCGGGGTTTAGGTAAATTGGCGGTTGCTCAAGATCGCTTGGCCGCTGACCTTGATGCAAACTGGGAAGTCTTAGCAGAGGCCATTCAAACCGTTATGCGGCGGTATGGGATTGAGCAGCCCTATGAGAAGCTAAAAGCATTAACCCGCGGCCAACGCGTTAACCAACAGGCGTTGGAAGCTTTTGTTGAGACTCTCGACCTACCGTTGCAGGTGAAAGCCGAGCTTAAAGCTCTTACGCCGGCGAAGTATGTTGGTCTCGCGGAAGATCTTGCCAACGCGATTGCAGCGACTCGCGATTAAGGGCGAGCCACTGCAGTGCAATAATAGGCATGGCGGCGTGTAGGCCGCGGGTATCAAGCATCGCAATGGCCTGCTCGGCTGGGATCACGTGCAGGCGGATGTCCTCACCCTCCTCCGGATTGCCATGCCCATCAAGTACCAAGTTGCGGCTATCGACGGGGGCACAATAGAGTTTAACCGTTTGTGAGCTACCTCCGGGGCTGATGAGGTAATGCGCAATAAAGACCAGTTCGCCAATCTCGGCATCGGCCTCCTCCCGAGTTTCACGCCGTGCGACGTCCTCCGGTGATTCGCCGGGCTCTATAATGCCTGCTACGGTCTCAAGCAGCCATGCGCCCGCATTTAGCTCGAGCGCGCCGATGCGAAACTGCTCAACTAGCACAACCGCATCTTCCCAAGGGTCGTAGAGCAAAACGCCAACCGCATGGCCCCGCTCAAACCGCTCGCGAACAAGGGTTTCAGTAACGCCGCCCTGAAAGAGTGCATGACGGAGCCGAAACCGTGACATTCGAAAAAAACCGTCATAGACCGTCTCTTGTGAGATTACTTCCACAGAACGTTTCATTATGCCCTCACAAATACCGCCATTGCTTCGGCATGACTGGTATGTGGGAACATATCCATCACGCCCACGGCGTCTAACTGATACCCGTATTGATGCACCAATTCACCCGCGTCACGTGCCAGCGTGGCGGGCCCGCAAGAGACATATACAATCCGCTCTGGTCTCAGTTTGGCTAGTGCCGCGAGCACTTCAATTGCGCCTGAACGCGGTGGATCCAGCAGGATAAGATCGATCTCGCCGAGGCTCGCTGCCAGATCCGTCTCTTGTTTGGTGAGATCAGCGGCTAAGAAGGTGACATTTTCAATGTTGTTGAGCGCGGCATTTTCACGCCCCCGTGCCACCAATGACTCAGCCCCCTCTACGCCGATCACATGGCTGGCCTGCTTGGCAATAGGCAAAGTGAAATTTCCCAAGCCACAGAAAAGATCAAGTACGCGATGATTGGGCTCTATTGCCAATAATTCAATCGCTTGCGCGACCATTTTACGATTAATTATCGCGTTAATCTGTGTGAAATCTGTGGGTGCAAAGGCGAATGTTAGGTCGTAGTCTGGCAGCGCGTAATGCAGGCGCTCCTGAGTATGACCCACTGGTGCGACCGTGCTCTCATTACCCGGTTGCTCGAAGACTTTAATCTCATGCGCGGCGCCAAAGGCAATGAGGGCGTCTCGGTCGCTCGTGCTGAGCGGTCTGAGATTGCGGAAAACTAAACCGACTTCATCATCACCCGCGGCCACCTCAATTTGCGCAATCCGGTCAGGGATATCTAGGCCGCGAATCAGTCTGGCAAGTTCTGGTAAAAGACTGCCAACACGCGGGTCAAGAACATGACAGTGTGCAATGTCTGCAATAAAGGGTGAAAATCGTTCACGGAAACCCACTAAAACCCGATCGTCTTTTCGGGGCACGTACTTCGCACCAAGCCGTGCGCGACGACGATAACCCGCGGTTGGTCCCGTCAATGCTGGGAGCCATCGGCGCGGAGTGATATTACCCACACGCTGCAGTAATTCAGCGAGACTCGCTGTTTTATGCTGTAACTGCGCTTCTACGGAAAGGTGCTGAAGGCTGCAACCACCGCAGATGCCGGCATGTGCGCACGGCGGTGTCACGCGGGTTGCGGCCGGTTGATCAATGTCAATTGCCAGCCCTTCATCCTGCTGACGCCGGCGTTTAAGAATCCGTGCCGAAACCCGCTCGCCCGGCAATGCGCCTTGAATAAATAGAACACGGCCATCTTTATGCGCAATGCCGCGCCCTTCATGGCTCAGTGCTTCAATTTCAACATCGACCGGTGTTTTAGGGACACGGCGGCCCTGCTTTTTGCCCATTGCTCATTCTACCCAAGCATCAAGAAACTGCTGCAGATGCGGCTTACTGGCTTCTTTGAGCGTTTGCCGCACCAGCCCGGTCTCCCGTGCATAGTCGATGGCATCCAGGTTGCCGCGCATTTGCTCAAAACGCAGCCACAGCAGATAAGTGTTTAGCACGTCGTGCTCGCAATAATCCCGTACGGCTGCAAACTCACCCCGCTCTATGGCGGCACGCACCAACCCACCGCTCATTCCAAGTTTTCCAGGAAAGCCACATAGCGTAGCGACCTGGTCTAACGGCGCCACTGCGCGTGGTGAATAGGCGGCCAAAACATCCATAAGATCGGTATGACGCTCGTGATAGCGGCTATGGTAGTTGTTGAATCGGAAAGCCCGGTCCTGTTCGCCTGTTTCCCAATAGCGGGGGGCACTGATGCCGTGCATAAGGGCTCGATAATGCAGCACCGGCAAATCAAATCCTGAACCGTTCCAGCTCACCAGGCGCGGGAGATAGCGCTCAATGCCTTCAAAAAACCGCCCAATTAAATCCGCCTCGTCATCACCACCATCGCCGAGTGAAAAAACGGTAAAACGTTCCCCGATGAGCGCGGCCACCGAAATCACCACAATCCGATGCAAGGGCAGGCGCAGAAAATCATTGCCGGTCTCCTCACGGCGCATAGCAAGCAGCGCCTCTGACACACCGGCATCGCTTAAATCACCAAAGTCATGCAGACGGCGGCCACCGGCAACATCCGGGACCGTTTCAATATCAAACGCAAAAATATTCATTGATCTGGGAATACCCCACTGGAGAGATAGCGATCACCGCGGTCGCAAACAATACTAACGATTACTGCGTTCTCAACCTCTGCTGAGATTTGCAACGCCGCCCAAAGCGTCCCGCCACTAGAGATACCCGCAAAAACACCCTCTTCCGCTGCTAACCGTCGGGTCATCTCTTCCGCGTTCGGTTGGCTAACTTCTATAATCCGATCAACCCGCGAAGGTTCATAAATTTCTGGCAAGTAGGCTTGCGGCCATTTGCGAATGCCCGGAATACTGGCGCCCTCACTCGGCTGCGCACCAATAATTTGAATTTTCGGGTTTTGCTCACGCAAATAGCGAGAGACCCCCATCGCAGTGCCGGTGGTCCCCATTGAGCTAACAAAATGGGTGACTGCTCCCTGGGTGTCGCGCCAAATCTCCGGGCCTGTGCCTTTGTAATGTGCACCCCAATTATCCGGGTTAGAGAATTGATCGAGCACACGCCCTCTCCCCTCAGCCTGCATGCGCATAGCGAGGTCACGCGCACCCTCCATGCCCTCTTCCTGACTAACCAGCACCAGCTCCGCACCGTATGCGCGCATCGAGGCACGCCGCTCCATTGTCATATTAGCCGGCATAATGAGCAGCATACGATATCCCTTCACCGCAGCAGCCATGGCCAACGCAATGCCGGTATTGCCGCTCGTTGCTTCGATCAGGGTATCTCCGGGTTTGATTTCCCCGCGCGCTTCAGCCGCGGCAATCATATTCATTGCCGGCCGATCTTTCACTGACCCTGCAGGGTTATTGCCTTCTAGCTTGAGCAAAACGGTGTTGCTGCCTGTATCGGCCAGACGCTGCAGGCGAACGAGGGGCGTATTGCCCACACATTGATCTACGGTTTGATAATTCATAGCGAAATTGTAAAGCATTATAATTGCGACATGGAGATCCAACCGATTGCGAAAGTGACCAGCGTTTTTGAAAGCCGGTTTGGTACGCCCAGACAGCCAGGGCTTGTCAAGAATGCTGAAGCCTATCTGGACTTTTTACCTCCTTATAACGACCCCGATGCAATTCGCGGATTAGCGGGCGTAACTCATCTCTGGTTAATTTTTGGTTTCCATGCCACCCCGGCGCACCGATGGCGCGCAACGGTCAGACCACCTCGGCTTGGCGGGAATCGGCGATTGGGTGTTTTTGCAACACGCTCACCTTTCCGCCCTAATAGACTTGGGTTATCTGTTGTCAATCTGCTTGGCATCGAGCACCAGCCAGTCAGGCTAAAGCTTGGTGGAGTCGATTTGATGAATGAGACGCCAATTTATGATATCAAACCGTACCTTCCTGAGATTGATAGCCATGCGAATGCCGTGCCCCCAGCTGGATTTGAATTACCCATGCCGCAATTGCCCGTGCATTGGCCCGATGGCCTGTTAGCCCAGCTTAAGCCCTGGCTTGCCGAGCTTATCGAGCAAACCATTGCCGCAGACCCGCGGCCTGCCTATCACCGCCGCCGTCCCCAACAAATATATGGGATGACCATTGCCGGCCATGAGGTTCGTTGGCAAGTCAATGATGAGCAGGCATTAATCAATACGGTTACTCCTCTTTAAGTAAACGCAGCGGTGCTGCTGGTGCTTGACCCTGTTTATCTTCCCCAAACCACAACGTCATATGCGGGAATGGGATTTCTATGCCCGCCTCGTCAAATGTTTCTTTGACGACCCGGTTAAACGCGCGCCCAACGGCCCACTGCATGCCGGGCGTAGTTCGGATTCGAACGCGAATATTGACCGAGCTGTTGTCTAGCGCTGTGACGCCATCCACCTCAAGCGGCCCTGATACAGCATAGGAGATGTTGCCCTGATCCATTAACCGATCATAAGCAACCTGAAGCTGATCGATCACCTCCCCAATATTTTCCCGGTAGGCAACGCCGTAAACGCCGAGGTGATAGCCAAAATCGCGTGTGAAATTGGAAACAAGATCCACTGATGAAAACGGAATAATGTGCAAAGTACCGGTGAGATCACGTAATGCGAGGGAACGAATGCTCAAGCGCTCCACGGTACCGCTAATGCCTGCCGCCGTGATGTAGTCATCGGTGTGAATGGCATCTTCAATTTGAATAAAAATACCGGTAATTACATCTTGAACTAATTTCTGTGCCCCAAAGCCCACAGCGAGTCCAATGACGCCCGCCCCCGCGATCAGTGGCCCGATGTTTACGCCGAACTCGGCGAGCAACATCATGCCAGCCATAATGACGATCGCAATGCCCGCCGCATTTCGAAACAGCGTTAAGAGCGTTTTCTCCCGCGCTCCCGGGGCGCCCTGGCCAATCTCTGGGTTAAGCCGATCCTCAATCCAGCTCATAATCAGTAGCCAAGCTAAAGCGGTTAATAACAGAATGAATAAAATGCTCAGTATCTGACGAATCACTGCAACGCCGGTGGGCGATGTCAGCAACGAAATTAGATCCAGCGCCCACCAGATTTCAAGCAAAACCGCAACAAGCAGCGCCATGATTACCAGGTGAATGCCGCGAAGCATTAATGGCCCCCAAGCAGAGACTCGATGCTCTAGGGCTGGGTAACGATCACAAGCTGGCGCTGGTAACCGCACACCTCGATTCGCGAGCCACTCCGTGAGCCGACTCAAAAGGATCGCGACACCCAGAAAAGCTGCTGTCCTGACCATTGCGAGACCCACAAAGGCGGCACCTGAGGGGCCAAGACTGATCCCGAAAAACCCGGCAGTTAATACGCCGGCGATCGCAATCCAATACCAAACTGGTGCCAGGGCGTGCAGTAGTAAGGCAAACAGGAATCCAAATCGCGCCCTTTTTATGATGACTAAATGGCTTCGAACGGCAAGCCGCTGTTGCCAGATGACGGGCAGAACGACGAGCACTAAACTACTAATGACCACCGCATTGAGCCACCAAGCCAGCGAAGCGTCATAAGGCTCAAGGCTGGCAACGAGCCAGAATCCGCCATAACCGCCAATGCCAGTCACCACTCGCAGCGTGCGCTTTATGCCAGCGGGCCATGGCAGCCGGTTAACGGCATGAGCAGCAAGCCCCACGCCAAGGAAAACCCAGAGAAATTGCTGAGTTATCGCCAGCCACATCGCATCGCTGGCAAACAGCAGGTCGCCTATTAACCAAGCAATCGCGAATAAAGCCGCTCGAATACCAATGACAGTAACGTCAAAAAGCAAGGGCGGCCGCAGCGCTAGAACATGACGGCTGACCGCCGAGCCGGCTGTGTAGAGCGCAATCAAAGT
>LKMJ01000839.1_pt1 | contig 25501 bp, 24 predicted proteins | sample 643391 | NCBI WGS metagenome assembly LKMJ01 (sample SAMN04112250, study PRJNA286221) | soda lake metagenome | biome: soda lake; feature: Kulunda Steppe; material: water; isolation source: sample PL-Br10 brine of Picturesque Lake | place: Russia: Kulunda steppe | collected 2010-07 | reverse complement strand
CAAGCTCTGCTGAACAGCGCAGCATGTGCCTTTCAAGAACAAGCTCTGCTGAACAGCGCAGCATGTGCCTTTCAAGAACAAGCTCTGCTGAACAGCGCAGCATGTGCCTTTCAAGAACAAGCTCTGCAGAGAGATCCAGATCTTAGCCACACATTTGGCAAACGTATTTGGCATCAGACTGCTGCTGCCCTGTGCTCATCCGAAGTATTAAGCCCTTTAGGAGCACAATCAGAGGAGCAACCCTGAGAGCTCAGCTGCAGACCGGCAGTGGTGACCTCACGTTTGGTCAATGATTTGATCACATTGCGCTATGCAGCGTAGCAGCAGCACTGATTTTTATTGAAGGCTTTTCCTTAGAACCCTGTAAGCCTGTGACCTTACAGCAGGGCACACACATTTAATGTATCGTCCTATGCTCTGCTTCAAAGGATTGCATAGCTGTGCAGCAGAAAGTTAATGCGTGTTTGAGTTGCAACACTGATGCGTATTGACTGCGTGGGCTTGCTGTACAGGCCTGCGCAGACATTCACCATGTGCCAAACCAGACTGATGCTACTACTCCATGCATAACTGATTTTCCACAGACACCGCGTGAGGCACAACAGGAGTGGCTGCAGGAGCAGGACAGGCACTCAAGGTTCAATTGGAAGGCAGCAATCTTTGGGATTGTCAGCCTTTACCTGGTGAGCGCTAGCATGCAAGCTTGAAGCAGCCCTCCATGTCTCCATTCAACCCTGGCATGTGACCCTTACCCTACCCTGGCATTCACAAGGGCTGGTCGTGCATAGGTGCGCACTGCACCCCGGCTTTGTGCCAGCACCTGCTGCCTGCCTCATGGTCTGTTTGCTCAATAAGCATTGCACCCAGCCTCTTGTGGGCCAACCCTGTGCATGAGCGGTCAGCACAGCAAATGCTTGGCTCTGCCAAGTTGGCAGCGTTGAGATGCAGTAGCTTTTGATGTCAAGCCTTCAACAGCGTTAATCACAAAAATGGGGGATTTGTTCATTTGGGCAGCGCCTTTTCCAGGACAAGGCCAACAAGCACGCTCTACAGCAAAAGCAAGTAGATTGTTCGGCTGCCTTAGCATTGTTGTGCATGCTTGTGTGCTGGCTTCTTTTCCACTCTTGCGTCTATTTGTCTGGATGCACGTGTTCTCACTCAGTTGCTTGGCCTCCACACCGCAGGGTTTTAACATTAAGTCATGGGCCAAAAAGAAAAGGGTGCGAGAAGAGCTAGCCAAGATTCGAGATGCAAATGCGATGCAATTGGAAGGCAGTGAGCCTAGTTCCGGCAAAGGAGAGAACATGAGTACCAGCAAGAAGACAAGTTAGTGTGTAAGAGATAGAGCTCCTGTGTGTTGCTCACAAGCATTTGTATGCATGGTGGTTTAGGTTTATGTCCCAGAACCGCTCCTGCTCTTGAACTACTTAGTTTAACGTATGCCTGGGTGTAGCAATACATTTCACTACATTTGCTTGAGTGTCACCAGCTTTGTAGAACACTTTCGCTTTCGGCGTATCAAACCTAGGGTTTCTGCACCAGCACTTTTTTGAAACAGTACAGCCGTGCTAGAGCGTAAATGCTTACAAGTTAGGGGTAACCGCCGGCCAGGTCGTTAGGCTGATTGGTTTGTTGCTGGTCTTCGCCAGCCTAAAAAATAGTCCATAATGTCCGAGATTAAATGGCAGAGTTTGTTGTGCTGTTGAGAAAGAAAACCAAGACAGTCTGACTACTAGTAGGCAAGGCATGTAAGAAATAGGGGGCCTCCATAGAAAAGGGTTGGCAGAAAGGGAAGAAAAGGAAAGAGTACTTTCTTCTGAGAGAGCACACAAACAAGTCTTGACAGTGGAAAAGAACATGATTCCACTGCGAGAATATGAGCTCGCAAGCGAAACCAGCTCACATTCCTCATAACATGCTTAGGGAGATCAAGGTGCAGATAGCGAGGAGGCAGCAGGAGGGCATAAATGCTTACAACAGCAGTTTGCATAACGTGATAAAAGGCAAAAACAGCAAACGGTACAGCTGGAATAAATGAAGAGCAGCCTCGTATGTACTACATAGTATGCCCACTTCTGGCATACTATGTAGTACATAGCCTACATGTACTTAGTATACCTACAATTATGGTTCATAATGTGGACAACTTGACGTAATCAAATCACGAAGTAAGCTTGGATGTTAAAATTTAAGGATAAGACCTGGTAGGGCAGAGCTGAGATCCAGATAGCCTGACTGGTATTCATCGAGTCTGCATTTTAAAGGTAGCAGACTCTGCAGGTGATGACTGGTAGACTTTCCTTCAAGTAGTGAGTAACTAAGGACGAAGTATGGTACACCAGTGGCAATAACTATGGTGGTCTGCTTGCACGCATTGCGTGAGGCTGTGCCCTCCCATCTGTGAAACTTTCACAGACTTGAAGTCAAAAGTAAATGAGCAAAGCCATAAATCATGGTAATCAGTGTAGCAGCTGAAAGGATGCAGAAAAGTAGTATCCGCATCCAGCAACTCGCCTTCATTCTAACTGCCAGCTTGTCTTGCTTGGTACAGAGGATTTAAAAAAGCACTGCCCTGTCATAAAGAACAACATGCAAAGTAGTATTAGCAGGGCATGACCATGGATCTGATGTGTGGGCGCATTGATGCATATGACTTCACAACTTATTGATCTTGAAGATCAATTTGTCAGCAAAGCTGAAACGCATTCGGTTGATCAATCTAGCAAGCTATGGTACATCCAGCTTTGAGCACTTGCTGGATAAGAATCAAAATCGTGCAAGCAGGCATGCATAGGTTAATGGAGCCCTTGTGACTTGTTGCAACTGTTGTTGCGTGTTTGGATGTGTTAGAGCACATGGAAAAGGTGGGATGTAGCCTACGACATAGTGTGTTAGAATGAGTTTTGTCAATCTGGAAGTACAGTTGCGGTATACAAAGCAATTAAGACGCCCTACCATGCTCATGACCGCTTCCAGTGTCTCCACCTCCCCCAGCAGTGAGTAGTGCAGTGCATCGCTGCCAACATCCAGGTCTGCCAGAGGAGCATTGTCCAGAAGGCTTGTCTAATTTTTGCAAAAGCAAATTTGCAAAAGATGATTAAATGCTGAGTCTGATGAAGGTATGCAAATCATTTGTCTTATGTAGGGAATGCATTGTACATTCCTGCTTTGCAAATAAGTGCTGACCTAGCTATACGCACACACTATGATACAGAAGGGCTGCAAGAAGCTGCGGAAGGCTTAGAAAAACAGTGCCTTGCTCTTACCAGGTGGGTTGAAGTGGGCAGCAGTTTGACCCCAGCACCAGCTTGCTGCCTTCAGGGTTTGGTCTGTTGCTGCTACTGCTGCTCCTACTGCTGCGGTTGGTCCTGCTAGCTGTGCCAGAGGTGCAACAGGAGGAGCTCGGCTCGCAGCGTTAGCTTCTCGTGCAACTTCGTCCAAGTCACGGGCTTCCCTCAACGAGCTGACAGACCACGGCCTTCCAAGGAGCTAACATGTTACATGAAAAATTGTGAATGGTATTGCGTGCCACGTTACATGTCATGCAAGTCAAGAGTTGAAGGTAGGTGCATTTGAGTTTGGTCCCTGGATACAAGTTGCAAAAAGTATCAAGAAGCCCAGGCAGGTCTGGTGAAGGCTACAGCAAAAGAAAAAAGAGTAGGTATGCATAAATAGGCTGGAGCTTCTGGGACCAGCGCCCTCCACCTGCCGCTCAAAGTTGAGAAGGTGGCATGACAAAATAGGGCTTTCCACACCACTGGCATGCAGCAACTTTTGGAGTGGCACCTTCCAGCTGCCGCACTGTGCCTGCTATCAGACAATGTCTTGCTTGGCAAGTTTGTATTGTAAAAGTTTTCATCAAAGTCAGTGTCAAAGGCGAAGTCTACGCCAACCAGACTTGCACCTGTTGAGACATAGAGCGATGAACCAAGATGGTGGCTAATGGGGCCAGCAGAAGCACTGGGGTGTACCTGCACTCAAGGCAAGAGCATTGGTGCATCGTTTCAAATATAGTTCACTGTCACTACTGTGCCTCAGCATACATAAAACAATCCTGTGTCAGTCCGGATGCCAGCCTGCTTGCAGTGAACGCCAGGCGTGAAGCTTGCATCTGAGGTGCTACCATCATGATAACTAAAAGAGCTACACCTCGCGCAAAAAGCATGCTGCGCAAAGCCACACATGACTGACTCTTTCTTGGCGAGTGCTGTGCTTTGGGCTGGGCTTACCATTACCTGAAGCGTTTCACTGCAAGGAGGGCCAAAAGAGTGGCTTGTGCAAAGTACAGGCCAACCAGCACTTGGGCGACAACCTGTACCAAGCAGTGCATGTAGCTTTGTACTTGAACATTACCTGTATACTAGATCCCACAAGCACACAAAGCAGCATCTTCAGGATTAGTTTAGCCATCTCCTTAGGAAACCCCAAGGTGGGCAGGAAGGCATGTCCAAAAAAAAGCGTATGCACCTCTGCTCTGTTGGATGTGTGCAAATGGGTGTCCTTACAGATCCTTACATGAATACAAATTGTATTATACAATGCATGGTCATCCTAAATTAGCACGGTGGAATCCCATTGATTGGCAGCGCAAGCCTGTGCAATGATCCAGAATAATGCTGGGGAAGAGACCAGTCAAATCACCTGTTCGCATGAGCTCTGCTCACTGCAGCAATTTTTAAACATCTCCTTCAACAAAACACTGAGGGCATTTATGATGCAACCTTAATGCCTCACCCGCTTCCAAAGCCTGCCTCCACTTTCATACTGCCTCTGCCAGACATAAACATGCTGGTACTTCTCTAGAATACGTACCACCCTGCAAAAAAGCCCGAGAAAATGCATTATGAATCATAATCTATGATGTCTCTAATCATAATACATGATGTCTTATTACCTGCCTTCAAGTAGATGCCATCTACTTCAATTTGTCTAATAGACAACGGACTGGATCCCTTGAAATAGGAAGATGGTTCTCATGTTGCAGCATGATGCATGCACCAAAGCTAGAGGTGTTTCAAATAAAACTTGGTGCCATTAATCAAGCTTAGCAGCAGCACAAGTATGCACATAAACTTCACAGTTACATCAGGAAGGGGAACATTGCTCATATGCTTAAGGTTTCAAGGCTGTATCTGCCAAACCAGGGCAGCTTAGCCGATCAAAAGCCTTCATTGAGGTTTGAACCCCGAAACTACAGGTTGCGAGGGTGTACAGTCGGCATTGCTCTTAAAATGAGGGAAGGAACTGCTATTTTGGTTACGGAACACACCCACCCAAAGTATGCTGTGCAGGCTGGGGCAACTATGGGGTTCAGCACAGAGAACACCTGGGACCGGTGTGTCAAGTTGTGTTTGGGGAAATGGATGAGTACAAATATTAATCCAATGTCCTCTTTTTGGGTCTGCGGGTGAATTATGAAATGACAATGCATGTCCATGTCCAGTGCGTTACATGACAAACTAAGGCCAGCAAGAAAGGGGGTGGCCAACCAAGAAGTTCCTCCTCACAATTAAGTCTTTGGGTGCACAGCTTCAAGAAGTTATGAGTTGCTTCGAGCAGCTTTGGTTGCACTTGCATGAACAGACCCACATGATTGTGGTGCCATGAACGCGCCTGAATCTACAAAGGAAATCACACCAAGCAGGCTACAAAGACAGGGGGAAGGCGATGCAAATGCAGGCAGAGGGCAAGAGTGAGGTCCCAGTAAATTATACATCAAACCCAGGGACCAGGCAGGGGAAAGGCAAGGGGAGGGCAGGGGAAAGGCAGCAGTGAGGCAATTCCCAGCCTGAGGGCAACACGCACCAGGCCCAGCAGAAGGACAAGGCAGTGGTCGGGCACCAGCGGGCCAAGCGGCTGCTGCTGCTGTGCCCAGAGGCGCCTGCGAGCGGACACTGTGCCGGCTGTGGGATACCTGCAGCAGCACCAGGCAGATACAGCATTCCTTGCACAAACCCATGAGAAACGGATGGGCTGGCAGAATGAGGCAATGCGCTTGCCAAAATAAAAATTTTTTAGCTACATGGGTCCATGCTGTTAGCACCAGCCCCCCCCGGATGGTGTGGTCCCTCAGACGATGTGAGTGATGATGCTTAGAGTGTGATGCACATTTAGTCTGGAGCTTAGTAAAACTGCTGTTTCTCAGCCTATGCACAGCTGCACCTGATTATGAACATGATCAGACTGAAGAGGCGCAGCAGGGCCAGTGGCTTGACCACAAATGCCTGCACAAAGAAGCAGAAAGTTACAGGGCTGAGCCAGCCAGAGGAAGGGGTGTGGCACAGCTCTTACTGTCCTACAAAAGCAGAGATGTTCCTTAACAGCGACTGCAAGTTGCAATGAGAAAATGGAATGAAGGCTGGGGCAGCCTTGGATTCTGACCAAACCCATTTTTTCCAGTACAAAGTGTTGTCCAAGGGTGGTTGGTGAAAAAGCAACAGCTGCATCTCACATTAAAGATGATGTACAAGAAGAAGAAGGAAGTTGTTTGAGGCAGTCCAGTACCCAAGAGATTCAAGACGGAGGGTGGTCTGCAATTTATGGAGCATGCAGGCAAAATCATTTTTATTTTTGTTTATTGCCACTACAGTTCGACCAAACGCAAAGGCACACCTTGACTTTGCAGCAAAAATTGATGCACTGCTCTTGGCAAAAGTACACATTTGAGGCAGAATGTTAGCATAAAAATCCTCATACTTTAGACAGATACAGCTCTGTGTTCAAGGACTGCTGCTCTGCCCGAAGCATGGTCAAGACTTCTTGCCTTTCAATAAATTGTCCAAGCTGATAGAGAAGTGTCCCAGCCACAAAAGATGAGAGAAAGACTGTAGCAACCTGCAAAGTGAACAGCAAGGAGTGGGGGGCCTTGTGGCATTAACCAATTTTCTAGGCTGATAGATCCAGAGGTGGACTCGTGCAGCGCTTCTAGCGGGAGAGCAATGTAAGCTGTCAAAAGTTGCCCAGTTGTTCTTGTGGCAGGGTCAACTCATTTGTGCCACATATTTTACTCCTTGGTAATCCTGGGCAAAAGCTGACATGCAGCCTTCTGAGATCATGTGACCAAACAAATGCACACAGAGACACATAAATTCTACAAAGCCACTTTGCGGCGCAGAAGAGGCACTTGGACTACAAGCAAGAAGGCGTCCTGACATGGTGACCTGGAAGATAAAGTACATGGTCATCACTGCTGCGTCCACATCTCCACGTGATCTGCGGACCCCAGATCGCCTCACAAGTGCTGCAAGGATCATGGGCATGACCAGCAGCAAAATGCGCAGCACCAGCCCAGGGAGTAGCCCAGTCAGAACACTGCAGAGGTGCATTGTTGCAGCTCAGCGCAATTAGCCAAGGTTCGTGTTTTGTGCCTCCCTGAGTTGCAATGACCCCAGGCCCCACCACTCAAGCAAAAAGGCTTTGTGCTAACGCGAGAAAAACAAGAAAGCTCCTGATACGCCAGATTAGTGCAGTGCCAGGTTTATGCTGCATTGTGACCCGGAGGTTGGTTGAGTTGGTTGGCAAAGTATTTGATCCTGTTGTCAGTTCTGCTATAGCTGTATTTGTTACGGCAATGCCGCGAGTCTGGTTTGGATGCAGAAGTCTCTCAGCGTGATGCTCCAGCCTATACCTGCATGATCCAGCCTAAAAGTGCCAAACACAAGTTGCCTACACAGTGCTAGGCAATGTTGAATGGCCGAGCAGTTGCTTCATGCCTCATCAGACTCTTACACAGCACACTAAGGTGAAAATGCCTGGCGTCTTTTTCCCTTTCACCTGCGGATGAACGGAACAGCCACAATGTCTTGCAAGACGGGGATGCGGTCCATGCGTTGCACCTGTGTGCACACTTGTGCACACGAGTGCTCTGTGAGCATCGGTTGCACACATCCAGGAAATACCCTCCTGTAACCACAGGCAATACCTTAATTTAAATGTAGATGCAGGCTACTGTAACACATTTACAAATAAACAGTGAGAGCAAGCTGTCATGCCAGATCACAGTCATCATTGCTTCATGTCTTATCGGAACAAGATACAAGCATGCCAGAGCATAAGGGGGGACAGATAATCAAAAGAAAAAAGATCCATTTACAACAAGCAAATACCACTGGCTTACTGCCCCATATAGGGCAGTGCTGACGATTTGGCAATGACGCTGCATTGGCAAAACACAGCATTGTTGACATAGCATGATGTAGCATCGCCAACGCAACTTATGTGACAGGGCACAGCAGCTAGGCAAAGGAGTCACAAAATGCAGCTGATCAACAAGCCCTGCTCTGGGCCTCCCTCACAGAGCAATGCATTGCATGCTTTACCTTTCAGGCTTTGAACGAGTTCTGCTGCTTAGCACATGTGGGCATCTTTCTGATAATTGTCACACGTGTGGGTTTTTTTACGTTCCTTTGAAGAGCTTAATGCTCCCTACCTGTTCCGGGCCTACTCACTTGTAGGAGGGCTTGCAGAGCTGAAACAGGGACCACATAGAGGAGGACGACCGTCCAAAAACCAGCCCACATGACACGGCGATGTACCTGCACCGGGCACATGAGGACATGCCAACCAAGACCTTCTGCCACAGAAACATCAGGATGGTAACATTTCATGATCCAAGCCTATTACAGATTATCAAAGTAACATATGCAAACTGGTATTCGGAATCAAACATAACCAATCATCATACAACCTTGACATACAACCCAATGGAAATATATACTAAACAGAAGTCTACATTCAGCTCATGGTCATGTATACACTTCCACTGACAATTTTGGACAATTCTATTCACTACTTGCACAATATGCTCAGAGTCTCTCTCTCTCTCTCTCTCTCTTTCTCTCTCTCTTCTTTTTGCTCCCTTTCCTTTCCAGCCCTTTACTCCCTTTGATGCCAATTCCTATGCAAATGCATTGACTTCTACGTAGCATAATGATGGGCTTGTCCATGACTAAACCCACGCACTCTGCGCTGCCAGCCCCTCAGCCTCAAGGATGCCCAGAGTATTTCAGCAGGTTCTGGTGCTGGCCAAACCAGCCAGGCGTCAGCATCATGGGAATGCAGCCCTGAGCTAGCCACAGCCGCTGTGAAGTGTGTCCTGCAAGGGGTCACGGCGAACACTTCGAGGGCCAACTTTGTAGAAAGGTGCATTGGATATGGGAGGCTGAAACTGGGGCAGAAGTAGTACAACCGTCCACAGCATGCGCTGTGTGGTGCGCCTGAGCGTGCAAGCGTGCATCTGATGATGGGAGGATGGAACTATATAGAAGTGAAGATATAAGGATGCATAGTAATATGGAAGAGTACCTCGACATCTCAATGCAACAATTTCTTAGAAGGTATATGCTTATCACTGTAAGGATACCCATTTGGAGGACAAAAAATCTTGAAGGACGAAAGCATGACAAGTCCATACCCAGGAGAATTACTAGTCCAGTGCAGGAACTTAGAAAGGATAAAGAACAGGCTTTGGCATGCTAGATCAAATCTGTCACTATGCCAAGCCTTTAGAAAATTCTAATTGAGGAACACCTGCAGCTGGTCTTTTGTACAAAAATCAAGGAACTGTGAATTGTGACAAGCTTGCAAGGAGGTGGACCATTCTTTCGTCTTTCAGGCTTAAATCTTAACGACTTGCCTGAAAGTTACAAGAGCGGCCGGAACGTAGATGTCCGTGCCATCCAGCCCCCTGTTCATGCCTGCCAAATGTGCATGCCTGTGGCTGCCTGCAGACAATGTGCCAATGATGACCGTGTTGACAGCCAAGATAATCATGCAAGGTGCACCAGGGTTTGTACAGGATGACCCTAGGTCCCAAGAAGACATTAATATGATTGCTCGTGCAGCGCACAGGCCTTGCAGGATACTCGTACCATTTCATGCCCCTATGAAGCATGCAGGCTCTACTGGATGCACAGCACATTGTCCTTATATCATGTTTGCAGGTACTAAAGTTCAGGCCCCACACATTGATCATAGCGCCTGTTCAATAAAATACTCACTATGACGTGAGGTCTCCAGGACGTCCTTTGCAGCACGCAGCGCATCTGTCCGGAAGGTAAGCGAGTCCACTTTCACAGGGCTCTTGCCATATTTGTCTGTTGCCCATCTACCCAGCAAGCGCGGCACCACACGCACCTAAAATTACAGGAGCACCAGCTTGCCTCCCTTCAACTTCAAGGGACTGCTAGATGCTTTGATGAATGGTGATAAATGCTTGCTGGTCATACAGGCGGGCGCAAAGTGTTTTAAGGTGCCTATGACCCAGCAGACAGCAACTCAAAGCCCGTGCAGACAATTTAAAAGGCAGGGGGTAAGGGGAGCCCCACAAGCACAGCAAACGAACTGACAGGGACCCCACTCCAAACTTATAGGGGAAAAAAGCCATCTATAACAGGAAATCGATGTTGCAAGACAAAGCCAGGTGCAGCAAGACAGCACCAGGTGCAAGGGCATGTGCAAGGAAGCACATATGACCATCCTTTATGCACATAAGCAGCAATAGTGTACAACCCATAGGCTTGAAGACACCCTCGTTTCAAGCCAGAGCCTCTCTGATCTTCATCAGGCACTGTAAGGAGGTGGTTTCCTGTGATGCATGAGGGAGCCAGCATCCTCCTATGGCACTCATGTGCCTGTCGCCAGGTTTGTGCAAAAGTCAGCATGCGTCCTCCCTTTCTGTGTGCTGGGCTTCTGGGCTTGCTCTGAGCAGTGACTGCCGGCCCTTTGCTTTCAGGATGATCATGTTTAATAACCAAGCAAGCAGGACAACCAGCAAGCATGTGCTGCCCTCCCTCTGCACCTGCTTGCGCTTGACTGGTAGGCCCTGGGCGATGCATGAAGAATAGTCCTCCAAGAGGTCCTCAAGAGCTGCCTGTGCCTTTTGATAGTCCCTGATAGAGCTTGACATCCACAGCTGCAAGTAGCAGGTGAAGCAAGCAGCTGGAGAGTTTATTGTGGAAGTGGGAATGCGAGCTGTGCACTGTGACTGTGTTTGGTGGCCAGGCGAGGGCAAGCAGCTTTTAGCCAATGCAGAGACACGCAAATTTCTACACCAGATCGAGGCAGTGCATTTTGCTTCCCTTTTAGAAACAAGGAAAAATTGTGAGCGCTGGCCTTAATGGTTGTGATGGCATTGTCTTACTCACCGTGGAGCGTGGAACAACCAAGCCCACCACCTCATCATTTCCGTACACTTTTTTCATCTCATCCAGAACCATCTCCTGGATTGGGCAGGTGGCGGCACATTGCCTCGGATCACACAATGGCACACACACCTTTTCATCTTCCAGCTGAAAGCACGCTGTCTCAGATGGGTGCGGCAACGTGTGTGTTGCAGCCGCAGGTTGCAGAACACAAGAGGGCCGAAGCACAAGGCTGTCAAGCCACTCACAGGGTAGGATCCGCACCGCATGATGCTCTCCACCGCACGCGCCCAGCTGCTCAGGCGCTGCTCAGCGCCGTGAGGCCGGCCGCTGCCGGCCAGCACAGCCCCCACATCCTGCCCTGCCTCCCACCCCCACCCATCCCCCGGCCCATGTGGCCTAGCATCACTGCTGCCGCCACCGCAGCTGCTATAAGTGCCGCATCCCACGGCTCTTGTGGCCTCATCAACAGAGCCAAAGTCCTTGTAGCTGGAAGACTCCCTGCGTCCAGTCCCAGGCTCGCTGATGGGGTAGGCTTCTATCGCGCCCTCCTTGCCATCATTGGATTCATCACACCTGGCACTGAGCGCGTGCGCCCCCCGCTGCTCCCCACGCCAGACCCCATCCCCATCCACTCTGTCTGCACTCACAGCAGCCTCCACCAGAGCTGTGCTCCGCCAGGGACCAGGACGTGCATCCATGGCAGCTGTGGGCAGGGCACTGCCCTGCTCATCCCAGATTCCCACAGAAGCACTGCTGCCAGCAGCGCCTGCAGGTGTGCTGGTGCTGGGCCGACTGCCGTGCACACCATTGGTGGGCGCCCTGGCTTGCCCACCTCTGCGGCTGCCTCCCCTGCTGCTTCCCCTGTCGGCACATACAATCTCACTGGGTGCAACGCCCTGCGTCATTGCACCCGCCTCCTTGGTGCGCGCCCTGGGCTCTTGGCCGTGGCCATGTACCACCTCAGGTGTGGCCTGGCTGGGCTGTGCACCCTTTGGAATCCTGGGTTTGCAGGGGCCATGTTAGGGCTTTGCTTAAACCCGTGCGCCCATGGTATAATATGGCTTTTCATGATGGTGGAATGCTTTCCTTCCACAGCGGGCTCACCAAGCCAGCGCAGCCGGCAGCGGTCTCACCAGAAGCCAGCACAGCCGACATTGCCGCAGTGGGCCTACTAGAAGCCAGCGCGGCCAGGACAGCTCTAGCGTGCTTACCAGGCCTGCACAGCTTGGGCTGCAACGGCTCCAATTCCAAGCAGGGCCCTGCCCATCATCCGCCTCATCCGCCAGTCCAGGGCCATTCTCCACGGCCTTCGCTCATGCACATGCACACATCATGTGGTGCACACTGCACCAGCATTGTTAGGCACGTGCTGGAACTTTTGGAGCCAAAGGCACATCGTGAATTAGGGGATCAGCCGTGCTCTGGAAGTCAAAAAAGAGACACTGCTCTCTAAATTCTGTTTTGGCAGCCCCTCTGTGCAAAAGCAGGGTGGCAGCGTGGGTTGACGCTGCTGTACATTGAGTGGTGCTGAAATCGTCAGATGCAGTGGCCTATGTGCGCGAGAAATCATGATGCATCACACTGTCTTTCCTTCTCGCACATAGGCCACAATACCTGATGCACCTGCGCAAGGGGGATAGCTGCGGTGGAAACTTTCACCTACAGGTGAAGCAGTGAGAGTTCAATCAACCGACGCACCTTGGCAATATCTTGAGGATAGGTGAGCTCAACAGGAGGTCATGAATTGCAGGCACAATAGTCCCAACCGAAGTCCCTGGAATGTCAGTGACCAGCACCTGTATCGAAGCAAACATGGCCCCGCCTTACAAATAACTCAAAGCTATGCTCTTGGTTAGCCTGCCTAAACAAGTCTATAGAAAAGCTCCAGAGTAGCGATAGAACTGCCGAATGTGACTGCCTCTGTGCATGGATTTAAGCAATGTTACTGCATCTGAATGTCGATCATTTCTGTAGGCCAACCAGCTTGCAAAGTTGCACCTCTTTCTGATTGCTTCAGTACCTAGCATGCTCAATTCCTAAGCCTACCCCTCCTTGACAACATGCGCATACAAACATGCGCATGCACACTAGCACACACCCATGCACGAACACGCACACACTTACACACACAGACCCACTCACAGCCTGGACCATCCGTCCACCCTCCAGGCTAACAGCAATGGCTTACCGTCCTGGCCAAAACTGCTGAGGCAGGGACAGTACAAGGATCCGCGGGTGGCTTGACCTGGCAGGGCAGGGCATGTTGGTGAGGAGTTGGGGAGGGAAGCAGGGGTGAGGGTGGGGGTGGCAGGGGATGTGGGGACGACTGGAGGGGAGGCGGAGGAAGAGGGGTTTGGGGGGTTTGTAGCATCAGTGGAGAGGGTATGCTGATGGTGTGATCTTTGGTGGCAGATGAAGAGCTGATGAGCTGATGGGGAGGTGGCGGGCACAATGCAATCTGGAGGCACTTGAACGCCAATGGGGCAGGCTCCAGGGATCCTGGCGTGGTACAAGCTGGTGCCTGAGGCGGTGCAGGCAGCGTTGGAGGTTTGGGTGTCACTTTCAAGGGAGGGCCAGGCATAGGGGGCGGGGGCGGGGGTGGTGGATTCCAGCTCCCATGTTCAATCAAACAAAGGTCCTGTGGATGATGATGATGCCCTGCGGTCTCTTGATCCTCCAAATTTAAGCGCTGGGGTGGTGCTCCCACCCCATTCATCTGGCCGTTTTGCACGCTGTTGCTGCACTCCTGCTGCTGCGCGTGCTGCTGACTCAAGGCATACTGAGATGGGGGCGTTGAAGGGGGCTGAGGGTGTGATGCTGTGGGTGGTGGAGGATGCAGGCTTTCCGCTGTTGGAGGACCTAAGGCATCCCCTAATAGGTGGGCTGTGTGTGCAATGCGCAGTGCCGCCACAGAGCGCGTCTCCCGCCACAGCAGCTGCAAAGCATGCAGTGTGTTGTTGATCTTGTGAGTTTACAGTCGCAGCAATGCAAGATCAAGCCTTCCAGGCTTGCCCCCATGAGACCATCAGAAGTCCCAGCACTTCCCAGGGATCTCAAGTCATACATGTTGCAGACCAAAGCTGTTGTGTATTGGTGTTATGCAGGAATGGCATGAGTTGAATCAACATGGCGCTGGAAAAAGTGTCAAGGATGAGATGCTCCTGGGAGAAGCAACATTGCTGCACAACTGTAATCGGTTGTCCACTTATACTTACTCACTGTCTGATTCCTAAAACAAACAACTCATCATACCCATAATGTTCCTGCAGTGATGACCAGCATGCAGCACATGTGGACCCACAGCCGCGGGGAGCCAGGGGGTATGTTACTCTGCATACAAAGCGACAGGATCAGGTTGAGGGGGTGAACTGCAGAAATTGGCAGGTTGTGCATGTCTAGGTGATCAAACATTACTCCTCTCCAACCCTGCTCTTATGCTCTGCATCGCTCATTGCTAAGAATCAGGGGTACTGACCATAGAGACCCTATCAAAGTCTGTGTAGAAAAAGGCGGCTGGGCTGTCCTGGAAAGGTGGACTTGCCACGCCTTCACTCAGGCCTGTGGCATTGTAGATGGGTTCTCCAATTGGGCCGGGGCTGATGACAATGGCCTGCAGGTGGCGCAAAGGCTCAAGTAGGAAAGGTGGCACTGGCTGCAGACCTTGCATAGCGCCTGTCCATCATCCAACGTTAGGTGCACTCTTAAAACCCTTTTGACAAAAAGTTTCCAAGCACATCACCATCATCATTCTAGTGTCAATTCAGGTGTCTACTGACTAAGTCTTGACTGCGTGCAAAACAAAGTGGGAGCGCCTAATACGTAGCATAAAAGCCACCTAAGAGCCACTTAACAAAACTGAAGCTGGGTAAAAGGCCACACATTAAGCAAGCCTGGCACATTTGGATGGCCTTTATTTGCAGCATCTTGAGCAGGGGCATGTAGTTGGCTGGTACTCTCAAGCGCAATGCGCACTGATGCTTCTAATGGACCTAATTCCACGATACCGCCTAACCTCTCTTAAGGTGAGGAGGACTGCCAGATGCTTGCAACAGATGCAAGATTCTCCCTCTTACATGCCACTAGCTTAATTCCAAAGGGCGCAGCCTTCCTGTCATTTCTTAAGTGGGCCATGCCGGAAGGCACCCAAACACCCACCTAAAGCAACTTGTTCTTGGCCAAAGCTAAGTTGGCCAAAAACATCCTCTTACCTCTGGCTGAGAGTCCTCGGAGATGAGTTCCTCAATATACGCACCCTGCGCATCACTGTGAGATGATAGGTGCTGGGCGCTGTGTCGCTTGAGGGCAACACCACCACAAATACTATGCTACAATCAGCTGGTGGAAGGGGCTCACGGTGAATTGGCCCTGGGAGGCCCACTTCCCTGAATTGATGCAGTGAGTGTTTTTACTGCCTACGTGATTTTGTTTTCCTTTCTACAAACAGCAGTTGATGACATTGGGTATAAAACATAGGGACAGGTGATGACCAAGCCGCTTACCGTGATGTTTGTGGGCAACACAATGGAGCAGCAGACAACGGCCAGGATGAGAGAAAGTCTGGAGCCTGCACATTTATTAGTGGGTGTGTTGCCAAGCAGCACACTGAGACTCTCGTAACATGGCATGGTATTGGCCCATCAGGGTATAGACTTAAGATTTGACTTTCCTAGTACCATGGATCTGTTGGTATGGTCTTCTTGGTCTGAGCTATGCTGCATTGGTCCCAACGGGTCCTTTAGCCAGCTTCACCTACAACATCTTTGAGCAATGACCATGATGAAAGTAAGACTTCAATTACAAAGGAGGCACGGCGGGGCTTAGACTCCAGTAAGTGGCCACTGAACCTGATCAGGTCAATGGATGCCTGGGCACTTACCAAAGCGGAGAAGCCTGAGGTAGACAAGAACGTCCAATCCACAGCATCGCAACACCTGAGCGCACACTGCTCAGAGTGCTTGTGGAGTGCCTATGTGGGACATAGCGTGCTTACATATGCAAAGCCATGGATACTTGCTCAGTATCGACCAATGGCTTGTGTGCTGCGGTCAGTGCAACTTTTTTGGCTTCCTCTCCTCCCCCTTTTCCTCCTCCTCCCCTCCTCACCTCGCGCTCAGGAAGACGAAGAAGAGGTAGGAGCCACAGGAATGGTGCGCGTGGCAAGGGAACAGGCCTTGGACGCTGGCGTGGCTGGTGCTGTGCCACAGTTTGTGTACGTGGTTCAGCCCGGCGCCCTGCAGCCTGGAGCACCTGCCTCCCGTGGAAGCGGGGAGTGAACCTGAAGCCATGTATGGTGCAGGTCAGATCCTTGTGTGTAGTGTCTCTGAGTTACCAACACACATAAATTGTTTGGTGCTGGTGCCTTGAAGGACAGTGCAGATGCCTTGCTCCCCACTTATGGGAGTCAACAGGCCTAACTGGCTTATTTGCCTCAAGTTTTGACTGAGTATATGCGCAATTTGCTTGGATCATGCCATTGCTGCAAAAGCCTGATAGGCAGTCCAGACCTATCCTGACACACCTGTTAGGCTGGTAGAACTTGGCCGTCCATCCGCCCAACCTGTAGGCGGGCGCATGAGGCATTGCCGCACAAAGGCCACGCAGCCTCAATCATCTCTGATTCCTGTGATTGCTCTCCATGTGTACGTAAATGATACTTTGCTTGCAGGGAGGTGCTGTTGCACTCCTTTGCCTGTAGCTGCAACAAAAGCATGTCCATGCCTGCAGAGCTGATCAGCAACAACCACTTGACGGTGCATCCACTCGATGGAGGGTGAATGATAAAGGAAGAAGTGAGCTGCCTAAGGCCCCTGGTTGTCAAGTGCTGCTGGCCGAAGCTGACATTTTAGGCTACGCGTACATACACACATGCTAAGTATGTACACAAGTGGGTGCATCTGTGCATACAGTGCCCCTGCCAGCGAGCGCTCCCACCTCAGGAGGCTGAAGGCCGCCAAGCAGAGACAGCATATAGCCACATCTATGCCCAATGCTATGGAAATTACACGCAGACTGCACTCGCAAATTTTGGAGTGGAGGACAAGAGCGTAAGCAAGAGCTGTGATTTTTGATATGTGTATTTCATTGATGGGCAAAGCAGGGAATTTCCACAGAGATCAAATACATATAACTCATTGTCTGTCATCATTCATGCAGCTGGGTGTGGCGACGACTGGGCCTGGCGGCTATAGCTCTTGTCTTCAAGATCATGATTGACACTTAATCAGTGGAAACAATGTGCTCATCAGAGCCACAGGCATTGAGGATTAATTTGTGCACTCTTTGTTAGCACTTGAACAAGCTTGTGCAGCCTGCGCAGGCTCGTTCACCTCAGGGCCATCAAGTGCAGGTAAAGTGAGGCCTAGGCGCCTATCAGACTAAATAATTTGATTAGTAGACTGAAAAATAAAACTGCCTGCTGGCTGTGCAGGCGCCTCAAAGTCAATTGAAAGATTGAAAGCCGTCGATCAGGTGTACCATTCCTCATCAATTTCCGACGTAAACGTTATGTATTTGTGTAACCACGACGGAATGACGACGAAAAAGGTTACATCGAGGGGATCAATCAATCGGCTCGGCTGCACCGAACATCAGACGTAAGCCCTGTTTGGTTCCTTTCCGTTCTGATGGCAGGCATGCTTTTCACCTGGAATACACTGTTATATGATCTGAAGCAGCTTCAGGCTATATAACCACGGGTTCAGTGAAGCTGCATTAAAATCCCATGCATTTGAGCCATAGGCTGGGTCATGCCAGCCCAAAAATAGGGTGCCAAAATATAATCAATTAGCCAAAAACTACTCTTATATCTGATTCTGCTTCCACACGTCCACAAAGTTGTTCCAAAAGATTCTTTGAAGGCATTAGCAACGCTTTTTGGAGCATGTCCAATTGGTTGCAACTCTCCCTCTTTATGAAACACAATATCTTCCACTACCGCTCGGGCACCCTTTTTAGAAACACGTACACGCTTTCCGCTTTAAACAGTCCACTAGCCTTTAGTGTCCACCCTGTCAGCAAGCAGATATTGCTCTCCATGTTCTCTCAGAGTGTCAAAATACCATCAATTATCTCTGGTATGATCACTAATTAGTGATCGTACATGAACGCCATAATGTTGCATGCAGAGTCATCACGAAAGCCATAAGGAAAGCCCAACAAAAAAAACTTCAAATTCCCGAGCATGCTTATAATAGGACATTACCCAGATAGCTCTCTGATACTCGTCTGTCTATCAGAGGCAGCTTGAGCCTTACCTCAAGTCGCCCTGATGCCATTTTGCTTGCTCCCACACATAATAAATCCAAATCACTTACCACTCATCATTTGCACCAGGTGTCACGCCCAAGATGACCTAATAACGATGTGTGCAGAGCTCATGAGTTCAATGTAAGTAAGAGGGAGACACACCTCATCTAGGTCAACTTCCAAGTACTGTGAAGATACACGGCCTGGACACCAATGGAAGGCCTCAAGGAAACAACATGAGGTTATCTGCAAACGCTTGAAGGCTGAAAGGAGATATCTTTCACACCATCCTTCTTGAGGGAGGTTCTATCTATACCTATAGCATCATCTTAAAGAGCTTGGCCTTGAAACTCGAAGAGCTCATAAAACTGCTCTTAAGAAAATTAAGAAGAAGACTACGCCAACAGGGTAACCCCTGTTTGCTTGAATTAAGGAAGAAGTTTACATATACCAGATGCTATGTTGCAATGATAAAATGAGTGCCTAGACCAAGAGTAAGGTTTTTTACTCTACACCGGTCTACGCCAAGCTTACTGAGGGATAATTCAGTATGACATTTTAAGATGGTCCCCATCACTCCAATCAGGATGGTATGAAGGCTTGCTTTTTGGCATTGCTGTGCAAGGGCGCGTTTCAATCTAATATGCTGTTTAGTTGCTCTTGCTGGTTGTTGTTCTTGTTGGGTGTCATCACAATATCTGACTTCAATGAGGTGTACATCCCAGTGCAAGGGGTATATAGCCCGTATGTCCCTTTGATTGCCATTTTTCGTTTCAACTGGCAGTATGCAAATAGCATCTGGCCTAGAGCAGGATTGAAGATCATCTACCGAAAGATTTGGTAGAAGCCATTTGCTAGAAGCCATTTAACTCTGGATTACGTCCAGCGATTAACGTAGGTACCGTGTTTCTGTAGCACATGTAGGTTCATCTGCTCAATATAAAGCAATGAAACAAGTAGCAGGTTCTTTAAAATTAGCATTAGCACATTTTAGTGAATTAGAAGCATTCTCACAATTCCCTTCTGATTTAGATTTAGCTACACAAAAACCAATTAGCACGTGGTTATTGTCTTCGCAAAATTTCAAAACAACAACAAGGTTCACCTTTCTCATAAACTGAAATGGTTATTAGAATGTGTGCATGCTGGTACAAAAGGTTACTTAGATTATTTACCAGTTGAATCTAATTCTTAGCAGGTCTTCGTAACTATGTTGCTTCAAATCATAAGCGATTTGAATGTTAATAATAAAAAACATTCGCACCTGAAGCTGAGTCCTGTTGGAGACATGTGCCGCCTGGACCAGATGTTGTTGAGCCATCCGTGCTCCCTGTGAATATGGTGTTTCCTCCAAAATCACCTTTGCCCAAGGTTTTGATGATGAGCCTGCCAGTTTCCAGTGGAAGCAATGCAAAGTCTTTCAGGCCGCTCTCAAATTGCATGCTCACTCTGTGTGTTATGCACACAAACTAACAACTAAATGCGCTCTAGAGAAAAATAGTTGATGACGATGTCTTGATCTGAAGCAGGGGGCGGCATGTCACCCTCCAGACCCTCTTTAGTCCTTCTCTTCCGCCTGGAGGAGAGTCACAACTCTTTGGGCCAATGACTCCTTTTCCTTACTTGGTGGCCCCAGGCAGCGCTGGGTTTCCCCGTTTTGTAACCCCCTGTATTGATGCTTCAACTGCTCCGGATACTCGAGCAGGCGGCGGGGCACCTGAGATGGAGGAAAGTCGATTATCCACCCTCGCAACCTATGGGATCGGGGTTCGAACCTCACTGGAGGTCACAACCGGCTAAGCTGCCCTCGTTCGGCGGATACAGCCTTGAAACCTTACCTTACCTTTCCCTGTTTTGTAACCCCCTGTATTGAAGCTTTGGAGGGACACTTACCTTGATTAGGAACCTGCCTGCACCCTTCTTTCTAAAGCGCACTGTCAAACTGTAACGCGTAGCATGGTCACAGGGATCTATTTTACTGCCTGCATAGTTTCCCTATCTCTTCATTCCTTGATTTTTTGCTTGGTCCACGCACCTCAAAACTATACCCACAGTGGCACTGCTTCAGGGCCAATTCTAATGTTATAATGTCGACAGTTTGTCTCACATTACAAGTTCGGGTCCAAGCTTACTCAGCAGGACACCAGCTACATAGATAAGTCATTGACTTAAAAAGCACAGCCTCTTTTTACCCACTCATGCCAGAAAACTCACTCAGTACCAAAGACAAAATTGTCGTCATCGCTCAACCGGTCCTCTTTATTGTGTCTCTCAAGTGGGGAGCTGCTTGGCCTTCATGGAAGATGGCTTGATGTCATGCGCCACACACAAACTGCCTAGTATTGCAGCAACCCATCAGGGTTGAGGAAATCTGTTTTGTGGCACCCTCATGCAAACACAACTTCCAGGGCAATGGTGCATAAGCAACACCTTAAACGCTTGTGTGCAGTGGGGGCACAAGCAGCTCACAAAACAAAGAACGGCATGCACTCTCCCTCTTCTTAGTATAGCATCTCCACATACCAGCGATTCTGTGCACAGGCACAGCAGCGCATTAGTCTCTAGCTGGTGAGCCGACTCCAATACGTGAACAACTCAGCGTCCAAGAAAAAGTAATTATACTGAGCTACACATCAGGCGCAGGTGGCTTGCCCAAGAGCTCACGCACTTCCCCTGCATTTTGTGAATTTTGTGGGCACACAAACCTAGTTAGATAATGATTTTTGCATCCTGATCCAGACAGAGTGGAATTGAGGCAAACGGGTATAGTGCGGAGGTTGACAGGCATCAAACTTATAATACTGTATTATACTGTATTGTATTATGTTGTATTATGTTGCGCCATAGGCACACGCACAATTGCCGGTAAAGTGTTATACCATAATGGGTATTATACATGTATAAATATAGAGAACCTCTGTCACCAACGTTGGCTCACCGTTAGGCACCTCCGTCACCGACGTTGGCTCACCGTTAGGCACCTCCACCCGCCTAGAGCCACAAGTCCGCCTTTCGGCGGAGCAAGACCTACAGGTCCTAGTTAATTCTTCATAGGAAAAAGTTATATTTGAAGGTAACAGAACGTTCTGTGTTAAAAACCGTTAAATACTCCAACATATTAATTATTGTAAGTAATTAATAGTCTAAGTGAAAACTCTATTAAATAACAGGAGTGAGTAAGTATACATGAGTAACACGAATTGAAACTGAAGGTGATGGGGGTGCCTTGAGAAGATGCAAATGGTCTACGTGGACTAATACACTGCTGCAGTCAGCCTTGGAAATATGGAGGCTAGAGGGTGGCTGATTAAAGCAAAGTGGGAAGGTTGGATGAGTTGTTAGGCAAGCAGTGCATCTAGCACCTACTTAACGCTCAACAGCCTGCCTAGTTTGATATTTTAACATTGCAAGCTGTTGTTACTTGTTCAAGCAAGGACTGCCCCTGCATGCCGAGTCATACTCATTCAGGAGCTCTACATTGAGGGAAAAGATGCCTTGCTGGCCCGTCAGCCTTGTTTGCCCAGTGATTTGCTCATGCTGCTCCTTGTATGCTGGAATGAATGGGTCAGCCTGACTGACTTGCCAGAAGTGAGACTGCCGTGTGAGAATTTTTGTGTTGTTCCAAAATTGCAATTCCATGCATGCTAAAAACTGTCACTCACCTGGTTGCAGCGTGCCAGTCTGCATTTTCTGCACCAGCCGCGTGGCTTCTGGCCGGCGCAGCAGCCCTTTGACGTTTTGAAGGCCAGTCCCAAAGCAACGGCCACACACACGAGCTCCTCGCCCATAGCACTGTAAGGTCAACAAACACAAGGCCCCAAAAAGTTCGCACAAGTTCCAAAGAAGGCAGCATTATATTGGAACTTGTTCATTTTTGATAGCATAAGAATGAAGTTAAGGAGGCAATAAATGTTAAAACCCCTCCTTCAAGCTCACCACTCAACCACAGGAGAACATACTTTTTTGCTATGGTTGACGGAAAGCATGAAGGGGTGGCTGTGTGATTCATTGTCACATGCATTTTATTCATTTGTTTACTTTATTTATTCCTTGTCTTATCGTGATTGCCTCGCATTGCTCCCCTGGCTGGGCAACCTGGCTGGGCAGCAGACAGGGACTGCTCCTCCTGCTGTAAACGTTGGGCTTTCTTGTCATAGTCATCTGGCAAAATTGCACATAAAACTTTCTGTATTCTGTGAAAACAATTAGTCCAGGGAAAGCCCTAATCTCCCTGCAACCCATTTTACCATTTCACTTGTAGCGTCCTTTCAATGCCGTTTCTTATGGTTCAAGTGTTACTAGACACTTTTGTTTGCAATATGGGAGAAAAAATGCATTGAAAGGGCATTGACAATAGGCTTCACCTTATTGATGCATCCGCCAAACTGTGCATTTGTCGCTATCTGCCAACTCGAGGGCTGCGTCCTTGGTTGGATGCCTTTACAAGTTTGTGGGGTGAATGATGACCCTGGTCTCCATGGCAAATCCTCCAGTCAGCGAGCTTACTTATCATTCAGTCAGAGAGTACAGAGTGACAGCCATGCCTGCAAGTGCACTACCTAGGCAAGTACCAGGTCTTGTTGCGCGTCTTACCTGTGGGCACTCGGTGAATTCGTAGTTGTCCTTGGCACGCTTGCGACTGAGTGCACGCCACTTGCCAGTTCCACCACACATGTCACCTGCATTGTAATATTTTGAGGAGGCGTGCGGATATGGATTTGAAGACTGACATAGCAACTTGCTCCTCCCAGGCCCAGGGTTACTGTTCAGGGGAAGGGGAGCAAACGGCAAGGGCACAACAATGTACAGGTGCCCAAATCTGGACTTGGGGGCAACCAATTTCCCTGGCATCTGTGCAATGCTGAATTGCAGTTAAAGCAACCCAAGCGCCCACCCTGGGTGGGCGGATTTCATTTCAAGTCCTCAAATGCGCCCATGTCCTTCCTTCCTTGTCCTCTGTGCAGCATAATTATTCTGCTGGGACAGACATGTACCAGAAAGTCAGCACTGTCAAATCATACTGTCTCCTTCTGACCAAGCAGAGTTGACATCGTCAAAGGCAATCCTCGCGTGGAAGGATGCGTCATCAACTTAATGCATCAGACCATCTCCATGGAGCCCTTAGTTGCGCAGGCAGCAAGCATGCGCATCTGTGGGCACCGTGCTGGACACGCACAGCTACAAGAGTATGCTGCTGCCAGCATGGGCCTGATCCATGGCAAGTTCCAACCATGAGCAACGAAAGCAGGGGGTGTGAGCAGGCATGCAAGCAAGGAGACGCTCACAAGGTACGACGCCCAAGCCCAGGCACTCGCGGCAGCTGTCCTCAGAGGCGGGCGCCATTTCTGCTTGGGCGGAGCTGGGATTGCCTAGTGCCGCAGAAGCTGCTGCGAGGGGCGCCAAGACCACGACGTGACGTCGGTGCATGTTAATCGGCCCAACGGAGCAGCAGGGGTCGTCCTCGCTTTGCTGCTGTTGTGGCTTCTTGGAGGGCACTTGCGACTCATTGCTCCGGGAAGAACTTCTGTCTGGACCTGTGACAACAGGAATTGCGAGGTTGGAAAGATATCTCGCTGCCCACACAACAAGCTCTGCGTTTTGATAGCTGGCTAGTCACACGCCAAAAACGCACCCTCGGCGGTGGCGCGGCAGACGTGCAAGGGCGCCTTGGCCTGCTGCCTGATGCGCACAGCAGGGACGTAGCTGGTGCCCACGGCACACTGCTGACACAGTGACTGCATCACTTCGCTATGAAACAGCAAACAAGGTTTAATATTTCACTGCATCTGGTACGTTTCGAGTTTCATGGGTAGTAGGTTGGCCGTCAAACTTACAACCGAAAATGCAAACTATGATTTTAGAACGCATCTGACTGAAATCGGACCCATACCACACACAATGAATACTCTGAATGAATTGAATGAAATCGGATCGCCCAGGGCTATTTTAAGCAACATTGGAACAATTTGTGTGAGCAGCTGCGTGATTGGCAGCTTGCGCATGCAATTGCGTCAGACAGTCAAGAAGTCTATGTTGGTAACTGACATGGTCAAAAAGAGAACTTTCAAGCTTGCTTAGCATCCTCAGGATCCGGCATGCCCGCATACAGGTACTTCTTTATGATTCCTGGCAATGGACCCATGCTGTAGCCCATACTCTGCAAGCAGGGAACAGGGCAAGCAAGGCTGTCAGGGCATGACAGTGGCCTATGCCATGGACAACAGCATGGTCTGCAGCATGACTGCCTTGTTGCAGTGCCAGATGCAGTGCTGCCAGAGCAGAAGACATGAGTTATGAGTTCCAATGCGAGTCTGTACAATTCCAACGTCCATGCACTGTGGACCTGCTTTCTTGCATGCACCATGCCACATGTTTTTGCGATGTTGGAGGCACACCATCAACAAGGAAAAATACTGCGCTGGCATAAAAACACTGGCACACGCAAACTGTTGGTCCAGTGTGCCCACCTGAAGCAGAACACGGTAGACAACTTGGAGGAGAAACACATAACAAGATGCATTGATCGACAGCAGGGCGAACAGGACGCAGCAGATGGTGAGGGGAGAAGGCGAGCCATAGAACCCAATGTTGGCACTGACTTGATCCTGTAGGGAGGCAGGTTGGCAGTCAAAAGCTTCCTTTCGGTCTATTTTGGAAGGTGATGTTGGCAAAGGACACTGACAGTGCCAGTTATGCTTTCTGACAGCAAGAGGACTCCTATTGCAAGGTCTAGCATGTCAGCCATGTTAAAAAGCGCAGCTACCACGTGGACTGGGCATGGAACAACCTGCCAACGAGGTGGAGAAGAGAAATGAAGAAAAACTCCTTGCCCTTTCATCAGCAGTGCTCTCATGCGAACTGCAACTTTTAGTTGTATGGCGAGCCATTGCAGGTGATGACCAGCAGGCACTCCAGAAGTTTTTAAAGAGTCTTCCTGCTCCCTTCGCCCGCGTATCGTATGACATGGCAGATGAATATATAAAGGCATTAGCAAGAACTCGCTGTTCGAGTTCAGGCTTCAATTTGCCTTTCAGAGTTCTCTCTCTCTCCCTCCCCCTCTCTCTCTCTCTCTCTCTCTCTCTCTCTCTCTCTCTCTCTCTCTCTCTCTCTCT
>LKMJ01000838.1_pt1 | contig 25516 bp, 26 predicted proteins | sample 643391 | NCBI WGS metagenome assembly LKMJ01 (sample SAMN04112250, study PRJNA286221) | soda lake metagenome | biome: soda lake; feature: Kulunda Steppe; material: water; isolation source: sample PL-Br10 brine of Picturesque Lake | place: Russia: Kulunda steppe | collected 2010-07 | reverse complement strand
GTGTGTATGTGCACTTGCACGTGTACGCGCACGCGCGTGCGTGCGTGTGCGTGTTGTTGTTGTTGTGTGTGTGTGTGTGTGTGAGTGTGTGTGTGTGTGCGTGCGCTCGTGCGCGCTCATGTGTGTGTAACAATGGAGAGATATCAGTCCATCTAAAATGGACCACTTAAATGTCCATGATTGTGAGTTTATCCACATTGGTAGACTCAATCGTGCACAAAATCAAGTATGCAGGATTTTTAGCCTCCACCCTGTGACAATGATTTATTTATTCAATTGGGGGGCTTTCACTCATTTCAATCTTTGCCCTCCTTGAGCGCTCATTACTAGCCAACTTACAACACAGGCCACATCACAACCAGTCAATTTCCTCGCATTTGAATTTCTGCTCACACATGCATTCGTCTGAAGGTTGCCATTATCAACCTGGATCCTGCCAATGACCTCCTACCATACAAGGCTGATGTAGACATATCAGATCTTGTGGACCTGCAGACAGTGATGAAGGTGAACTAGCTGAAGGTTACGCACTTGTTGGATTATGCGCTGGATTGTTTTCACACGGCACTCTTTTACTTGCTGCTTTCCTTTGTCTCCACACCTAATCCTGTTGGACCTTTGGTTATGGGCTCTTGCTACCTGGCAGGAGATGAATCTCGGCCCCAATGGCGGTCTTGTATACTGCATGGACTATTTGGAGAAGAACATGGATTGGCTACAGCAGGCCCTTGCGCCTCTAGAAAAAGGTGGGTGTTTGAGCGATTCAAACAGGCAGAACCTCTTACACCCATGGCTGCCTTTGGCTTCAGATGAACACCCAGAGTACTGCATGCGTTAGTGGATGGTTCAAATATCACAGCATCCCTGGTCCCTCTGCCAGCAGGAGGCGCGTACTGTTTGTTTGACCTCCCTGGCCAGGCAGAGCTCTTCATGATGCACGACAACCTTAAAAATATCCTAGACACTATCACACAGGTGACGCACCCGTTTGGTGACGCGTAAGCTCATGTATGTATTTCAAAACCTTGATGAGAGTCAACAGATAAGCTCAACGGTATGAGGGTGACAAGCCCTGTGGCAAGCCTTCCTTTTTGTTGCATGCCTGCAGAAATGGCACTATCGTCTCACAGCGGTCCATTTGGTGGATGCGCATCTTTGTACTGACGCATCCAAGTGAGTTGCTTTGACAAAGAAGCCAGCCTTTTCTCTAGGCAGTGATTGTCCGCCTTGATATTTGAAGCAAAAATCATGCATTCATGCGTAAGATGGCCCACCCCTTTGTTGCAATTTACTCTCTCTTAGGGTCTGTAATCATGCAGTGCGACACATACTTTTACAGGGTCTGTATAAAGGTCGTACTTTTTGTTTGATTTTTCTCTAATCATGATGCCATTCAATCTGAAACCCTGAGCTTGCATGAGCTGCTGTGCAAGCATGGACTGGCGTCTGATACATGCTGCTACCTGCGCGAGAGCCGGAACAAGCTCATGCTGGCTGACAGCAGAAATGACTGATCTGGACATTGTATTGATGCCTTGTTTGCACTGATGTATTATGGGCCAGTGCTGATGCGTGATGGGACAGTACTGATGTGGGGTTTTGGCGGGTGATTTGGTTGTTAGGCTCGGCATCCTAGGATATGCATGGAGCCAAGAGGCCCCTGGACGCAATGGGTAGGGCGCAAAAGTTAGCGCCTTGGGCAAAAAGAGGGCACAGCGGGCGGGGTGCAGGGGCAGTGCGCAGCAGGTAGTGCAGGGTGGAGCAGGGTGCAGTAGGGTGCAGGGCACAGCAGGTAGGGTGGAATGCAGGCAAAGTGCAGCGGGGTGCGGGGCGCAGCAGGTTGCAGCAGGTGCACAAAGGTGCGCAACAAGAACAAATCACCCAGCTATATGAAAGCTACATAGCTACATTAGAGCAGTAATGGTCATGGTGGGTTGGCGGCAGGGATTATGTGCATCACGCTATGCACGCTGCGTGTGCATCATGCTTGCTTGCATGCTACCCAGGCACCACCTCACAGCTAAAATTGTATGAAAAGCATCCGCACGACCGATGCTGCTGAAACAGTTGAAAAGCATGGACACCTATGACAGATACAGCTCTGGAAATGCTGCTGCTGCTTCCCTCACCCTATATCTGCAGCTCTGCTGCAAGCGCGGCTCTAGTTTGTGCTTGCATCAACCAGCACCAGCTGGGCCTGGCGTCACGCGGCGCAGACTTGCTTGAGTCCAATGTTTTGCGTATGTTTGCACAAGACAATGCACGCACTGTTGCATCACTACCATCACCAGGACAGCATGCTTGTATTGTCGAGAGCCGAATATTTTCTAGGCTTTCCATTGAAATGGCACACAATAACTACTACCTACAGAAACGCTGTGGGGGGTCGCTGTCTCTCGCGCACACGTTTGCTGACCCCTGTGTCTTACATCACCACAGTGCACAACATTGACGTCACTCTCGCTGGTGCACACTGTGGGGCACGGTGTTCGGTCGGTTCAACGTGCTTACAGGAGCCCTGACTTGAGCAGCACCGTTCTGCTCCTTTGATCCACAGCACGTTTGCATCGTGCTGAAGTCTGCTGCCTGGTCATGGGCGTGATATGGCGTGCTCTGTTAACACTCGATGCCCGTGCACAATTGTGCATTGCTACTGAGGGCGAATTAGACGTATCACTCATATCGGAGGCCTGCAATTCAACGGCCTTCCCAACCAACCAGCTCCCGTGCCAAATGCAATAATAACGTCCCACAAGGCATCAGTACGGTCCCCACAATGCATCAGTACAGTACCCGGATCCGCGTTGTGTGATGTCTTGATTAACCTGTACTGTTCGCAGGTTTATAAGCTGCCTCATGATGTCCTTAAGCACAATGCTGCACCTGGAGCTGCCGCACATCAATGTGCTATCCAAGATAGATCTTGTACGGCAGTACGGCAAGCTAGGTACGAAACATTTACTTAGATGGCCTTCTGCAACCTGTTGTATGGATTGTTACAATTGCTAAGGCAGTTTAAAGGCTGTATGTTTGAGCTTGCGCTGTGATCTTTGTCCACGTTTTCTGACTCATGTCTACCTTGTTACCTCCTCCTGATCCTCTCCTTTTAGATTTTAATCTAGATTTCTATCTTGAAGTTCAGAACCTCAAGTACCTAGTCCAGACAATGGGTGAAAGTCCCTTCACCAAAAGATACAGGTCAGTTATGCTAGCTGGAATTCAATACCACGAGACTCTTTCTCAAGAGACTCTGGCTGCTTGAGTCCTTTGCTGCAAACACCTTTCTTGTACATAGACAATCCTTTTTATAAGAACAATCCTCTCCTTTCTCTGGGAATGGCGGTAGATGCTGTTGATGAGGCAATCGCCAAGGCTGCATGCCACATACTCTGAAACAAAGCGTGTATACACTAATGCAAAAGTAAAGAGGCACACGTTGCGCTGTAAGACGCAACATGCTGCTTTCTGCTCATTAACCCATGTCATGGACTTTGTGAGTCCGCACTTGCATCTTGTTGCCAACACTAACCCTGCCAGGAAATTGAGCCAAGCTTTGTGTGAGTTGGTGGAGGACATGGGCCTGCTGAGCTTTGTTCCACTTGCCATTCAGGTAGGCAGGGCCTCGCTTGTTTCCAGATCCTAAATGGCTGTGTTATACCCCCTTGTACCACATTCTTTGCTTTTGCCATGCAGATATGTTCTTGCTTTGCTGATGTTGTGGTCTAGGTACCCTGTAGTCTGTGCCTGGCTCAAGGCGTGCTATGCTTCCTTGTCGCTCTGCAGGACAGAGAAGCTGTGAGGCATGTACTGGGCCTAGCGGATAAGGCCAACGGTGCCATTTACGCTTCTCTTGCCGGGCAGTCGCCCTACCCCCCTGAGTTCATTTACGGTGCTTCTTGTCAGGTATCGCAGCAAAGTGGCAGGGATGCCCATCTTTGCTTGCTTTTGGCCCAAATGGCCACTAAGGCTGCAGTCACACTTTTCACTATTTTGCCACTTGACAGTCACACAATTTATTCTCTTCCAAATTGTTTTGCGCACACTGGAAATTTTTTGCCCCAACTGCACCTACTCCCCCCATGACCACCCCTCTCTTTCAGCAATTGAAAAGCGGACACTCATGTTTCCTAGCTTCCCAAGACCAGCAATAGGATCCCTAAAGCTCTTTGTGACAGGCCCTCATGCCTTATTCAAGCAGAAACACAACAGACTGCACTGTTCATAAGGAGCCTGCTTTGCTGCAAACGCCCTCGTTCAAGCACTCAGCTCATGGCCTGCAAGATCTTGCATGACAGTCAATTGACCCTGAGCCATCAGGGGAGGGTGCCAGGACAGGATGCCGGAAAGTTTGTAGAGCATGGTTACTGTGGTCAGCGCGCACTCCTCTTTTTTTCCCGCTGCATACCATGGTGTATCAGTCCTTGCCTTCGTTTGAGAGTTTGTCCTGACGCATGCAAAGAAAGCCTTTTTTGCGAGCTAGTGCTCCTCATATTGACAGTCTAAGGCCTCGAAAATGTCAGTGATGATTATCCTTCCCATTTTCTATTTGCCTGACATTCTTCACCATATTTGGCACCCCACAAGTGTAAGCCTGGCTAATACTTACATTAGACATCAACTCTGTGGACTGTCGGCCTGGAGAATCATCACCAGCTACTGCTGCAGCTGCATAAATTACGCGTGTAACCCATGTAGGGACACCTTGTCTCCTCAGACATCTTCCCAAGGTAAATGCTCTTTCTGACGTACTAAACCCCAAAAAAGGGGTTTGTGGGGGCCTTGCACTAATGGTTCCCTCCCTGGGGGCCTCCTGAGACCACCCCCCATTTTTGCCCATAGTGAAAATTGCACTGGGGGTTTGAATTAGAAAATAAATTTTTGGGGGGGATAGAAATTTGTTGTGTGTGATTTGGGTTGCGTGAAAAGAGTGTGTGTGACTGCGGCCTAATGACAAGTTGGACAGCTGTCCTGCTGTACATTGCGTACAGCAGCCTGCACGTTCTTTGTTGCAATGCATAGGCGTGGACGCATCTTTTGTACCTGCTGGAGTGCCAAGGAAAAAATCAAGCTGGTCTGGTCGTTCTTCGATGCGTGTATGGGAAAAGCTAATGCAGCTGCGAAGGTGGGATAAGATATACAAGCCACCACCTCTTGAAAAGTCACATCAAATCCTTGGACCAGCCAATCCTGGCCCAGTTTGGCAATTGATATCAGTTATGACATGCCGGGACGTTACATGCAGGGTTCAGAGTCAGACATGTGGTCAACAATGCAAGAGAAGTACATAGACCGGCCGGTGGTTGAGCGCCTTGATCAAGATCAGCACGCAAAGGTCGAGCATAAACAAAAGGAAAGCAGTGAACCAAACTAGATACTTCCTGGCTTTTTTATGTCTCTTCATTTCATTTTCGTGTTCAACAAGGTAAGGATCACATAGCTATGTGGATAGCTATACCTTGACCTGCCGAACAAGGGAAGCTTGAGCTTATCTGAGGCCAAGTATACAGCTGCATTTACCTACTGAATGAGGGCAGCTTAGCTGAAGCTGATCAGGCCTGCAACAAAAAGACGCATGTGCACGCACACACACAGACAAACGCACACAAATGAAGAAGCACAGGAGGAAAAAAACCAAAACCTGCAGGGATTCCCTTGTTGGCATGAATTAAGGGAGAGACAAGGCACAAGAAGCAGGACAAGACAAGACAAGACTACGAAGCAGGTTGTTGTTCCCAAACCTTTGGCACAGCAATTCAGGCACTCGTGCACAATTAAAGCCAGCCCTATGTTGTCTGATTGGCTTATGCTCTCTCATCCAGTATAGAAGGTGGGCGGGAGAGGTGCTTGGGCTAAGCCTAGACAAGCAACAATATAAACTTTGAATGAGGTTATGGCTTGAGCCAAGCGCTGAATGACAAAGACCCTGTACATGTACAAGTATTGTACAATTTAAGTTTACAAGTTTAAGTTTGACTATCAGCCAGGTAGTTTGACTGTTCAGGTTGCTGGTGAACACCAGCCATCCAAAAAACATCCATAAGCTCTGAAATAAAACGATAGGAATCATTAGTTTGTTTCTGGAAAAAATCGAAGACATCCTCAGAACTTGGGAGAAGTAAAAAGCTCCAGTCTGATTGACAGTAATTTTGTGAGCCATTGGTAAATCGTGAAACAAATCTGCAAATTGAAGCCTCAACGAACACATTTGCATGCAACTAGCGTGCCCTTGAAGAGCACAGGAAAAGAGCGTGTTTTTCCATCTTAAATTGCCTGCAAGCCACACTTATCACAGGTACCATCATGATGTTCCCAGCTTCTTGTCTCGACTGGCAGCGCATGGGAATGTAACCTGAAATGTGCCATGCTGCGCTGTGTTTGCTTGCCTAAATCCAGATATAGATACCTTGGTACAGAAGAAGGCGGTCCTTCAACAGTCACCGACCTAAGAGGCAAAGCAACCCAATTATGATATTTTGCAGCCTTGCCCATCTGATCTTCATTGTCTAGCTGGTTTGCCTGGTACCAGATACTCCTCAACCTATTTCTCACATCGACAACAAATTGTGACTGTGGGATCGTTTGAAATGTTCTCACGCGATGCTGGAAATCACCTTTCCAAACCATGCAAAGCATCCAAGAACTCAGCACTCCAGCAATTCTTTTGATAGTGCTCATCGCAACATCAGCCTTGAAGACTTTAGCAAGAATGCTACTATAACTGCATAGCAGAGCATTATAGAATCTCACAGCCGCTCAGAACCAGTAGAATTGCAAGGGCTCTTGGCCACACTCACATAACACAGACCAGTTGGGAGTGGTGTGCTTAACACCTAAGATACCTTTAAGCAAGCACATGTGAACTGTTTGCAGAGGGGAGTCCATCTCAGCTCCTTGCTTCATGTACTTAGGGCCGCATATCTGACTTGCATACATGCTTGCTGGAAGTGCATATCCTTAAGCCAACCAAAGCATGCTGTGTGGTCTATCTGTTAAGCGGTGCTCCAATGCAAACTGCCTGATTCTACGACAACCAGCCATGAAAGGCGTAAGCATATGCTCAGCTGCAGCAGCCATGTTGTGCGTCTTGGTGAAAACCATGCCCAGGTATTTAAAACAAGTTAAACACTTGCTCAAGAGACATCCAGGCTTTACACTGTTTGCACTGGGATTTACACCTCATTGAAGTCAAACAATGTGATGATGTGCGACCAGAGCAACAACTAGCAAGGGCAGCTGAACAGCTTATCAGATTGAAACACGCCCTTGCACAGCAATGCCACAAAGCAAGCCTTCATACCACCCTGATTGGAGTGATGGGGACCATCTATAATGTCATACTGAACTACCCCTCAGTAAGCTTGGCCTAGACCGGTGTAGAGTAAGAAATTTTTCTCTTGAACTAAACACTCATTCTATTCAATATGCAACAAAGATCATAAATACAAGTAGGCGGTTGAAAAACATCAAGGAAATAACAATGGCTCTTTTCAGAACCCTTCCGACCCCCGCTAATGACCTTCTTCCTAATTTGATGGTGGAGGTTTGCCTGGTGCTTGCACCAGATGTAAACTCCTTCTTTAATGCACGCAAACAGGGGTTACCTTGTTGGCGTATTCTTTCTTTTTTACTTACCTGACTGTCTATTTACTTGCGCTCAAGGGATCCATAACAAAATTAGCCAAATTTTTGAACGCAAACCGTGGACTTTCAGGTTGCAATAGAGAATGGAGGGTGTCAAATTAATTGGCTATGTAAGCGGACTGGGAGCGGAGTCCTTGGGGCCCCATCTGGGCAGATTACTTGAGTTGCTCTCCTGCCCAATCGCTCAGCACCTAGGTCACCATTCCGCAGGCTCTCACAGCTTTAGAATATCATTAATTCAGAGCTGCACACTGGTCTGTATCAGACATCTCGGCCAGCGGTGCAGGAACAGGCATTTGGCCAAATGAAGTTGATCTGCGCATAAATACAGAAGAGTGTCAGACCAGTGGCGCTTGGGAGCCTGGGTCAGACGAGCTCTCAAACAATTGAGCCTGTTGTTTGCTTGCTTGGCAACCTCACTCAGGTGACCAGTCCGGCTGTCAAAACAACAGGTTTCGTGCAAACCATCTTGCACAAGTATGACCAGGCAAGGGCAATCCTGCATGGGCGCAATCTCCTACAAAACCTTTCTTCATTTTTGAGATGGCCCTTTTGGCTGCTTCATGGGTGAGCAGGCAGCCAGCAGTGTCCCTTCCACCAGTGCTGCCAGCTCAGGCTGCAGGCACGGTGGCCTGTGTGGCGCAGCATGGGACAGTGCAGGACAGATTTAGGAGGGCCAACAGCTAAAGCTTAAACATGCGCGGGAGCTGCCTATGGTCCTCTCGCATGTCCAGATCTTCACGCGCAGCTGTGCCTTTAATTTAGTCACACCATAAGGTCTGGTCTTGCAGACAGGACATCGTGCCACACAATATCACATCCCAACACTATTAAGGGCGATGACCAAAATAATACAAGCAACACCTATTGATAAAGGGAGGTTGAAGTTTCGAGAATGGTACAGATGTGGTGCTCTGGCACGAAAACAAATGACTAGAGCAAAGTTCATCTGCATAGGTGTGACAGGTATCTGTCATTGCACACACACACACACATGAGCGTGCATACGCGCATGCATATGCAAGCACACATGTACACCCACAGACACATATATACGCACACAAGTAAACAGGTTTGCAGGCTGTGCAAACGAAAATGCATGCTTTCATACATGCGTGCGCATGCACATGCACGCACACATGCATTCTCACACACACATGTATGGAAACACACTTGCATACATTCATACGTGCGTGTGCCACTCCCATGCAGATATGGTAGAGCCTCAGCGAGCCTTGTTTACCACTCGAATATTTGACGGCAAAGGGCACGTCCAACGCTATGTCAAGTGTTGGGCAGGTCTGCAGTGCGTGCTCTCCAAAGTTGCTGAAAAAGGTATGTACTGGGCAAGTTGAACATAACCAATTTGAGCTCTGGAACGCTGCCTTCCCACCACTTTGGCACCTCCAATGTATCAGCGGCTTACTTGAAGGCTTCAAGCAAGCGCATGATGAGCTAGCCCATGGGCTCTAGCGCTAGCAAAGCATGTAACCTAACCTAACCTAACCTAGCGCTAGCAATAAGAAGCCCAAGCTCATGCGTGCCACTAACAGCACCACTCGCTCCACCAAGGACGCCACACGCCAAGTTTGGGGTGGCTTCAAGCAAGTGGGCAGGCCCAAGTCACTCAAGCGGTCTGCATTCCCAAAGCTTCCCCAGCAGCTCCCAGTGCACCCTAGGGGTTCTGCATGCATGACAGGAGCCGTTGCTCTCCTGAGCAATTATTATCCTATCGCAATGAAGTGCAGCAAGCAGAGGGCTAAGCAAGTAGGCCGGCGTCTTTATCCCGAAGTACTTGCCATTGATGTTACCTCAGTGCCGCTCTTCACTCTGATGCCTATGCCATTCCCTTTGCCTATTCCCACTGCTCCGTCTGAGCCCCAAGCTAGAGCCGCTTACTTGAAGGAATGGGTGCCCCATGCCCCTACCTTCCGCCAACGCACACAGCCCTGGCATGCATTGCAAGCTGCCACATGCACGGCTTCAAGCGCTGCTTCTTTTCTAGGAGTACTTCCTGACGATAGGAGTGAGCCTTTCCGTGCTATGTTTGGTGATGGGGAGAAGCAGCCATTCAGTGATGTGTTTGCCATGCAGTGGGGTGTTCGGCACGAGATGAATGGTGTTGCATCCTTGCTTGCAAGCTTTCCAAAGGACAGCGAAAGCATTGCCACCAAGCTAAAATTCAGCATCCTAAGAGAAGTGCATGCCCTTGAGCAAGGCTTGCTATTTGTGTCCCCAAGGAGCCCATTCGTGCAAGGCACTGTTTTTGCTGCACCCACTCCTCAATATGCAATGGCAGCATCCCCAGTTGCATTGTTGGTAGGCGATGGCGGTTTCAAAGCTTTGTTGGAAGTGAAGTGCGTGTGCCCATACATCGAGAAGGATGATGGAAGAGGTTGGGTGTGGTCTCCCTTCAAGCGTGCTTTTGGCGATGTAGGCATTCCTGCAAGGCACTTTGTGCAGTGCCAAATTCAGACGGCGGCTGCCCATGTCAACCCCTGCTTACTCGTTGGTTGGTATATTGACGCCTGCAAGGTCTGTGTGCCGTTTGATCAAGAATGGTTCACGCAAATGTCTGCCATGCTGAGCCGCATCTTGCTTGCAGCAGCACCTCTGGCAGGCAAGCGGCCTGACTTCACAATTCAGGCCACAAAAACTTTGTGGATCTCACAGCGCAGCATGCTGTAGCCATGAAAGAGCTGTGCAACGTCAATAGCGTGAAAGGATGTACACAATCGCAGTGGCTGTAGCTAGGTAGCGCTGCAGCAAGACCATGGACGTGGTGCTTACCTAGTTTTGTCAGGTGCCTCGGTGTCGTTAGGTGAACCGAGAGGACTTGGATGTTAGTGAATGTATTGTCTGATGCGTTAATTGTTGATTGCTCATCTGATGATCGTCAGTCTAATTTGGAGTTCCTGAAGTATTGCAGGCATGCCTGAAGAATGTTGAATGCGCAGATGTTCTAAAAACACTATCATGACCTTGGTGCCAAAGTTTCAAGAGGACCATCAGAGGTCCTGATGGGGCCCCCCTTGGAGGCGCACGCGCGGGTGCACCTGGTGCATTCCCCCCCAGAATTTTCAGAATCTGAGTATGCAGATATATTCTTAAGACATACTCTGTACATAGCTACCAAATTTTCAGGCAAATCCAGCAACTCCCCAAGTGCAAGCCTGAGAGCCAAGCAACTGCTGAAATTGCGGAAGTCCCACAGTGGTGGCCTCCTGGGCAGCCTGGGTAGGTTCAACAGATTCACTCCATGCCATAGCCTGGAGGCATGCTTTAGGTACTTCTGTGTCCACTACGGTGGTTGGGAGGCCGTGGCCTGCTGCCCTTCCTCCTGAACACAGGAAGCCTGCTGACCTTAAAGGATAATCGCGATATTTAGAAAACACAGATCCAAGAAAAAAATTCTTATAGTGAATGGTGCAGAAACCAGAAAGGGTTTGGCTTGTATTCTTTTGGTATCGCCCTTATATAATATTATTACAATAATAAAACAATAAGACATGTACAAGACTTACAACCAATTGAACTAATGGTGCAGCTCCAAGACTACTTGCAAGAGCTGGCGTCCACACCCCAGGAGTTGCTTATCCAGCCAGAAATCAAGCACCAGAGGCTGCACTATGACAAGAAGATCAGGTCAATTGTCTGATCCCACATTTTTAGCGCTGGCTGGTCTTCTGAGATCTAGAAATCTCAGTGCACCCACTGCCTGCGCTTGTTGAGCATCCATATGCTGCAGGGAGGAACAAGATCTGGAATCTGGGGCCGTTTTGCAAGCCATGCTTGAGCCTGGGCAGGAAGGAGGGGAGAGCCCTGCACAAGGGGACCTTGTAAGTGGAGATGCGGTTCAATCCGGCTGGGCATGATCATTTTCTCAAGAAAGTTAATGAGTGACAAGCAAAGTATTGCGAGTCAGACTTTTCTGCACTGCTGCGGCAGGTATATGTCCATGTTTCAATCAGCCCGGCTGTTGCAGAGGGTGCAGAGCTAACTTTTCTCAAGGAGGAAGTGCTGTGGAGCACTCGAGCAGACGAGGGAGGCTTTGGTCAACCACTGGCTTTTGCCATCGAAAAAGGCACACGTGCACCCAGAGCATGGGAGGTGGCACTGAAGGGTGCGTGGCTTGGTGTGCGGCACTAATCCATGATAGTTGGAGCTGATGTATGAGTTCCAAGGAAAGTGGTATGATTGTCTGATTAGGGGGGCGGAGATGACCCCTTCGCATGCTCCTGCCAGATTGTGCATGCAAAAAGGGTGGAGCGCCACTTTTGCCTGATGAATTTCCCATTTGCAAGCGCTATGCTGACCTTGAGGGAGGCGTGGGACAATACTGTGGGTATTGTCTGCTGTGTAGATCAGATTGTGAGAATCTTGTTTATTTGTAAGCTGATGTGTTTGTTTGTGTGTGTGTGTATTGTCTGCTGTGTAGATCAGATGTGAGAATCTTGTTTATTTCTAAGCTGATGTGCGTGTGTATGTATCTGTGTGTGTGTGTGCATTTTTAAGTGGCACGTAGAAATAAAATAACTCCCATCTGCTGAGCCTGCCCAATCCATTTTTTAGGTACTCCGCTTTTACCATCGGTTCATGTACAAGTTTCATGCAGTATACAAGCTTTGCGTGCTATTTCCCGCGTAAATCAAAGCATCAGAAGCTCTGTGCAGAGACATGCTTGCGTTTGCACGTGCACATGCACAAGCTATCACACATCTGTAAGCCCTTTCAACAACCGTTTGATGTGCTGCTTTAAGTTTGGTGCTACAAGGCATATCTTCTCATGGCTTTTTGAAGGAGCTGGTCTTGATAGACACCTGGGAGTGATGTACGTTCACTTAAGAAGTTGACATTTGAAAGGGGCGTCAGTGAACAAGCTGAGTCCATACGGTAACTGCACCGGAATAGTAGAATAACAATAGTAGTATAACAATAGTAGTTAAACAACCATCAGTAACATGCTTGAATTGAGGGGAGGGCATCTTCTGGAGGCACAGTGGTGTATTGAGGAGGGCTTTCAGGTATATGGCTGACGTTTTACCTCACTCCCTGCGCCTCCGCTTGCTTAGAGAGGGCATTTGGTTGGCTTAATGATTTAGGGCTGACTGAATGTCATCCAGGACATTGCACTGACAGGTATGTGGCTAATCAGTGCAAGAACTGGTTGGCTTTACATGGGCATGTTAGGACTGTTGTACCCCTGTAAAGGGCTGCCTTACTGCTGTGCTATAAAGGGCTGTCACACTGTTGTGCAACCGCCATGACTTTCTCTGGGATGGTCACTGTCAGCTTGGCGCTCCTTCTTTCCACCCTTCCTAGCAGGGATGAGAATAGGGCAGCGCTCTGTGCTCAGAGTTCGCCCCTCATACGGCTATCTTCACCCTGAGTGCCAAATGGAGCCACCCCCTGGGGTTGATTCTACGCTTCCACTCATGTTTGACCTCCAACTCCTGCAATGCTTCTCTGATGCTGAGGTACGCCCTAGTGCCTGCTCTCAGGGAGCCCGTTGGCAAGCGCAATTGCGGGGTGCCTGCCAGTCGTTGGTTTGGTCCCAACTGAATTTTGTGATGCTCTGCTTATGCAGAGGAGCATTGATCACAATTGACCAGTACAAGCCACCTTGCACCAACGCAAACAACCACGCATGCGCGTCAGATACAAGCACACGCCCACACACGACACAAATGCAGAAACGCATGAGAGCCAAGTGTCAAGGCTGCATATTCAGCCCATCCCATCGCTGGCTTGCTGGATTTCAGGTCCGCCCCTGTGGCTTGCATGGACACCTGTTTAAGAAGGTGATCAAGGAGGGCAGCGGCTGGGAAAGCCTCCGCCCCCCGTGTGAGGTGAGTCCTTAAGGCAGAGGCTGCTCAAGGGCGTTGGCAGCAGGGGAGCCTGTGAGCCGCTTTGGATGCTTCAAACAATGCTGGAAATGTAACCACCTTGCACACTTAGCGAGTCTTGCCGTGGGCTTCTCTGCTGGGTGCACGTGAATACTGTTGCCTGAATGTGCATGTATTTAGATATTTTGTCAGTTCATTTTGCGGCACCTGACGTTCAGCATTGCCCTGACCACAGGTCGCTTTCCACGTGAATCTGCGTGCTCTGGCCTATGATGGCATTCGGCTCTCTGGGCACCGTCTATTCTCCACAACAGGGACGAGCAGTACTCCTTCCTCCACGTCCTTGACATCCTCTAACTTGCCTCTGTCTGCCCAGCTGGGTGCACAGCAACTCCCTTATGGTGAGCAGTGCAATTTAAGTATCCAAACAAGATGCTGTGATCACTGTAGATGATTGTCCCATCCAGTATTAAAAGCACGGCCACAGGTATTATCCCTTATGCGCTGAGCTGAGGCAGCAAATTTGCTCTGCTCCTTTGCTTGGTTGCACAGATACTGCAGGTATATACAGCAGGTGCTTTGTGGCTGTTGCACTTAAACACTCCAAAGTTAATGTGGGACACATTAGATGTGGGCCTTCTGTGCTGTATTGCGGATTGCTTTCAGGTATCGAAGAGGCATTGAGTCAGATGAGCAAGGGGGAGCACGCCATGTTCATCCTGCCTGCTTCTGCCATGCTGCTGCCGGAGAAGCATGCCTGTCCATGCACTGGTAAATTGTTGTCAATGCTTAGTGCCAAGCCTGATTTGTCTTGGAATGGATGTACGTATAGTGACATGTGTAGTGATGTAGTATTGAACTTGTGTGCGCACCCCTGCAAGATCCCTGAGGGGGGCAGCTGAGACCCCAAATGGGTATGTTCCTGCAAATGCCCTGTTTCACTAACGTCCACGATGAATGCCTTCTTTTTGGCACGTGCTTTCCTCAAGCGCCTTTTGAGTGCTCACCCTGCAAGCTTGACAATCTGGACACATCTTGCGTTTTTAATGCAAACATCACGCCCTGAGCAGCTGCAATTCCCTTGCCCGGGCTTGCTTGTGTGATGGTTAACCTGTGTGGTCTGTGCAGGTTTGGCACAGGGAGTCCCTCCACAGGCCCAGCAGGTGGAAGCCGAGTTAGAGCTTGTATCTATTGTACAGGTGCAGTGGCTGTATGATTGCATGCAGGGATGGAGCAGGAAAAGGAAGCAAAGGGCCTGAAAGAAGGGCAAAATACATATAACAGGCCACTCTGTGTATTTTTTTTGTCATTAATTTCAAGCTGCATGCGCAATTCCATGTCTTTAGCATGCCCTCACCTGCCCATGCAAGGTTAGCACAGCCTGGTATCCGGCTTCCAGAGGTTACAACAGTGGCTCTGGTGGTAACAACAACAGTGGCTCTGGTGAAAACAACGACAGTGGCTCTGGTGATAACAACAACAGTGGCTCCGGTAATAACAACAACAGTGGCTCTGGTAATAACAACAACAGCGGCATGAGCAGAGGGGCTCGATTGCCATGTCTGGATGTAATTTTATGGACATTGTATCACCCTTTTTTAAAATCGACTTATGTGAGTGGACCCAGCCTAGAACTTAACACCGACAGCACGGCCTGCTGCCCCCTAGCTGAAATCTTGGCCTGACCAGAATATGCACATGTGCTTTTCAAGAGGCACACAAAACCAAGCTTGTTGATCTCTAAAGCTTGTCCAAGTCCATCATATTGCTGGCAAACAGAGTTATGGCCTGGGGTGGAAAGAGTGAGATCTTCACTGTGTTTATTTTTAAAAATAAGGGAGTTGTCAGGTGTAGTTCCATGTTGGACTCCTTCCTCTGGGCACCATGGGCAAAGCAAGCTAGCGCTGCAAGTACACTGGCAAGCACTGAACGCTGCAAGCTTGTGAAATCTGAGAGGAAAGGTCAAATCTTGAAGGTTTGCAGGAATGTGTTCAAAGAAAAAACGCCAGCCACTGCCCATCCTCTTGCCCTCTTTATCTAGGTACCTTAGCCTATCTCAATCAAGCGATGTTCACTAGAGCGTAAGGTTGGGCCATTTGGTTATATCACGTCTGTCTGCTGGTGCCCATCACTTGTGCATCAATGTAGTGTTGCATGCATGCATTGTGCACGTTTGCATGCGTGGGACTTGGACAATACAGGGCGGTTGTAACTTGTGCCTCCATCTTCCATGTAGATGCTGAGCCTGTTTAGCCAAGCCTCAGCCACACGTGTGCACCCTCAAGCCCACTTGCTCAACCCGTCCCTGCACACGCGCTTGCACACCCACCCATTCGCACATAGGTACGAGACATCACAGGTACCGGCGAAGTCCTTAAGCGGAAGCTCCGTGAGGGTGCCGGCGAATTCCCCATTGACTGCCCCATGCACGACACTTGCGTGCGTGTCCGCTGCCGCGTGCGGCCTGTGCGAGATGGTGTGCCTGGGGCTTGGGTTCAAGAGTGCACACCAGGAGTGGCAGCAGCCTTGGACAAGGAGGGGCAGCGTGGCGCTCAACAGCAAGGGGTGGGCGGCCCACAGGTCTGCGCCGATGAGGATGGAGTTAATGCCACGCAGCAAGCAGAGTTTGACACAGGCAGGTGGACCAGGATACCATTTTGCATGCCATGTTGTGGGGATGACGGATGTTCAGGGGCCCGCCTGCTGTTTTGGATGCATCGATACATGCAGGGTGATGTGCCAATGCTTGAGACATGCAGCACAGACATTGCAGCACAGCACGTTAGCAAATTGCACGATAGACGTCCAACACTTGCTTTCCCTTCTCGTCTCAGCATATCAAACAAACATAAGCCTGGTACAATCAATGGAGCGCCAGAACACATTCAAACCCAAATGTGCCTGCCATGAATGATTCCAGCTCCCTTATGTGGCTTCCTGCTGTCATTGTGCGGTGTTGCTAATGTAGGTTGCAGGGAGGCACCGCTTGGTCTGGAGATGGCGGTGAAATTGATGGTGCCTGGAGAGTTGGCACTTATTAGCTTACGCGGTGGATCTCACAGCTTGGCTGGGTGCAAAGATACAAGCTCTTGCCACCTCAAGTATGGCTACGGCACCTGTGATCAAGATCTCCCTGCGGGCATTTCTCCGGAAGATGATCTGGACTTTGAAGTCGAGCTCTTGGACTTTGACAAGGAGGCCCACTGGCAGGTGAGCACTTGCGCCTGCCTGCCTGTAGGGACTTGTCTCAGACAAATTGTCTGCCCTTGGATGCAAGCTTAATCCGAGCTTAGAGAGGATGCCTCAGGGAACAACATCCTGGATTCATGCCTGAACTAATTCGGGACGAAATTGCAAATACCTGCTGTCTAACAAAGCAGGCAAGTGCCCTATGTCAGACCCTTTTAGCCGCAGTGCCAATTTTGTGCTGGACAACTGGTATGGCTACGGACAGGCATATGTAAACGAGAATGAGTAGAGACAACGTAGGAGAGGAGAGGGGGGGGAGAGAAAAAGAGAGAGAAGGGGAAGAGAGAGATGCATGACATATGGATAATTACCGTCCTCCTTCCTCCTTTCCATCCACCGATCAAAAGAAAATCTGCTTCTTAGAAACCAACCATGCATCAGGAGGGCTGCATTGTGTACTGTGTCTGCACTTTAAGGTAACCTACAGGCTGGAGCACAGTAGAGGCAGCAAACCAGGAAGCCAGCAAATGCACATTGAGGAAAATAGGGCCTTACAAGGAGGGTGCTATCACAAACCATGCCGAGGCTGGAGAGCCCAGATTAATGAGGGTCAAGATGGGAGTTTAAGGTGCGTGCTTGCCAGCACAGGGCCAACACTTCTCACCCCCTGCCATACCTCAAGTAGCATCCCCCCACTCCCCACCCACTCTCCCCAAAACTGGTGGACTTGTTTTGTATTCGTAATTCAACATCCCATCTGCACTGCATCAGTGCTAGCTGATGACCAGTGTTCCTGGAATAGGCATAGCTGCAAAAGCGATGCAACATAACATTTAATAGGAGCCATGTCAGTTGCCCTTAAAGGGTATGCTTTGTGAGCTTGTTGAGGGTCTTCAGAAACAGGACTCAGTGTTCATTGATCGCGCACACGAAGTATGCTGATTCTGTGCATGTGTCAGCATACACATCAGGTACCGCCAAAAGGCTTGTCACAGGCCCTTGTCTCAGCACATTCTTATTTATCCAAAGGCTTACATCCGTGTCTCTGATACAGATGAGGGCACCAAAAACTTTCTCTAACTGGTCTGTCCTTGGGATACCACAACAACCATCAAGACATCTGCTCAAGGATGCATCATCATAGCTTATGCGCTTCAAGCTCAGAGCTTCTGAACAAGCGCTTGTCTAACTTGTCTTAGGTAATGCCCATGAATGAGCGCTTGGCACTGGTGGAGCGTGTGAGGGCAAGAGCGAACGCGCAGGTAAGCACGGAGCCCGTTGTCCCGTCTTGACAAGATGAATTAGCATTGCAAGTGCATGGCACCCCTGCCACAGAAGGAGGCATGCCAGGTCAAGCTGATAGCAGAGGGTTCCTGACTGCTTGCCTGGGGTTATGGGCGCACCACTCCTTCAAAATTAATGATCTACAACCAAAGAAAGCATGTCACCTGGTGCTCACTTTGGTTCCATAAGGGATTTGTGGGCCTGCCATGTTTGGCAGGTCCGTGCTAACAAGCACAGCAGTGCCCAAGGGCGGTACGTGAGGATCTTGAAGCTCATGGACTCCACTCGCGACTTTGAAACACAGGTACAATTTATGGAGTTTGGCAGAGGAAGGGCGTGCAACCTTGTCTGGCCTTGATGTGCAGGGAGTAGGTTTGCCTCCTTTAAAACTGCAGCCCCACTTGTTGTCCCTGCAGGAGGAGATAGAGGCTATGGACAGATTGAAGGTCTTCACGCTTTCTAATTTGGCGCTGTGCTCCACTTGCTTGGGTGACTTCTCAAGCGCGGTGATGTATGCAAGCAAGGGGCTGGAGTTGGAAGGAGATAATCCGAAGTTGTTCTTCAGGTGCGCGGCAACACCCTCTGCGTTGCTCAGCAACAATTCTGCAACTCTTAGAAAGTGCAGTGCTTTGCCTCCAGCACGAGGATGGTTTTGCTGCCAGCCTTCGCAAGCAGGTGGTCAATCCAGAAGTCCTGGACCAGGAATAATTATTTGCCTCTTCATTAGAGTGCTCACTGCTTTGGCTGTGCTAGAGCCTCCAAGCTGCTCATGGCATGCTGCCCCCTCTTTGCTCCATTGGCTGTACCAGGAGGGGCCGAGCAAGGTCCCTGAAGGGTGACTTTGAGGAGGCAGAGGCAGACTTGCACATGGCAGCCACTGTGGACCCAAGCTGTGCTGCAGAAGTGGAAAAGGAAGTGTCTGCTAACCAGCAGCGCGCTAGGGCTGCTGACCGGAAGCAAAAGAGCGAGATGAGAAATTTCCTAAGTCGAACTTGAGTTCTGGTGTTTCTAGACCACTCAGGCTGGCTCATATAGAAAAGGAGGTCACCAGAGATGGTCCCGCGCAATTGTTATGATGCATAACATCCCCCCGTCACAGGAGTGGGGCAAGAAGCAAAAAAAGGGGTAGGGAAATGGAGACTGGCCTAGGCTGGCACCGTTGGGAATGTAAATTGGGTCTTCGAAAGACAGTTGTTCCAATCATCCTGGTGAAAAGAGGGCTAACATCCTAATTTGGGGTGATTCAACTGCAGTTGATTTCTTGTTGAAACCGCCATGAAGCCAATTAACTGGCACTTAACTTATTGAATTCATCTGCAATAGATTCCTTGTTGAGACAACATAGGCTGACGACCTATTTCTGCCAGTGGTTGAATTAACAGCGGCTGACAACCACTGATTCAGCACCTATATTAGTGGTGCGCAAAAGCACTGCTTGGTAAGCAGACATAACAAGTCAAAATGACTGTAATCTCCAAGAGGAGACATTCAAAACCGTTTATGCTACCCATTCTTGCTTTGGCATAACATACAAATTACAAGTTGACCGCCAGCCAGGTCGTTAGGCTGATTGGTGTCTTCGCAAGCCAGAAAATAGTCCATAATGTCCGAAATGAAATGGCAGAGTTTGTTGTGCCGTTTAGAAAGAGATTCAAAGACAGTCTGACCTAGGCAAGGCATGTAAAATATAAGGGGCCTCCATAGAAAAGGATTGGCAGAAAGGGAAGAAAAGGAACGAGTAATTTCTTCTGAGAGGACACACAAACAAGTCTTGACAGTGAAAAAGAACGTGCACCTCAGTTTGAACAGCAGCACAGGAACACTTGTCACGGTGGCCGTTTCTAACGCGCCAGACGAAGGATTCCTCCGCAAGAGTATGTGCTCACAATTCCAAGAAAATTGGCCAGATATCAATCCGCATCGATTGCTCTGTTAACGGTGACGTGTTTCTTAAAACCTGCTCACATTCCTCATGACATGCTTAGAGAGATCAAGGTGCAGATAGCGGGAAGGCATTGATGGGCACCCCCCGGGGGTGGGCCATTCCGCACCTGAGTGCATGAGTCAGCGTGAAGATCTAAGAGGGGGCAGGCAAACCAAGAATGATAAGTCGCCAGTTTGTTGTCGCTTTCCAGAGAGTTCATGTCAGCAATGCACCTCCACACTTTTCTCATCCTAAAGCTCAGGTCAGCAGTGAAATCTGAGTAACAAATAGGAAGCCCCTGCAACAAAGCCTGTGTTTAAGTGTTGCAGCCTTGCAATCCCTCTAAGGCGCGCATAATATCCAAAGTCCAAGATGTTTTAGCCCGAGGCACCAGCTTCAGGTCTGCATGAAGGGCCTGTTTAAGAGTGGCCCTGTTAGAGGACAACAACCTGTTGTAAAACCGAATGGTAGCTCTTAACCAATAGAATTGCAGAGGTTTGTGCGCACACTCACGCAGTACAGCCCTGTTAGGCGCAGACCGCTTTAAAGTGTTTTGTCTTTCCTGTGTGTGTGTGTGTGTGTGTGTGTGTGTGCGCGCGTGCGCATATGCATTGGCAACATGCATTGTTGACGAATGCTTGTGGTGCTTGCGTTTTTAGTTTTAGTTCTTGCTGCCTCATTTACTTCAGCACACGCATATTTTGATTTTATCATTAAGTTATGAAGCACACCTCTGATTTCGGCGCCTTCTTGTTCGAGCACAACCGGCAGGCCTTGGCTACATGGCCCGTTCCTGTGGCCCTATTCTTTGCTATCACCGGCATTCAGAGCCACTGGAAGCCGGATCAGGTCGCCCCTTGGTCATATCCTGCAGTAATCCTGGGCTGCGTTGTTTGCAGCCTAGGCATATACCAGGCTGTGCAATCCTCCCGTAGGCAGGTGAGGGCATACTGTCAGCATGGAACATTGCGCATGCAGCTTAAGAAGTGACCCTGACCAGGAAGCATGGAGTGGGACATGGGAAATTCCCTTGTGAAATTCCCTTCTGGCCCTTTTTGCAGGCCCTCCGTTCCCTTTTCCTGCTCTTTGGCATCCTCCAGATGGCCTTTTACCTGCACTGTGAGTCCGCTTCTATCTCTTCAAGTGTGGTTCACCAAGTTCAGACTGAGCAGCAGCTAGAAGTTTGGTGTAGGCGTTTCAGTTCGCGGCGCTCGTCCCCACAATGTCCTGTGACACTGTGCCAGTCTGTGTCTTGCTTTTGCAGATGTCCAAGGCGTTGACACTGTGGCCAACGTCCATGTGAGTATTGCACGGCATGGCATGGTCTTTTTGCAGCAACAAGGCAACTAAGGGGAGTGCAAACCTGTAACCAGCTTGGGCTACAAACAGCAGCTGATACCTCATGCCCACCTTCGTTCTGATAATGGACTTGTGTTTCCCAGTCTGTGCACCCTGCCCTAGCTTTTGGCAAGGCGCCCCCTTCCCACCTCTGACGTCTTTTGCTTTGGGTCATGCGCTTGCAGCTCTACCTGGACGTTGGCACCAACCTCTATGCTGTGACTCCGCAGCTGTGAGTGCCAGCCCTCCCTTGTGGATGCTTCCGCACTCTAGTCAAGTAGACTTGCCAGGGTGCTGCGCGGGCGGCACACTTCCCTCCAGCTGCATCAGTTATGGGTGCTGCATCCGCTTGCCGCCTGTGCTGCTGACCAACACCTAAACCATTTCACCACCACCACTGGTGTCACGCAGGGTCATTGGCCTGGCTGGTGCGCCCACTGCAGCCTGGGTGCTGTTCATGGGCAGCCATGTCGGTACAGCAACCCTGTTCTACACCCACGTCGCCCGCATGCCATGGGCGGGGGCATTGACCCGGGTAAGCTCCCCACCAAGCACAGGTTCTGAGGCGCGTTGCTCTGTGGCATGCAAACGTCATGCATGCCGGTGCGCTTGACATGTGTCGCTCAGAGGCTCCTCCGTCCTCCTGCAGCTGCCACAGCCTGAGCAGCGTGAGCTCCGAGCTCTTAGGGTGTTGACAGGCCCGTTTAAGATTTGTGCCCCCTGACACACACGCATGAGCTGGCTTGGCAGTGGGTGCCCCCTCTGAGATCTGGGGAACCATAGGGTGTTGGCAGGCCCCTGTAGCCGTTGTGCCCTCTGACACATGCCAGGCTGGCTTGGGAGAGTGGGTGCCCCCCTGAGATCAGGGGGACCTTTGGGGTGCTGGCCTTCTGCACCTCTCACCAAGCATGAGAAGACTGCTGACGCAGGCCCGTGCTTTGCCCACAATGCACCCCATATGCCTTGCTCTGCAACACAGCCAGTGCGCTGCTCCGCAGTGCAGCGCTGCCTCCCTCCCTCGCGCAGAGGGCACACACTTTCCTTGGCCTGCATCGTGCATTCATGGTGCCAGGCGCGCTCCAACCTGCCACGTGTGTGCGTGCGTGTGCAACAACAGCGTGGAGCCTGCACGCACCCCCCCCTTTGCTGCGCAGGCCCTGTTCGTCCACGCCCTTGTCTTCTGTGCGTCTGTGGCTGTGCAAAAGAGCACGCGCGCTGCCTTCCACCGTCGCCAGCCGTGGCTGCAGCATGAGAATGGCTCGGGCTGCAGGGATACCAGCCAGCAGGACTCCGTGCCCACCAAGGGTGCAGCCTGTGGGGAGCATCCTTCGCCCAGGGTAGATGCAGCAGGCACCTTGGGCATGCAGCAGGTCGGGGGGTTGCAGCCGTCGTGCCAGGGTGGCAGGACAACACGCCAACCGCAGCCGCTGTCGCCGCCTGGCAGGGCCAACCCAGCAGCCATCCTGGCGGGAGCAGTAGCTGAAGCAGCAGCAGCAGCTACAGGCCCTGCCTGCAGAGACTCCACCAGCAGCTCGCGGCCCTCGGGGATTGTTAAGGGAGCAGATCCAGAGCAGCAGGGTGTTGCAAAGCCTCCGAGGCCTGCCGGCGGCTACAGGCCCCTGCGCGCGCCTCGCCCTACCAAGCAGGGCCCCCCCGCTTACAGCCTCGCCGACCCTACTGTGCACAAGGCCTTGCTGCTGGCTGTGCTTACGAGGCGCCGCCGTCTCAGCCCCGCGCACAGCTCCGGGCAAGCAGCAGCTGGCGCGTACTCCAAGGGTGGCGTAGGAGCACTCCAAGAGGCCTGCAGGGTGAGAGGGGGACGGGCGTGCCGGCAGCACCATGTGAATGTGTGCACCGTGTAAATGTGTGCACCATGTGAAGACAGCAGATGTTCCGGGGGCGCCATGATGCACGTGGTACAACCCCCTATGGCTACGCTGCATGTCTGCTTCAGCTTGTACTGCACATGTGCTGTGGGTGGGCGATTGATGCAGGATCTGCGCCTCCTTGGCAATTTCCTTGTGTCAAAGATGCCACCAGCGCCATGTCCATGCCCCTGCTGTACGTCCCTTCTGGCCCATGCAGTTCGCTGTTGAGGTCAAGAGCCCCAAGCTGCCAGAGCACTTAACTGTCAGTGCCATTGCTCAACTCAAGCTCAGACTCAGCAGGTGCGAGGGCAAGCAGCTGCTTTGCCGATGTGCTGGGGGGTGGGGGTGGACACTGTCGGGTTGCGCATGGCACTGTTGGAGTGGAGTGGGTGGCATCTGGTCAAGTTTGAGCGGAGTGGAGTACACACTGTCAAGGTGCACGTGGCATCTGTTGAAGACATGCTGGTCGCCTCGTGTTTGACCGGCACTGTGCCTGCACATGTCTCCTGTCTGCAACCCTGAATCAACATGCTGTCGCACTCTGCAAGTGAATTGGCTGACACAACTCGTGCGCGCTGTCATGACCCACTTTTGCCAGGGAGTGCGCAATTTGCATGTGTGAGCTGATGCGCACGCGCATACGCACACGCAAACACACACATGCATCCTTGCGCGTGCTCAGAACGCGCACAGGCACATTTGCAAGCATACACATGTACTTGCACAACACATATTCACTCATACTCACAGTTTAAATTGTCACCATAAGTTACCAATGATAATTTTATCCAGGGTTGGGTCATGCATATTTTATCGCATTTTACCATTTTGGCATTTTACGCATTGATTAAAGGGCTAAAATTAGCAAATTGAAAAAATCCGGTTTACAGTGCGGGTTCCAATTTGACACCCCCCCCCGGCGCCCTTTCCTTCGTTCCTGCTCATTTCCTCTTTCGGCAACTTCACTAAGCGTAAGCAAATTTAGAGAAATAAGGAAGTTTTAAGCAGTCTACGTATCTACTTTTCATCGCTGCTGTGGTCCTCATTGCTGCTGCTACTGTCCTCTGCATCACTGCCCTGGCATTCCTCATTGTTCCTGAAGACTCTTGATGCTGGTGCCTGAGCAAGCCCCCAGCTCCAGGACCTGGGTGCGCTCAACTAAGTCTACTCTCCTGCACACAGCAAGCGTCCGCTGCTTCTTTGCAGGTGCCGAGGAGGTGCTCGCATATGCTGCTGTACTTCTGTCGAGCTTGCGCTGCTCTGCTGCTGCTGCTGCTGCTGCTGCTGCTGCTGCTGCTGCTGCTGCTGCTACTGCCTTGTTCTGAGCATCGATGGCCCCCATCTCATCCAGGACAGGCTGCAGGACTGCCTCATCTGCTGTGCACTTTACTGCCCCACAAGTTGGATAAATGTGCAGGAAGTGCTCCCTGATGCGGGAAGTACCTGCTACAAAGACATACTTGCAGTACTAGCACCCCACCTTGTGCTGGTGCGTCCTGTCTTTCAGCTCAATGACTGTGGCATGATCCCATTCCTTCCCCTTTTTTCAAGGCATTTCGAATATATAAATAAATATATAAATATGCAATATATATGCAATATATATATGAAATATTTGTATATAACAATGTATACATATTCATGTAAGAATGATAGGGGTGGTAATAGGTAGCTGGTGGGCGGTTAGGGGCCCACAGGCCCCCCTCTGCTTCCCAAACCTCTACCTTCAAAAATGACCCCTAAATGTGGACGCATTGACGTTAAATGCGCGCATCGTTTGTACCATACGCGTGGTCTGGGTAAATGGACGCATGACCCAACCCTGATTTTTATAAATTCGTTTTTTCGTTGCAATAGTATTTTATATAAATGAACTGATGGTGAGCGTACAGTTCACATAAATGAACAGGGTGGGGTCAAGCAAATTAAATCCAGGGATGGGCGATTACGCCTAACAGTGTCAGGCGTAAATCAGGCGTAAATTATGTTACGTCACCGTAATTTACGGTTTTCACCGTATTTTAGGAATTTTAAGGCGTAAATTACGGTAATCTTCATGCTGACGTCTGACGGTTGGCATTTTTCGTTAATTACTGTGCTACACCGTCAGAAATTTTAAGATCCTGTTCAGAGTCTGTCTGTCTCCTGTTCAAACCGTGAGCTGCTCCCATCTCCCACACTCAAAAGCAACCACACTCAAACACTTCCCTCATCCTCATCAATTCCTTCTCCTCCCCCCTCCGGAGGGAGGATCCTCAATTCCCTCTCCCCCCCCCTGCCCATCCCCCTGCTGCTCATCCTGCTGCTCAGCCTCCTGTTGCCCATCCTGCTGCTCAGCCTCCTGCTGATCCACATCCATCGGCTCGGCTGCTGGCTCCTCCTCATCTGCATCCTCTGCTGCATCGCGCACTGTGTCCAGCCATGCT
>LKMJ01000837.1_pt1 | contig 25526 bp, 24 predicted proteins | sample 643391 | NCBI WGS metagenome assembly LKMJ01 (sample SAMN04112250, study PRJNA286221) | soda lake metagenome | biome: soda lake; feature: Kulunda Steppe; material: water; isolation source: sample PL-Br10 brine of Picturesque Lake | place: Russia: Kulunda steppe | collected 2010-07 | reverse complement strand
GCGACGGCCGCGTGACGGACGACGATGAGAGCGACGGCCGGATCGACGAGGCCCACGAGTTCCTCCCGGTGGCGCTCTCGGCGCTCCAGGGCGGCGGCGTCCTCCACTACCACGCGGCGGTCCCCGAGTCGTTGCTGTGGGAGCGTCCCCGCTCGCGGCTCGAGCGGGCGACCGACCGGGCGGGCCGGACGCTCGAGATACTCGACAGTCGGCGGGTGAAAAGCCACAGCCCCGGGGTCGCCCACGTCGTCGTCGACGCGCGGATCGGCGACCGGTCCTGACGCGATCGCTCCCGATGGATCCCGCCGATCGGTCGTGAACTTCATGACCGTCGGGCGTGAACGTCCGGGTATGAGCACGATGAGCAAGTTCATGGCGTTGCTTTTCGCCGTGTTGATGGCGACGTCGATGATCGCCATGCCGGCGATGTACCTGTTCTAGCCGTCGGTCTCCCAGACGTCGGCGACGGGGCTCCGTCCCCCCGAGCGACGACGACGGGAGCGCCGACCCGACGTCCTCCCACCGTCGGACGATCCACCGGAGAGCGCCGCCTGGGGATCGAACGCGGGTAGCTCGGGCCGTTCCATCCGGTCTATCGCCTCCCGGAACCAGTCGGGGGTGTCACTCCGGGCGCGCTCGAAGAGGTCGAGCAGGCTCGAGTCCGCGAGATACGTCGCCCCGTAGTCGTCGGGTGCGCGGACGACCCGGCCACAGCCCTGGATCACCGTCCGGAGGGCCGTCCGGTAGTACCACGCCCACTGTCCCTCCTCGAGCCGGCGGGCCACCCGCGAGTCGCCCGTGTTCGGGAACGGCGCCTTACAGAGCACCTGCCAGCGGGCGAGCTCGCCCTCGAGGTCCAGGGCCTCCTCCATTTTCACCGAGAGGAAGACGTCGGGGTCGTCCGTGGCCTTCCAGGACTCGAGGGCCCGGTCGCGGTCCTCGCGGCCGTGGCTCCGGAGCCGCTCGCCGACGCCGAACTCGGCGAGCAGCGTCTCGAGTTGGTCGGCGATGGCGTAGGAGTGAGCGTGGACCAACCCCTTCCGGTCGGGGTGAGCCGCCATGATCCGGACGATCGTCCGGGCGACGTTCGGAAGGGTCTCCTCGCGGTGCTCGTAGGTCATCTTCCCCCGGGTGACGTCGTAGAGCGGTCGGTTCTCCACGGGGAACGTGTGGGGGACGTCGACGAGGGCGACGCGGGACGGGTCGAGGCCGACCCCCCGACAGAACGCCGCCTTGTCGAGGATCGTCGCCGAGAGCAACGCGAAGCGGTTGCCCCGATCCCAGACCGTGTGCCGGAGATAGCGGGCGGGGTCCATCGGCTTGATCGTCAGCGGGCCGCCGATCCCGTCCTCGCCGGCCGCCCCGTCCGCTCCACCTGCGGAGCCGGACGTTCCGTTGTCGCCGCCACACCCGGACGTCCCGGTCCCATCGTCGGTCCCGGAGTTTCCGGCTCCGACGCCAGCTCCGGGGTTCCCGGCCCCGTCGTCGGACCCGTGGCCGGACGCTCTGCCGGCCGGCTCGGCCTGATCGACCAGCCACGTCGTCGGGCTCTCCGGATCCCGGTAGTCGGCGACGAACCACTCGAGCTCGCCGATCAGCTCGTCGAGCCGATCGCGCTCGCTCACCTCCGTCGGAGTCATCGACTCCGTCGCCACCAGCTGCTCCCGCCGGCGCCGACAGACCGCCACGAGGTTCTCCGCGTAGCGGGCGGTCCGCTCGACCCCGTCGACCGCCGGCACCCGCAGCTCGTCCCAGAACGGCACCGTCCGGGGGCCGAGCTCGATCGTGGCGTACATCTCGGCCCACTGGGCGAGGCCGTGGGCCTCGTCGATCACGACGACGTCACGTTTGCCGAACAGCTCGCTGCCCGCGGTCTGCATGAAGTACGCGAGGGTCATCGCCGCGATCGAGCGGTTCGCGGCGATCGACCGGTCGGAGAAGTACGGACAGCGGTGTTTCACCGAGCAGTCGTAGCCCCGCTCGCGGACGCAGGGAGCCCGATTCACGGGGGTGTCGAGCTCGCCGGGGAGGATGCACGTGTAGTTCGACTTCCCCCGGATGATGTTCAGGTCGGCGAGCAGCTCCTCGCCGGCGACGTCGTCGAGCTGGGAGACCTGCGGGGTCGTGTAGTAGGCGCCGGTCACCTCGGCCGGCTCGGCCTCGTCGATCCGGCGGGCACAGCCCGCGATGGCCCGTGCCAGCAGGGACTTGCCGCTCCCGGTGGGTGCACGCACCAACACGACCTCGTTGCCCGCGAGGAAGGCGTCGCGGATCTCCCGGAGAGCCCGCTCCTGGTTGCCGCGGTAGCTCGGCGCGGGAAACTCCGCGAAGATCCGCTCGGGGTTCACCGGTGAACGTACGCGACGGTCGCCGTAAACCCTCCGGAGTCGGACGGTCCGGAACGTGTCGACGGTCGCCGGGTCGGCGTCTCCCGGAGGAGCTGCAGTACCCTTTCGGGGAACGCCCGCGAAACGGGACGTATGGACGAGCGAGAGGAAGAAACCGGGGATCGAGAGGGGGCGATTGGGGAGGACGAGCGGAGGGAACTGCTCGAACGCATCGCCCGACAGAGCGCGACGATCGGGAGCGAGCTCCCCGAGACGATCACGGTCGGCGACGACGAGCTCCCCATAGAGGAGTTCCTGATCGAAACGCGGAACGTAGAGGGGATCCCGGCGGAGGCGAAACCCGCGGTCAGGGAGGCGAACCGACGGCTCGTCGCCGAACGCGAGCGGCTGGTCGAGCGACTCGAGTCCGAACCGCTCGGCCGGGAGGAGGCCACGGCGGTAGCCGAGACGATCGTCGGCATCGACCGGGCGACGAACGCCCTCCGGAGCCTCCGGGGGGAGGGGTTTGCCGCGGCGACGAACAGCTCGACGATCGACGATCACAAACGCTGGCTGAGCTTCCTCGACGCCGTCAGGCGGTGAGCCACGTGACCTCCCCAGCGGTCAAGCCCCCGGAGCCCCTATCGTCGCCGGATGACCGACGCCGAGGATACGTTCCGGTGTGGGACCTGCGAGACACACGTTTCCCGCGAGGAGGCCCGACGGACCGAGACGATCGGGGATCTCGACCCGAAACGGTGGCAGACGCTGTGTTGTCCCCGCTGTGGAAACCGACTGAAGACCGTCTACGTCGGTGACGAGTGAGCAGCCACCGCAGCCTCCGTCGGCGACGAGTGATCAGCCACAGTAGCAGTTGTCCTCCGGGCAGAACGTCGGCTCCCGGTCGCCGACGGTCAGGCCGAGACCGGCGAGGGAGGCCCGGAGCCGGCCGAGGGCGTCGCTCTCCGGACGGGCAGTTCCCCCGACGGCGCCGGTCGGCGCCTCGCCGGCGTCTACGGTCCCGACGAGCTCCCGGTCCGCGATCACCGCGACACGGTTTTCGGTCTGGACGGGGACGTACAGCTTCTCGCGTGCCGGCCCCCACGCACCCGACAGGGCGCTCCCGCCGACGTCGAGGACGCGATCGACCGCCCGCCTCTCGAGGTCGATCACCGTGACGGCGTCGGCACCGGGGGTAAAGAGATAGGCGGTCTCCCCGTCGGGATCGACCTCGCTCGTGATCGGCGCGGCCGGGAGGCCGTCCTCGCGGGTGATCCTGGCCAGCTCCTCGGGGGCTTCGGGGTCGGAGACGTCCCAGATGCTCTCGGAGCCAACACGCGGGACCGCCGGATCGGGGCCGAGCTCGCCCTCGCCGTTCTCCACGAGCAACAGCTCGCCGTCCCAGTCCGCCGTGGCCATAAACGGGAGGACGTCGCCGTCGCCGGCGGGCTCGCCGACGTCGACACGCGTGGCGACCTCGAAGGGGTCGACGCGGACGACGGCCAGGCTCTCGTCGGCGATCTCCGGGACGAACGCGAACTCGCCGTCGGGCTCGAGGGTCACGTCACAGGGACCCGTGTAGCCGACGGCGAGTTCGCCGGTCACCTCGCCGAACGCGTCGCTTTCCGGGTCGGCGTCGACCCGGACGACGGCGTGGTCGTCGGGTTCGTCCGGCTCGGGATCGAGCGTCGTCGTCCCCCCGGCGGCGACCAGGAGGTGACGCTCGTCGGGGGTCAGATTCGGATAGTTCGGCCCGAGGCCGGTCTCGACGGCCGCGAGCTCCGAGAGGCTCCGTGCGTCCAGCGCTTTCACCCCGCCGTCGACGTTGAGCCAGAGGACGTCGTACTCCGACTCCACGCCCGTGCCGTACTGGTTGGCGGGGAACGAGGCGGTCGTCCCGATCTCGACGGTGCCAACGGGCTCGTCGTCGACGGCGTCGATCGCCGTCAGCGTCCGGTCGGCGGTGTTGAAGACGTAGACGGTCGGGGCACGTTCGCCGCCGTCCTCCCCGGAGAGACAGCCCGCGAGGGTCACCCCGGCGGCGGCCGCGGACGACCCCAGCAGCCGACGGCGGTCGACGCCCGCCGCGAACGGGTCGATCCGCCGCGATCCGTCCGGATCGGTCATGTGTCGACCACGGGCCCTGCGGACATAATCGGTCGGCCGACGTTCGCGACCGGTACACGACCGGCGACGATCGAACGGTGGCCCGGACACCCGTCGACGGGATCGGATCGCGGGCGTCGACGGGATCAAGTCGGCGTCGACCGCCTTCGTGGCGGTTCCGGACCGGCGTCGGCCGCCTTCGTGGCGGTTCCGGACCGGCGTCGGCCGCCTTCGCGGTGGCGCCGGGCCGACGGCGTCACCCTCCCTCGGAGCCGAGGGCCTCGACGTCCGCCGGCTCCGGCTCGTCGGGCAAGGCCTCGATACACGGATAACAGAGCAGCGTCGTCGTTCCGTCCTCGAACTCGAGGCTCAACGCAGTGCCGTCGCTGCCGTCGCGCTCGCCGAACGTCCAGAGGTTCGCGACGCCGCCCGCGACGGTCACCTTCCGGCCACAGCCGTCACAGAAGGCTTTGCCCATACTGGAGGTCCGCTCCCGTCGGACAAAGGCATTGTCCTCGGTGAATTATCTGACCGCGGTGATCGGTCGTCTGGCGGCTCGTACACGCGGCGACCGTCCGATGATCGAACCTTCGACGGCCGTCCGTCCGGCGACTCGGCCCACGGTGACCGTCCGGCGACCCGACCCCCGACGGGAAACAGCCATGCCCCCGCCGTCCGAACGCCGAGTGGATGCTAGAAGACACGACGGCGTTCGTGACGGGAGCGAGCCGGGGAATCGGCAAGGAGATCGCGTTGACGCTGGCCGATCACGGGGCCGACGTCGCGGTCGCCGCCCGGAGCGACGCGATCTACGACGTCGCCGAGGAGATCGACGGGGCGGCGCTGGCCGTCGAGACCGACGTCACCGACGAGGAATCGGTGAGCGCCGCGATCGAGCGCACCGTCGACCGTTTCGGCGGGCTCGACTGTCTGGTCAACAACGCCGGCGTCGCCGGCCCGATCGCGCCCGTCGAGGAGATCGACCGCGAGGGATGGGACCGGACGCTCGCGGTCAACGTGACCGGTCCGTTTCTGGCGGTCAAACACGCCTCCCCGCACCTCCGGGAGAGCGATCGCGGGAGCGTCGTGACGATCTCTTCGGTCACCGGCAAACGCCCCAGCAGGGAGCGAACGCCGTACGCGACGACCAAGATCGCCGTGATCGGGCTCACCCGGACGCTGGCGATGGAGCTCGCCGACGACGGCGTCACGGCGAACGTGATCTGTCCCGGCGCGACCGAGAGCCCGCGAATCGACCGGTTCGTCGACTCCCACGCCGAGGAGACCGGCCTCGATTACGAGGCGGCGAAGGCGGATCTCGGGCTGCTCGACAACGCCCTGGAGACGCTCGTCGGCCCCGAGGACACCGCCGAGCTGGTCGCCTACCTCGCGAGCGAACACGGCAGACACGTCACCGCCCAGGACATCAACGTCGACGCCGGCAAGATCTGGTACTGACGGCGGAAACGGTGTGGCGGCGCGGTAGCGCCGGACGGCGGAGAACGCACCGTCGTCCGCTCACTCGGCGTCGGACGGCTCGACGGCCGGGAGCCGGAACACGACCTCGGTCCCGGACGGCTCGACGTCGCGGATCTCCACGCTCCCGCGGAGACCGGTCATCACCCACTCCATGATCCACAGCCCGACTCCCTGGCCGTGAGCCAGCGGTGTCTCGGTGCCCTCCGCGATGACCTGTCGCTCGATCTCCGGGATCCCCGGCCCGTCGTCGGTGACCAGGATCCGAACCCCCTCGCCGTCCTCGGCCCGCGTCACCGAGAGCTCCACCGTCGGGGAGTCGGCGTGGCTGACCGCGTTCTCGACGGCCTCCCCGAGGGCCAGCTCGAACATCTCGACGTCCGGAAGCCGGAGCCGTCCGTCGACGTCGACGGTCACCGAGATCTCGGCTCCCGGATACGTCCGTCGGTACTCCCGGGCGAGAGACTCGACGTGTGCCGGCTCCCACTGGCGGGGTTTGCTGGTCCGGTTCGAGAGCGAGCGGATCTTCCCCGCCCGCTCGGCGATCCGCTCGATCTCGGCCGTCTCCTCGCGGATCACCTCGACGGTCGCCCGCTGTTCGGGGGAGTCGAGCTCGGCCTCGAGAAGCTCCGCGTAGCCGTCGATGATCGAGGCCGCCGTCCGGAGGTTGTGTCTGAGGATCCGGTTTAGCACGCTCAGGGTCTTGTTTCTGAGCGCGTCGTCGGTGACGTCCCGTTCGATCCCGACGAAGTGGGTGATCTCGTCTCTGTCGTCCGTGATCGGGACGATCTTCGCCCTCGCGCGGTACTGTTCGCCGCCTTTCGTCCGGTTCAGAAACTCCCCCTCCCAGATCTCGCCGCCCGTGATCGTCCCCCAGAGCTCCGCGTAGAACGTCCCGTCGTGTCGATCCGATCGGAGGATCCGTGGCGTCCGTCCGATCGCCTCGGCGGCGGCATAGCCGGTGATCCGTTCGAACGCGGGGTTTACGTACGTGATCGTCCCCTCCCGGTCGGTGACGACGATCGCGTCGTCGGTGACCTCCGCGTGTCGCTCGAACAGCGTCTTCTCCCGCTCGTGGAGTTTCGCGTCGGTGACGTCCCGCTGGTAGCCGAGGTAGTGGCCGACGTCCCCGGTCTGGAGTTCGACGGGGACGACGGTGACACGGTTCCAGAACAACGTGCCGTCCTTCCGGTAGTTGCGCAACTCGACGGTGACCGGCTCCGCCGCGTCGATCGCCCGCCGCAGCTCGGCGACGGGCTCCTCGCGGGTACCGGCCCCCTGGAGGAGCCGACAGTTCCGGCCGAGGACCTCCTCGCGGGGGTATCCCGTGAGCTCAGCGAAGCCGTCGTTCGCGTAGACGAGCGGGTTGTCGGGCCGGGACGGATCCGAGATCGTGATGCCGATCGGCGCCTCGTCCATCGCCGGAGCCCGGAACGATCCGACGGCCGGCGTCCCGCCGGACGCGGGCAGAAACGACGTCTGGAGCCGGTCGCTACCCTCCCACCGAACCCGCGAGGTCACGGCGATCACGTTCCCTCCGGGCGCCCCTCGAAGCGAGACCGTCGTCCCCAGAACGGGGGCGTCCCCGGAGTCGACCCGCTCGAACTGCGCTACGAGCGGGTCGCGAAACTCCGGCGCGACCAACCCGCTCAGCGACCGTCCGGGCAGTTCCCGGCGCGATCCGGCACCGACCAACGCGAGGAACTGCCCGTCCGCATAGCGGATCTCGTCCCCGGCGTGAACGACGACCGATCCCGGAACGCCGTCGCCGATCATGTGCCACCGTGAGCCTCCGGCGGTATAACACCGGCGGTGACCGCCGAACCGCCGGAGGTCGTCTCCCGACGTGACCGCCGGGACCCCTTCCCGACGTGACCGCCGGGACCTCGCTCCCGGCTCAGCAGGCCGCGTAGACGACGTGGACGTTCCCGCCGGGGCCGACGTGGACGTCGAGCCCCTCGGCGCCGTATCCCGTCAGGACGCCCTCCCCGAACTCCGAGGCGAGCAAGGCGGCGGCCACGTCGTCGGCCAGCGCCGCCTCGTCGTCGTAGGCGTCGATCGGTTCCGCTACGGTCCAGAGGGGCTCGACGAGGGCGGTGTCACCCGTGCAGGCGGGGTCGAACTCGCCGAGTGGCGGCGGGGAGCCGGGATCGTCGTCGGTGTACTCCTCGACGACGAGGACGGCGTTCAGGTAGGCAGCGAAGCCGGCGAGCCCGTCGTCGTACTCGCGGCCGTCCCCCGCGGCCCGCTCGCCCTCCAGGCGGTCGTGGACCTCGCTCTCGACGAGCGCCAGATCGAGGTCGCCGGCGGTCGACGCCTCCCCCGGCGCGTCGGGCGGGGTCGGGGAGCCGATCCCCGGGACCACCGAGAGGGGGACGATTCCGGCAGCGAAGAGGACGATCACCAGCCCGACGACGGCGAACGCCGGCAGGTACGGCTTCGCGACCTCGAGCCAGCTCGGCGCGTCGAGCTCGTCCTCGATGCCGGCGTACTCCTGTTCTGTCTGCTCGAGGTCCGGGCCACCACAGCGGCTACAGGGAGGGTTGTTCCGCATGTGCTGGCGGCCACAGTCCGCACAGATCCAGATGTACTGGGTGCCGGTGTCGACCGTCTCGATGTCGGGTTCCTGGACGATGGCCTCCTCGAAGGAGCCGTGGCCGCAGCTGTCACACGGCGGCTCGTTCTCCTCGTGGGGTTTGCCACACCACTCACACCGCCACTTCACGGTACAACTGCGTGACCGCGGGCGTATAAGCGTACTGAAAGGGGGTGTCGGCCCCGATCACCGCCGAACCGGGACGCCCCGCTCTTCGAGGTAGGCTTTGGTCTCCTCGATGGAGTACTCCCCGAAGTGAAAGATCGAAGCCGCCAGGCCGGCGTCGGCGCCGGCCTCGGTGAACACCTCGTACATGTGCTCGGGGCCGCCACAGCCCGAGGAGGCGATCACGGGCGTGTCGACGGTCTCACAGACCGCACGCGTCAGCGGGAGGTCGTAGCCGTCTTTCGTCCCGTCCCGGTCGATGGAGTTGACGAACAGCTCGCCGGCGCCGCGGGATTCGACCTCCGCGGCCCACTCGAGGACGTCGACGCCGGTCCCCTCGCGGCCACCCCGTTTCGTACACTCGAACCAGCAGGACTCGCCGTCGACCTCGACGTACCGTTCGCCCTCCCCGTCGAACCGACGGCGAGCGTCGACGCTGATGACGATACACTGGCTGCCGAAGGCCCGGGCGCCCTCGTTGACCAGTTCCGGACGCTCCAGGGCGCCGGTGGTGATCGAGACCTTGTCGGCGCCCGCCCGGAGGGTCTCTTTGATGTCGTCGGTCGTCCGGATCCCGCCGCCGACGGTCAGCGGGATGAACACCTCGTCGGCGACCGCCTCGACGACGCCGAGCATCGTCTCCCGGCCCTCCGCCGAAGCCGTGATGTCGAGGAAGACGAACTCGTCGGCGCCGGCCTCGTTGTACGCGCGGGCCATCTCGACGGGGTCGCCGGTGTACTCGAGGTCCTCGAAGTGGACGCCGGTGTACACCGCCGGCTCGCCCTCCTCGTCTAAGTCGACGTCGATACACGGGATGATGCGTTTGGTCAGTCCCATTCGATACCGTCGGTTCTCCCCCGGAGTACTAAAGGGGTCGGAACGGGGGTTCAGGTGCCGTTAAGTGTCCGCGGCGGGAACGGCCGACCATGGCAGACGACACCGGAAGCGACGGAGGGCGGTCGACCGCACCGATGAGCGAGTTCACGAACGGGCAGGTAGCGATCGGCGTCGTCGTCCTCGCGGTGGGGCTGGCGCTCGCCTTCGGCGTCCCGCTCGTGCTCGCGGCCTAAAAGACGTACTCGTCGTCGTGTCCCATCATTCCGTCGTTTTCCAGCCCCGGCTCCTCGTCGTCCATCGGCCCGCTGGTCTTGTAGGCTTTGATACCGGTCGAGAGCAGATCCTCGATGGCCTCCTCGCGGTTGACGAACTCCCCGCGCTCGACCATCTGAGCGATCTGCATCTCGAGGTGCTCCGGTATCGTGATCTCTACTTTCGGCATCTGGATCCGCTTTCGGCAAGGGGGTATTTAGCTCTGACGGGGACCGGTACCGGCGCCGAAAGACGGCCCGTCATCCCGTCGGGTCGACCCACGCCGTCGGTTCTCACCGTCGGGTCGACCCCTCTCGCTGACGACACCGTCGGGTCGACCCCCCTCGCTGACGGCACCGTCGGGGCGGTCCGCGTCACCGACCCCCACCGTCGGGGCGGTCCGCGTCACCGACCCCCACCGTCGGGGCGGTCAGTCCCCGACAGTCCGTCGTCGGGTCGATCCCCGTCACTGGTTGCCCATCATCGAGTCGATCGCGTCCCGGATGGTCGATCCGGGCCGGGTGATCGCCTCGACCCGCCGGCGCATCTCCCGCTGGTTGAGATAGATCGCAAAGGCCAGGATCGTCGGGGGCCAGAGGCCGACGAACGTCCCCAGCCGCTTGTCACCCCGAACGAAGTAGTAGTAAAGCGACAGTGCGACCGACGCCGCCGACGCGAAGAAGGCGGGACCGAACCCCCCGTCGTCCGCGTCCGATCCGATCCGCTCCGATACGTCCCGTTCCGAGAGCCGTGTGCTCGCCATGCGTCGGGAACTCCGTGGGACGGCACTTGGTTATGTCCGGAGTATCTCACTTCGGCTCCGTTTCGAACCGGCAGGGAAACCGTTTCGGACGCGGCCCCCTCCGGGGAACGGCGGATTAACCGGCGACGTCGGCCGGCTTCCCCGCGGAAGCTCCGGACGGCCCACGACCCCCCTCGAACGCGTCGATCGAGGGGTCCGCGGCGGCTCCCTCCGTGGAGGCCCGCGATCCCAGCGCGCGTCGACTCCGGCATCCACCACCCGGCTGTCGAACCTCGGTCGAACGGCAGACATACCTGGATCCGTCCCCGACGGGAGGCCATGAGAGACGTCACGGACCTCCACGAGGAGTTCGACGGCGACCGGCTCCCACCGGGTCAACGGGAGACGACGGCGTTCCCGGTGCTCTCGAAGGGGGCGACTCCGCCGTTCGACCCCGAGAGCTGGGAGTTCACCGTCACGGGCGCGGTCGACCGGGAGCTTTCGTTCGACTGGGAGGAGTTTCGCGCGCTGCCGAGTGAGAGCCAGCGCCAGGACTTTCACTGCGTGACCGGCTGGAGCAAGCTCGGCTGTTCGTTCACCGGCGTCCCGTTCCCCGAGCTGGCCGACCGGGCCGGCGTCGACGACGACGCCTGCCACGTGCTGTTCTCGGCGCTCGACGGCTACACCACGGACCTCCCGCTCTCGGACTGTCTCCGCGAGGAGGTGCTTTTCGCCTGGTCGTTCGACGGCGACCCCCTCCCGGCCGACCACGGCGGCCCCCTGCGCGTGCTCACCCCCCACCGGTACGCCTACAAGGGGGCCAAGTGGGTCGACGGCGTCGAGTTTCTCACCGAGCGCCACCTCGGCTACTGGGAGCGCCGTGGCTACTCCGAGACGGCGGACCCCTGGAAGGAAGAGCGCTACGCCTGACGGTGGGCATCTCCCGCAGTCGCCGGGGGTCGCGAACGGCGAAACTGATCTGCCGCAGCCGGTACACACGTGTGTGCTGGCTTCCACATCCCTCCCTGACCGGTGCACACGTGTGTATTGGCTTCCACATCCCTCCCTAACCGGTGCACACGTGTGTATTGGCTTCCACAACCCTCCTCCGGCCTCGACGTCGATGTCGAGATCCTCCGGCCGACATATACGCGTGTACCGGCTGCCACAACCCTCCCTCGCGGAGACACACGCCTCGACGAGTCGAGTGAATCGACGGACGAAAACGGGCCGACGCGGGAACCCGAATCCGGGAACGCGGCCGTCTAGATGTAGTCGACCGACGGCGGGAGTTCGAGTTTCATCCCCTTGCGCTCGCGGATCTCCATGATCTTCTCGCGCTGGAGGGAGTCGGCGAGCACCTCGAAGCCGGCGTTCTCGGTGTTCCAGGCGGCACGCCCCTCGGTCGCGCTCCGGATGTCACTCGAGAAGCCGATCATCTCCTCGACGGGCGCGATCCCCTCGACGACCATCAGGTCGCCCTCCTGGTACATGTCGTCGACGCGGCCACGCCGCCCCTGGATCTCGCCGCTGGCGGCGCCCATGTGGTCGTTGGGGACGTCGATGCGGACGTCCTGCATCGGCTCGAGCAGCTTGATGCGGGCGTCGATCAGGGACTTGTGGACGGCCTCCCGGGTCGCCGGGATCACCTGGGCCGGACCGCGGTGGATGGTGTCCTCGTGGAGTTTCGCGTCGTGGAGACGGATCAGGGTGCCCTGGACGGGCTCGTTGGCCAGCGGGCCGTTGTCGATGGCGTCCTCGAGCCCCTCGACGAACAGCTCCATCGTCTCGTTTAGGTGCTGGATCCCCTTCGTCTGGTCCAGCAGGACGTTCGCGCCGTGGATGTGCTCGACGATCTGGGCGTCGTCTTTCTCCATGCCCGCCTCCATCAGCGCCTCGCGGCGCTCGAGTTCGGGCATGTCCATCGACGCCTCGCCGAGTTTGATCGTCTCGACGAGCTCCTCGGAGAGGGGCTCGGCGGAGATGTAAAACCGGTTGTGGCGGTTCGGCGAGATCCCCTCGACGGTGTCACTTTCCCGCTGGACGGCCTCGCGGTAGACGACGATCGGTTCGCCGGTGTTGACCGGAATCCCCTGGTTGGCCTCCATCCGCTGGGTGATGACCTCGAGGTGGAGCTCGCCCTGCCCGGAGATGAGGTGCTCGCCGGTGTCCTCGTTGATCGTCACCTGGATCGTCGGATCCTCCTTGGAGAACTGCCGGAGCGCCTCGATGAGCTTCGGCAGGTCGTCCATCGTCGTCGCCTCGACGCTTTTGGTGATGACGGGCTCGGAGATGTGCTCGATCGACTCGAACGGCGTCATCTCGACGCTCGAGACCGTCGAGCCGGCGATGGCGTCACGCAGCCCCGTCACGGCGGCGATGTTGCCCGCGGGGACGTGCTCGACCTCCTCGCGCTCGCCGCCCATGAAGATGCCGACGCTCTGGACGCGGTTTTTGCCCGCGGTACCCGAGACGTACAGCTCCTGGCCTTTCTCGATCGTCCCCGAGAAGACGCGGCCGGTGGCGATCTCGCCGGCGTGGGGGTCCATCGAGATGTCGGTGACCATCAGGACGACCTCGCCGTCCTCGTCGACGACGCGCATCGACTCGGCGATCTCGGACTCGCTGTCGCCACGCCAGACCCGGGGGATACGCCGGGGCTGGGCGTCGACGGGGTTCGGGAAGTGCTCACAGACCATATCGAGGACGACGTCCGCCAGCGGCGTCTTCTCGTGGAGCTGCTGGCGCTCGTCGGCCCGCTCTAGGTCGATGATGTCGCCGAAGTCCATCCCCGTCCGCTGCATCGAGGGCATCGAGACGCCCCACTTGTACAGCGCGGAGCCGAAGCCGACGGTTCCCTCCTCGACGCTGACCGTCCAGTCGTCGACGTCGTCCATCTCCTCGGTCATCCCGCGGATGAGCTCGTTGACGTCGCGGATCACCTTCAGGAGTCGCTGTTGCATCTCCTGGGGGCCTTCCTGGAGCTCGGAGATCAGCCGGTCGACCTTGTTGATAAAGAGTGCGGGTTTTACTCCCTCCCGGAGCGCCTGACGCAGGACGGTCTCGGTCTGGGGCATCGCACCCTCGACGGCGTCGACGACGACGAGCGCGCCGTCGACGGCGCGCATCGCCCGGGTGACGTCCCCGCCGAAGTCGACGTGGCCGGGCGTGTCGATGAGGTTGATGAGGTGGTTCGTCCCCTCGTACTCGTGGGTCATCGAGACGTTCGCCGCGTCGATGGTGATCCCGCGTTCCTGTTCGTCGTCCTCGGTGTCCATCGCGAGCTGTTCGCCGGCGGTGTCGTCGGAGATCATCCCCGCCCCGGCGAGCAGGTTGTCCGAAAGCGTCGTTTTCCCGTGGTCGACGTGAGCGGCGATGGCGATGTTCCGGATGTTCTCCGGCGCGTCCATCAGCCGTTCACACTCCTGTACGATCTTCTTGCGTCGGCCCATATACGCTCCTTTACCGGTAGCGGGGTCAAAAGGGTGCTGTTTCGCCACGGCCGTCGTCCCCCGAAAACTCCCGTCCGGACGGCGAACCGTCGGGATTCCGTGACCGTCACGCGCGGGACCGTCTCGGCCGTTACACGCGGGACCGTCTCGAGACGGTTCCACGCGAACGCAGCCTGCGCGAACGCGGCCTGCACGAGCGGGTCACACGAACGCCGCCGCCCACACGGACGGCGAGAGCCGTCTCCCGTCGCCGAGTCCGGCCGAACGCCGGTCGGCACAAGAGCCATACAGTCAGAGAGCTTGATACCGACAACCATGGATCTGCGCGTTCACGGCCCCGCCCCCGCCGCCCCCTTTCTCGGCGCCCGGGACCTCCTCGAGACCGAACACGACCTCTCCTTGCCCGTCCACGTCCGCGTCCGGGAGGACCCCGACGAGCGGACCTGGGCCGGCCACTACGAGGACCGCCACGTGCTCAACATCTCCCGGCAGGCCGCCTCGAGCGCGCTCGCTCGCGAGCTGGCCCTCCACGAGTTCGCCCACATGGCTCGCTACGAGCAGGGCCACGCCTCCCACGTCCAGTCGACGCGGGAGGCGCTGTACCTCGCACTCGCCGGCCGGAGCGTCGAACGGCGGAAGCTCGCCCACTGTTATCAGATCGCAAATCACATGAAAGACATCTACGCCGACGACATCACCCTCGCGGTCGGCCCCGGCTCGAAGCTGCTCGCCTTCCTCGAGTCGAGTCTGGCGGCGGCCGTCGCCGACCGACCGCCGACCCCGCCCCGCCCCGGGCTCGAGCGGATCTCCTCGAGTGCCGACCCCGAGATCACGGCCGTCAACGCCGCCTTCGCCCTCGCACTCGCCGAGCGCCACGACCTCCTCGAGCCGGACCATCGGCTGTACGACCTCGCCGAGGTCGCCGCGACCGACGCGCCAGGGGTCGACGTCGACGGCTTCCGCCGGCGGTTCCGGGACCTCGCGTCCGACCCCGACGCGAGCCGCTACCGTCGCACCCTCGTCGAGGCGACCCGGTCGTACGTGACCGGAAGTGAGCCGGCGGCCGACTGATCGGTCCGCGATGTGCTCCGCAGCTGTCACACCGTCGACCTCGACGGCGCGCTGATCGAGGGTCACGTCCCCGTCGAGGCGATCGACGAACTGCTGGCCGACGACGGACTGGCCGGGATCGCGATCCCGGGGATGCCCCGCGACGCCCCGGGGATGGGCGACCCCGGCGACCCACTCGAGGTGCTCGGGTTCACGCCCGACGGCGAGGTCGAGCCGTTCACCACGGTCTGACACGCAGAGCTACCGACGAGCGGAAGAGACGTCGAACGGGGAAGACGGTGAAGGGAAAAGACGTCGAACGGAGCGGTCAGCGAGCGGCGGCCGCGACGCGCTCTTTTTCCTCTTTCTGACCGACCGCGTAGACGCTGACGTCGTAGTCGGCCGCGCGGATCAGCTGGTTGGCGATCGCCTCCTGGGCGGAGGTGGGCGATTTGAACGAGTCGTTCTGGACGCCCTCGGCGAGGAACTTCAGCGCCTGGTCGACCCGGCGCTGGGGGGCGACGTCGACGGCTTTCGGCACGGAGATGCCGCCGTACTTGAGCCGGACGGTCTCCTCGCGGGGAGCGGCGTTCTCGACCGCACGCACGAGCACCTGCACCGGGTTCTCCCCGGTGCGCTCGTGGATCAGGTCGAACGCCTCGCGGACGAGGTTGAGCGTCTGTTGTTTCTTGCCCGTGTTCTCCTCGGTCTGCATCAGCCGGTTGATGAACCGCTCGACGACGGAGATCTCGGATTTCTGGAACTGCTTTCCGGCGTGTCGGCCCGCGGTGTGAGCGACCGGAGTCACGGAGAGATACCGCTCGGTCGAGGGGTCGTTGTACTCGATTTCGCTTACGTCCCACTTCCCGAACAGCTTCGCGGAGAGCTCGCCGTCGCCGGCGGGCGCCTCGGGGTCGGGTTGTTCCTCGTCGGCACTCATCTCATCTCACCGGCTTCTCCGCGTTCCCGCGGACGAGTTCGATCATCGAGACGCCGTTTACCTTCTCGACTTTGTAGTTGACACCCGAGAGGTCCCCCATCGCACGGCCCTTCGCGCCGCCGATGCCCGCGATGGTGACCTCGTCGTGCTCGTCGATAAACGAGATCGCGCCGTCGCCGGGACAGAAGGCGGTGACCTGTTTGCCGTTTTTGATCAGCTGGACCCGGACGCACTTTCGGATCGCCGAGTTCGGCTGTTTGGCCTCAATGCCGACTTTCTCCAGGACGATGCCACGGGCCTGCGGGGCGCCCTCCAGGGGGTCGGACTTCTCCCGGAGCCCCCGGGCGCGTCGCGCGTACTTCGAGTCGGACCACCGCTGGTTCTGGCGGTCCTTCTTGAGTTTCCGCGCGGCGTATTTGCCGTTTGCCATAGTGCACGTGGCTACCCGACGGATCCACTTAAGCGGCCCGTTTCGAGCCACGAGGAGCCGACCGAAGACGGCGTCGGTCCCTAGCTCAACTGGACGTCGTCGATCCCGAAGTGTCGGTTCGCCAGCCGGCGGGCCGCCTCGATCGTTCGCCCGTCCGCGCCGATCGCGACGCCGCGGTCGCCCTCGGGCACCTCGACGTAGGCGACGGTGTCGTCGGCCTCGCTCAGCGTGACGTGTTCGACCGCCGCCGGCGCGAGGGCGTTCGCGACGAACGTCTCGGCGCGGTCGGCGTACTCGACGAGCCTGACCTGCCGGTCGATCCGCCGTTCGAAACGCGTTACGTGCTCGCCGCCGGGACCGATCGCCTCGGCCATCTCCCCGTTCGCGACGACGACGACCAGCCGGTCGCCCTGCCGGATGCAGTCCCGGCCGGTCGCGCCGGTCACGTCAGCGAACAGCGCCAGCCACCGGCGCGTGTCGTCGTCGAGCCTGACACCCATCAGTCGGCCGGACCCGGCTTCGACCCCATCCGGAGGGTGACGTCGCCGGTGCCGAGCTTGATCGGCTTGCCGACGATGACGTTCTCGGTGACGCCGTTTAGCTCGTCGACCTCGCCGTGGATCGCGGCGTTCAGCAGGTGGTTGACCGTCACCTCGAACGCCGCCCGCGCAAGCACCGACTGCTTCGAGCCGGAGATGCCGTGGCGGCCGATCGACTCGATCTCCCCGCGGTTCGTCATGATGTCCGCCACGAGCATCAGATGGCGGACGTTCACGTCGTCTAGACCCTGTTCGGCCAGGGTGTTGTGGGTCTCCTCGATGATCGTCTCGCGGGCGGCCTCGACCCCGAGGTTGCGGTAGATCTCGTGGATGTTGTTACACGTGGTCCGGGAGGCGTCGACGCCCTCGATCGAGAGCACGTCGCCGAGGGCCGACCCCTCGGTGTAGAGGACGAACTCCTCGCCGTCATCGAGTTCCTCCCGGCGGATGACCACACGGGAGACCTCCTCTAGGCCCTTGAACGTGATGTCCCGGAGCTCCTCGACCAGCTGGAGCAGATCCCGGTAGGAGGGCTCTTCGGGACCGAACTCGACTCTGGCCCCCTCCTGGACGGTCTCGACGCCGAGCTCGTCCTCGATGATCTCGGCGACCTCCTCGGCGGTGATCATCCGCTCTTCGAGGGTCTCGCGGTTGAGCGCGATCGACACCCGCATATCCGCGACGTTCGTCGAGACGTCACCCAGCGCGAGGATCTTCGTCGCCTCGATCTTCCAGACGACCTCGTGGGCCTTCTCGCGTTCGGTCGCGTACTCCTCTTCGAGGTAGACCGTCATCATCGGCGTGTCGGGGGTCTTGCGGGCGTCGACCAGCTCGATCAGCCGCGGCAGCCCCTGGGTGACGTCGATCTCCGCGACCCCCGCGTAGTGGAACGTGTTCATCGTCAGCTGGGTCCCCGGTTCGCCGATCGACTGGGCGGAGACGGTGCCGACGGGATCGAGGGGATCGATCCGGGTGTCGAGGTAGCGGCTCTCGACGGCCTGGACGATCTCCGCGGCCTGCTCTACGGTCGGCTCGCGGTCGGCGATCGTCGCGTACACCTCCTCTCTGAGCCGTACGGGGAGGTCGGTGTCCTCGACGAGCGCGACGACGTCGTCGTCGACGTCGTGTTCAGTCATCGGAGCTCACCCCCTCGAGACGGCGCTCGTCGGCATGCTCGGAGAGGTTCGTCGGCAGCGGCTCCGAACCCAGAAACGCCGCCTTTTCGGCTTCGGAGTCGAACTCCGAGTCGATGATCCGGTCGGCGATCCGGTCGACGTCGATCTCGGTGTCGGCCTTCGAGGAGACTTTCACCGGCGAGGTGCCGTCCTCGCCGAACTCGAACTGGACGATCGTATCCGAGGTGTCCCGGACGGTGCCGTCGTACTGGGCCTCGAGCTCCGAGAGGGCGTTTATCAGCCGCCGCTGGAGGTAGCCGGACTTCGAGGTGCGGACGGCGGTGTCGACGAGCCCCTCCCGGCCGCCCATCGCGTGGAAGAAAAACTCCCGGGGGGTGAGTCCGCCGGTGTAGGAGTTCTCGACGAAGCCGTGGGCCTCCGCGGAGAGGTCACCCGGCTCGTAGTGGCTGAGGGTGCGACCCTCGTAGCCGCGGTTTATCCGCTCGCCCCGGACCGCCTGCTGGCCGACACAGCCGGCCATCTGGGTCAGGTTGAGCATCGAGCCGCGGGCGCCCGACTCGGCCATCACGACCGCCGGGTTGTCGCCCGTGAAGTGCTCCTCGGCGATGTTGCCGGCGTTGTCCCGGGCCCGAGAGAGCGTCTGCATGATCTTCATCTCGAGGGTCTCGTCGATCGTCCGGCCGGGGAGACTCTCCAGGTCCCCGCGCTCGTAGGCCTCGATGAGCTCCTCGACGCGATCGTTCGCGTCGGCGATCGTCTCGTCGATCCGGGCCTGGGCCTCCTCGGGGATCGTCTCGTCGTCGATCCCGATCGAGAACCCAAAGTGCATGATCGCCCGCATCGCGAGCGTCGAGACCTCGTTTACGAAGATCCGGGCGCGGGTGTTGCCGTACACCTTCGTGATCGTGTCGACGATCTCGCCGCCGAACTCGCCGACCTCGTCCTCGGCGATCGTCCCGGAGACGAGCTGACCGTCCTCGACGACCACGTCGTCGCCGACGGTGCCGGTGAACTCGAGGTCGAGCCCGTCGGGTAACAGCTCCGAGAAGACGTCCCGTCCGGTCCAGAACGGCTCGTCTTCCTCGTCGACCCCGCTCGGTTCGGGCAGCTCGTCGATCCGGGTCGCCCGCAGGAGATCGAGCGCCTGGGTCTCGTTGAACCGTGGGTTCTCGTGGGTCAGCAGGTATGTCCCGCTGATGTGATCCTGGATCGCGCCGATGATGTTCTCCCCGAACCGGGGGCTGAGGATCTGCTCCTGGACGCGCATCAACACCCGGGCCTCCGCACGGGCCTCCTCGTTCTGGAGGGCGTGCATGTTCATTTCGTCGCCGTCGAAGTCGGCGTTGTACGGCGGACAGACGACGGTGTTGAGCCGGAAGGTCTTGTACGGCATCACCACGACCTCGTGGGCCATGATGCTCATCCGGTGGAGCGACGGCTGGCGGTTGAAGATGACGATGTCGCCGTCGACGAGGTGACGGTTCACCTCCCAGCCGGGGCCGACGGTCTGGACGTCGGCTTCCTCTGCGGCCTCGGTCATCCCCGCGAGAGCCTCGCAGTTCTTCTCGGTCACCTTCAGCCGCCGGCCGTCCGGCCGGCGGACGTAGTTGGCACCGGGGTGGCTGTTGGGGCCGTTGGCGACGTACCGGCGGGCCTCCTCGACGTTGCGCTCGGTGACCAGCATCGTCTGGGTCATCTCCGTCGCCACGCGGTCGGGGACCCCGACCTCGTTCAGGCTGAGGGTGGGGTCCGGGGAGATGACGGTCCGTGCGGAGAAGTTCACGCGTTTCCCCGACAGCGAGCCACGGAACCGCCCCTCCTTGCCTTTCAGCCGCTGGGAGAGGGTCTTCAGCGGCCGGCCCGAACGGTGGCGCGCCGGCGGCGTACCGCTGATCTCGTTGTCCATGAACGTGGTGACGTGATACTGGAGCAGCTCCCAGAGGTCCTCGATGATCAGCTGGGGGGCACCGGCCTCCCGGTTCTCCATAAAGCGCTGGTTGATCCGGATGATGTCCACGAGCTTGTGGGTGAGGTCGTCCTCGCTGCGCTGGCCGTTGTCGAGCGTGATCGACGGGCGGGCGGTCACCGGCGGCACTGGCAGGACGGTGAGGATCATCCACTCCGGCCGGGAGCGTTCGGCGTCGATCCCAAGCACCGCGATGTCCTCGTCGGGGATCGCCTCGAACCAGTCGCGGATGTCGGAGGGCATCAGCTTGTTCGTGTCCTCGACGGTGAGATCGATATCCAGGGCCGACTCGATCGCCTTCCGCTGGCTCTCGCGTGGGCGGAACGATCCCGAGAGGATCTCGTTGATCCGGCGACGTTCGATGTCGGTCTCCGCGGCGAGCTCGTCGGGAGTGGTCCGTTCGCCGTCTTCCCCACCCTGCATCGCGCCGGCGATCCGCTGGGAGTACTCGCTCGTGAGCACCTGCTGGACCTCGTAGTAGGTCGTCGGCTTCTCGTGTTGGATGTCGTACTGGATCTCCCCGCAGTGGGGGCAGCGATCCTTCTTTCTGGCCTGGCGGATCGCCGCCTTCGTCACGTCGTTTACGTCCCGGCCGAGTTTGCGGGTGGTGTCGATGTCGGCGTGAAAGCCCTCCTTTTCGTCCTCGGTCAGAAGCAGCCGCGAACACTCCCGGCAGGTGCCCCGCAGCAGCCGCCGGATGAGCTTCGTGAAGCCGACGTGGATCACCGGCGCGGCCAGCTCGATGTGCCCGAAGTGGCCGGGACAGGCCCCGGAGTGTTGCCCGCAGGTCTTACACTCCAGCCCGGGGTCGATCACGCCCAGCCGGGGGTCCATAAGCCCCATGTCGATGGGGAAGCCGTCGTCGTCGTAGGTGTCGGCCGTGATGATCTTCGTCGCGCTCATCTCCCGGTACTCCTCGGGCTCCATCAGCCCGAAGTCGATCGATCCGATGTCCTTTGGTGTCGTCGTTTGCATCTATACGGCGTCCTCCAGTTCCAGTCGCGGCGCGATTCCGAGCGCCTTCATCTCGTCTAGCAAGAGCTTGAACGCGTAGCTCATCTCGATCTCGTGGATGTCCGTCTCCTCCCCGCAGTTGGGACAGTACACCCGGCGCTGTTCGACGTTCTCCGTGGCGGTCATCCCACAGTTCCCACAGACGTGGATGAACTCCCGGTCGGATTCGTCCAACAGCCGTTCTTTCAGCGTCATCGCGGCCCCGTGGCCGATGAAGACGTCGCGTTCCATCTCCCCGATCCGCAGGCCGCCCTCGCGGGCCCGACCCTCCGTGGGCTGTCTCGTCAGCACCTGCACCGGCCCGCGCGAACGGGCGTGGAGCTTGTTCGAGACCATGTGGTAGAGTTTCTGGTAGAAGATCACGCCGACGAAGATCTCGGCTTCGATCCGCTCGCCGGTGACCCCCGAGTACATCGTCTCCTTGCCCGCCGAGTCGAAGCCGTTCTCCTCTAGGCCCTCCCGGAGGGCGTCCTCGTCCTCGCCGAGAAACGGCGTGCCGTCGACGCGTCGCCCCTCCATCGAGCCCAGCTTGCCGCCGATCATCTCCAGGATGTGTCCGACGGTCATCCGCGAGGGCAAGGCGTGGGGGTTGAGCACGAGGTCGGGCACCACGCCCTCCTCGGTAAAGGGCATGTCCTCCTGGGGGGCGAGGTGGCCGATGACCCCCTTCTGGCCGTGGCGGCTGGCGAACTTGTCGCCGAGTTCGGGGATCCGCTCGTCCCGGACGGAGACTTTCGAGAGCTTCGAGCCGTCCTCGCCTTCCATCAGCGTGACGGTGTCGACGACGCCGCTCTCACCGGAACGCATCGTCACCGACGTCTCCCGGCGTTTCTGCGGGGAGAGCCCGCCCATGTCGTCTGGCTCCTCTAAGAATCGTGGCGGGGAGGTCTTCCCGAGTAACACCGAGTTCTCGTCGACGACGGTCTCGGGGTTGACGAGCCCGTCCTCGTCGAGGTGGGCGTACGCCTCCTCGCCGCGGGCCCCGCGGACGTCCTGGGAGGGGATCTCGAATCGGTCCTCCTGGCCGCCGGGGTACCGGCGTTCCTCGCCCTCGTAGGTCCGGAAGAAGTGCGACCGTGCGAGCGCCCGCTCGACGCTGGCTTTGTTCATCACCAGCGCGTCCTCGATGTTGAAGCCCTCGTAACTCATCACGGCGACGACGAAGTTCTGGGCGGCCGGCCGCTCGTCGAAGCCGATCTGTTCGGTCGTCTGGGTCTTGACCATCGACAGCTGCGGATAGTGCAGCAGGTGCTGGCGGGTATCGGGCCGGATGCGGTAGTTCGCCGCCGGCAGCCCCAGGGACTGTTTGATCATCCCCGCGCCCATCGTGATACGGGGGGAGGCGTTGTGTTCGGGGTAGGGGATCATCCCCGCACCGATCCCGAAGATCAGCTGTGGATCGATCTCGAGGTGGGTGTGACGCTCGTTTAAGTCCTCCTCGTCGACGGCCACGTAGATGTCCTCCTCCTCTTCGGCGTCGATGAACTCGACGTAGCCGTGTTCGACGAGGTCCTCGAACTCGAGATCGCCCGCCTTCAGGGCCTCGATCTCCGCCTCGGTGATCCGGGGCTCGCCGTCCTCGACGACGAGCAGCGGCCGCCGGGCCCGTCCCGCGTCCGCGTTGACGATCACCTCGCGGGTGCGGTCTTTGACCGAGACGTTGACCATCTCGCTTACGTCGCCGATGCGACGTGCCTCCCGGATCCGTTCTGCGAGCTCGTGTGGGTCGGGATGGGTCCCGACCAGCGAGCCGTTGACGTACACCTTCGCTTCCCGCTGTTGGCTTGCCATATCAGTCGTCCCCCGTCGGTCTGGCGGTCTCCAGGCCGGGGATCCCCTGGACACCCATCGAGGCCAGCTCGCGTTTGAGCTCCGTCTCGTCCTCGACGTTCTGTGAGAGCTCCATCGCCTGTGCGAAGTTCTTCACCAGCCCACAGTTCGGCCCCTCGGGCGTCTCGGAGGGGCAGATCCGTCCCCACTGTGTCGCGTGGAGGTCGCGGGCCTCGAAGTGAGGCTGGCTGCGCGAGAGCGGCGAGCGCAGCCGCCGGAGGTGGCTGAGCACGCCCATGAAGTCCGTCCGGTCGACCAGCTGGCTCACGCCCGAGCGGCCGCCGACCCAGTTGCCCGTCGCGATCGGGTGTTCGAGCCGCTCGGTGAGCACGTCCGACCGGACGACGGTGTTCACCGACAGCGTCCGGTTTCGCATGTTCGCCCGCTCGAGCTGGTATTTCACGTCGCGGGCCAGCTTGTTCAGCGCCGTCCGGAACAGATCCCGCATCAGGTCCCCGGAGACTTTCAGGCGTTTGTTCGCGTAGTGGTCCTTGTCGTCGGACTCGCGACGCCCCAGCGCGAGCTCGAAACAGGCCTCGGCCATCCGACAGAGGTAGTGGGCCTTGTTGATCCGGACGTCCTCCTCGTCGACGCCCTCGGCGTGGAGGTGTGGGAGGAGATAGCGGTCGATGACGTAGTTCGCCCGCTTGAGCTGGTAGTTTTTGCCCTGGCCGGAGGCGACCCGCTGTCCGAGGGTCTCGATCGCCTCCTCTTCGGTCTGGACCTCCGCTTCCTCTAAGTTCTCGAGCATGTACTTGACGATCTCGGGGTCGTTCGAGACCTTGTGGACGATCTCCTCGTCGCTCTCGAGCCCGAGGGCACGCACGAGGGTGACGAAGTCGATCGAGCCCGACACCGAGGGAAAGGAGACCTCGAGAAGGCCCTCGCGGTTTCGTTCACAGAGCACGAGCGCCCGGTAACCCCGACGCTGGCTGAACGTCTTCGCGACCTGAATCTCGTCGCCGTACTTGGTGTCGAACTCCGCTAAGATCTTGTTCGGGGCGAGATCCTCGCTCGTCATCAACACCCGCTCGGAGCCGTTGACGATGAAGTAGCCGCCGGGATCGGCGGGGTCCTCGCCGATCTCGATCAGCTCGCGGTCGGTGAAGCCGGCGATGTTGCACTTCTTCGAGCCGACCATGATCGGCATCCGCCCGATCTTCGTCTCCGTCGAATCGACCACCCGCTCCTCGCCCTCCTCGCCTTTGACGATCGACATCTCCATGAAGACCGGCGCGGAGTAGGTGATGTTCCGCAGCCGGGCCTCCTGGGGGTAGAGCAGCTCCTCGGAGCCGTCGGCCTCCCGGACCCGCGGGGTGACCACGCGGACGTCGCCGAGCTCGACGAACACCGGCTCCTCGCCTTCCTTGTCGCCGATGTCCGTGTCGATCGTCGCCTTCTCGTCGACGACCTCCTGCATCCCGCGGGTCAGGAAGTTGTTGAACGAGCGAAAGTGGTGTTCGGCCAGCCGTTCTTTCGAGAAGTACTCCCGGGAGATCTCCCGCCGTTTCGATCGGTTCATCGCCGTCATTATGATACCACGAGCCGGTAGACGACCGCCTGGTCGGTCGTTCGCGAGTCCCTGACGATCTCGATCACGTCCCCGACCTCGGCGTCGTCGGGGAGGGCCGGATCGCTCGTCTTGATCTTCGGCAGGTCTGTGCGGTCGATGTCGTACTCCTCGAGCACCCCCTCGAGGGTCTCCTCCTCGAGGATGCTGTGCTCCGGAACGAGTTCGTGTTGGCTTACGTCTGTCATGGGTGGATGTCGTCGGCTACCGGGGGAAAAGCGGCTATCACGAGATACTACAGCCACGTATCGGCGGCAGCCATTTAACCGTTACTAACTCGAACGGATCGCCCGCGCGCGGACCCACACCCGCGCTCGTTCGCCGCCGTCCGCGATCGCTTTGCCCCCCGCCCGAGGACTTTTTACGGCCCACGCCGAACCCCACGGCCATGACGGGGCGTGAGCTGTCGAGACGGACCGTCCTCGGGGGAATGGTGGCCGCGGGCGCGGGCGGATCCGTCGTCGTCGGCGCCGGCGGTGACGATCCGGCGTCCACGTCGGACGATCACCCAGGGGACGGAGGCGACGCCGACGGAGCCAGCGTCGACTCCGGCGAAGCCGAGACCGAGTCCGACGGAGCCGAGACCGAGAACGACGACGGGCCCGAAAGAGCGGACGCAGAGAACGAGGCGAACTTCGTTCACGAGGCGTTGTGTACCTGCCCCGTCTGTATGGGCGGAGCCGCTCCCGGCGGGTTCTGATACTGGTGGCTGTAACTGTACCGAGATTCTCGCCACATCGGGGTGGCGAGAATCTTGAAAGACGTACAGCCGAGAGTATGAGATGGCCTGACAGCCCCCCGCCTCTGAACGGCAGTTGCTGAATCGGGAGACGCTATCGAGATGCGGACGCGTCGCCGGCGGTGACCCCGCGGATTCGAACTCGAGGCTGACCGGACGCGAGAGAACCAGCTCGGGGCGTCCGGACTTCGGCCGCTCACCAGCAGCACGTGAGGCGTAGCAGTAGAAATGTGAGAGCCAAGGGCCGGATTTGAACCGGCGGGGGTTCCGCTCTGCAGGCGGATGCGTTGGGCCGGACTCTGCCACCTTGGCGCGGTCGCCCCTAGCCGCTGCGGTGGGTTAAGCGTAGCGGTACGACT
>LKMJ01000836.1_pt1 | contig 25534 bp, 31 predicted proteins | sample 643391 | NCBI WGS metagenome assembly LKMJ01 (sample SAMN04112250, study PRJNA286221) | soda lake metagenome | biome: soda lake; feature: Kulunda Steppe; material: water; isolation source: sample PL-Br10 brine of Picturesque Lake | place: Russia: Kulunda steppe | collected 2010-07 | reverse complement strand
TTTTCTTACTCTACACTGGTCTAGGCCAAGCTTACTGAGGGGTAGTTCAGTATGACATTTATAGATGGTTCCCATCACTCCAATCAGGATGGTATGTAGGCTTACTTTGTGGCATTGCTGTGCAAGGAAACCGAGGGTTATGCAGCATACCCAGAAAGCCAGGCCTTTTTCTACAGAGAAAAACTAGAAACCCTTCAGAAAGCCCAGTCATGCTTCTAGGGGCAGAAACCCTGGAAAGCCAGCAGAAAGCCCAGAAATGCTTCTAGAAGCAGTAACCCTGGAATCCTGGTGGTAAGCCTGGAATTGCCTTTGGGGGGCAGAAACGCTGGGAACCCCACAGAAAGCCCAGTAATGCTTCTGGGGGAAGAAACAGGCTGCTCACATTTATTCCCGTTTTCCTGCTTAGTCTCTTCTTCTTCTATTTTCTCTCACAACATGATTCTCCATAACATGATTAGGCTAGGCTAGGTTACAACTTTTAGGGCTTACAAGAAAAGGCCTTCAGTCAAGAACTAAGACTGCTCGCCTGCTCAAAAAAAGCGATAAGTGCATGAAGGAAGGAATAGGCCACATGTTGCGTGGTGGAGACCACCTCTTTTGAAGTTTGCCACGGATAATTAACACTGTAGCATTGCCTAGCTGGATCAGGGGTGAGGCAGCAGGGCAGTGTGAATATTGCCTATCATTTTGTCTACCTTTGGGGGTCGAACCCAAGTAACCCGGTCACCATGATCTCAGCTCCTACACACCTCCTAACAGAGAGATGTCACCACGTAACACTCCCCCCCACCTGGTCCTAGCAGTCCTCGGCTAGCTTACCAGGTAGGACAATCCGCCCTCTTAGAGGACTCGCACATCTGGTGCTCTGTTCCTTATGAAACAGATTTCAAGACCTTGTGGGCAATTGCAAGACCAAGCAAAAGCTTGATTAACTCACCATTTAAACACTGCATAGTTGGTGGTAGCTATGTTATCTGCCTGCTTTGCAATACTGAAGGAATACTCCTTAAAAAGTCCATCCAAAATCTGACAGAACCGACATGAACAATGTCATGTGTCTAGATCAACCTGAAGGAGGTAATCGCAGTTCCACTGCAATTTTGCCACCCACGAACTCCAATTGGTATAAACCCATTTGTGAGGGTTGATGGACCTGGAATATTCAGGTTTCTTGCACTAAGCAGAACTCGGTCATCGGGACTGTACGACATATCTCTCCCATGAGCATCATCCCTGGCGATCATGCGATCCTGTGTGGCTCTCAGGTGGCTCTCGAGTGGCTCTCAGGTCCTGCTTAGCCCTTCTAACAGCCTGCTCAATACCTTGCATAAAATGGTGCGCCTTGAGAACTGTGCGTGGCAGACAGGTGTCAGCGGATGCATACCATATATCAGAAAGAAGGATGTGTTCTTAATGGACTCTTGCCATGAGTTGTTTATGGCAAACTCCGCACAAGCCAAACGCTAATCCCAATCATGCTGGTCAGGAGTTACATAAGCTCTTAGCATCTCTTCCAGAGTGCTATTGGTGCATTCTGTCTGCCCATCTGTCTGTCGGTGGTATGCGCTTGACAGCTTCCTCAGCATATCCGTCAACTAAGCGACCTCTCCCCAAAAAACATTATTGAAGTGTGGACCTCTGTCTGAAAGTACAGAGGCTGGCATGCCAGTTCAAAAAATGCTTCGCAAAACCTTTGACAGATAATGCCTCCACCGTAGGTACTAAGTGCACCATCTTACTCAACTTTTCCACAAAGACCAAAATGGAATCATGACCATTGTCTGTGTTTGGTAGCTTAACTATGAAGTCTATCGTAATGTGCTCCCATCTTCTGCCTGGAATGGATAAACGCTGCAGCTTGCCTGCATAAGCCTTCCTGCTTGCTTTATTTAGCTGGCAAGCGTCACATTCCCACACATATTTCTCCACATCCTTCGCATGGACCTCCAAAAAGAGTTCCTAGACACTAGCTTGAATGTCGTAGTAATGCCAACATGTCCACTGAGGGCATTGTTGTGGCATGCCTCCAGCGCCCTATGACGTAGGTCCGTTCTCCTGGGTAACCTTTTCTCCGTATCTTGATACCATGCATCCACACTCCATGACGCTTCTGAAACTTCATGAATTCCTTGAGTTGGAAACAGTGTGGTATGCCCTCTCTATTTACTCTGATAAAGATTCACATAGCGACTCATCATGGAGTCCCATCTGGAGGCCTAAATGGGGTACTCTCATAAACTGGAGGCCCAACTGGGGAACCCTCATCTGGAGGGTGCGCGTCTGCTGCACTAGGCCGGCCAGTATCTGGCGTCCCATATACCCGCCAAGTTGGATTTTGCCTTCCCCCCCGCCCTGCTCAAGGGTGGAGAGAGGCTTCGCTGGGGGTTTCTCTAGAGGCGGTGCATACTCGCAGGCCTTGGTATGCGCGGCAGCCCTTGACATCTCCTGCGTCACAACTGCAGCACAGGTCGCAATTGTCACACCAAAAGCTCCTGTAAATTCAAACAAAGCTGCAATGACTGCTTCGGGCATATCCTTATCATGCAACAAACGATTGCCGTTTAGTGCTCCGCAGGCACATTTTTTCCCCTTGGATAACAAATGGAGACCTGGAGAAAAACTTCATCCACGTAGCCTGTCTTCTGGACAGTGTGGTCTAGGTTTGCAAATGTGTCAAGGGATTGTGGTCCATGAGCAGTTGCGTCTCTGTGCTCATCTCCAAATAAATGCACCATTCTCGTAACGTGCAACAGTGCCAACAGCTCCTGCTCTGGAGTACTATAGTTGTACTCAGCTGTTGTGAACTTGCTACTGGTATATGCAACAACGCGTCCCTCTTGCAAGAGTACACCACCTGTGCCCGCTATCCAGGCATCAGATTGCTCTTGAAATGGCATGTCTCGGTCAGGAACAGCGAGGACAGGACGTCAGACATTTCCAGGCTCGGTTGAAGTGCGGTTGATGTGGTTAAAAACAACTGCGATTGCAGGCAGTTTAAAAATCCTTTAGCAACCACACCTTTCGGCTGAAAATTCTCCAACCGCACGATTGAAAACTCTCAAAAGCGCATGGTTGCTTTCAGCCGCTTCGACCGCACGTTTCAACCATGGTGTGGCAGGTCTAGTGCGGTTGCTTTCAATGGCTGCAACCGCACTTTTTAACCGTGGTATGGCAGGTCAAGTGCGGTTGCTTTCAACTGCTGCAACCGCACTTTTCAACCGTGGTGTGGCAGGTCTAGCGCGGTTGCTTTCAATCGCTGCAACCACACTTTTCAACCGTGGCGTGGCAGGTCTAGTGCGGTTGCTTTCAATCGCTGCAAGCGCACTTTTCAACTTTGCTTTGGCCATTGCACTTCTTCAGCAGACATAAAATCAATGAGCTGCCATGTTTGGCCATAGGAAAAACATATAACCAGAGTCAAGATACATTAAGGACAAGCTATGCCCCTTTACAAGTTGAATCATGCTTGGCAGGTGGCGAAACGTTACCATGTGGCTTTCATTGTGTCACAAGTAATGATATGAGAAAATCGTGACTATCAGTTAAGGGCAAAAGGCCTCTAGGAAAGCACCCAGGAAATTTGGATTTGGGGGGAAATGAACAAAAACTGTGCACACTTTTAAGGCAGAGGGTTCTATCTCTGCCTCATTGGCTTTGCTCTTGCAAAACAAGCAAAGCAAGGACATATAATCTGCCATCCAACTACAAAGAACAGCCGTTCGTGGCCTTTAAGGTGCCTATGAAGTTATTCACCTCTCTTCAATTGTGTGCCGCCATCATGTGGTACCCGATTTCAGGGTCATTGGCGCATTTTATGTCAGTATTCTCTCACCAGCACGGCCTTTGTTAATGATCAGAGCTCTAAGCTCTCATACAATGCTTATACCCTTTTACAAGGCTTCTTACATGTTATTAGGCTGCCTAGTGCTCATAACACATAAAGAGCATAATTCACAATGATTTGGCAACTTGTGGATTAACGATTATGTTAATGGACCTCCTTATTCAACATTTTGCTGGATCAAAAGAAATCACGTGCTGTCATGCATAATGGGATGCATGTTATTTTTCCAAGGGATTGTTCCCTGTCATGAGAATGGGGTAGCCCAAACCTGGCTTGCATACATTCCGACAGGAATTTCGTACGTTTTAAGGAGCCACGTGTAGACGTGTAATCTGTTGGTGAGGTCATGCTCCCGTACAAATTATTTGATGCGGAAAGCACCAGCTGTGAATGGACCTAGCGCTGCATCAGCTGCAGTGTTCAGATTAATTTGTCTGTCACAAACCGCGCCCAGATATTTGAAGGTGTCTGTTGGGGGAGCTGCGCATCATCGTAAAAGAGGGGCCAGAATGTTATTGTGAGGGATTAAGCACATAATCTGACTTTTGTGAACTGACAGTGTGAGACTTTCTTGTGTGTACGCTCTTAGTTTATTCAGCATGGTCTGCATGTGGTTAGGGTCCCTGGATATGTGGTCAGGGTCGCTGGATATGTGGTTATGGTCGCTGGATAGAGGGAAAGGTCATCTCAGATGACTCATCTGCGAACAGCATGTGGTTCACCAGAAAATTTTAAGTACAAGCACGCCTTCTACCCCATCTGCAACACTATCAATGCCGTTGTTCAAGTAAATGGCCCCACAGCTTTTTCCTTGGAATACAATTGTAAGCTTGTATCAAGTCAATAATCAGAGCATAGAACCGTGCTGACCCGCTTTGCATTACGTCACAGGCGTCCGGATAAAAACCTTAGTGTGTCCAGAATCTTGTTGTGTTGGATGCATCAGTCCTGAATAGAGCTTAGCAGGTTGGCATGAAGTCTGTACAACGTTGTACAGACTTTCAGCCAACCTGCTACATTGACGTGCCACTTAGTTCCCTGGCTGTGTCACTGGCCCCATTTTGTGGATGAGAATAAGCTTTGCTTCATTCCAGATCTGGGGATGTTGGCTTTCGCAATGAGTAGCTTGAAGAGCAGCAATGTGAGGGACTGGCAAGTTGAAATTTTCCCACCATCTCTCATTCTGTTTTGGGCGTATGAACGTATGGGTGTCAGGAAATTGAATAAGATTGACGGCTCTGAAAAGCAAGTACTGGTCCAACCCGCCCAAGAGTCAGAGAGTCTGAGACGTGGAGACCTGGAGAGTTGAAGAGTCGGAGAATTTGAGACTTAGACATTTGCAGAGCCTAAGAGCTGTTGCGACCTAAAAAAGCCCGCCCTCTCTACGGACATGGGTAGTAAGGGCTCCCTACAATTCCAGACAGCCCCCCTCGACTTTTCAAGCTTCGTGGTCGAGCAGGTTGGGAAAGCTGTGAGGGACAGAAGCAGGCATGCAGGCCAACGAAGATGCTTTCCTCCGACTCCAATCACCACCACATATTGTGTGCGCACCCTGCAGAGCTCAAGGAATGTCCGGTGCTCCAGCCTGTTCAATGCGTCAACCATGCTGTTTGCCTTCTTCAAGGCCATCAGCTCCAGTGCTGCTCTCTTCCTGACCAGCTGGATGGTGACTGCGTTGCCAGTGTGTGCGTATGGCGCAGTTGCCGTCGCTCTGACGCTCAAGCCTGCATGGCAGGAGGTTAGTATCCCCGTGTGACAAGCTTTGTCGGAGCATGCAAGCTCCAGCATTATCCTCTCTGTTGATGCAGGAGGTGTTGAAAGAGTGTATTTGGGGGTGGTGTGTGTGTGTGTGTGTGTGTGTGTGTGTGTGTGTGCGCGCGCGAGCGCTTGCACTCATTTGTAACACTCTGTGTAAATGCTAGATGCACGTGTGCTGCTGCTTTCACACATTTCTTGTGCCTTGAATGGTTCTCACACGCAGTCTTATCTAATAGCCCTTCTGTGTTTTCGCACGGCGTTTGGTTATGCGACTTTTGCTGGTGGGTGGAGCACGCGCGCATACATATGCACCCGCATGCACACTCGCGCACACCCACACCAAGACGTTTGCATTATGGGCAGATTGTTTGTACATATACCACATTGATCTGCATTGATACTACCCGGCATGCCTGTTCCTTCAAACCACTCAAAAGCGCAAAAGGGGGAGAAGCAGCAATCACAGATGTTCATCCATGTGTACTCTCTTGTGAAGAATGGAAACTTTAGAATCTGTGATCTTGCATGATTGGCCAGCATGATGCTCCAGTTCTCCAGATTCACCCGCTGTGGGCCATGGCCCCCTGTCTTCCAGTTGCAAGGAGTTGATGTCTTAACTTTGTGTAAGTTGTGGATGACAGTTGAGAAACGACTGCGTTGGGATTATTTCATATGGACAAAGTGTCATGACTCATGAGACAAGCAATACCTCACTAGCATCCCACTCGGACTATCCCTTTGCAGGGATTGTCCCAATAACAGAGTGGGTCGACTTCTGCCTTCACCGCCACTTTGACAAGTATGCAGAAATTGTTACAAATGTGAGTGTTTTCCCGCCTCTGTTGACTGGCGACTGGCATTGCCGCAGTTTGTGAGAGATCCACGTTGCTTGAGATACATTTTAGTGAAGAGCGTTTGCAGCTGGTTGTGATTCAATTTGTCTCCTTTCTGTAGCATCATATCCACCTTTTATTCGACTGTCTTGCATGCAGGGTCTCATGGAACCGGTGGGTTCTGTGCTCCCATTTGGATGTATGTTGAGGCAAAGTTCACCACCAAACGAGCTGCAGTTGACTAGACATGCCTTGAGAGTATTTCAAATGGGTGCAGAAAGCCTAAGAGCATGGTGGAGGAACATGCCTGCTTGCTGCATAATGCACATTTCACGCGTGGGCTGTGGCTGTTTTACCACAGGAGAAGTTCTCTTTGTAAGCCTTAATTTTTGCTTGCACTTCGCCTGCATGCTCACGCTGATCCTAATGGTATTGAAGAAATTGGTTATGGTTTTGTCTCCAATATGCAGTGTCAGAGGGGTACTGACATTGTACAAGTAGGATTGATCAAGCATGCCTGCATTCCTACATGTGCGCAATGCACTAGGTTGTTCTGCTGGAAATGAGATAGTAAGAAACACATTTGTCTTGCAACATGCTTTTGAGGGCCTTTTCGCCTTGTAATGGTTTGACCTGCTTGCTAAAGGTGCGTTTAAGCGTAATGTTGCCATGCCGCATCTTGCTTGGCGTGGCCTATGGAGGCATCTATCAGCGTATTGGACTTCCGAACCCGTGGCTTCAGGGTGCAATGACCCATGCTGCAGGTATGCAAAGGCAGAGAAGTGTGAACAGTAGATAGTAGAGGGCAAGGTGAGTTATTGCTTTGAGGATGGCTGCATTGCAATCTGATATTGCTGAAATTTGTTTGCTGACTGCACGGTGCATCATCTACAGCATTTTCTGAGTATGCTTTATTGCGCCTCCTCTGCGTTGCGGCAATCCCTAACCGCAAAAAGGCAAGTCTGCATCCTGGACCAAGTATGGCGACCATGTCCATGACATTCTGCCTCCGCACTTGCGTACGTTCATTTTTGCCTTCAAGCGCATGTGTGTATACATTCGCGCCAGGGATATAAACAGCACAGGTCTGGGAGGTCCACAGCAATGAAATGTGTTTCATCTACTACTTTGCGTATAATACCTTGAATTGACCCCACAAAACAGCTGGGCCAGGGGGTAATGAGGAAGCCCAACTACCCCCCCAACTGCCCTCCAAGTGACCAATACGGCCACACAACTTAGAATACCTCCATCTAAGGGCCCGTGTTACCATTCTAGTGTCTGAGTGGGCAAGCTTCGGCTATGTGCTCAGCTACAGGCGCAACCGCCTGGCCGCCAAGCATGCCACTGGTGTGGTTGTACTGCAACCTGCGCTTGGCTATGCGCACACAGTCCCTAGAGCAGCAGAACATGGCCCAGCCCTGGGTGGTGCTCGAGGAGGAGGAGGAGGAGCAGGAGAAGGAGGAGGGGTTCGGTAGTGGGGGAAACTCGGTTATGAGGATAGAGGACTCAGTTATGAGGATAGAGTACAGCAGGGAGGAGGCTGAATTGCATGAAATGATATGAAGTTCCAGAACAGGAGAGTCCCCCTGTGCAGGGTTGTGGCTGCCAGCTCCCCCTGTATTCTCAAATTTAACACGCACTATAAACGGCAGTAAGTTTTCAACGCGCATTTTACCCATTGTCCACAGCTAAAAAACTAAAAATACGTTGTCAACATTCCTGGTTCTTGCATACCTGTGTCAGTGCACGCATGCATGAGATTGTGGGATCATGATGCACTTTATCATATGAATCGCAATTAGGCAGTGTTTGCCAAACAGGCAGTGAAGCTGTTTGCTTAATTACTATTTTACAAATGCCATACCCTGGTGATTGGCTGTAATTGCAAATACCACACCCAGCCACTCTTTTGGGGCCCGTACAGACCACATTTCCAGACATCCTAATGCTTCAGTTTGCAAGGGCCTGCACCATTCACTGCTCGCTTGCTCTGACTACCACCATTGCTGACGCACTCGAAGCTCAATGGCATACCAACATTTAAGCTTTTGCATTAACCCCACACAAGTGAGGAATTCAGGGGCTGCATAGCATTTCAGGCAGGGATGCAGAATTTGCCTGCTTTGAGATTACAGTGTGCAAATAGTTCGTGCGTTCGCCTTTGAGCTTCAAAAGGAGGTGGAGGCGCTGACGCCAACTAACCCTCCCCGTCCTCCCCAACCTCCTGCTTCCACATACATGCTTTAATCACAATACTTAAGGCTAGGTGGTAAATGTGGGGCCACTACTTGCGAAACGTACTAAAAGAGGTGCATCACAGGGCACATTTCAGAGAGGGTCTTTCAGATTCACGAAATGATGTCATTAAGTACAATGTTATTCGAAATGCGCGTGTCCTCCACACCTGATTTCAGGGGTGGCGTACCACACAATCGCTGCATACCATTTTGGCGCATGATCTTTACGTTGTTATATGCCAGCTATCATTGCCACCGCTAAAGTGACTGGTACATGCAATTATAAGCAATCAGGAAGAGGGAAAGAGTGGTCGAGGACGATAATACCAGTGTATCAATAGACTGTTCTTGAGCACAGCATTTCAAATATCGCTCTTTTGGGAGAATGTATCTTGGGTATAGACATCTACCAGGCTTGAAAATGGTGCTGGCTTTCCATGCTCAAGTACGCTAAAGCAATGCCAGAAGCGCACGCTACAGCTGGAAAGCAAACCAACTTTGCCTTTTCTTCTCGCAGGCCTACTTGTGGGATTGTTGGTGAATCAACATTACCGGTCCTTGTACCATGCTTTTATGGAGAGACAAACCCGCAAAAGCAAGAGCCAGTGTGAAGATCTTCCTCTTCCCTCTGAGTGCACAAAGCCCAGTGTCCAGGCAACAGCCGAGAAGGCAAATTTTACTCCTGCCGCTCAGCCACCTTCTATTACTGTGGATGGAAGCGCCACTCCTGTCATTCCTGCCAACTTGGAAACCCAAGCAAAATCCAACCAACCTCGGAGCCCCAAAGATCTAGCAGGCTTCTTGGTGTCATCTCTTTCGGAGCAGGAGCTGCTGAGGCTGCAATGGACAGCAAGGAACCCCATCTGCCATTACAAGTCCCAGACCTCAGGCAAAACAAGGGTGAGTAGGTGCATCAGAACTAGGTTTTGGCATATAGATATGAGCAGAGCCATTGAGGAAGCAGGGAGGAATAGAGGAATACTTTGACGGCTTGAAAGCCACCCTCAGCGGTCCCTGCTTAGGTGAGGGCACCTGAGCCAGTGGCCTTCTTGCCTTGGGTATATGAAGGGAGACAGAGGGGAATGCTCATGTCATGTAACTGCTTTTGCTGTTATGTTTTGGCTTTTTTACTTTGCGAAGGCATGTTTTGAAGGTTGCATATGTCCTTGTACACCGTGCAGCTTACCGTACTGCTCCTAGGGTTACCGCGAATGATAACATAATCAATTGGGGTCCTCGCTATCTGCACTCTGTTTAGAAATGACTCTAATCAAGGCCACCCGAAGTATACAGGTCTTGATGCAGGCTCCCCCAGGGGCCGACCATAGAGTCCCATGCTCCGAAGGGTCAAGGGAGGATACTTTTTCCATGTAGGTTGCACAAAATGGAAACGCTTGAGCATTGAGCAACCCTGGGAGCTCCGTTTCCGCTTGGATCCCGACATTGCACGTCGGGTGGAGGAGCATGAGAGGCAGCAAGCAGGAGCCATAGCAGGGGCAGAGGCTCAGGCTCAAGGGAGATACCTGCTGAGCCAAACAAAGGAGGCAAATGCAGCGGCAGGGACAGGAACATAGGCAGGGGCAGGGGAAGCAAGGGGAGGGGTAAAAGGGAGCTGGGCCCATGCAAGTGTGCTCTGGTTCTGAGGAGGCCACATCTGAGGGGGACGCAGACATGGAAGATTAGCAGCTACTACGATACAGGCAGAGAGAGAGTCAAATTGCAAAACCTCGCAGAAAATGTTTGGGGGGGGGGGGCTCGCAGACATCTAAGACTCACGGGGAAATACATGGAGTTGTTATTTGGAGACCTCGTGTAAAGTGAGTCTCGCGATGACATGGGAGCAGTACAGTACCATGAATATCTTGCATCAGACGCATCTGGCATCCATGTTCTTGCTGTTATGGAAATTGCAATGAAGCTTGTCACTCTTGTCTTACTTGTTCCTTCTACTGCTGGTTCCACCTCCGTTTAATCTGTGAACAGCTCAGCTGATGTGTCCTAGGAAAGCCTGCTGGGGCTAATTGTCGTTGCCTTGATTGCATCAACAGGTAGCAGTCGTGCTGCGAGGGGACATCTCACCAGAATCTTTGCCTGAAGGTTCAATGCATTGCTTGGCCAACACGATTAATGCAAGGTAGGAATGTTTCTAGCAGCATTCCAGGGTGATCCTTGTGCATTGCTGCTATTCATTGCATGCGCCAGTGGGAAGAGTGGACCAATACTGACTCACAGGCAGTTCCCTTGTTTTGCAAACATTGGAGTAAAATTGTTGGCACCGACCCAAAAGCTGTTTAGGGTTTACTCCGTGCTATCTAGGGGCTGCTAAAGCACACATATACGCTGATTTTAATCAGTGTTGGGCCTTGTGCAAAAGCTATGCAACGCACAATAGTCACAAGATTCACTTGGCTCGAGTGTGACATATGCATTGGAAATGAGGGGAACCATTTGAGCATGTTCTAACACAGATCAAAAGCCAGTTCTGTTTACTTCCAGGCAAATTTCTGCTGACCCTGATGTCTGTATCATGGCTGCCTTTGCTTCATGGATTTGGTTCCAGGCTCGGTCGACAATCAGTGACGGGAGTGGCTGTAAGAGCAGGATGCGTGGTCATCTGCTTCGACATGTGCAATGCTGCAGTGGAGGGGCAGCAGCAGAGCACAGACCATGAGAAAGCAAACGGGCTCATTGCTGAAGCTGTTCATGAATGGGCACAAGAGTTTGGCATTGGGTTTGGAGGGAATGACGTGGATACACCCCTGTCTGTACAGCAGGTGGGTTGTGCGACTTGCACATATGTCAGTCCTCAAGGGGCACTGCAATGCTCAGAAGAAGCGCCTCGTCGTGCTTTGCACACGCCTGCTTGCTGCAAGGTTATTCTCTCGTTCCCTTACATGGCCATTGCATTAAGAGCAAGAAACCAAGTGGGAGCAGGTCGTGCAAAGTGGGGCATGACAACCTTGCCTGCTGTCGCGTGCATGGGTGTGCACATTTGTGAGTGCATGAATGAGCAAAAGCGCGTGCAGGTAGTCCAAGTCCGTCAGAGGCCCTGCCTCTCACCAAAAGCGAACTTCCCTTCTGCGCACAGGCATATGGCGGCTCGGCTGCTGCGCAATGCACCATGGTCGCTGGCTGCCCTGTCTCCATCATAGTCTCCAAGGCTGCAGACATCAGCACTGTGGAGCAGGATCCTGGTCTCTCTCACCTCGCGCTGCCGACACCCGCCGCGCGCGTTCCTCTGATGGTGGACATCACTGCGCCAGCTCACATGGGTGCGGTGCACGGCTGGCGCTGCCATGACGATAACCCAGAGGAGCTGGGGGATGAGGACGCCAGGCTGAGCCTACTGGCTGCAGTGCATGGCGCCTTCTACCCTGTGGAGATCAGCAGCGTGGAGGGGACGCGCGTGGAGGTGGGGGCGGAAGGCGGGGCTTCCTGTTCAGGAGATTGCACAGATGTGTGACCGATCAGGTTCAACAGTCCCGAGTGCTGCAAGCCTGAGTTGTGGGGCTGGGGGCTCTACCCTTGTTGCTCTTGAAGCTGTCTTTTTCCCTAGCTCTGCCTGCCTTCCCTAGCTCTGCCTGCCTGTGACGTGCCCTGACTTGGGCCTGTGCCCCTTTGGAGGTGGGCTCTGGACCACTTTTCAACCTGTGGAATGGACATGTGTGCTCTGGCCACGGACCCGTTGCTCACACCCCAGCATGCCCGCATCCCTCCCTGTGTCCTATGCAGCTCAGCATCCCTCCCTGTGTCCAATGCATCCCTCCCTCTGTGTCCTACGCATCCCTCCCTGTGTCCAATGCATCCCTCCCTGTGTCCAATGCACCCCTCCCTGTGTCCAATGCATCCCTCCCTCTGTGTCCTATGCAGCTCAGCATCATGCTGCCCGCCAACGTGGTCGCCACCATCACCAGCAGCGCCACTGCGGTCCTGGAGCTCTGGGCAGGGAACAAGCTTGTCTGCAGCTCGCTCGTGCTGCTAGTCCCTGCCTCCAGAGCCGCTGTTGCTGCTGAGCTCATCGCTTGGGAGCAGGTGAGCCTCGCCCTCAGGGTTGCAAGACGGGCCAAGCAAACAGGCCTGCTCAGGCATGACACCGCTCGTGCCCCTTTGGGAGATTGGTAATGAACTGTGTCACCGAGCAGACCTGCTTTTTACAGATCTCCTTCATAAGGATGCCTCTGGGGTTAATGACAAGCGCTGCATGCCCAACGCCCTTGGCGTACATCTTGTATCCCACCACATGTTTTTGCGCCCTTGTATCCAAAACAGCACTGCATGTCCTGAGCCCTCTGTGTTTGTCTTATGTCTGGACAGCGTTGCATGTCCCTACGCCCTTGATAGCTTGTATCGAAAATCTTGGTGAATATCTAGTATCTAAAGAAGCACTGGATGTTCCCACGCCCTTGGATTTCTTGCATCAAAAAAATAGTGCCGCGTATCCTATGCCCTTGGCTTACGTCTTTTGTCCGAAACAGCTGCAAGGGCCCTGAGCTGCATCTGATGGCTGTAGACACATGCAGGCATGGGGCCAGAGAGCACGTTGCACCTACGTAGGCATGGGGCCAGAGCACACAGCACCTACCCAGGCATAGGGCCAGAGAGCACGCAGCACCTACGCAGGCATGGCGCCAGAGAGCACGCAGCACCTACGCAGGCATAGGACCAGAGAGCACACAGCACCTACGCAGGCATGGCGCCAGGGAGCACGCAGCACCTACGCAGGCATGGGGCCAGAAAGCATGCAGCACCTACCCAGGCATAGGGCCAGAGAGCACACAGCACCTACGCAGGCATGGCGCCAGAGAGCACGCAGCACCTACGCAGGCATAGGACCAGAGAGCATGCAGCACCTACGCAGGCATTGGGCCAGAGAGCACGCAAGACCTGTTCAAGACAAAAGCAGGCTCGGGACCAGGTAGCGCGCAAAAGCCAAGCACAGACACCGCTAGGCACATATCCTGCCTTGTTAGAGGGCTGGAATCAGTGGTGTCATGGCTGGAATCATGTTGTGACCCCGGCCCTGCTCGTCCCAGGTTATGCCAGAGCGCGAGGCGGCAGACTTCCTGGATGACATGCTGCAATGGGCCCATCTCCTGGAGAGCACCTGCATTTCACCTTCAGACGAGGCCGCCACAGCCAGCCACCTGCAGCTCCAGGCCGAACTCGGCACGGGGCTTTTCCTGCACAGCATGCAGTGTGGGCTGTTTGGGTTGGCAGGTGCGTGCAGGAGGGCACAGGACATGTGCTGTTGCTGCGCTGGGCAGCGGCATCACACACGTCCAGAGGGTGGTGCCCGGCAGTGATAGCCTGAAAAATGTGGGGCAGTGCTCGCAGCATGAGATCAGTGTGTGTGTGTGTACAATTGTGTGTGTGTACGCTTTTGTGCGCATGTGCACGCATGCGTGTGCATGTGAGCAGGGGAGCAGACAGGGGCTTGGAGGCGCTTATCCTCTGAGCCGCTCGTCTCCTTATTGCAGGAGCAAAAGCCTGTCAAGGATGCCTCCATCTGCGCGTACAGGTTTCATCCTGGACGGACTCACGGCCCCTCCCTTGAACCACTCCTTTGAGGCCCTTGCCTCTGAAGCCCTCGCGTCGCACGCACTGCTGGACGGCCGCAGCCTGCAGCAGCAGGACTGTGCACAGTGGGGCAGCAACGCCAAGGGCCCATCAGACCCTCCCTGCCTCACGGTGCAAGACCTGGCAGAGGCTGTCAAGCACAGCACCAGCACGAGGGTGCTTGCTCAGTTCCAGGCATGGGAGAGCAAGCAGGGCGACGCCGGGCCCAGCCGTGCGGGCAGTGCACCAGGCACCAATGCAGGCGCGTGCGGCAGCAGCTCTGCACCTTCAGTGGCAAGCACCGAGATCCAAGCTGGAGGAACTCTGAAGGAGCACGGCAAGCAGGCAGGCAGGGGCGCTGTGCTGCTCCTAGTGCTCGCTGCCAGGGTGCAGGGCCGCAAGGTCCAAAGTGCAGCGGCTCTGCTGGCACATGGCCTGAAGAGCAGCAAGGAGGGGCTGGCCCGTGCTTGGGCTACCGCTGGGATGCAGGACTACAGGGCCTGGGTGACCGCGCAGGTGAGTGTGGCTGAACGCCCTTCCTGCTGGGCTCGGCGTCCGTCCTGCAGCTAAGTGCCCCCACCCTCTGCTCTGCACTGAGATGGTCGCGCCAGCATGCAACCCAGGACCATTGCAGTTGTGCGTACCTGGGCAGCACCTGTCTTCCACAGGGTCTTTTGTGCAGCGGCATCTTCCGAAAGCCGCCAGCCATGCTCTCGGCTGCAGTTCAGGAGGGGCTGTGCTGTACAGCATGCCTGAGGCTCCCTGCTTGGCAGCTTCATGCCTGGCGTGCGGTGGTGGTGCTCAAAGAAGCAACTGCGCAGCAAGTGCCTGAACCAGGTGCTTGTGGTTGGTGGGCTGATGGGCTTGTAGTAAGGGAAGTGTTGCAGGGGATGGAGCCTTGCGCACCCCCACCAAAAGCACCAAAAGGGCCGCTGTGCTCTTGTTTGCGGAGGGAGTCATGCTCATATTAAGGCATGCACGCAAGCCGAGGCATACCATGCTTTCATGTGCGCAGGGAGTCACACTGACCAAGGCATACTACGTCATCTCTGTCGCCCACCTGACAATCCTGCTGCTGAGGTCAGCGCTTGCGGGCCACATAAGGACGGATGCTCCCACTGTCAGCCTCTTGCTCGCCACCTACCTTGCTGGTGCACTCTGGGTGCACAAGTCCCCCCAGTATGCAGAGGTGAGCCGTATGCCAGGGGCCCAAGACACAAGGGTGCCTCGGGTTACTCCAACAGGTGCTGCAACCTCCACCCTCTAGGCAGCCTTGGAGCCGGTGATAGCCAGCCTCCAAGGCTGGTGGCATTGAACTTGTTGACATCAAACTGATGGTACCAGAAGGTCACTGATACCGGAAAGTCACTGATACCGGAAGGTCACTTGTTGACATCAAACTGATGGTACCGGAAGGTCACTCAAAAAGCCCAGGGGCCGCCGACACTGGCGTTAGGAGATTGATGCGCAGACGCAGGGCGGAAGTAAACGCTGAGCCAGGTGGCTCTTCTTTGAGCACGTACCTGCGTCATGCGCGAGGGTTTGACCAGGATGGCCTAAAGCAGGGCTCTGGGCAAGACTGACTGCAGTGTACAAAAGCCACCCCTGTGGGAGCACTCTGCATGGGTCCCATGTCATGTCAGGAGCGAGTTGTGGGATGTTCCTCGTGTCTGAAGCCCACAGGTTGCACAACCGTTTGTATTCCAAGCTTTGCACGCTCCAGACCTTCCCCACCCAAAGACAAACAAAACAATGTTTGTCATACGGATTCCTGACAGGTCATGTCTGTCATTTTGCACGTTGGGCGCCTCGCCTTCTTGTACGGCCAAGTGAGCGGCCCCTTCCCTGTTCGCCCCTCAGCATTCATTGTGCTCCGCTTCAGGACGGAAGTCATCCTAGAGGTGCTGTTTGCGAGCAGCCTGGAGATGGTGAGAGGGGCAGAGGGGAGGGTGTGCGTGTCCCTCAAAAGTAGCTGCTTTGTCAGCTGTGCTTTTGGTTGTGTTCACATACGTCTGGGCTTGGGAAGTCTTCAGGGTGCCACTCCAGCCTGTGCAAACATTTTTTAAACCAGGGGATAAGCTGTCAACGGCAGGACGTGAGTCGGCCATGCACGACTGAATAGCGCAATCTCATCCAGTTTGTTGATCCACAGGCTGTATGAGCGTCTTAAAAGAGCAAGCTCACTCCAGTTTCCCTGGACTTGCTCTAGAGCAGACATTTCGTTGTAAGGCATCATGAATCAATCCTCTGGACCAGACATCGCGTTGTGAGGCATCATCTTTGAAGTGCCTCACCTGGTCTGCTTCCAATGCTAAGCGGCTTCATGTGTTGCTGCATCATCTTGGCAGGTCCGCATCTCTTGGCTTATTCCCTTGCGAGCTGCCCTCGTGGTCGGATACGCAAACATGTACATGAGGTATGTAGTATGGCTGTGAAAGCTAGGGTCCATGCGGCAGCAGAGGGTCCATGGGGCAGCAGAGGGTCCATGCGGCAGCAGATGGGGCATGTGTGTGGCCAGCTTCAAAGAAGTATGCTTCCTGAAAGCTGGTCAGCAAAGCTCTATCTATTGATTATTTAAGATTTGACTGCCAGCCGTGGAGACCCTGTGCAGGAGCATGTAAGTAAGGTACCCATTCGGAGCCTCAGTCAGCCCCCTTAACTAATTTTCCAGCGCACAAGCTGTTCCCTGACCTGAGCAAGCTCAAGGCTGGCAGTAGTCCCAGCATTTACTTGCAACCTTTACTTGCCAAAGAGAGGCCGGGAAATCATGTTAGGGTTGTTTCTGTCATTTTTGTGCCAAGGCATGCCACACCTGCACCTAAGCGCCAAGGCATACCACACCTGCACCTTGCTGAATGTTGCTCCACAGGTGTGGCTATCCATGTCCTCTGCTTCAATCACTGGCCATGAATGGCGCCTGCCTACTGGTGAGTGTGAGCCACCCTTACGCATTGTCCTGCAGCCTTCGTCTGGAATTGCTTGATCAGAGCAGCTGGGCGTTTAAGCCTGCACCATGATGAGGGTCCCCCATGTGCGCGCTGAGATGTACCAGTGGCAGGTGCAAGATCTTCGCCTGCGCCTTGCATGAGATAGAAATAATAAAAGAAATAATAAAATGCATTATTTTTGCTAGTCAGCATAGAGTCTGCTTGCCGGCAGTCTTGGAAGTCAACACAGATGTTGTTTCAATCTCGTCTGTCTTATCCCTTGACCTGGTCAGGCCAAGCTTTTTGGTTGGCAAGGCAATAGCCTGGAAGGTAGCAGAGAAAAGATAAAAGGTTATGTTTGATGCATACCAAGGATGTAAACAGCGCAATCGTATTTTTTCACTGGGGATGCCTTAAACTCGCGCTGTGGACGTTTTGCCTTTTTAAATACTGTGAAATTCAAGAGTACTGGCAGCTACAGCCTTGCTCAGGGACGCTCTCCTATTCAGTGTCGCTGTGTTTTTGCATGAATCAAAAGAAATTCACATCATTTAATGCAGTTCTAGCACTTCCTCTGTAATCCTCATCACTGAAGTCCCCCCCACTGCAGCTGCTTGACCTACCCCCCTCCTCCTCCTCCTCCTCCTCCTCTGAGAGCACCACCCAGGGCCCTTAGATGGAGACATTTTGTGTTTAATGGCCATACATGTCAGTCAGATGGAAGTTGGGGGATAGTTGGGCTTCCCCAGATCCCCCTGGCCCTGCTTCTGTTTTCGCCAGGTCAATTCGAAGATCTATATGTAAAAAATGCGAATTACACGAATTTTACCGGTGGGGACCTCCCAAACCGGCGCTGTTTACATCCTTGATGCATACAATGCAACTCATGATCCATAGCCTCATTGCACCCGCATCCAGAATGCGACCTGAAATGCGTCTAGAAGGAGATGGGTGGCAAGCTTTTGCTAGACAAGTTGAGCGCCCAAGTGAAGGCCTTTGGCCTCAAGGCAATTGACTTGAATGCACGCTTGTTTGAAACACACACATGTACGTAAAGTTCGGGTTGACACATCTGGTGCCAGCCTAGCTCAGTTGGCATAGCGCAAGGCTCCTACACAAGCGGATGAAATACCCACAAGTACACAGAGGTGAGCTTCCTGGTGGATGCCCTAGGGTCATTGCATGTCTGCTGTACATTGCCACTCATGTACGCACGCGCAGGTGAGCTTCCTGGTGGATTGGAGGTACCAGCGCTTGTACGCACGACACAAAGCCACAACCAGTGCTCAGTCAGCTTGTACACATCCTGGAGCAGGGAGCAAAGAGTGCATGTAGATGGTGACCTCCATGCACGCTGCCAATGTGCAGCAGGTGTGGACCTTCTCTGCATCAAAGATGCCAAGCAGATGAAGCGCTCCCACTTGCTCTGCTGAGTTGTCATGCAAGCCTCACAAGTGTCTGACAGACTTGAGGATGCATGCTGGCACTGTGCTTCATGAAGTATAATCATAGAAGCAGCAGTACAGACCAAGGTGGGTTGGCGGCTCGACGACACTTAAATCCTCAAATCCAAGGCAATAGGACCAGGCTATTTCACTTAATAAAAGAATTTTAACATGGTGTGCATTGTCGTATTGTGCAAGGTGGAGCCTGGCACTTCCTGTCCCTAAGTCACAGTTTCCAAGAGCCAGAATTGGCAATGGCTTGGCTGACAGTTGTGGAAATAGTGCAAGATGATATTTTCTAGATGATTGGTGTCCACCTGACTCAACTTTTTCTGCTTTGTGGGTGAATGCAGTTGATTCGATTATCTTTTGTTATCTGCATCACTACCCAGGGAAATTTCAAAGGCTGCTTGCAACAGCTGGCAACTGTGGCATGAGAGTGTGTGCGCTTTGGCGTATTTACTGATAAGCAGCATGTGCATGTGAGGGGTTCCTTATCTGAACAGAAAGTGGGTCTCCCTAAGAAAGCTGACTGCTAAGTAGCCTTGTCATGAGGCACTTCGCTGCCTGCATGCTTATTGCTTTGTGGGCACTTGATATTGATTAACATTTGCCTAAAGGGCCATGTCTGTGCACTGGAGGTGCGAGGATTGGAAACTGCTTGCTGCTTGTGCGCTTCTGAGCCTCACTGGAGGGGCTGTTGCCTGGCAGTCTCAGCTGTGTAGAGGGACAAAAAGTCTGGCGTGAATTGTACATTTTAAGAAAGCATGGAGAACATTGTGTGGCGCTGTGAATAATCTTGAAACCAGCTGCAAAGCTAACAAAGAATGGGTAGCCCTGCAGGGTTGAAGAAAAGGCTTGAGTGTGAGTGCCTGTGAGTGCCCATGCACAAAATGCCAATGCTTTGTCGATTAAACAATACTAGTCAGTTAAACAATCTTGCGCAGAGACGTGAGGGCACTCCATGTCGCACTTCACGTATGTAAAGAGAGGTATGATGTTGAGGTATTTGAGAGAGAGCCTCATATCATGAGGGTGCTGTGCATTCTCATCACCATGTACTGGATGTGAACGATTTTGTGCATGGAGACTAGCTGAGTGCTTTGCATACAAGAATGGCGCCTTGCGTCTGAATGTCATAAATTTACCTTGCTCTTTGAAACTTGGCATTTCCCCCAGACCCTGCCTTCTTTTTTATTTAAGTGTCACACCATATAAGTGCAATGCCAGATTTGTGCAGTCCTGGTCATGCTGTGAGGCAACATGCACGAGTTTGATGTGCAGCAGTCTATCAGCGTGACGATGGATTGTAATTTATGCAAACCAGTAGCACAGCAGCAAAAATAGGTAAAAAGAAATTTTGCAAGACTACACGGATACCTCATGGCATGCATGAAGGGATCTCCCTTCAGGTCTTAGGGGGGGGTGCGTACGTTTACCTGTTATGAGGGCACCTGAGCTGAAACCTATCAGGCTTGCGAACAAAACCGACACAAGATGCAAGAACAAAAGAAGTGTTAGAAAAGACAAGAAAAGAAAAACTGCGTAGGAAATGTAATCACTCCCTACATCAATTTAGGAATCACATCGGCCCAAAGAGTCGTGAGTCTCCTCCACCAGGGAAGAGAAGAACTAGTGAGGATCTGGAGGGTGGCAAGCCGCCCCCTGCTCCAGTCCTAAACCTTGAGAGCAACTGATTTTAAAAGATTGCAGTTTAAAGATTTGACCTTTTGACCAGCCAGGCAGTTTGACTGTTCAGGTTGCTGGTGAACACCAGCCATACAGAAAATATCCATAAGCTCTGAGATAAAACGATAGGAATCATATGTTTGTTTCTGGGAAACATTGAATAAGTCAAGTTACAATGGGTTTAGACCTTCAGCCAGATGGGGTTGACTGATGGGCTTGCTGGACACTGCCAGCCCGACAAAAAATATCCATAGTTTCAGAGAGAAAAAGGAATGATTTGTATGTCTGCTCAGCAGAAGGCTTCAAGAGAAACAATTTCACGTCCTCAGCTCCAATGTTTTCAAAATAAAAAGCGCCTGTATCTCCAATGTCACATTGACATACGGTATGTCCTGCCAGCAAAATCAGCAAATTGTTCTTCGAATCTCCTTCTAAAACAGCACATTTCCAAGCAAGGGCACAAAAAAAGGACATGCTTTTCGTCCTGGACACCTGAAAGTCACATTTGTCACAGATCCTATTGTGGCTTTGCCAACAATCGGTGCCAACTCTTAGGGTATGAGCTCTCAAACGAAAACGAGCAATGTTCCGAAGCACATGCCTACTTAGTTCCAGCTCTAGGTACCTAGGCAACACATGGGGAGGGCCCCGTACATTGCTTGGAAAATTGCTTGGAAATTGCTTGGAAAATTGCTTGGAAAATTGCTTGGAAAAATTGAATACATCCTCAGAACAAGCTCGGGAGAAATAAAAAGCTCCAGTCTGATAGACGGTAATTTTGTGTGGTAAATCGTCAACAAGTCTGCAAATTGAAGCCTCAAAGAACACATTTGCATGCAAGGACACAGGAAAATAGCGTGTTTTCCATCTTGAATTGCCTCCAAGCCACACTTATCACAAGTACCATCATGATATTCCCAGCTTCTTGTCTCGACACGCAGCGTATGGGAATGTAACCTGAAATGTGCCACGTTACACTGTGTTTGCCTGCCCAAATCCAGATGCAGATACCTAGGTACAGGAAAAGGCCGTCCATCAACAGTCACCGACCTAAGAGGCAAAGCAACCCAATTATATTTTGCAGCCTTGTCCGTCTGATCTTCGTTGCCTAGCTGGTTTGCCTGGCTCCAGATACTCCTCAACCTCTCTCTCACATCAGCAACAAATTCTGACTGTGGGATCGTTTGTATTGTTCTCACGCGATGTTGGAAATCACCGCTCCTTTCCAGACCATGTAAGGCATCCAAGAACTCAGCACTCCAGCACTTGTTGTTGACGGTGCTCATCGCAACATCAGCCTTGAGAACTTTGGCAAGGGTGCCACTGTTACTGCATAGCAGAGCATTTTAAAATCCCACAGCCGCTCGGAACCAATAGAATCATTCTATTGCAATGATTGCAAGGGCCCTTGGCCACACTCACGCAACACAGACCAGTTGGGAGTGGTGCGCTTCACAACGTGTGACCTGGTGACCTGGTGACCTGGTTTTTTAAAGAGTGCGTAGCTGTAGTGAGGTTGTCACAAACTCACCTCACTACATGTGCATAAAGCACAGGGTGAGCATGTAATTTAAGAGCAGTCTCATGGGCTTTTTGTGTATCAAGACCGAGTTCTTTAAGACAATTTAAGTAGGAGAGATATAGATAGAGCCCCCCACAACTTCTTGTCGAACAAGAAGGATGGTGTGAAGGACATCTTTTCTAGCTTTTAAGCGCTTGCAGAGCATCTTGCGATGTTTTCTGCTGGAGAGCCTCCACTTGGTGTTATTAGAGATCTACTTAGCAAGATGTATAACTGCCAGGCCGTGTATCTTCACAGTACTTAACGAGGTGTGTTTCCTTCTTACTAACATGTGAGTACTTCGGGCATCCAAATGGACGAAATATCCTGCCAGAGAGCCTTTGCCGGTGGCTTTCATGATGAGCCTGCAGGCAACATTACGGCGTTCAATGATCATACCCGAGATGATTGTATGTCGACACCCTGAGAAAATATGGAGGGCACTATCAGCTGGCTGACAGAGTCAATACTGAAGGCCAGTGGACATTTTAAAGCGGGCAGCGTGTTTCTGCTAAAGAAGGATGCCTGTGGGGAAGAAGGAGATAATGTGTTTCATTTTTGTAAGAGAGCGTGGGCATGCTCCAAAAAGCATTGCTTATGCCTTCGTGTACGTGTGGAGGCAGACTCTGGTAACAAGAGTAGTACCCTGTTTTTGAGTCGGCACAACCCAGTTTATGGATGAAGCGCATGTGGGATTTAAGTGCGGCTTGTAGATTTGGAAGGTAAGTCAATCTGGTGCCGTGTTGGAGAGCTTCAGTGCCAGATCCTAACTGATTGTTTTCCTCAACTTGTTGAACAGCTAACCAGGTAATATCAAAGAAGGGATTGCCACCAGGGCCTGCAGTCCGGATGGTTGTTTCAGCTGGGAGGTTTCCGTAACAGGCTTGGCATTTTGCTAGGGCGTCTGTATATTCATTTTGATTCTGGCATGAGATTTCACTTTATAAAGGAAGATGTGGGATTGAGGGTTACGGACAGTATTCTAAAGAAATTCGATTACTATTCCTTGGACGTTATGACGGTGCTTCTTTGGGTACAACAATTGGTTCCTAATTTGATGGAGTGAGGTAAGGCTGTCAGTGGCAATATGAACATGATTGTGCGTAATTTTAGCAGCTATAGCTGACAGTTATACTCTCCCTACTAGTATGGTGTTGGCTGTAAAGGGACCATTTGGTTTAAACAAGTCACTAACTTTACTCTAGTAGAGTTGCCCGGGCTGGGGTGGTAGATACCTGCCCCAACAATTGTCTTGCCTTCCTCAAGAAGGCTCCAACTTGGACATGGCAGCTACCATCTATGTAAATCCAGGATTTCCAGTTAGTAATGTTAAATGTGAGTCCCGGTTTGGAATAATGGGAAAGGGTGGCCACTTAACCCACAGCAGGTCTGTGGGTTATATAGCTGTTCTCTCTGAGGGCAGCATAGTTGAAGCCTGAGGCCTATCAGGCTTGTGACTTGAATCTTATTCTAGATGAAGGCCCTTTTCACAAACCTTGCAAACTTTACCCTAGGAAAGCGTGACTATATACAAGGATCATAAGGGGCTTACAAGAAAAGGCCTTCCCTGAAGGCTTCAGTCAAAAAGTGCGAATGCTAGCCTGCTCATAAAAAGCGACAAGGGCATGAAGGAAGAAATAGAGCGTATTGTTGTTCTGGCTCAGAAGAGTAGACATATTGTGGAAATGTATGGGATGAGACAGAGACGCATAAGTCCTGCGGAGGGAGACCATGTGTGGATGGGCGCAGTGGAAAAGGACATGCTGCTCATCTGGTGCGTCATCAGCATTGCACAAGTAACAAGCCGGGGAGGTGTTGTGTGTCCAGGTCACTGTTTCAATTTGTAGGGTGTGGCTTAAAAGTCTGAAGCGTGCCAAGCTGCAGATGACGTCGCAAGGAAGGTCAAGAAACATGTCTGGGAAAGATGTATGGCGAATGTGTGACCATGGCCCTCTTTGTAGGGAAGGCACACCATTGATGATAAGTGGAGCTTTAGCTGTTGCGCTCTTGTGGATGCGTATCAGAATAAGGTGCCCAATAATCCAAGTGCCTCTCCTGAGGTCCACAAGAAAACGACCAAAAAGAACGGGCGCACACTTTAGCACCCTTTCTTTTAATACGTAGGATTCTGTTAGACCATCCATAGCAGATAAGCCGTGTGATGACCAGCAATCATAGCACCGTGAGCTCATTTGCATGTCAGCTTGTGAAGTCTTTATTGCTGTGGAGCTATTGCTTTGAGTTTAAGCATTGTACAGCTGCACTGCCGCCCAGAACCAGTTGAATTATAGAGGCTCTAGACCACACTTGCACATTATGCACCATGACTCATCTTCGGAAGGGGTTGTGTCCCTGACCATCATAATCCTGTTCAGCACCGTCTGCAGCCATTTTTGTACAGGATTGGTATTTCTTTGCCTTGTCGTAAAAAAGGGGTAGCCCGAACCTGGCTTGCATGCGTTCCAACAGGAATTGCGTGCGTTTTAAGGAGCCACATGTAGACGTGTAACCTGTTGGTGAGGTCATGCTCCCGTATAAACTGTTGATGCGGAAAGTACCAGCTGTGAACGGACCTAGCGCTGCATCAGCTGCAGTATCCAGATTGATATGTCTGTCACATTTCATGCCCAGATATTTGAAGAATCTGTGCAGGGGAACTGCGCGCCATCATAAAAAAGAGGGGGCAGATTGTTAGTGTAAGAGTTGAAGCACATCACCTCTGACTCTTGTGTATTGACAGTGAGAGACTTTCTTTATGCGCATGCTCTTAGTTTGTTCAGCATTGTCTACATGTGATTAGGGGCATTGGACATAAGGGAGAGGTCATCAGAGAACAGCATGTGGATCATCAGAAAGTTTGGTGCCAGTGAGCGTGCCTTTCACCCCGTCTGGTACACTGTCAATGTTCTTCAAGTAGATGGCAAATAGCAGAGGGGAGAGGGACATCCTTGCTTAACAACAAACGATGGCTGCACAGAAGCTGTCTTATTGCCATCCAACAATGTATATTCATCAGCATGGTACAAGTCTTTTAAGATGGACAGGATATGGTCAGGCATTTGGCAACTATGTAAATAGCCCTACAGCTTGTTCCTTGGAATACAATTGCAAGCTTGCTACTTAAGCAGTCAGGGGTCCCCAGAGCTGGGAAGACGCCTCGTTGGGAAGTGGACGTGGAAGGTGTAAGGTACAGGCACCCATGCCCGCAATTTCAGCAGGATGGTTGACCAGTTGGCCACCACCACCAGCTCCTCCTGCAAGCGCAAAAGGAGCAAGGTGGTGGGGATGTTTATAAGAAGAAGTCACCAACAAATTGATTTGGCAGGGCATGCAGAAAGTCAGACTTTTAGCCTTCCATGTACAAACTTGAAAATGTGCAACAAGAAAGCAAATGTGCAGCCGTCATTTGGGGTCAAAGGAAAAAAAGAGAATGACTATGCAGGCAGCAAGACGCTCCCTGCATCAATAAATGAGAAGGAGATACATTAGCCTAAAGTGCCGTGAGTCTCCTTCACTAACGAAGGGGGGCAAGCAAGGGTGCCTTCTCTTAGTTTACATGAAAAATGACTTTGATTGTCTAGCTGATAAAGTGCAGGGTGCTTCATGGCAACACACTTACAGTGCGCTGATGACCTCTCTCTCTCTCTCTCTCTCTCTCTCTCTCTCTCTCTCTCTCTCTCT
>LKMJ01000835.1_pt1 | contig 25558 bp, 28 predicted proteins | sample 643391 | NCBI WGS metagenome assembly LKMJ01 (sample SAMN04112250, study PRJNA286221) | soda lake metagenome | biome: soda lake; feature: Kulunda Steppe; material: water; isolation source: sample PL-Br10 brine of Picturesque Lake | place: Russia: Kulunda steppe | collected 2010-07 | reverse complement strand
GCAAATTTTCGATTTGCGAAAGCCGAAAACCGCAGGTTTTCCGAAGGGCAGGGAACTCGCGCTGTTTCCCGTTTAGAACGCTGTGGGGTTGTAGACCAACACCAACGCGGCCTCGCCGTCGCGGTAATACTGTGGCATCCGGCCGAACGGTTCGAAGCCCGCTTCGGCATACAGCGTTCTGGCAGCCGAGTTGCTCTGTCGAACCTCGAGTTTGATACGTCCTACACCCTCGACCAACAGTCGCGAGACTGCACGCTCGAGGAGTCGTCGGCCAACGCCGTTCCGACGACACTCGGGGGCAACCGCCAGATCCTTGATATGGCCGAACTTCCGGCCAAGGTTTGCTGTCCAGTCGGCAACCACATACCCAACTACCTGTTCGCTTTGATTCGCAACAAGAAACGCTGGTTCACCCACAAATCCCTCGAAGGCAGCATACGACCATGGCTCGTCGAAGACTCGTTTCTCGAGCCGATAGACCGAACGCAAATCCCCACGCGTCGCTTGCCGGATAGTGACCTCACCGTCGGTCGCCGAGCCCGTTGCCACACTGCCGCTATGAAGCCAACAGTAAAAAACGGGTGGGTCGCTCGGGGACTGTCGATACGGTCGTGTATCTCGGTGAGCGCGCGCTCAAGCGTACTGGCCGAAAGTAACCCCGGTCGTTGATCGACAGCTCAGACGTAGAAAATCTCGCTGAACAACACAACCGTTCGTACGGAAGAAATACACAGTCTCCTCGAGGACACGAATAGACCGACTGGCATCGTAGCTGTTAGATTATCCCAGTTAGGAACTACTTTGATTCGGCCCGTGATACGAAACTCAGGCAGCCTCAACGTATGCGTCAACGAGTTTCTGTTCGGCTGCTCGTAGGTGCTGGTGGAACGTTTGGCGGGTTATTCCCATTGTTTCGGCAATCGCTTCGCCGTCGACTGGCCGTGGCCACTCGAAGTAGCCGTTGAGGTGTGCAGCCTCGAGTGCAGCCCGCTGGCGGTCTGTAAGCCGTTCGTCGACAGCGGCCGCAAACTCCTCAGGGCGGCGTTCGCGCCGGTCTCGCTCGGTCCGAGCACGCAGTTCGACTGCCTCGTAGTCATCCCGGAGCGTATCAAGCAGCGAGCGAACGTCCTGTTGGGGTGGTATCTCGACAGTGAGCCGGGCGGCCTCGGCATTGGCAGTCGCCTCGGTGATCACCCCACCGAGTTCGGCGAGTTCGTCTTCCGGAGCGACGCACGCAAGTTCGACTGCCAGGGTCGTGTCGGTGTTCGTCTCTGAGACGATTCGTGCGTTGTCAACAGCCGAACAGTCGCTCATAGCCTCAATATCGACAGACCCTTCGGTGGACAAATACAGCACACACTCACCGGTGTCGGTTCTGGTCGTTCCGTTGCGCTCTACTGACTCACCGATGGCCGCTGAAACCGCTGAGAGTCCGAACTGTTCGTCTCGAATTTCGATTTCGAGTTCGACGACATGATCGGTCGTCAACAGTCGGGTCGCTTCGACCGCATGTAGGCCGTTTGCGATCATCTGACCCAGCGAGGCGAAAAGCTGCTGTTCGCGTCTGTCGAGCACCTCGCTGTCGGTGCCGTAGACGCCGAGCAGCCCATAGCGACGCTCGCCATAACACAGCGGCACAACGAGTAGCCGGCGCGCGCCCATCCGTGAGGGATCCAGGGGTGTCTCGGCGGACTCCCCGGATGTCCACTGGAGGTCGTCGGTCTCGATAGCACACTTGAGAACTGATGGAAGCGACTCGATGGCTAGCTCACAGGGTGTATCGGTCGGCAGCCCACAGGATGCAGACAGCTCGAGTGTCGTTTCACCTGGCGTGACGGTTCCGATCCAGCCCGCAGCATACCCGGGTTCGCTGGCGACTGCATCGCAGACCCGGTGGGCGATCGTCTCGCGATCAGTCGACTCGACGAGGATGCCTGCGACCTCGCTCAGCAGGCCGTTGACACGCTCGAGCACGCGGTGCAGCGTGCGCCGCTGATCATCCAGTTTTCTGGCTCGCTCTTCGGCGAGTGCTTCGGCTTCTCGCCGGTCGGTGACATCGATCTGAAATCCCACATAGTGGGCGATCTCTCCATTTTCGTCGTGTACAGGTGCGACCGTCAGATCGTTCCAAAAAGGCGTCCCATCCCGCTTGTAGTTGCGTATCTCGACGTTGGCCGGCTCTTCGTCGGCGATTGCCGTCGAGAGTTGTTCGACGGTTTCGGGATCGCTCTGTGGGCCTTGTAACAGCCGTGGGTTCCGGCCCAAGACCTCTTCGGTTTCGTAGCCGGTTACGCTCTCCCAGGCGTCATTGGTGTAGACAAGCGGGTAATCCGACAGCGACGGGTCGCTGAGACTGATGCCGATCGGAGCGTTTTTGATTGCCCGTTTGATCGCTTCGGCACTGGGTTCGTATCCCGAGATGTCCTGTGTTTCGACTGACTGCTCGGAGGTATCGGTAAGAATCGAACAGAGCCGCTCGAGCGACCCCTCACCGTTTTTCTGAACGACCGGAACTTCATCAGACACCACAGTATCGCCTCGATCGACCAAGAGTACGAACGAGACGTCCGGTGCGAGTGTCTCGAGTGCCGATTTGAGCGCCAGTCCGTCGTCGCCCGGAAGATCGTACTCGCTGATCAGCCATTCAAACTGGTCGGTCGCGACCGACTCGAGGGCGGCCGTCGACGTTGATGCCGTCTCAACGTGACACCCAGCAGCTTCAAGCGTGCGTCGAATGCGGTCACGTCCCGCTGGCGAATGAACCAAGAGCGTACGAGGGACAGCCATAGTGGCTGTTTATTCCACGCTAAGTAAATAGTTCCGCGAGTCGAAGTGACATATCGATTCGAATAGACGCTCATCTCTTACTAGTCAGGTTGTGCGTTTTAGTGGCGTTCGATATTATATTAGATTGGATTATGGCATCCTTACCAGCGTCAGTGCTAACGACTCCCGGTGCCGATGCATCGCAACAGGAAATATTCGAGTATGTGTTTAGCGACTTCCTGCTTGCCAGTTCGTTCGTTTCCAACATCGCCCTTGCAGGGTTGACGATTCTCGCAATCGTCTACCTCGGGCGAAACCTTACCGATCCACGGGCAAAGCTCATCGCTGTGTCGGTGATGCTGATTTCGGTTGTCTCGATTTCGAGCTACTCGGGGCTTACCTCTGGGCTAACGATTAGTTTCATCGAAATGCCGGCGGGCCATACGGTCGCCGGCGAGGAGGTACTCACCATGTGGGGACGCTACCTCACGTGGACCTTCTCGACGCCGTTTATCCTGATCGCGCTGGGCCTTATTGCAGGCTCTGACTGGACGAAGATCACCACCTCGGTCGCCTTTACCATCGCAATGTGTGTGACCGGTCTGGCTGCCGCGCTCACCACCTCCTCGGTCATGCTGCGCTGGTGGTGGTTCGTGCTGAGTTCGATCTTCTTCCTCGTAATCGTCTACATCATCCTCGTTGAGTGGTCCGGAGAAGCCGAACAGACGGGTACGGGCGATCTGTTCAACACGCTCAAGATCCTCACCGTCGTCGGTTGGTTCGGCTACCCAATTCTGTGGTTCCTCGGTGTCGAAGGAATCGCGCTGCTCGATGTTGCGCTCACCTCGTGGGGTTACAGCATCCTTGATATCATCACGAAGTACATCGTGACGATGCTGATCATGGTCTACGTGGCCAAAGAGCCGCCAGAGATCTGCGGTGGCTCGGACTACGGACTGAGCAAATAACCACACGACTCGGTGTGTGTTTTTTTTGAACGCTACTCATGTAGCACTGCGGCTCGCCGACAGCGGTGGTTCCTAGCCGCTGGCGATGCGGTCGACCGACTGACCGATATTATCAGTGTTGGCGCTGCCGACACACAACCGATGACGATTCTGAGACCGCCGGAGTTAGGACGCCTGCGGCCCACATATCTGTATGGCTGGGGTACAGCGTGCGACCGGTACGGCGGCCCTCTCGATTCCGACAGTCAACGACGGCGTCGTCGTCTGGCATCGCCGCGGGCTTCGCACACAGGACCACCCCGCAGTGGCGGCTGCAGGCGACTACGAGACCGTCCTTCCGGTGTTCATTTTCGACCCACAGTTCTATAGCGATGGGCTGGCCTGTGACAGCCGGATTCGGTTTCTTCATGAGTCACTGCGTGATCTCGATTCGCAGTACGGCGCGTGGGGCGGTCGACTGAACTACGCACACGGCGAGCCAATCGAGATACTCAAAGGGCTACTTGAGGCGGGCTGGGACGTTCTGGCCGCCCGCGAGCCCACTGGCCGCTACGGCCAACGGCGGGATACTGCAGCCGCCCTGGCAGGCGTCCAGTTCCTCACGGGAGACGGGTTGGTTCGAGCCCCAAACAGTCGCACCAACTGGAGTGACCACCTCGAGCAGTGGTTCGACTCCGATCTTCATGCGGTCGACGGCGATGTCGAGTTCGCGAGGCTTGCCGAGCCTGCGGGGGCGATCACGCCCGAGCGTATCGAGACACTGTACGAGATCGAGCCGACCAAAGCGCGCGTGCCACACGGCGGGCGCACCGCAGGCCAGCGTCGACTCGCACAGTTCGTCCGCGAGATCGACTCATATCCCGGTAGTATCTCATCGCCAACAGCTGCCGAAACCCACACCAGTCGACTATCGCCGTATTTGCGGTTCGGCTGTCTGTCGGTTCGTGAGGTGTATCAGACGATACAGAACGAAGCGGTCGACAGCCGGGCCAAAGCAATGTTCATCTCGCGGCTCTATTGGAACCGCCATTACACCCAAAAGCTCGCCGACTGGGCCGGTTGGTTGGATCGGGCGGCCAACCCCGTTATGGAAGGACTGTACGCCGACTCCCAAGATCCCGAGTTACTTGAAGTATGGAAAACCGGCCGGACGGGGTATCCGATGGTCGACGCCTCGATGCGATGCCTGCGGCAGACAGGCTGGCTCAACTTCCGAATGCGGGCGATGTGTGCGTCGTTTCTGTGTGATCTGCTCCAACAGCCTTGGAAACCCGGTGCGGACTGGTTGTACTATCACCTGATCGATGCTGATCCGGCGATCAACTACACGCAGTTTCAGACCCAGGCCGGTGGGGTTGGCACGAACCTGCACCGGATATACAATCCCCGCAAACAGGTGCGAGACAACGATCCGGACGGCGAGTTCATTTATGAGTGGGTGCCCGAACTCCGTGGGCTACCGCTCGAGTTTCTCGACCAGCCGGAAAAAACGCCGCTCGCAGTCCAACGCGAGTGTGGAATCGAGATCGGCGTCGACTACCCGTATCCGGTAGTCGAGTACGAGGTCGCCCGCGAGCGCGCAGTCCGGACGTTCGAACACCTCCGCGAGAAAGCTCATCGCGCGCTCCAAGAGCCGGCAGTCGCCCGCCGGGCGTCGCTATCACGGCGGCGACGAGGTGCGTCGACGGCGAAAACGAACGCCACATCTACAGATGACGCCCAATCGTCGCTCACAGAGTTCGAGTAGCCGCAGACCGACAGCAGTCGGCGATGAACAGCCAGTGTGGAGTTCCGATCGACATCGACGGTAGTTCGAACAACACTGACCTGTCAGGTGAATACGTCCTCAGCATTTTACTATCTTACCAGTCAGGTACAGTATTCACAGCCGTCGAGTTCATAATCATCATTGTCTATGTCTGAACTCGCCAGCACAACTGGCACGGAGCATACGTATGCCAACCGGGCTTAAGCGTGACCTCGGGTTGCTGTCGACTTCGGCGTTGGCCATCGGCGCGATGGTCGGCTCAGGCATATTTATCCTGCCGTCGGTCGCCTACGCCGACGCCGGCCCAGCCGCGGTCGTTGCGTTCGGTATCGCTGGGCTGCTTGTGTTGCCGGCGGCGATCAGTGCTGCAGAGATGGCGATCGGCCCCAAACAGAGAGGATCGAACAAAATCGAAACCTGCAGTTTTGAACGCGATCAACCGTGATCTGCCGGAGATAGAGTAATGTGTGGAAACTACAATACTATGAAACATATACAGCGACTGAACGCGAACGGAGGGTATCGATGCCGACAGGACTGAAACGGGATTTAGGGTTGTTTTCGACGATGGCAATCGCCATCGGGGCGATGGTTGGCTCCGGGATTTTCATTCTTCCCGGGGTTGCATTTATGACGGTCGACGGGCCAGCCGTGGTGCTGGCGTTCCTGTTGGCTGGGCTGCTCGTGTTACCGGCGGCGTTTTCGGCCTCCGAGATGGCGACTGCGATGCCCGAAGACGGCGGCTCGTACGTGTACGTAGAACGGGGGATGGGGCCGCTGTTGGGGACGATTGCGGGTGTCGGCAACTGGTTTATGCTCTCGTTCAAGGGCGCGCTCGCACTGGTCGGCGGGGTGCCGTATCTCGTTTTTATCGCTCCAGAAATCGCCGCCTACATCATCCCGATCGCGGTCGCGCTGGCCATCTTTTTCACGTTAATCAACATTGTCAGCACGAAAAGTGCTGGCAGCATGCAGTTCGTCATTGTGGGTGTGATGCTGGTCGCACTCGCCTGGTTCATCATCGGCGGCGTCCCCGACATTAATCCCGACCGAACGGCCGGCGCGTTCAACTTCGGTAGTGGGGGGCTGCTGGCGGCGACCGCGCTCGTCTTTATTTCCTACGCCGGGGTGATTAAGATCGCTGCCGTCGCCGAGGAGGTCAAAGATCCGGGCAAAACGATCCCGCGGGCGATGATCGGCTCGCTGCTGTTGACAACCGCCCTCTATGTCGGGGTTGTCTATGTCGCCGTTGGCGTGGTCGACGTCCAGGCGGCTATCGAGGCCGGCCAGCTTGAAGCCGACGGCGAGGGGCCGATTATGGCGCTCGCAGCCGAAGCGACGCTCGGAACGGTCGGAACGGTTGCAATCGTCGGTGCCGCACTGCTCGCGCTGGCCTCGACAGCCAACGCCGGGCTGTTGTCGGCTTCCCGATTCCCGTTTGCGATGGCACGGGATGGGCTGGCTCCGTCGGCCTTCGAGAACGTCAACGAACGGTTCAACACGCCCGTGCTCGCCATTGGGCTCTCCGGGGCGATAATCATCGTCTTTATCGTCTTTTTGCCGATCGAGCAAGTCGCCAAATTCGGCAGCGCATTTCAGATTATCGTTTTTATTCTGGTTAATCTCGCACTGATCGGCTTTCGCGAGGGAGCAATTGAGGACTACGATCCGGCGTTTACCTCGCCGCTATACCCTTGGATGCAACTGTTCGGGATGGCAAGCGGCTTTGCGGTGCTCACACAGGTGGGAACAGTGCCACTGGCAGGAGCGGCGTTCATCACTGTCGTCTCGATGGTCTATTTCTATGTCTACGTTCGACCCCGAACCGACCGCGAGGGTGCGGCCCGTCGGCAGGTCAGACAGAATGTCGGCGAGACGGCCATCGAACAGACTGAAAAGCTGTTCGAGGAATCCCAGCGGTACGATACACTGGTTGCAACAACTGACGAGACAAGCGTTGCGACCAAACGTGATATGTTGCGGATCGGCAGTGATCTCTCTGGGCTTCGAGAGGGATCGGTGACTGTCGGAGACTTCCATGAGGTGCCTCACCGGGCGTTTACTGCGGGTGATACGGTTGCCAAACGAACCGACCCACCTTCGTGGGCAGCCGAACTGTTCGAGACGACGCTCGCACCGCGAACGACTGACGGTGGCATCGAACTCTCGAGGGCTCCACCCGAGACGGCACTCTCGGAGGTGACGTTTAAACGAATCACGACCGAGGAGGTCGGCCCGGCTATCGTCGAGTACGCTGCGTTCGAAGACGAATCGTTCATTATCCTCGAGCGGAACGTCGAGGAACTGCATGAGTTGTACGGCGAGGGACTCAACGAACACGTTCTGAAAAACGCGCCATGCGGTGTGCTGCTGGTCGAAGACCGCGGCTTTGAGGATATCAACGAAATCGCAGTCGCAACCAGCAGCGGTGTCTACGATCCGGTGAAGCTACTGGTCGCCGACGCGATCGCCGAAGAAACCGGCGCGGAGCTATCGTTGCTTCAGACGCTTCCAGCCGACGCCACCGACGAACGGCGACAGGTCGTCCAGAAATACCACGACGACCTTCGGCGTGTGCTAACCGTGCCTACCGATTCGCGGATCATCGAAAACGACGACCGAATTGCAGGGCTAGCCCGCTTTGCCAACGCCGCCGATCTGCTTGTGACGACGACCGAACGCCGAGGGATTCGTGGTGCGGTGTTCGGCCGCCCCGGCGACCGACTGGTCGACAGCGTCGATTGTACGGCAATTATGGTGCAACCGCCGGATCAGCAGCGCGCGGGCGTGATTCAACGAGTCGTTCTCGACAGGCTGTTTGGTGGATAAGACGAGGAGAGCCTCCTACCCGGAAAGAGGCTGTGGAAGGCCGACATCTGCCTCGAGAAGAGCCGCTCGCGTATGATATAACCCTGCAAGTTCGCTTGCTGAGTTAGGTGAAATCGCCGTCGGAGCGGCCGCCAGATACCAGCCGGTCTCGATGCCGAGCCGCTCGAGATACGCTCGGAGTACGATCGAGTCGACACCGTTGTGGGCTGCCTGTTCGGCGTAGATCTCCCGCCAGGTCTTGGTCGGAAGGCTGAGACAGCCGACATCGAACCCGTTGCCGAACGACTCAACAGAAAGTTGGCATTTACTTGCCTGCTGGAGGATTGATATCACATCTGCGATGAGATCGACCAGGAGTGTCGGCGTTGTCGCATCCAGTGATCGCCACTCGAGGCGGCCAGCCTCGCATAGCCGGATCGGCTGCCAGCGTTCCGTCTCGATGTTGGTGTCATCGCCGCCTGCCAGGTCAGTATCGTTGTCAGTCCGGTAGGGCGCAACTCGGCGGTTCCGTGTGGCTGCACGCCCGCAGGCATACTGGTGGTTGGTCGTGGCCCACTGAGTCGTGTTGAGCAGTGCGAAAGCGGGATCAAGTGCTAACAGGATATTGTAGACGTCGACTGTCACATCGGGATCAGTCTCGAAGGTGACCCGTGTGCTGGCGGTGGCTGACGGCGGTGGATGGTCGGCAGTTAGTTGCTCGTCCTCGTCGTTTTCGTTGTCTTCATCCTCCTTTCGGCCCGTAATGCTCGGTCGGTCTGCCAGAAAATCTGGCCGCAGTCCCAGTGGGAGCAGTCGGCACTCTGCTTTATGAGCAAGTGCCACAGCCGTCTGAAGTCGGCCTTCGAGGTGTGCCTGGAGTTCGCCACAGCTCTCGCTAGGAGGTGTTTCGACTGCGATACTGTGCGGTGTCGTACCGGCGACAGCTCCGGGGAGTTCTGCTATCAGGGTTGGATCAGCGAGTTCGCCCGTCTCGTCGATCACCCAGTAGTCGACGGCGACGCTAATTCGATCCGGTACAAGCGAGTCGTGACTGCTGGCGGATGGCTGGTGAGCACCGATCGATGGAGTGGCAGGCAAATCATACATTATAAACAATGGTGTATACAGTTGGGAGGACCAAACCGCTATTTACCACTCGAGTACCAGCTGCTGGCCGAATGAGTGCTGTTCTACTGGCAGGCTGTGGTCGGGTAGCCAAAAAATACGGGATCGATCTGTACGAACAGGTGTGATCGATGTTCGAAGACGCTGCAGTCAGCAGTTGGCGGCGGTCAGGTAGGGTTGTGAGTGGCCTACTTTCACATTGCGCCGCCCATACCACCCATACCGCCCATACCACCCATGCCGCCGCCCATGCCGCCGGCAGGCATGTCGTCGTCATCGTCGTCGCCGACCTGGCCGCCTGCCAGATCGCCCGCGGCGATGACATCGTCGATCCGGAGGATCATCACTGCGGCCTCGGTTGCGGATTCGATAGCCTGGGTTTTGACCGCCAACGGTTCGACAACGCCCTCGTCTTCCATGTTGATCACATCGCCAGTGTAGGCATCGAGGCCCGCGGCGAACTCGCCGCTGTCGTGCTGCGAGCGAAGTTCAACAAGCGAGTCGATGGTGTCAAGTCCAGCGTTTTCAGCGAGCGTGCGTGGGATGACCTCGAGTGCGTCCGCAAAGGCTTCGACAGCCAGCTGCTCGCGGCCACCAACCGAGTCGGCGAAATCACGAAGCTGGAGTGCAAGTTCGGTCTCAGGAGCCCCGCCGCCAGGCAAGACCTGTCCGCCGAGGAGTGTCGAACGAACAACGCCGAGTGAGTCATCGATAGCACGTTCGATCTCATCGACGACGTGTTCGGTGCCGCCGCGGACGATTAGGGTGACGCTTTTGGCGTCTTCGACGTCTTCGACGAACAGTCGCTGGTCGCCGCCGATATCCTTCTGGGCGACGCTGCCAGCAAAGCCGAGGTCGTCTTCGGAGAGATCATCGAGATTCGAGACGACGCGTGCACCAGTTGCACGAGCGACCGCGGTCAGCTCGGAGCTTTTGACGCGACGTGCGGCGATAATTCCTTCTTGGGCGAGGTAGTGTTGGGCCATGTCGTCGATACCGTCGCCGACGAAGACGACATCAACGTTGGCCGCGACGAGTTTATCGACGAGCTCGCGGAGCTGTTTTTCTTCTTGGTCGAGGAACTCCTGGAGCTGGTCGGGGTCAGTGACGTTGACTTCGGCGTCGATTTCGGTTTCGGCGACCTCGAAGGCACCGTCGAAGACGGCGATGTTGGCGTCCTCGGCGAAGTACGGCATGTTTTCGTCAACACGCTCTTTGCCGACGATAACGCCCTCGACGAGTTCTGCGTTGTCGATCGAACCGCCAACGACTTTCTCGACGCTGATGTTCTCGAGGTCGATACCGTCTTCGTCTTGGACGGCGACGACCGCATCAACAACGAGTTCGGCCAACAGGTCTTTGGCTCCTTCTGCGCCCTTTCCGGTCATCGCGGTTGTGGCGATCTCGATGAGCGTCTCGCGATCCTCGGCCGAAACGTCGATTGCTTCCTCAGTGAGAATCTCTTTGGCCTTTTCGGCAGCCTGACGATACCCTTGGGCAACCGTCGTGGCGTGGATGTCTTGTTCGATGAGTTCTTCTGCCTGATCGAGAAGCTCACCGGCAACAACAACTGCAGAGGTCGTACCGTCGCCGACTTCAGTCTCCTGTGTCTCGGAGACCTCCACAATCATGTTTGCGGCGGGGTGGTCGATATCCATCTCTTTGAGGATGGTGACACCGTCGTTGGTGACGACCACCGAGCCGCTGGAATCGACGAGCATCTTGTCCATGCCTTTTGGACCGAGTGTGGTTCGGACGGATTCGGCAACGGCCTTGCCGGCGGTTATATTCATCGATTGTGCGTCTTTCCCAGAGGTTCGCTGGCTATCCTCGGAGAGTACGATCATCGGCTGGTTTCCCATTCGCTGTCGCTGAGACATAATCACCTCGTGATTGTTTGTGATTCTATATAAAACTTTTGTATAAGGGCGAACGACCACCCCCACGTCGGACGGATTTTCGCGTGTGAGTGCGTATCAATGACGTGATTTATATACGCAACTCTGCTGATCAGCAGCTGTACCGACTAGCATAGCCGACATACGACGTTCAGCAGTCAGCTTGTAGTTCTTATATACGACGAGTTTCTCTGAGTCCACTAGATGGAGCCCCAACGATGATGCTACCCACTCATGCGGTGGTCGGATTAGCGGTAGCCGCGCCGTTGGCCGTTTTTGCGCCCGACCTCGCACCGGCCGCGCTCGCTGGCGGATTGCTCGGCGGCGTTTTCCCTGATCTCGATATGTATGCTGGCCACCGCAAAAGCTTCCATTATCCGACGGTGTTTCCGATTCTGACACTGCCGGCGGCGATACTCGCTGTGGTGTACCCACAGCCAGTGGTGGTTGGAACTGCGTTTTTCTTCGCTGGGGCTGGGATCCACTGCCAGATGGATCGCTTCGGCGGCGGCCTCGAGCTTCGGCCGTGGGAAAAGACATCCGAAAAGGCGGTCTACGACCACGTTCGGGGGCGATGGCGGCGGCCAAAGCGGTGGATTCCGTACGACGGCTCGCCGCACGACCTGGCGTTGTTGATTGCCGTGTCGCTGCCGCTGTTGGTCGTACTTGACGGTTCGTTTCGGGTGATTGTCGGGCTTGCAGTCGGTATCGGTGGGGTGTACGTCGGGCTTCGCCGACGGTTGGCGGCGATTGCACCAGTTGTCTTCGGCTATGCGCCCGGGTGGCTCACTCAGTACGTCCCCGAGCGATACCGTCCTGAGACAGATCAGTAACTGCCATTCTTGCTGGAAGACTTATCAGGAACCAGGATGATGCCAACATATGCAATCGCTCGAGGAGGTTGTCGGACCGCCCGATACGCTTGCACGACTATTTAAAAGCAGTCGAACGAACGCGGTCATTTCGTGGCTGCTGGTTGGGGTACTTGGTCTCGTATTCGTCGAGAGTTTGTTCGATTTCGACCGACTGTGGATGTTGTTTGTCGCGGTGACGACCGTGATCGTGCTTATTCCACCGGTGGCCCACCGCGAGTGGCGAATGATGCTGCCATGGGAGTTGCTCACGCTCGCGTTGCTGCCGATCTTGGTTCGCGCGCTGGCTGGTGGCGAACTCGGGACGTTCGGCTACTATCTGTCAGTCGCTGCCCTCGCGTTGATCGTCACGGTCGAACTCCACATGTTCACCGAACTCAGACTCACCCACTGGTTTGCAGTTCTTTTCGTCGTGTTGACGACGCTGGCGTCGGTGGCTGCTTGGTCAGTTGTTCGCTGGAACATGGATCGGTATCTCGGCACCGAATTTCTCATCCAACCAGGGGTCTCACAAGATGCGGCCAACGCCGCGTTGATGATCGAGTTCATGTGGGTGATGCTGGCTGGACTCGTCGCTGGTGTGCTGTTTGATGCCTACTTTCGGGGCCGTGGCCGACAGCTCCGTCAGCGGGTTCGCCGGAGGGTGCGCCGATGAAGTTGCTGCCGCGGCCCTCCGTACAAACGCAGATCCGGCTTACTCGTGGGATGCAACTCGTGTTAATCGGTATCATCGTCTACGGCTTTGCGTTCGCCGAGCCAAAAGCGATCACCAACGGCACGATGGGGATTTTGATCACGCTTGTTCCCGCACTGTTGGAGCGTACCTACGATTTCCCATTAGATCCGTGGCTCGGACTGTGGATCACGCTCGCGATTTTTCTGCACACGATGGGGTCGGCCGGATTGTACGCCCAGTTCGCCTGGTGGGATCACCTGACGCATGCCATGTCGGCCTCGTTGGTTGCTGCGATTGGCTACACCTTTGGGCGGGCAGTCGATCTTCACAGTGACCAGATCACCATCCCCAGTCAGTTTGCCTTCGCGTTTATTCTGATCACGGTGATGGCATTCGGCGTCATCTGGGAACTGTTCGAGTTCGGTCTCGATATCGCCGCTGATGCCACCGGGATTACGATGCCGGTGGCTCAACACGGCCTGGATGATACGGTTCGAGATATGATGTTCAACACGCTCGGTGCGGTTGTCGTGGCTGTTTTCGGCCAAGCACATCTGCTCGGTGTTGCGGAATCAGTTACAGAACGGTTCAGCCAACTGTAGCCACTCAGGCGAGATCGGGCCCGCGAGTTAGCTCGCGGTGTTTTCGTTCGAGATACGAATACACCGCACCGTGGGGTGCACCATCAAGAATCATCCCAGTTGCTCGCCGAACAGCCTCTACTTCTTGTGGGTCGCCGATCATCCCAATCGTCGAACCATAGATAACGACATCTGCGCCCGACAACTCCTCCATGAGCTGGCGAGTTCGACCGTTTTCGCCGATCAGTCGGCCTTTTTGTCGGCGCAGGTCGTTGTCGTTACGCGTTTTATCCGAGAGATCGATCAGATCGAACATCCGCATCTCGTCGTCAAGCAGCGACAGTGCGACCTCAGGCTTGAAACCGCGGCCGATGGCCCGAACGATATCTGGTGCCACAAGTCCGGAGACCGGATCGCCAACTGACTCAATGCCGACCGAGCCGGATTCCGAATCGATGTCGAGTCGGACTTCCGAGCGGGATTCGATCTCCCGCATCGTCTCGCCACCCTCGCCGATTAAGACCCCGATCCGGTCTTGTGGAACCGTTACGTGTTGCATACCCCTGCTATCGGGTGTATCCGTTTAAGAGTGTTCCTCGTTGAGCCAGTGGTCGAAGCCGATCTCACGCCGGTTGCAAATCCTATCGCGTAGGATCGACCTCTGGGTCTGTGAGGAACGTCAGCAACTCTTGTGTACTCACCTCGAGACCCTGTCGACGGAAAAACGAAGCCACGTTTTCACAATCTCGCTGGAGGAACTCATCGGAGTTCGGATGATGAACCGTTACAGCCTGGCCCAGATCGATCACGACGAGTTCGCCATCGTGGATAATCATATTGTACTCAGAGAGATCTCCGTGAATCAGCCCCGCGCTGTACAGTCTGCGCATATACTCCCGAACAACCTCGTAGGCAGTCTCGGGGTTTTCGATACTGACTTCCGCAAGTCTGCGTGCTCGCTTTTCGACGAGTCCGACCAACTCCATGACAAGCACGTTGCGCTCGACGGCGATTGGCCTAGGAACCCGAACTCCGGCGCGTTGGGCCCGCTCGAGGTTGGCATACTCTTTGCGAACCCACGCGAGGACGACTTTGCCTTTGTCGTTGCCGATTCCCTCGAACCGGGGGTCGCCTTCGAGATAATCACGCATCTGTTTGAACGCCGAGGCGTTGATCCGGTAGACTTTGACTGCCACCTCGCTGTCGGCTCCGAGAGCCTCGTACACGTTGGCCTCTTTGCCGGTCGAAATTGGCCCACCAAACGCATCGATGTGGCCGTCTGCGACGAGTTTATACAGCGCCCCAAAGGTGGCATCGTCGAACACCGACTGTTCGACTTTGAACTGGTCGGCGTCTTTGATGCGTTTTTGAAACGCTTCGAACTCTCGGTCGCGCTTGCGGGCGATGCGGTCGGCCTCCGTATCTGTTAGGTCGATCTGTTCCCACTCGTCGCCAGGAGGGGCTGATACGTCGGTATCGAGAAGGCCGAACTCGTCGGTCATTACTGGCTGCTACGTAGCGAAGACTCAAAAGTGTCGGCTGTCGGTTGTCGCACCAAACCGACCCTAGCAATCAACTACTCACAGGACACAGCCGATCCCATCTCCACCGATCCACGCGGCTCGTGAGAAACGTCTGAACCGTCTGCAAGCCGACTTGTAGTAGTGAACCGAGCCGACTAACTTACGAACAACTGCTCCGAGCTGCCAGACAGAAGCCGACTACTGCAAGTGGCCTTCTTCGCGGAGCTGTTCGGCCTCGGAGTTTTCGTATCGCCAGGTGATGTCGGCTTTTTCATCCTGCCAGTCCCAGGGTTCGACGAGGACGATATCGTTTTCCCGAATCCAGATTCGTTTCTGCATACGACCGGGGATTCGGGCCGTTCGCTCCGTTCCGTCGGCACACCGGACGGTGACTCGGTTGGCACCGAGCATGTCTGTGACTTCGGCGAAGACCTCATCATCGTCTGGCATTCGGAGGTCGCCTCGCCCCTCGTTTTCACTCATAGCTGGCAGTTGGGAATCATACAAAATAAAATCGTGGATCTTCTGGCACTACCGGCGTTCGACTACCCCGAGAGCTGCTGTCGGCCGGGTTCGATCAGTACATTGAGTTCTGCTGCAAGCGCAGCCTTTGCGTCCATCGGATGCAGTTCACCCGACTCCATGTCGGCTTTGAGGGCCTCGTAGCTGGCATACTCGAGATCACCACCGTATTTTTCGGGCCGTTCGACGACAACGTGCTCGACTCGCGGGAAAACGTGGTACTGGAACAACTGCAAAACAGGGTTCTCTCGGTCGTGGCCTTCGTCAGTGGGTTCAGGGTCAGCGGTCGGCGGACAGTAGGCGTCGTTGACCTTCTCGGTAATCTCTTGGCGAGTGTCTTCCATCGAGATCGTCACGCCGTCGCTCGAGGACATCTTTCCGACACCCGTCGACAGATCAGCGATAATCGGCGTGTGGAGTGCCGGACGAACCTCGTAGTTGAGTTCAGGCAGCGTCTCACGGGCGAGCATATGGACTTTTCGCTGGTCGAGACCACCAACCGCGAGATCGACATCCAGATATTCGATATCGAGTGCCTGCATCAGTGGGTAGACCATCTGTGAGACTTTGGCGTGGTCGCCCCGCTGGATTTCGGCCATCGACCGTTTGGCCCGCGAGAGTGTCGTCTCCAACTCAGCGGCATGGAGATCTAGTGTGTAGGCTTTGTCCAACTGGAACTCCGAGCCAAGCACAAACTCGGTTTTGTCTTCGTCGAGTCCGTAGGCAATAAACTGGGCTTTCATCCGGTCGGCCGTCTCGCGGATTTCTTCAAACGTGCCTTTGTCGTTCAAATAAGCATGTACGTCGGCCAACAACACCGTGATCTCGAAGCCGGCCTCTTGGAGATCAATAAGTTTGGTTGCGGTCAGCATGTGGCCGATATGAAGGACGCCAGAGGGCTCATAACCCACATAGGCTCGCTTGCCGTCGGGATCTGTGGCTAGCGTGCGAACCTCGTCTTCGGTGACCACCTCATCGGTATTGCGGGTGATCAACTCATAAGCGTCCATGCACGCTTGTCGGGTCAGCGATGTAAAATGACTTCTGAATGCGGCCTGCGACTAGCCGCCACTGCTTCGTTGGGTGTCGGCGCGGTGTTCGCTAATCAGCTCATCGACCATGCTTGCTTTCTGTTCGCGTTCGCGTTCGGCTGCCCGCTCGTTCCAATCGTCGATGATGGCCTCAATCTCGCTGTCGTCGACCACCGCCAGTTCGTCGATCTCTTGGATCGAGACCTCATCGGCCGGCCCAACGGGAATCTCGGCTTCGAACAGTACTTCATCGGCGACATCCGAGAGCCCACCCTCTCGCAGGACGACTCGAGGTTCGATTTCGGCCAGTTTTTTAGCGGTGCTCCTGCCGGCCCCCGAGGCGTCCCGGAAGTAGACGATATCGCCGCTGGTCAGCCCAATCGACTCGTCGGTTTCGTCAATGGCACGTTTGGTAAACTGCTCGATCGGTTTGACAGACACGAGGTCGCGTTCGCCGGCGACCGCATCCACGTTCGAGTGGTCGAGTTTCCAGAGTTCTTTGAGTCGATCCAGTTTCGCTTCCAGTTCATCCGCACGCTCGCGGGCCTCGTTGCGTTCGCGCTCGAGGCGATTGATCTCGCGGTTTCGCTGGGATATTTCGCGGCGTTCTCTCGCCTTGCGTCGCTCTTGTCGTTTGGCTTCCGAAAGCGCATCTTTGTACTCTTCGAGTGTTTCGTCGCGCTCGGTGAGTTGTGCCTCGAGTTCCTCGGTATATGTCTGCAGTCGGCTAACCTGACGTTCCAACTCCTTGATTCGGCGTTCCTCCGCAGAAAGCTCTCGTACTTCGTGGGTTGGTTCGTCTGTCTTTTGCTCTGGTTCGTCCGATAGTTCCCGCAAGGCGGCCTCAACCGAGGCACCGCCGGCGACGACGTGGGCGATAACTTCCTCGCGGTCGAACTGTCGGGGTGTCTTTTCGGCAATGCGTTCGAACTGGTCTTTGTGGTCGTCAAACGCATATAGCCCAGCGGCCATCGCATCGCGTTCGTGGTCGTTTTCGTACTCGTGATCCCGTGTTCGGTGGACTTTTTCGTCGACCGGAATATCACTCGGCGGCACCCATCTGGTTGCATCGAAACTCCGGCGGAACTGCTCGACTGTCTGTGGCATCGGCGTCACGTCGGCGGCGACGATCAACGGCCGACCCTGGTCGATCAGCCACTCGATAACGCCTGCTGTATCGACGGTACGGCTCGAAAACACGTTTAGCACACGCCCATCGAGCGAGACGACCGCCGCCGCCGTGGTCGTCCCTGGGTCGATACCGACGATCACCCGATCACGGCGGGTGACAAGCGGCTCATAGCTGATCCCATCGCGCCGTTCGCGGTCGATTTCGATACGCGTATCGCCTGCACGGTGGGTCGAAATCGGAATTTCGTCGGGAGTCGCCTCAACAGTAAAAACCGCGTTCGAAAAGCCGCCGTACTTTTCTGTGACGTCTTTGTCGAACTCGAGGGTAGCCTCTGTGAGTTTGGCTTCGACCTTGCCGGCCATTTTTTTGACACTGCCGTGAATTCGGCGCGTATAGCGGTCTTGGCTCCAGCCACCTTTGCCAGTCGAACGCCCGCGAGCGACTTTGACGGTCGTGGTGTTGGTAAACGCCGAGACCTCACAGCCGACGTTGGCAGCCGCAAGGCGGGCTGCGGCCTCGGCTTCCTTCATGGGCTTTTTGCCATACGGGACGCCGTGTCGGTGGGCGACCCGCGAGAGCGGTTCGGGTCGCTCGTCGCCGGTCACCTGGACGAGCGTCGTTGCTGATGGAAGTTGCCGCAAAAAGCCGACCAGCGCGTCTTTGTCCTCGGCGAGTTCGTAGGCATTGTCCGTTGCCAGCCGTGAGGGCTCGCGGTCGGCGAGTAGCCGACACAGTTTACGAAAGGAGACGACATCCCGCTCAATCTGTCCGTCCTCGAGGACGACAAGTGCATATGATGGTGAATCGCCGCGAATGTCGCCGCTCTGAATGTCGACACCGAACACCGGCCCTTCGATGATGGTCGTCTCCACGGTCACAATCACCATAACACTGCAAGCAGTAAATACTCCACGCCGAAGGGGTCGTCAGGTCTCGTCAGCGAACGGAATCTCAATAGTCTGGCCGTCGGTTGCTAACATGACCTCGCCACTACATTCAGCTTCGGCTTGGCGTTTGATCGGCGAGGCGTCCGCGCCGTATCTCGAAGAGATATGAGTCAACGCAAGGCGCTTGACGTCCGCTCGAGCAGCGATGTTGCCGGCTTCGCTGCCGGTCGAGTGGGCGGTTTTTCTCGCCCGCTCGGCGTTGTCGGCCGCAAACGTCGCATCGTGGATCAACAGATCCGCGTCGGCAGCGATCTCGACTGTGGCATCGACCGGCCGTGTATCACCCGTATAGATGACCTTTCGACCGGGACGTGGCTCGCCGACGACTTCGTCTGGCTCGATCACCCGGCCGTCGTCGAGTTCGACTGACTCACCGGCGTGGAGTTGTCCGTAAGCCGGCCCTGGCGGAATCTCGAGTTCTTCTTCGGCCTTCTGGCGGTCGAATCGACCGGGTCGGTCGCCTTCGACGAGCGCGTAGCCGACCGAATTCGTCCGGTGGTGCGTCTGAAACGCTCGAATTACGTACTCGTCGGTCTCGCGGGCGATGTCGCCGGCTGAGAGTTCGATGATCTCGATTGGAAACGCCGGCTCGTAGTCGCCGACCGTAAGTAGCGTCTTGATTTGACCGCCCGTTCCCTGTGGCGTGTATATCGTCATCGGCTTTTCGCGGCCGTTGAAACTCAGACTCTGGACGAACCCAGGGATGCCAAGAATGTGGTCGCCGTGCAGATGGGTGATAAAAACTGCCGTCGTATCGAAGCCGGTGTTAAACCGCATCATTTGCCGCTGTGTGCCTTCGCCGCAGTCAAACAACAGGCCGTCTCCTTCGCGGTTGAGATAGATTGCACTCGGGGCCCGGTCGGTCGTCGGGACGGCCCCGCTGGTGCCGAGAAAGGTCACACGTAACGACATGCAAGCCAGTCGACGGTGCGAGAGTAAACGCCCTTCGGAACGCTCGCCACGTGTGAGGCTGTTGCTCTCGGAGGTGGCCCCCACAGACACCTACACGTAGTCGTAAACTACTCCGGCCTACTCGCTCACTAGGTTCGCTCTCTTCTCACGGGCGTGGAGCGCCCGTTCGAATGGTCAGCGGAACCTCCGGTTCCGCACGACTTGAGGCCGGAGGCTCCACCTTGGAACTGCTGAAAACAGAACGCTGACTGCGATCCTCCACGAGGAAACAACCAGCAACGAAACGTTCGATCACCTTGGAAACGAGAGTCTCGACAGACCGATTGTCGACGAAGAGAGCAACCCCGTTTCTGGTGAGGCCAACATCACCGTTCCAACGCCTGAGACCGACACCGAGGATGATGATGCCGAAGACGACTCTGATAAGAATACAGGAGACGAAAATGAAGACGAAAACGACGACGAGTAGTGACTGAAGAACGCTCGGTGTGTAGAATTTCTGTGGATCTTTTTACACACGGCAGTACCGAGGAGTCATCAGTTTGTTTCACAGCGTACCTGTTGGCCGTTTTCGACAGATACCGAAACGCCCTCGAGAACGCAGACAACGAACGGAGAAACAGATTCTTCACATGGCTCGACGAATAAGCGTGTTGCAATGCTCGAGCTCTATCAGTCCGAAGGCTGTCCACACTGTGCAAAGGTTCGCGAGACGCTCTCAGAACTCGGCGTTTCGTACGTCTCGCATGCGCCCCGGCTGCCCGGCGATGTCGGTGGCGATGTGACCAACGAGGTAACGTACGACGAACTCACCGTCGGTGGGGAAGACCAGATTCCGTATCTGGTTGATACCGACCGTGGGGTTCGGATGTACGAAAGCGACGACATCGTCGAGTATCTCGAAACACACTACGCTTAGGTGGTTCCAACCGACTGATTCTTACTGCTGGGCCGACCATTCCCGTCAATGGACGCGCCGCTGTGGATCGACACCTACGCGCCCGCACTCGAAGATCTTCCTCAACCGGAGCCCCGCGAGCGACTCGAGCGTACCGTCGGCGAGCCGATGAACCTCGTTATTCAGGGACCGCCGGGCGTCGGCAAAACCGCCGCTGCCCGTGCGCTGGCCCGCGAAGTCCACGACGATATTGAGGCAGACCTAATCGAACTCAACGTCGCGGACTTTTTCAATCGAAGTAAAAAAGAGATTCAATCCGACCCTCGATTTGAACCGTTTTTGGCCGGCCGCAGTCGGATGGCCAAACGGGATATGATAAACCATGTCCTCAAAGAATCAGCCAGCCACGCGCCGGTTTCAGGGACGTTCAAAACCGTCTTGCTCGACAACAGCGAGGCGATCCGCGAAGACTTCCAGCAGGCGTTGCGACGCGTGATGGAACAACACCACCGCACTACTCAGTTCGTCTTTACAACGCGCCAGCCTGCCAAACTCATCGCCCCGATCTCCTCGCGGTGTTTCCCGATCCCGATGCGGGCTGCGACGACTGACGAAACGATTGGCGTCCTCGAGGACATCTGCCAAAACGAAGCCGTCGACTACGAGACAGAAGGACTCGAGTTCATTGCTAGTGCGGCAGGTGGCAACCTTCGAGAGGCGATTTTGACCGCCCAGACGACCGCTACACAGACCGACGAGATCACGATGCAAACCGCTTATGAGACGCTGGGTGAACTCGGCGATGACGACCGTCTTTTGAGCACGCTGACGGATGCGCGCGACGGCAATCTCAAAACCGCCCGAAAAACGGTCGACGACCTGCTTTCTGAGGAAGGCTACGACGGATCCGAACTCCTCGGCGAGTTGCTTCGGGTTGCCCGATCGCGCTCGGAGTTTCGGTCCGACGATATCACGCGCCTACACGCCCTCGCTGGCGAAGCTGACCTCGAGCTCACAGAAGGACTGGATGACCGACTCCATCTCACACATCTGCTGGCTGCCTGGGCCGAGGGTCGACGGGAGCTTCGAGCGACCGTATGAGCCTCCCGTATGCGGTCGCACCGGGTGCGTGGCGATATGCAGCAGCCTGTTTTGTCGTTGCACTGGTAGCCGCCGTCATCGCGCCGCTGGGAGCCCTCATCGCAGTCGCTCTGGGTGTAGGCGTGTTGTGGTTTCACCGTGATCCGAACCGAACGCCACCAGAGTCGGGTGTACTCGCACCTGCAGACGGCCACGTATCGGTTATTCGAAAGGAAGGAGACCAACTGCGGATTGGGATCTTTATGAACGTTACCGACGTCCATGTCAACCGCGCGCCGATGGCTGGGACGGTCAAGACGGTTGAACACCGTCCCGGTGCGTACAAACCTGCCTTCTCGAAAGCGTCTGACCGGAACGAGCGAGTGGTCATCGACTGCGGTGAGTACGAACTCGCGTTGATCGCCGGCTGGTTTGCTCGCCGAATCCACCCGTACGTTGAGCCGGGCGACAAGCTCATTCGCGGCCAACGAATCGGCCACGTCTCGTTTGGGAGCCGCGCAGACGTGGTGTTGCCTGCCGACTACTCGAGCGACGATCTACGCATACAGCACGGCGATGCCGTCACAGCGGGCGAAACGCAACTGATCGAGATGAACCAAGCGTAGCCGCAGCCTACCACGGCTCGTTTTTAACGCCGATTTTGTAGGCAACGATATTAGTCCCCACATGGAGGATTGGCGTCATGATCAGGATCACTGCAAGCACCGCTGGCGTGAACGTTGCAAGGAACCAGTCGCTGGCAACAACAAACGCCAACAGCAGCGCGCCAACGACAAAGTCGAGTTGATCGAGCCCCGGAAACGCCGCACCGCGTTCGCGGCCGCTCCGCCGTTTAATAAAAGAGGCACCGATATCGCCGAGCATCGCACCAAAGGCGAGCCCGAATGCTGCATGCAATGGGAACGTCGGCAGAGCGAATTCCAGCCCGCTCGAGATGGGGTCGTTGATTGCGTTCAGACCGACTGCGAGGAGCACGCCAACGAGGGTACCGACTGCCGTTCCGCGCCAGGTTTTGCCGTCGCCCAACACGCGCCGGCCGCCCCATGATCGACCACCGTCGATTGGACGACCGCCGCCGGCGAGCACAGCCGCATTGTTTGGTACGTAAGCGGGCAACATCGCCCAAAACGCCGTCACAACAAGTGAGCCGACCATACCACATCGTTGCAGGCGAGTACTTAATGTGCGACGATTCACGCCGACTGTAGGCGTCCGAAACGATGAAGCCACCTACCCATCTACAGATAGCTATTCAATGCTGACAAAGCGCATCATCCCGTGTATCGACGTCGATCTCGACGACGACGGCAACGCCGCGGTGTACACTGGAGTCAACTTCGAGGATCTCAAATACACCGGCGATCCTGTTGAGATGGCGAAAGCCTACAACGACGCTGGTGCTGATGAGTTCGTCTTTCTGGATATCACTGCCAGCGCAGAGGGCCGAGAAACAATGCTCGAGACCGTCTCAGCGGTCGCCGATGAGTGTTTCATTCCACTCACAGTCGGTGGTGGGATTCGAACAAAAGAGGATATTAAAGAGACACTGCGGGCGGGCGCAGACAAAGTCTCGATTAACACCGCTGCACTCCAGCGGCCCGAACTCATCACCGAGGGCGCAGCGGCCTTCGGCAGCCAGTGTATCGTCATCTCGGTCGACGCACGCCGACGGTACGACGACGAAGGTGAATACTACAGTAGCGTCGACGGCGAAGAGTGCTGGTTCGAGTGTACGATCAAAGGTGGTCGCGAAGGCACTGGACGGGATGTCGTCGAGTGGGCAATCGAGGCCGAAGAACGCGGTGCAGGCGAGCTGTTTGTCAACTCGATTGATACGGACGGCACCAAAAACGGCTACGACATACCGCTGACGAAAGCCGTCTGTGAGAACGTCTCGACGCCCGTGATTGCCTCTTCGGGCTGTGGATCGCCCGATCATATGGCCGAGGTGTTCACCGAAGCCGGTGCGGACGCAGGACTTGCAGCCTCGATTTTCCACTTTGATGAGTACTCGATTCAGGAGACTAAACAACAACTTCGCGAGGCTGGAATCGAAGTCAGGCTATAACGTATTGGGTTTTGAGACGTTGGTTGTTGGAATGTTTCCGGTACTATTTCGATGGTTGTTCGGCTGTAGGAAATGACAACGGACTTTACCTCGTGTGCCAATCATAGCGGTGTGTCCCCCCGCAGCTACCCCCACCCTTCCACCATTGAACCGCTGTTGTTGTCACTCAAAGATACGGCCGCAGTCTCTTCGGTGTCTATCGTCTTTGAGGGCCAGACGACGACGACCGCCGAGGGTCGCCAAGAGTATACTGTCTCTCTGACTGAACTGCCGCCCGACGAACGGATGACACACTGGCTGACTGTCGACGCTGAGACTGTCGTCTCACTCGAGAAAAGGCGATAGCAATCCTCTGGTCGGTTTCGACGAGCCGAGTGTCGATCAGACCGCAGCCCTGAACGATTCAACGAAGCTGTCTGTTTTCGTTCGGACTCCTTGAGCGGCTTCCGCAAGTGCATCAAGCGGATCAAGACCGCCGTCAGTTGTAATCGCAAGCACAGGGTCGGTTTGCCCACCGGACTGTTCGGGATTCATATCGTAGGTTGCCGCCGAGACGCCGGCGGTGTTCAGGAGTTCGCCCTTGAGGACATTCATGAACGTGTGATCCTCGCCAGCGATCTCGATGCGGAGTTCCTCGTCTGTTTTCTCAATAACCCGCAGTTCCATACAGAGCCATTGGCTGTGTGTTGTTTCAGTGTTTCGTTGTGCTATGCACATAGACAGACACTATCCGATACTCACATACATGCTCAACGTAGCATAGCTGGTACATACGGACACGGCAAACGTCGTCTCAACAGACCACAGGGAGCAAAAAGCATATAATAACGACTGGGTTATTGGTTTGTAGACATGGTCGATCTACTGCCACTGTTCGGTCCAGTCGGACCGGAGATGCTCATTATCCTGCTCGTGTTAGTGCTCTTGTTCGGTGCGAACAAGATCCCAAAACTCGCCCGCTCGACCGGCCAAGCAATGGGTGAGTTCAAAAAAGGCCGCGAAGAGATCGAAGAGGAACTCGAGGAAATCAGTGATCCGAGTACCGGCAGCACCGGCAGCTCTGGCAGTTCGACAAGCGACCCCGAACCAATCGTCGACGAAGACGACGAAGCCAAAACCACAGCTGAATCAGAAACCGAAGCTGAATCCGAAAACTGGTCGTAACTCCGTTTGTCGGCTATTTTTGTGGTACTGCATAGCGGGCACGTGGCCTAGTGGACAAGGCGAGTGGTTCCTAACCGCTCGATCGTGGGTTCGAATCCCATCGTGCCCGTTGTCTCCGCACTGTGAGGGTGAGACGATTCACAGTTCGGCGCGCTGTCTGTCCCACGCCGTCGAGCGGTCAATACTGTTGAACGCCGACTCGAGGCTATTGAACTCACTGATCACCGCGGCTGCTTTGGTTCGTGAGGCTGCAGTCTCGCGTTTGAGCCGCAGATACTCCGGTGATTGCTCGAGCCTTCGGGTGCTGTATTCGGCCTCCAACAGCGCGAGCTTCGAGAGCTTTCGAAACAGCAGACGGACAGTCTGGTCGTGCTCGCTGGCGAGACACTGTTGGGCTACGGTCTCGGTCTGTGTGTCTTTGCGTACTGGTTTACACAGGTAATCGTCGAACGGCAACTCGAGGCTGTCGAAGCCTGGATCAACAGCGGTGGTCATGACCACTCGACAGTCATACTCGCTGGCCCGAACCTGCTGGAGGACGGCTCTCCGGAGACGTTCAGCATCCGTCTGTCGAGCAACATGACATCGACCGTCTGATCAAGCATCTCAGTGGCTTGGGTGCCGCTGTATGCAGTTCGAGTCGTGTACTTAGCAGCAAGCTGCTGTTGATACATATCCGCTAACTCACGGTCGTCGACAATGAGAACCGATTGTGGGTCGGTGTGTGACTGTATGCAGTCCATTTCCAATTCGTGACTCTTATTGGCTCAAAAGAAACTGTTCAGCATGGTTGTTTTG
>LKMJ01000834.1_pt1 | contig 25565 bp, 36 predicted proteins | sample 643391 | NCBI WGS metagenome assembly LKMJ01 (sample SAMN04112250, study PRJNA286221) | soda lake metagenome | biome: soda lake; feature: Kulunda Steppe; material: water; isolation source: sample PL-Br10 brine of Picturesque Lake | place: Russia: Kulunda steppe | collected 2010-07 | reverse complement strand
TCCGCAGGAAGTATGCTCCCTTGTTCTCACAGGCAGGATCTCATGATGTGTCCGCTTTTTTAAACCAGAACAACCATAAACTTCCTTTTTTTCTTCATGAATTAATCGTTTTTTATGAGCAGGCTAGACAATTCTTGACTGAAGGCCTTATCCTTCAAGGTTTACAAGTTGTAAACCTTGTAAACCTTGTATAGCCTGTATGCCTCTTTAATGGCCATTTCTTGTTCCAAGCTGGCAGAATGCAAATACCATCTGGTCTAGAGCAGGTTCAATGTTCATCTGCTGAAAGGGTTGGTAGAAGCCATCCAATGTTTAAGTTGGGGTGAAGTCCTGTTGACAACATGTGCCAGGAAGACCAGAATTTGCTGAGCCATCCGTAGCGAAGCACGGTGATTTTGAAGGAAACAACATTTTCAAATATCTGTGAAAATAATGTTTCCTTCATGATCACCTTTGCTCAAGGTTTTGATGACGAGCCTGGAAGCAATGTTATGCCTTTCAGTCACCATGTTTTGAATTTTTGTCCGGCAATGCTTGTCTTGGAGAGCACCAGGGTTTCACATTCTTGATTTAGTTCATGGGGCAAGCCCCGTTTGGAAGGATTGCAGGACTGCACCTGCCTATTGAGGGCAAGTCAAGCCTTTTATCAAAAGTTTTAGACCTGTAACCTAATGTACTTCCATCTGACAACCTGGATGTTCCATGCTGGGGGCCGTTACACATCATAATATGAATGCCAACCAAAGGGCTTAAGGACTATAGATGATAAACAACAAAATACTAGTGTTTATAATGCTTGTATAGGCATGTAACATGAATCTTCATGCATCTACTTTACGACTTGAGGTATCACACAAGAATAAAGGGTGGCAACAGTGGCAGTTAAACGCATGACCATAACTCTTGAGGTGGACTAGCATAGTAAGAAGAAGAAGGCTAAGCGCTGATCAAAGATAAATTGCATCCCGCTCCCCCCTCTGCTGTGCCCACCAGCTGCAAATGAGCAAGCTAAGCTACCAGAGCTGGCTTAATCCTAAGTAGCCCAAACTTGGAATGGATTTGCTAGCTAACTTGATGACCAAAGAACACCTGTCAGCATTACAGGCGGCGATGATCTTTGCTCCTAGGGAACTGGTGGTACTTCGCAGGGGCGTTCTCCGCGTACAAGTAGTTCTTATTGTAAGCTCTCTGCGGTCGCAAAAAGTGACAGTTTTGATCCATGGTTTTTATCTGAAGCAGTTTATTGGATAGAATGCTCGTGGAGGTATGCACTAGGATGGTTAGGAGTCTAACCCCTGCGGGGTTTGAGCTTCATCATACAATTAAGTTGCAGACACCAAACCTCGCAACTAACGCTGCAGGATGACAAGCAAAGGTCCCTGTGCGCATGAGCCCATTCAGTCCAAGGATTGGTATACATAGCATAACAGCCTGCCTCAAAAAGCACTTTGGCTTGCTGCTACCATGCCGGCAAGCTGCACTTTTAAACTGTGTCTTACCTCTTGAGGTCGCAAGTCTACCAGCTGCATGTCCTGCAACCAGAGTTATGATTACAAAAGCATGAGCATGGTTGCTCCCACCATCCATGTGTATGACATCAAGCTTGAGACAAGGCCAATTGCAATCGCAATTCACTGAAAGAAAACTAGCCCTCCAAAAAAGCATTGAAAATCAAGGGTTTTGTACCATGCTGCTCACGACTAATGTGCTCAGGTGTCTGAAATACCTATAAAGCACATTAGGCAATTAAATCGTACATGCTCACCTGCCACTGTCCATTTGTTGCTGCAAGGATAGGCCGCAACTCAGCCTGCAGATCGAAAGTGGTGGAAATAACTCTTTGCTACTGGGTGCTTTGGCACATGCTTGGTGAATGTCTTTTGTGCATACCTGACTTTTGCGACAAGTGCTCCAAAAACAGTATGGGCCGTGCTTCTCCTACTGCCTTAAGGAGTTACTGCAGACTTTATCCTGTTTGTTCTTTCCTTGCATGCATTAGCAGTGCAAAATTGTGCAGTGCGAACATGTGAGATCTTGCACATTTTTTAGGTACCTGCTCACCCTAAACATCGTTGTTTCTTCTGAATTGCACATACTTATTGCAGGAATGCCTAGGCAAAACGCGTACAATGCAACGAAGCTGATGGCTGGACTTGTTCAACTTACTCGATCGCAAAGGTCTCAATCAAAAACCAGTGAACACACTCACATTGTGCAGTGTTGCTTGCGCGCGCCTCTGGCCCACCACATCACTGCCAGCTGGAACATGCACGGTGCAGCCAGGGATATGCCCTGCATGTGCAAAAAGCGCATAAAATGTTGCTGCAGTGCAAGATACCCAAACAGCTGTCGAAGCCCATTCGCATACCGGCAGCACAAAAATATACAGATGTTCACTCGCCTTTCAAGAGCAATTAAAGTTTGGCAAGGCGATAAAATAAGGTTAAGGCTTACACAGTATCCATTCTGAACATTAACGCTGCCCCTTTGAGCAGCAGGTGCTGTCCAGGAGGTGCATGCATGCTGGGGGCAGCACACCTGCTTGCAAAGGCACAGTCTCATACTCCCTGGTGATCAGGCTGTTCATCTTGAACTCAGGCGTAAAATTTGCGTTCACTGCCGGCCAAAGGGAGGACAAGGGTATGAGATGGTGCGCTATGTGCACAGTGGTCAGGTAAGGCGCTGACGTGAACGCGGAGAGACAAGAGCCATGACAATGCAAGTGTCACAGCGTGCAGCATATTACATGTGGTGGTTGTGGTGGTCGGAGCAGAGTAAGGTGCCCCATGGCTTAACGATGTCCGCTGTGTGCTCAAAAGGCTCATGTCCATGGCTTTGGGACGTGTTGGACAGATCAATCACCTTCTTATTCAAACAGCAAAAAATAAATTCGCCACAAAAATGGCAGCAGGTTGTTAGTTGTTTGGGCTTAGAACAGCCAACCGAATTTAGGAGCGAGGGATATTTGATAGCTTTATTTGATAGGAATGCCCCTTTCCCCAAAATATACATGGGAGGAAACAGAGCAGGCTCTGGAGGTGTTGGTGCACCTCCCAGGCGCGTCCCGAGCCAAGTCCGACGTGTTTGCGACGGAATGTATGCTCAAGGTCAACTCACCCCCATATTTACTGCTTCTTGATCTTCACGAGGATGTTGACGACGCACTGAGCATAGCCACTCTGACAGCGGATGGCGTTAAGTTCAAACTGTTTAAGGTGTGCTCCCATGGCAGGGTAGGAGAGGGTGGCTATAGCATAAGCTGCAGGGGATCCTGGCTGGATCTTTTCTCATGCTCGTGATCATTGTGCCACCTGTCACTGTTTGTCTGACAGCGCGTGCCCGGCTTTTGGGGCCGCCTTACGCGAGAAGCTGGCAGCAAGGAGGAGCTGCAGGCGCGGCGCAAGGCATCCATTGACCGTGCACATGCCCGCCTGGAGGAGGCCCGGCTTGCACGGCTGGAGAGGAAGCAGAAGAACGAGAGGTAGGAAGAATGCTGCCAGTTTCGGAGCAGCGAAGACAGGCGACGCAGGCTGTCTGAACCCCAATACCGGGCATGTACCTAGGCTCAATCCCCTGTCTAGCTGCTTACCCCCCTTGCCTTCTCCTGCTTGCAGGGCCGCCATTGACCGCCAGATTGACATTGAGCGCAAGAAGCGCCTAGAGATTGATAGGCGCAAGGGGGAGGAGCTGGATGCAGAGCGGGGTGACATCCAGGCATGGCAGCGGCAACTGCAGGAGCAGCAGCAGCAGCAGCTACAGCTGCAGCAGGGGAATGAGTCTGATTATGAGTCTGAGGAGGAGGGAACTGGGGCGCCCTCTGCTTCCAGAGACCCCTCCGAGCAGCTTCCCATGCCCGACCATGAGCACTACTATGGCAAGGGCTGGAAGCCGAGTAGCAGCAGGTTGGCGGTGATTCAGTGCAGATATGCAGCTGGCAGCACCCTGGCCTAGCACTCTGGCACACGCACGCTCGCACGCGCGCACGCACACACACACACACACACACACACACACACACACACATACACACACATACACGCACACACACATTAACACACACACATTTACAAACACACACACACACACCGCACGCACACGCACACATTAATACACACTTGTACGCACTCACATTAACACACAAAAATGCACGTACATTTGCTCACACAATTACACACATGCTCACGCACACGCAGTCTCACACGCATGTGCATGTATTCCCCATGCGCCTTGGCTTTGCTTGTTCAGGCCCGAGCAACCCCCCCGCTCAGACCTCAACAAGCAGGGTGTAGATGCTGCTGCAGCAGCAGCTACTGCTAGGGGCGCCTTTGCAGCTGGGGACAGCGGGATCGATGAGGATAGGGCGGATGGCATAGACAGCGCGTGCCCTGTACGCAGGTAGGTGCCGCGACGTTCTGTTGTGGCGCACGGCAGCTTGCTGCCCCTGCTCCTTTGCCTGATCTTGTTGCACGCACCACAGAGCTGTGTGTTCCAGCACACCCGCAGGTGTGCGTGCCCCTCAGAGTGCGTGTCAGCCAAAACACTTACCCTGCGCACGCGCACGCTGGACTGCGTGGGCTTCCGGCCGCAGGGCACGCGCACGCCCACCCTCCAGCGAACAGGTGGTGTGTGTGTGTGTGTGTGTGCCTGCCAGACCTGACCCTTGCAGCCCCAAGGTAAAGCTGTGCCGCCTACATGTGCATGTGGAAGGCATGTGGAAGGCATGTGGAGGGCCCCGCAGGCACAGACAGGGTTTAGGGTTTGGCCCCAACCGACGTGCACCCCCGGTTTTCCCACCCTACCACATGCAGCCCCATGCCACGGGACACTTGGGCGGATGTGTACCCCAAAGGAGGCCATGACCCTGAGCCCAGCAGTGCCTGCGTGGGTGCTGAGGGGGCGGGCGGCGGCGCCGGCGGCGCCCCCCCCCTCGCAGCAGCGCAGCCGGAGGTGGCGTTCAAGCCGCTGCCGCCGCCGCGCATGCGGCTGGAGCCGGTGCGGGTAGAATTCACCAAGCTGGAGACGCAGCACCTGCCGGCGCGGTGGGTGGGTAGATGGGCCAGGACAAAGGGTGTGGGGGAGGGGGCAGGGCAAGGGCGCCTGTGCTCCTGCATGTGTTTGCTTGTTTATATGCATGTGCGTGCGTGCGTGCGTGTGTGTGTGTGTGTGTGTGTGTGTGTGTGTGTGTGTGTGTGTGTGTGTGCGCGCGCGCGCGCGTGTCAGTGTTATGAGGGGGGCGCAGCAGCCAGTGTGCATCTGCATCCATGCAAGTGTTCGGTTATGCATGTGCGTGTTTGCTTGGGTGTGTGCATGTGTGCATGTCTTGGTGTGCGAGTGTGCGCGTGTGTAACATGTGCACTCAGCGTGTTGTGTGCCGGCGGTGTTTTGCATGGCTGCCAGTGCAAGCGCGGGGGTGTGCCCACACCATAAATCGCAGGGTGTACACAGTGCATGCACACACACGCAGCTGTTTTGGCCACCGTGTGTGTGTGACGCGCATTGCACATGCAAGCCTGTGTGTGCTTGTGTGTGTGTGACGTGCAGTGCACAGCGCGAGGAGGAGCTGCGCACGTACAAGGCCAAGCTGGTGGACGACAAGCTGCTGGCGGACAGCCAGGACGTGGCAGACCGGCAGCCTGTGTTCCTCAAAGACAAGGGTGACGCGCTGTACAGGCAGGCAAATTACAGGTGCGGGTGCGTGTGTGCATGTGCGCTGTGCGTGCTGCCATGTGCCGTGTGCTGTGCGCCAGCCGACATGCACGTGTGTGTGTGTTGGATGGTGTATGCTGGTGTGTTTGTCTGCGTGGATGTGTGTGCAAGCATGAAACCATGTGGAATGCCTGCAGCAGCAGCAGCTGCCAGCAGGTGGCAGGTCCCTGCACCCTTCAGACGTCAGCACACCCATGCCATACTTGCATGCAGAGCACACCCATAGGCAGCAGCAGCTGCAGTCAACTCCCTGGAAATGACCCCCACTTGCATGACACACACGTGCATGCACGCACGTGCATGCCCATGCCCACATCATAGCCAACCTGTGTGCGCCCGCGTGCAGAGGTGCGCTGAATGCGTACTCTCGCGCACTTGAGCTGGACGATGCCATCCCGCTCGTGTGGGCCAACCGTGGCGCATGCCACCTTGCGCTGGGGGACAATGAGGCAGCGGCAGGCGACTGCACGCGTGCGCTAGATCTCCTGCTTGAGCGCCAAGAGAGGTGCGCCACATTGTGTGTGTGTTCGTGCATGCGTGTGTGTGTGTGTGTTAGTGCGTGTGTGTGCATGTGTACGTATGTGTGCGGTAGTGCGTACGTGCATGCGTGGCTGTGTGCACGTGCACACGCCTTTGATGGCTTTGTTCATCAATTGCCAGCTCGTGGGTGCACTTGTGATCTTAGCCTGCTCACAAGTTGGTGTGGGCCAGCCACAGTTGGACGGGCGTGCCAGCACGTGTGCGTGTCCATGCATGTGTTCATGTGTTCATGTATTCATGTGTGAGCAGCAAGCATTTCAGGTGCACCGAAAACCCAAGGTTAACCCTACAGAGGGCCCAAATGTGCACAATGTCATGTTGCTCGCCTTCAACAACAGGTGAACTCAGCCTGCACGTGCCCGAGTGTGCGCATGCACATGCCTGCTCGGCTGCGCCCGAGGCCATCCTGATGTGTGCGCATGCGTGTGCATGTGCAGGTACGAAAGTGGGGCATGCAAAAGTGGGGCATGCGAAAGTGGGGCATGCGAAAGTGGGGCATGCGTGCATGCGTGCATGTGCAGGTACGAAAGTGGGGCCATGGATCCCCCGGACATGGCTGCGTACAAGCGGCAGCTGGTGCGCGTGCGCGTGCGGCGGGGCCAGGCGCTGGCGCAGCTGGGCCAGCTGGCACAGGCTCTGCAGGATTACGAGCACGCAATGCGGTGCGTGCATGCGCGCATGCAAGGAGCGTGTGTGTAAGGATGCTTGCATGTGTATGTACAGACATTTGCAAATGTGTTGGTCGGGGTTGGGGTGGGTTGTGCATGTTGCCAAGCGTGCGCGCCCAAACGTGCACCCACAAACGTAAATGCGCGCACGCATGCACACATGCATACATACATAAGCACATATTTACACTCGTGCGCACACACATGCATGAATGCACAGAGACACGCGCACACACGCATGAAGACACGCGCTCTCACACACACACGCACACAAACACAACCATGAACACACACGTAGACACATGCACACACGCACACAGACACACAAATGAGCACGCATGCACGCGCGCTCTCCTGCTCAGGCTGGCCCCAGAGGACGCGTCGCTTGCAGCCGATGCAGAGGAGCTTCGCGCAGCGCTGGGCCCGGCCGATGCTGCCGCGCTGAAGGCGCGCGGCGCTGCGCGCTTTGGTGCGGGCGACCACGTGGGCGCAGTGGAGGCCTGGGGCCTGCTGCTCGGTTTGCCGCGCTCAGTGGGCGTGCCAGGTGCGCTCAGTGGGCGCTCGGTGGGCGTGCCAGGTGCTCAGTGGGCGTGCCAGGTGCGCTCAGTAGGCGCTCAGTGGGCGTGCCAGGTGCTCAGTGGGCGTGCCAGATGCGCTCAGTGGGCATGCCAGGTGCGCTCAGTGGGCGTGCCAGGTGCGCTCAGTGGGCGCTCAGTGGGCATGCCAGGTGCGCTCAGTGGGCGTGCCAGGTGCGCTCAGTGGGCATGCCAGGTGCGCTCAGTGGGCGTGCCAGGTGCGCTCAGTGGGCGTGCCAGGTGCTCAGTGGGCGTGCCAGGTGCTCAGTGGGCGTGCCAGGTGCGCTCAGTGGGCGCTCAGTGGGCATGCCAGGTGCGCTCAGTGGGCGTGCCAGGTGCGTACGCTCGTTCAGCATGCACGTATGCACACCTCTGGAGGTGCGCGCGCGTGTGTGTTTGTGTGTATGGTTGGGTGGGTTTGTGGGCGTTGGGTGGGTGTAGTGCGCTGCATCGCTTGACACTCCTTGGTCCCTGAAGGGTGTGTATGTGTGTGTGTTTGTGGGCGTTGGGTGTGTGGGTGCGCTGCATTGCTTCACACTCCTTGGTCCCTGAAGGGTGTGTGTGTGTGTGTGTGTATGTATGTGTGTTTGTGGGCGTTGGATGGGTGTGTGGGTGTGCTGCATTGCTTGACACTCCTTGGTCCCTGAAGGGTGTGCCGTGCGCAGGCTGCTGCGCGTTTGTGCCGGAGCTGGAGAGGTAAAAGGCTTGCGTCTCCATTGTTTGATTGCCAACCGGTATCTATGTGTGCGCCGCTGCAGAGCTGCAGGGTGGCAAATGCATGCTCCTGCACAATGGCTGCCCTGCGGCAGCTGCAATTGTCCAGGGACCTGCTGCAGTACCTGAGGCACTGCCTGCTGTAGTACCAGAGGCAATTGTCCAGGGACCTGCTGTAGTACTTGAGGCACTACCTGCTGTAGTACCAGAGGCTGTAAATCCTGAGGCACTTGTCCAGGGACCTGCTGTAGTACCTGAGGCACGGCTGCTGGTATGCCCTGAGTATCAGCACCATCTACAGAACCTTAAAGGTTTGCCATGAAAGCGTATTGTTTTTTCTCCTGTGTCTTCTACGACAGTCAGGCGCCCACTCGTCTCCTCTTCAACTGGTGTGCTTGGGAGCGCACACCACGCGTGCATGTGTGCACGTGCTCATCTGCTCACGCGCGCACGCAGACGCGGAGCGCCAGGCAGCCCTCAGCAACCGCGCGGCAGCGCTGCTGGTGCTGGGACGGTACACGGAGGGTGAGGCAGACTGCTGCGCAGCCTTGGCCCTGGCCCTGGTGGCGCTGCAGCGGCAGCAGCACCAGCAGCAGGAACCTAAGCACCAGCAGCACAAGCAGAAGCAGCAGCAGCAGCAGCAGGAGGGCTCACCCTTGCCGGCCAGCGCATGCTTGCCAACCAACCCGCTGCCAGCGGGTGCAGCAGCGGGCATGCCAGCCGGGAACCTTGAGACAGCTGCTGATGATGACGATGCTGCTGCCGCTACCGCTGCCCCTGGTGCTGCCCCTGGCGCAGAGGACCACCTGCTGGGTGACCCAGCCCTACTGGCCGCCGCCGCTGCTGCCGCTGTCCAAGCCACGCAGGGGCCGCTGGCAAACACCGCTAGCAGCCTGGACGCAGCAGAGGCGGCGCTGCACACATACATGGGCACGCTGCTGCCCCCGCCCCCGCCGCAGCAACAGCAGCAGCAGCAGCCGCCGCCTTGGGGGCCCGAAGGCCATGAAGTAGGCTGGCATGAGCAGCACAACCAGGGGAAGCAGCAGCAAGGGCAGTTAGAGCACCAGCACCAGCCGTACCAGCTCCAGCAGCAGGACCAGGGGCAGCCGCCGCGGCTGCTGCTCCAGTGCGCGTGCCCACGCGGCGCTGCACCTGCAGCCGCCTCCCTCCTCCTGCCCATTGCGCGGCTCCTGGCCCGCAGGTGTGCCCCCGGCGCTGCTGTCACGAGCCGCCAGTCTTGCTGCCGCCATGGTCCATGTATGTCACGCAGGGCCATGTATGTCACCGCCATGGGCCGTGTATGTCACACAGTCTTGCTGCCGCCATGGGCCATGTATGTCACGCATGTCACGCCTGCTGCGCCTGAGCGGGACACTCGGCGCTGCACTGCTGGGGGGAGAGAAGGGGGGCCGCTGCTTTCCCGGCGCACGCGCCTGTTTCTTGGGCCTGGGCTGCTGCGTGTTACATGTCACAGTGTCTTTTTCGTATGTGGGCTTGGGTGCCGCTCCTTAGGAGACTGCATGTTTTGTTCTCATGAGCCCTGTGCACATGGAATATCTGGGTGAAAGCCTAAGCAGCTCTCCCCTACTCTCACTCTGAGGCCATATTCCACTGAGGCCGGCTTGGACCTGTCAGACAATGCCACGCACACCGTCGATGAGAACCATGAGCTCTTCTTCACGAGCACGTCCAGCATCCCTCTGAGGCCGGCTTGAACCTGTCAGACAATGCCACGCACACCATCGATGAGAATGACAAAACTCTCTTCTCTCGCATACACGATTGCGTGCATGTGCGCGCGCTTGCACACACGTGTCCACGTGTGCTTCAGCACAGCAGCAATGGCCCCCCCTTGCATGCATGTGCACCTGCAGAGGGGTGCTGCGTGGCCACATGCGGCTGTACCGCAGCGCACACAGGGACTGCTGCTTGGCGTCCCGGCTGTTTGCAGCTCTCCAGGTGCGCGTTATGTCTAGCTTGTTTGGGAATGCTCGCTGGTGCCCTGGGTGTGCATGTCCTGGGTGGGCTACTACGCGCACAAAGCTTGCGCATGGTGTCGTGATCTTGTCGTGCTTTGCTACAACTGATCTGCAACCCTCAGGCGTCCTGGATGCTTCCGGCATCAGCCAAGGCCTGCCTGTGTTCTGGGCAAGGCCAAGAGCTTGCAGGCACTCGTAGCGCTGCACTCAGCTGGGAAGTCAGTTGTCCAAACCTGATTTCAGGGCAGGCTGGGATGTGGTTATTCGGGCTGAAAGGACAGGCAAGCCTGGTGATGTTGCCGCCTAAGGTACAGCGGCGCATTTGCAGCTTTTGCATGCAGCTGCTCTCTTGCTTTGTCACCCTGCGGCCTACATATTAACCCAAGCCTGGCTGGGGCTTGTACGCCCTTGCTTTTGGTCACAGGAACATGCCAAGGCGAGGCAGCTTGAGGCTGACGCAGGCATGCTGCATCAGCTGATGCAGGCGGAGCCAAAAGCGGATGTGGTGGCTGCAGGCTGCTCGCCGGACGTGGCTGAAGCCTGAAGTGTCACATGATCTGGACTGCGCTAGATCTGGAGGATGCTACATGCACTTTGGGCTTTGGAAGGCCGTGGGTGCAGAGTTGCTCGGATAACTGCAAGGAGTCTCTTGCTCTTGGGCACATACTGTTGTCAGGCAGTAGCGCACATGCATTAAAATTGAAAATAGAACTGCAAGTTCAGATAACACATTTAATAGAAGACAATAGCCAAGCAGTCCCCACCACTCAAGGGGATCATCCCGTCCCCCCTATCGGATATGAATGCCACACTCTACGATCATGACAGGTCAAGCTGCCTTCGTTACCCAGCAAATGTAGCTGATGATAATTGATCAGCTACAGTTTGAAGAGCAAGTCAATGATCGATAGATGCCGCTCTGCCAAACTTTCAACACGGAGAAATACAAGAATCCAACTTGCCTCTCACGGTGCGATGATTGTTGGTCATCCCACATCCTGTCTGCTATGAATGGTCTCACACAATCCTACTTGTTCAAGGAAAGGCTGCTGAAGTGTGAGCCCATTGATCTTGATCGTTCTGTTGTGGGACCTCAGGGAGAGGCACTTGGATTATTGGACACCTTATTCTGATACACATTCACGAGAGCGCAACAGCAAACGCTCCACTTACCATCAATGGTGCGCCCTCCCCTATCAGGAGGGCCCTGGTCACACATTCACCGTACACCCTTCCTAGATACATGCTTCATGATCTTCCTCGTGACGTTTTTTGCAGCATGGCTCACTTCAGACTTCGTGCCCACACTCTACGAAGTGAAACTGTGACCTGGACTCACAATACCTCCCCTACTTGTGACTTGTGTAATGCTCATGATGTACAGGACGAGCAACACGTCCTTTTTCACTGCACCCATGCACACATGGTCTCTCTCCGAAGGACTTATGCTACCCTATTTCCTTCCACAGGCTTAAACAATGTGCCTGCTTTTCTGGGCCAGGAAAACAATAAGTTTCATTTCTTCCTCCATGCACTGATAGTCTTTTATGAGCAGGCTAGCAGTCGCACTTCTCGACTAAAGGCCTTTTACTAAAGTAGTATCCTTGCAACTGCCTAGACGTGGACGCACCAGCAGGCCACAGCTAACTCTGAGTCAGATAATTTATCTTGGATAAAGAAATAAGAACCTAATTCACAAGAAGTAGAATGATGTTATGCTTTCCATAAAGAAAAACATAGTACTACTATGCCTAGTAGGCGGTGCAACCATTCCCCACTGGCTTGTCAATGAAGGAATAGGAGACACTCTCCATAACTACGAACATGACAATGCATTCCTCCAATACTCACTCCAATACCTGACGGCAATCCTTTCTCCCGTGTGTACTAGGTTGCAGAAGAGAAGAATTAGACTTATAACCCTACCACGAAAAACCTTGCTCCGCTACAAAACATAGAGGACAAAGTAAAAGCTCACATGAGAAAGCATTACAGACTTGGAGATGTTAATACAGACTCATGTGGATGAGATTGCTTATGTCAGTGAACCTTACAGCTAGCAATTCAAGAGAACACATTAATAAATGCATCATACAAAAGGAATGTTATGAAATTCAGAACAGGCACTCTTCGCATTCAGAAACTGGCCCACCTGTACGGCAGAGCCACTACTAGTAATTCATTTTGCCTATTGTGTCATCAGCCAGACATCTGATCAGCACCGTACCATATGCTTTCTGGCTGTCAGGTTGCTTTAATTTCAAACATGTTGACTGAAAGACGCAACATCATGATGATCGCTTTTTAGGACAAGGCGATGAATCAAGCATCCAAATCCAGGGGGGGAGGAATAATCAATCTGTGATCTATTATATGGGTGGCAGTCAGACATTGCCACTGAAGTCGAAAACAGGCTGAAAGGCTTTATTTGAAAAGGAAATGTTGGAAACATTGTAAAGGCATGCCAGTCAACTGACGTCAGGGCTTTGGGTGGCTGTCAACATGTGAAGAGGGATGCTTTTGTCGCAGCACAATACATGCAGTGCAATACAAGCGATCAAGATTTGCAATTCTTATTCCTCTAAGTCAGCTACTACCAGGCTAACACTACGAGCCCTGCTCAATGTTGCAGTGAGGTATCTTGCAGTGGGGTAGCAGTGTGCCGTCAGAGTAACAACCCTTGCCCACCAACAACTGTGCAAGGACAGTGAAGCTAAGCGCCAAATCTGTCTCCCTTCTGCCATTCCTTAGGCCCACCTCGTTCAATATGGAGAGAGCACGCGCGTGCTGCTTGTCAAGTGTGTGTGCAGCGACCCTGGCATCCGCAATCACAACAGCAGCAGCAGCAGCAGCAGCTGCAGCACCAGCAGCAGCGGCAGCAGCAGGACCGCTCGACCCTTTGAAGACTTGAGCTACCTGCGTGCAAAGAGGGATGTGAAAGCGACGCGCTTGAAACCGCATATGCCACACAAGGACGCACCAGAGAGGGCGTATGTTTGCATGCATGGATCCACTGATCCACTGCCATCCAGCAAGGTCCTGCTTGCCTAGCCCAGACCGCAGCAGCGCTTGCTTGGACACAAGACTCAGAGGCACACAAAGGACAGGTTGGACCTCACCCTAACCCTACCCTAAATTAGGTCAGACCTAACCCTAACCCTAACCCTAAATTAGGTCAGACCTAACCCTAACCCTAACCCTAAATTAGGTCAGACCTCACCCTAAACCCTAACCCTAACCCTAAACCCTGAAGACCAGGCGCCTGCACATGATGCGCACCCCCCATGATGGCAGGTATGCACGTGTGTCCAGGCTCAGTGAGCCCCCTCGTGCCTTAACGCTTTCAGCTGTTGTGGCAAGCCTTGCGTTTACGCGCCCATGCATTTACAGCGCATCTGGTCTGCATGGTGCTAAACTCCGCCTGCGTAGTCGGCTGACGGCTGGCTTTGCGCCCAGGGCAAATCTTGCATGCAAACGTATAATGCAGGTATGCCTACGCCCGCGTGGCCGCTCCCTTGCCGCCCGTGCCGCTTGCCCACCTTCTCGCCTGCTGCCAAAGTCATGTTTGCTGGCAGTGGGGTAGGTGAGGGGGACTGCTGCACCAGCTGCGTCATGGATAAGGCCAAGGCCTGGGAGGACACCAGGGGGCTGTCGGGCTGTCCTTGATTTGCAGACCCAGCAGCGGGCACAGGCTGGGGGTCGTCAGGGAAGGGGAGGCCACCTGCAGCGCAGTGTTGAAGGCAAGTTGCTGTGAGGCAGTCACTTTGGGGGGCAATGCTAGGGGCCACTGGGAAAGAAAGTGGGAGGCCACCTGCAGGACATCGGGGATAGGGGCACGGGCATAGCCACAAGATGTGATGCTTGGTTGTGTCTGGGCATAAAGTAGGAGTACCAAATTCAGGAGATAAGAGGTGTGGCAGGGCACACTGGAGATGAGCCCCATTTCAGCGAACGTGCCTTGGATCACTGGCAGAAGCTAGCAACCAGGGCCCCAATGACGGTGGCAAGCAGCTGCAGGCTCCAGGATGGAATTCCCCCTTGAAACATCTATCCCATCTCAGCTCCATCAGTGAACGTGCGGCAGGAGGCCCCAGCTCCATCAGCAAACACGTGGCAGGGGCCCCCAGCTCCATCAGCAAACACGCGGCAGGAGGTCCATCAGCTCCATCAGCTCCATCAGCAAACACGCGGCAGGAGCCCCCATCTCCATCAGTAAACACGCGACAGGGGTTCCCAGCTCCATCAGCAAACACGCGGCAGGAGCCCCCAGCTCGCCCAGCGAGGAGGAGCCGCTGCCAGGGCGGGGCGCACACACATGCCCTTGATCTGGGATGCATCATGTCAGTCCACTCGGGCTGCCCATCTGGTATCAAACATTGTCAAAACATCCCAGACTTTGAAGGCCCTGTGCGGCATGGATGTCTGAGTGCCACGTTGGTGCTTCCCTGCAACAAAACGAGTATCAGCTAACCTGGATTGTCTTGAAGAGGGTGCCACACGGCTTCTGAGCGTGTAGACGCTCGCCTGCTGGGCAGATGCCTCTGTGATGACTCCTGCTGCTGGTCAGCTAATCGCTTAGCTCTTTGAGAGCCCTCGCTTCTGCATGCTACAGGCATCACTTTGTCGGCAGCCGTCATGGTGCTTGGCTGTATGCTTGTGTTTATCAGGAGATCCTCCCCCCCTTTCTGCGCTGCAGTCCGGCTGTCCTTGTTATCATCAGGCTTACATTGGCCATGCTGCTGCTGGGGTTGCTCGGGCTGCTGAAAGTCTGCCTGCTGCTGGGTGGGAATGGTACATGCGGGCTCGCAGCCTGCAGCTGAGTGCTCTAGCACCAGGACAGGCAGGAGGGCGCCTCTGGGAGCAGAGCAGTAGGCAACGCTGACTGCCGCCACCAGGCCATCCCCACACAACGCCAGCTTTGGGGGGTTAAGTTGTGCAGGGGCAGGCCTATGGGCAGCTGCAATTGGGCCGGCAGCCGTGCAGCAGAGCGCAGTGCGCGCTGCCAGGTCCCGGCACACTTCAGCCAGGCTGTTCACGTCCTGTGTGTGCATTGCGCTGGCCTGCAGGTCTTGCTTCACGTTGGGCCGGAACTGGAGCTGCTGCGCAAGCGCGCTTGCGCCTCCGCTGGGGGTGGGCGGGGTGCCCAGCAGCCGGGCCGCCGCTGGGTTTACCGCCAGCAGCTGCAGGAACAGCAAGGAGCTGCTTGCATCTGGCTGTCGCCTCAAAACGCTGTCTGAGCTGCTGGGTGGGGCAAGGTATCCTTCAGCTGCGTCCTGTTGAGCCCAGTACTGGGCAACTGCCGTGCTTGCATCACATGGGTAGTGGACTGCCTCCTGGAGGGGGAGCCTCATGAGACAAGGAAGCATGCCCTCCAGCACACGTGGGTGCAGGTGGCGCGCCAGCTCCTCCACATGCCACACCTGGAGGATAACCTTAGGCTGGGAGGACTGCGCCAGGCTTTCAACATCACAAGAGAAATGACTACAGACATATCCAGGTGTAGACTCTAAAGGTGGTTTTTCATGAAACTCCCTGGGAAGATCCTGCGTCCGGAGGATGAAACAGGAGGGAGCTTACACAACTGACCCCAAACCCTTGCAAAGAGGCAAACCTCCGCACGCAGGAGTTAAACTTCACACACCTCAGCATCTGTTGCAGCAGGAGCACCACCTTGCCTATCTTTCACATCTTCCCTCCGAGACGTCAGAAGGAAAGGAAGGCAGGAAAACCTCATGGGGACCGCGGCTGCAGGATGCAGACCTGCGTTATGTTTATCCACATCATTCAAAAACTATGAATCAAGAAATTCAATCGTAATGAGTGGGAAGTTTCCGTTTCCATATTTGACGTTTTGTCGTTTTGATATCATTCCACCTAGCGTTTACAGATTAGATGCATATAAATTTGTCTTTTTGAGATAAGCTTGAACAGATGAAATAGATGAGAAATGACGGGTTTGAAGAGAAGACTTCAACCTGCTCTTCAACAGGGATTGAAGGGCCGATCCTTTCCAAATGCTCAGCTTACCATTTGAGTCAGCGTATCATACCTGTAGGTTGAGCCTCGCTGAATCTGAGGCATGAGGCCCCTTCTGCTCTTGTTGCACAGCATGCATGTCGTGGTTGGTTGACTGGAAGCTACTTGCTCTGTCTCTGAACGATCCTTGGTTATGAATGATCAATGGCTGGTTTTTAAGCCATTAAAAAGCCGTGCCTGCTGGAGGTTTGGTGGGAAAGCAAACGTGCAGATGCATGGTCAAACGCCATGTGCGCATCTGCTCGATGTGCTGTGTGGAAGCACGTATGCTTTTGAACATACGCACAGGCACACTGCAAACATAGTCCATGGCATGTACATATGCATGCACCAATTGAAAAACTTGGAGACCAAAGCGGACTATTGGACTTTGCACATGCTCTTGCACACACTAGAAGCGACACTTTGGCGCTTCTGGACGCTCCATGTAGTTCATGTTTCAGCTGCATTTAGCATGTAGCTATCAGGCAAATGTCAGTCATCCAGACCACCCTGGGGTACCTGTGTTGAACAACCCCCCTTGCATGATGCCAATGCTTTTTCCCCTCCAGGGACTGCGGCGCAAGCGGCCATCTCACGAGGAGGCCCACAGCACCAGATCAGGCAGCAGCAGATGCCTGGATCAGAGGTATGCAGGCCCAGCAAACAAGGCGCTCAAGCTGGGCCCGGCATGCACTGCCAGCTGGCCAGCTGCCAGTGGGGCTCTGAAAGGCTGCAGGGAGCTCCCGGGGACAATGCAGCAGGTGCACCATCAGCCGCAGCAACAGCAATCGCCCCCGCAGCATCATCCAAGCAACGAGGGCTGTCTCCAAAGCCAGCAGCAGCAACAGCAGCAGCAGCAGCAGCAGCCATCTGTCAGCAGCTCTGTGCGCCTGTCTCGAGGCGGGTTGTCACGTGCAGACCTGCAGCGCGCAGCGCGCACGAGTTCTAGCGCCGCCCGGGCGCCGCCTGAGGGCCTCCCTGTCTTCCAGCTCGCTTCCACGGCACTCCAGCTGCAGCCTGGCTCTGGACCCCTGCAGCCCCTGCCCCCCTCGGCAGCCACGGCTGCTGCCCCACATCCCAGCAGCGTCCGTAGCAACGGCAGCAACTGTGCCAGATTGCTCCAGCACGGCGCCTCCCCCAGCCTTCCACTGCTGAGCCCCAACTGTAGCCAGCTCCCATCCCCTTGTGCCAATGGTGGACCCCAAGCTCATACAGCACTCCACGCTCGCACCCGATGCGCCAGCGGCACCCCCTACCCTTCCGACCCCCCCATGCCTCTCCCTGCAGCTTGCTTGTCGGCTGCTTGTCCTGATTTGCCCTCATGCCCCCACTCACTGCCTGGTGGCATGGACGCCTGCACAGGCAAACTTGTTGCAACCCCCGCACCGGCTGCACTGGCGACCGCGCCCGACAGCCTGCCCCACTTTGTCCTGTACCCCGTGCTGCCGAGCATGCAGGCAGCGCCCCTGCCAAATGCTTTGCAGCCCATGATGCAGCAGCAGTTGGGAGCAGTGCCGCCTGCACGCAATGAGCACCGGCACCAACACCGGCACCAGCAAAGTCTCATGCACCAACTCCCCTACCCCCACCCTCGCCTTAATGGCCAGCTTTGTCAGCAGCCTCAACTCAAGCAGTATCCTCTCCACCAGTGCCCAGGCCTAGCGGGCCAGCATGATCACACTCACCACCATTTTCATCATCACCATCAGCTGCAGCTGCAGCAGCAGCAGCAGCACCACCGCCACCCGCAAAAGCAGCAGCAACAACAGCCGCGGCTTTCTCACCACCATCAACATCTTCATTACCACTATCCCAAGCAGCAGGAGCAGCAGCAGCAGCAAGAGCAAGACCGGCAAGAGCATGAGCAGCAGCTGCTGCTGCCGCTTGTCCAGCCGCACCAGTCAGTACAAGCACAGCTGGCAGCGAATGCCGGTGGTGGTGGGGGATGTGCCCAGTCAAGCCCTCCCACCAACGCTGATGCGCCTCTCTCCGCACTTTGTCTTGCTACACAGCAGCAGCAGCAGCAGCAGCAGCAGCAGCAGCAGCAGTGGCATTCAGGCTCGCCAGAGGTCCTGCTGGGCGGGCAGCATGCGCAACCCCAAGGCCTGTGTCCGCGCCCGAGCCAAGGCACTCACGCTATGCAGCTGCCACAGCTGCAACAGGCATCTCTGCAGGAGCTGCCGCTGCAGCCCTGTCAGCCGCCACAGCCGAGCTTGCCGCAAGAAAAGGTGCAGCAGCAGCAGCAGCAGCAGCAGGCGCTCGCGCTCGCGCATCACCAGCAGTGCTTGGCAGCGCAGCAGCAGCGGCAGGCAGCATACCGGCACAGCCAGAGGCTGCAGGCAGACTCCCGAAGCCCGCCACCCTCCCAGCCGTACGTGCAGCACAGCCAGGCAGCACTAAAGCCGGCCCCTTCGCATCGGCAGCAGCAGGAGCAGCAGCAGCAGCAGCAGCAGCAGCAGCAGCAGCAGCAGCAGCAGCAGCAGCAGCAGGAATCCGTGGAAGTGGACACAAAGAGGCCTGACAGCGGCAGTCAGGAGGGCAGGACTCAAGGTGAGGCAGAGAGGCGCAGCTTTGGCGCTTGATGCTGCGACCATGGTAGAGGGACAGACCCTCCTCTGCCAAATGTGTTGTGTTGTCCGGCGCCAGTCTAAGGCCTCGCATGTGGAAGGGAGCAGGAATAGAGCAAAGAAGTGCATCGGCATGAAACACACTCCCCACACCCAGTAAGGGAAAGGGAAGAGAAGCGCGGTGCGTCTCATGCCCTGTGTCTCCTGTCCTGCACGCCCCAAACGGCTTTCACTGCGCAGCAGTGAGCCTTGCCCTTGTCGCAGCGCTGCTGCGTGGTGTCAGCTCACTGCGCCTAACGCTTTCCTCAGTGGTGCGTGCACTGCACGCAGGCACAGGTCAGAGGCCCCAGCGCCTGCTGCCCTCTGCTGACGCTGTTGCCCCCACCTGCAAGCCCCTACGTCGGCTGGTGACGGTGAGTGGCGCATCTTCAGGTGGTGTGTGTAGGGATGGGTAAATAGGGTTTGGTAGATCCTCGTCAAGGCTCTGTAGAGCCTCTTCAGAGCCTGTTTGAGCCTCTATAGAGCCTCTCTGGCATTTTGATTACTCCCTGTTTACCAATCCCTAGGCGTGTGTGGTGAGAGTATGCATGCGTGGAGGCAGGTAGCACTCCAGCATGTGTTGCATGTGCACAGGGAGGTGTGTGCATGTGGTAGCGGCTGCTGCACTTACAGCCGCGTTGCCTCTGTCCATGCGCAAGCACCCGGATGTTTGCAGGCGATATAGAATTGGAGTTTGAGAAAGCCAGCACTTGCTATGCAAGTGGGCCATGCATGGGCGAGTGCACAGCAGCAGCTGGAGGAGGCTGCGCTGCCCGCTGCACTTTTTGCGGTGGCACAGTGAATGCTGGACAAGAGTCGGCTGCATTCATCCAGCTAGCTCTTGCTGCACGGCACAGCATCAGTTGTACTGTGGCAGGCGCTCCTGAGCCGGCTGCAGCACAAAACGTGGTTAGGGCACATGCACCGCGCGGCCTGTGCAGGACTGGATTCCCCATGCAGGCATTGCTGCGTGCTACATGACCGCCAAGATCACCGAATTGTACCCTTGGCAGGCTGCTGCGCTGGAGTGTGGGGAGGTGCGCAACAGCGTGTGCACGCACACTGCTGCTCCCCTGGCCAGGCTTGTGCTTGATGTTGCGTACAGGCATCACTCGACCACATGCAGATAAGGCGAACACCCTGGTCCCCACCTTGCAGCGGGGCGTGCACAATGTGTGTCGCCCCCTGTTCTTAGCCATCTGCCTGCGTCTCCTAGTCTGCTTGCATGCCTAGTTCAATTGAGGTAGGCGGTGCCTGCATAGCCTGTGTGCAGTGCTCTAGGGAGTGCTGCCTGTGCACGTCCGCGCACTCTGCCTAGCAAATGCACGGCATGCATTCTCTCATCCAAAGGCTCTCAAAAGCACTGAGATCCGCACGATGCCAGCATGCACTCGGAGCACGCGTGCATTCCCAGAGGCCTTCTTCTCTGCTTGCGCATGCCGGTTGTGCAGGACGGCACCAACCTGGTGTATTGTGCGCCCACTTCTGGTGGCAAGTCCATGGTGGCTGAGATCCTGCTGCTCCGCCAGCTGCTGGCCCATATGCCAGGGGGTGAGCACTACCAGAAGCCACGGGACCGGAGGCAAGCGTTCAGGCAGCCCCTGCCGCGCGCGATGCTCATCCTGCCCTTCGTCAGGTGTGAGACTGTTGCGGTGCAGAGGCTCTGGGTGGGTCTGTGCGCCTCCATGCATGTGGCTCCGTATTCTATGTGTGTGCGCGCGCATGCGTATGGATGAGCGTGAATGCTCATGTGTATATGCATGTGCATGGGCACGTTGTTGGTGAGTACGCACGCGTCTGTGTGTATGTGTGCTGTTGGTTCCCGTGGCATGCCTCATTTTTTACATCAGCAGCGCATTTTGTTTTGGTCACCGGTCAGCGGCGCATTGCCCTGTAGACAGCAGGCACTGGTACTGCAGGCCCCTCCTGTGACACTTTGATGCCAGGTGGCTTCATGTACGACAGCGTGACCGCTTTTGTCATGCCGGCACCAATCTATACACTCTGGTGGTATGACTGTGGCCTGTGTGTGTCTTCGTGTGCAGCATCGTCACGGAGAAGGAGGGCCACATGCGAAAGGTGCGCCCCCTGCCGGTGCCTGCATACACGCGGGTGGTGTGGTTCGTATACCAGGGATGAGGAGAAGTGCCCAAGGCATGCTGCAGGGAAGGCATGTTGCAGGTGCTGAGCTTCCCCCTGCGGTCAGGAGTGCCAGCGCGACACCCTTTGCGTGTCCCAGCACCCCACAGTGCTGCAGGCGCTGTGCTTCTCCCTGCGGTCAGGAATGCCAGTGCGGCACCCTGCGTGCACCAGCAACCCACAATGGGTCAGCGGTGTCCCTTAAAAGGGCCTGCACAACCCATTGTTTTCCAGTGCCATGCCTCCGCTTGCACGCTCACACACACACACACACACACACACACACACACACACACACACACAGAATCATGCCTCCACTAGCAGCGACATCCGCGGGCATACCAAAGACCTATAGTTACCGAAGCACGCTGAATTCTGTGGCCTACATTGCGTTGAGCCCATCCATGACCATGACCATGACCATGACCAAGACCAAGACCATGACCGCCCTCCTATCCAGAACACTTGCTGCTTCTTTGATGCCATGCCTCGCACCTCCCAGAGCATGCCCTTCTTCTTCGCGTACCCCTTCATGCACACCTGTCAGGCAGCCTGTCGCCTGCAGCACACCACCGCCAGGCAGCCAGCTGTGCACCGCCAGGCAGCCAGCCGTGCACCGCCAGGCAGCCAGCTGTGCACCGCCAGGCAGCCAGCTGTGCACCGCCAGGCAGCCAGCTGTGCACCGCCAGGCAGCCAGCTGTGCACCTGCAGCGCACCACACGGCATCTGGTAGACCATCAGCTCGCCTGGGGTGTGAGTGCCCCCTTGCCCTGTGCGTGCCTGCCACTGGTGCCTGCAGCTGCTGGCCCCCGTCAACGCAGTGGTTAAAGGGTACTACGGCGACTCCGAGAGCAGTCCCCCCTTCAGCGACAAGGTGAGGGACGGTGGGGTTGCTTTGCAGGGGGCCTGCGCAACAAGCGCCCCTCCCGGCTGCGGAGCGTGCCTGACCACCGCTTTGCGTGCTCCGCCTGACAGGTGGCCAGGTGCGCCCCCCTGCCTTGTGCGCTGCACTCATCATGCGCTGCATGACATTCATCATGCACCACACACAACCTCCCACCAAAGTGATGGCCATGGTGCACACGCTGATGCTGCGTGCCCGGCCCCGCTCTTGTGTGCGTGGAATACGCACATGCACAGTCGCGCACACACATGCTCACATGCACGCACGCGCACACCCAAACACACCTGCATGATGCGTGCACACACACAATCATGCTCACACACTCTGCAGAAGGAGGCGCTGGCCATCATGACCATCGAGAAGGCCAACACCACCATCAACCGCCTCCTAGCACTGCAGCGGCTGTCAGAGCTGGTGTGCGTGGTGGTGGATGAAGCACACATGGTTGCGGACCCGGGCAGGTGCGGGTCTTGGGGGAAGGCAAAGAAGGCTTCCTGCCAAGTGTGTGCTGCCGCAAGGAATGACACAGGAAGCATCCTGCCCAATGTGTGCTGCGCTGTGTACAAATTGTCAAGGGCCTGCCTTGTGCTGCTTGCGCAAGGGGGCAGCAGAAACTGCTTGCGCTAAAACGGTGATCACGTACACTATCTTAGCTCAGTGCGGGTGTGCTTGAGGCCTGCCCCCAAAATTAGGTGAGGATGTTCTGGAGACAAGAAATAGAGACACGGCAACCTTGGGAAGACAATGCATTGAGAAGACAGCCAACGCTGTTGCGGCAGCAGCTGCGGAGGTTGCAGCCATTCAGTGCTAAAAGGTGCCACACCGCACCCGTCACAGCGTACGCAGCCCCGGTTTGCAGCGATACATGCACGTGTGTGCATGCTTGCAGGGGCATGGGCCTGGAGATACTGCTGACCAAGCTGCGCCACGCGGTGTCCTCCGGTGCTGTAAGCCACAAGCTGCAGATCATCGCAATGAGCGCAACGATGGGTGGCTTGGAGGGCATGTGCAAGTGGCTAGACGCGGTGGGTGGCAGCGCATGGGCCAGGCACAAGCATGCGCCGTGGGATGCGGCAGAGGTGTGCACATGGCATGGCTTGGTCAGCACATGCGTGCGGCACCGTGCACGTGGGCACAGCATTCGCACATGTGTGCGCATGGGCGGCACAGGTGTGAAGGCCGGAGGGTAGAGCGTTGTGTAGACGGTGCTGATGTTGGGGGAGAGCGCCGCTTGCCTGGTCCCTGCCGGACTAAGGTTATGTTGTTTCTAGGCTGGATGCCGTGGTACAGGCAGTCCAGGCAGCCCAGGGCCAGGTCTAGCAGTAGCAACAGCTGTATGAAAGTCGGAATGCTGTGCTGTCAGTGAAGCATGGGACTGGCGCCGTGTGCATATGGTGCAGGGGTGGCAGAAGTGGGCTCTGTACCTAGTCTATGGGTACCTAGTCTATGGGCCATGGGTACCTATTCTACGGGTACCCAAGAAGAAATGGGTGCCTGGATGCCCTCACTTGGCAACCTCACACAAAGGCATGCTTGCACGCCAAGTTTGCAAGGAGGCAAAGACGCTGGCAGTTTGAATGGTAATGCATCCCGTTGCCCCGGTTGGGCAGCCACCAAGACGGAGGCCTTGGCGGCGTGTGAGCTCGCCTGCATCCAACCAGCAGCGCCTCTGCCCTGAATGGCTGAATATGCCACACAGCTGCCTTTGGTGTGTCCACGTTGCAGCCCTGATCCTGTGTTGCATGTCTGTTGCGCGCAGAGGCTGTTCCTCACAAACTTCAGGCCCGTGCCGCTGGCGGAGCATGCTGTGTTTGGGGGCAGGGTGTTCACCAAGCGCAGTGCCCGGGAGATGCGGGAGGTGCAGTTGCAACAGGAGAGGGAGTACCAGCAGCAGCTGGCGCTGTATGAGGAGCAGCAGCAGAGGCATCGGCTGGAGGAGGAGCAGCCGCTTCAGCAGCAAGCAGAGCAGCGGGGGGAGCAGGGGCAGCCTGAGGCTGATGCGGGGGCCGACCGGCCTGGCCCGGAGGTCGCGGAGATGAAGCAGCCGCTGCAGCTGCTGCACCTCAACCAGCAGCAGCACCAGCAGCAGCGGCAGCTGACGCCACAGGAGATCCTGCTGCAGCAGAAGCAGCTGGTGGAACGCATGCAGCACAGACAGAGCAAGCCTCCCGCCAAGCCCAGCCCACCAGGTAGGCTGAGCCTGAGGACGTTGTTGGCACTGCTTGCACTTGCTCCCGGCATTTGCAGCATGCAAGCCAGCACATGCAGCCTGCGTTGGCTTCGTGGCACTGAAGCTCTGTCTTTGGGGTGCAGGTGCTCCCCATGTAGCAGCGCCTACACTTGGGTGCACTTGTATCACAACGCGCACACACACACACACACACACGCACACACACGCGCGCACACACACGCACACACACGCACACACACACTCGCACGCAAATAGAGGCTGGGCGTATGCCAGCCGCACAAGCAGCAGCATGCAACCTGACTTCTGCTCACAAGCTGCTCTTGTCCCCAAATTCCCCTTGCTCATGATTCTGGCATGCTGACTCCTTTGTACCACTTTGCGTTGCACCTGCTCTGAATGTGTCTTGTTTGTGTGAGTGCAACTAGTCCAAATGTAGCTCTGCAAGTTCTGGCGCCCCCTGGTGCAGTACACAGAGCGTCGACATCTATCCTCTCTGTCGCAATTACACATGCCGCAAAAAGAAGCACACATGCACAGCCTGGATTCACTTGCCAGTGCTTTTTGCTTGCTGCCTTTTGCTTGCTGCATGCGCAGCCCTGCCCCCGCCCTCATGGGCGGTGCTGCAGGAGCAGCGGCAGCTGCCAGCGTCTGTTGACCCCAGACGCGATCGTGATGGCCTGGTGGCGTTGGTGGCGGAGGTCATGGCGGATGGGCACAGCAGCCTCGTGTTCTGCAGCGGTGTGTGGTGGTCTGGGTCTTCATTTGTGTGAAGATTTGAGTGTTTGTATGCATGTGCGCATGTGCGCATGTTTGTGTGCGGGTGCACATTAATGCACAAATGTGCTGTTATGTGCACAGAGTCCAAGCTTGCAAGCAGCAAGGAACAGCAGACTGACGTGGCTGTTGCCTTCCTGCCTGTGTGTTGTTTTTAAGAAGTGTGCGTCCAGGAACTGGATGGATGGTATTATTCATTGCCAGGGTGTGGATGAGGCTGCAGCTGCACACCTGTTGTAAAAAGGGTTAGGGATGCGTCTGGTCTGGTCTGATCGGGATTGGCAAAGCGGGTCGGTCGGCGAGGATCGAACCCAAGCCCCGAGCGCGTCTGGTCTGGTCTGGTCTGGCGCTCAAGGATGCTTCGGCACCCCATCCGATACCAAATGTAAAAAGACAGAGCTCCGTCTTGGATACCGCGCTTGCCAATCGATAGGGATATGTATCGTTACACCTGTTCACTCAAGTCCATGCTGCACCTTGTATGCTGATGCACACCTGCAGCCCGCGCCCAGTGCGAGAGCATAGCCGCACTGCTTGCGGAGCTGCTTCCCAATGCGCTGGGAGGCGCACGCCCTGCGGAGCAAGCAGTGGCTGCGCGTGCGCGCGTGGTGGCAGGGCTGCGTGAGCACAGCGCAAAAGCAGACGACTTGGCGAAGCTCATCGGTGTGTGTGTGTGTGTGTGTGTGTGTGTGTGTGTGTGTGTGTGTGTGTGTGTGTGTGTGTGTGTGTGTGTGTGTGTGTGTGTGTGTGT
>LKMJ01000833.1_pt1 | contig 25573 bp, 41 predicted proteins | sample 643391 | NCBI WGS metagenome assembly LKMJ01 (sample SAMN04112250, study PRJNA286221) | soda lake metagenome | biome: soda lake; feature: Kulunda Steppe; material: water; isolation source: sample PL-Br10 brine of Picturesque Lake | place: Russia: Kulunda steppe | collected 2010-07 | reverse complement strand
CTCTCTCTCTCTCTCTCTCTCTCTCTCTGTCTGTCTGTCTGTGAACTTCATTCTGTGTCACACACAGTATCAGCTCCAGCCAGCCGTTACCAATAACTTATTAATATCGAATATTTGCCAGTCTGTTATTTCTGGGAATTTCAAAATTTCAGAGAAGTTCCCTCACCTGCCTTTAGCACCCAGGTGGAGCAATCTGAGAGGTTGGCAACACTGACAAAAGCTTTGCCAGAGGTAAGCTAACTTACAAACTTAGCTATTTTTCAGAAAGGCCTACTTCCGTTAGATTGTGCCAGAATATGCTATTCCAACTTTGCCTGCAACTTTGCTTGTAAACTGTCTGGATACGGCTTCAATGCCATGCAAAGTGTCAAGGCCAGAGGCATCAGCAGCCAGGGGGAGTAGACGAGCGCGGCTGCTATCTTGGGCTCATGGTTGTTGAACAAGAACTCGGCTAAAATGGGTACAAGCGTGGTGGTCACATGCGCTCCGTAAATGATGGCCGGGATGCGGACCCAGCTTTGCTGCAAGCCACACAGCATCACACAGACACTCTTTGTTACATCCTGAGGTGCTGTTATGGTACTGGAGGATCCCCTCAAGGGTGTTCCTAAAATTACTTGCAAAAAAAGTGATTGTGCCTCCAACCGTCCAGAATGCAAAAAGGCATTGTGCAGACCAGGAAGAGCGCCTGGTCCAAAAGCTTAGGCTAGGAGCTGCTGGGTGATCTTGATCACAAATGGATGGGTGCTTGGGTGTGTGTGCACAGGATTACGACATGTGAGGGCTTAAGCCCGCAGGGCCCATGAGCAAATCACCCATATGGGCAAGGAATACACGCGCACCCTCATGTGCAAGCCAACAGCAAATTGAGATCTGGGCATGCACACTCCTGACATGCTGAGCGCCTGCTCAGCGACATCTGCACGTACCTGGTGCATGAGGGCAAACACAAACACTAGGAAGCTTGGGAGCTGCAGCAGGCACTCGCATACTACCAGGGCCATGAACCAGGTTGGGTTCTGTTGGATCTGTGCGCACGTGCAGCCAAGAATGACAGCAACCTTGCCAATCACACACACACATGTGCTCAGGATAGATGCGCCCTGCAAAGCGCGGCATATTTGTGTCATTCCACACAAGAAACTGTAACCAAAGGCAAAGTGCTGGGCGCTGAGACACACACAACACTGAATGACTTGCACGCTGGTGGCAGCATATGCCGAGCACACCAGATGGTACAGTGAGGAACTGGCGGCAGTGCAAGATCTGCACGCCTGATGTTGCAGTATCATAATCTGCAAGCTAGAGGCCTGGACCCTACTGTCTTGCACCAAAAACACCACTGTTTCATGCCCACTGCCTCGCCCCAACTGCCTCACGCCAACATCCCCTCCACAGAGATCGGCCTCGACCGCTCTCCATGCCAGCTTTGCAGAAGTCTCCGAGGACCTTACACAAAGTTTGAGCTCGGCAGTATCCCTGCTAATGTCAAGCCTCCGATCATGGCTTTGAGTAGGTCCCGGAAATGCCCCTGGCACTGCCATTGTAATGTGTAAGTAGCAGTTGATCGGGTACCATCCTGACGGCATAAGCACCACCCAACAGCAGGCAACCCTGTCACCCTACCAACGGACCACTTTAATAGCACAGCACATCAGCACTGGCAGAGCATTCCCTGCACCTGTGCCAGCCCAGCAGTTTTGACACAGCTTAGGGGCAGCCCAGCGCCTTCAAGGCGGCTTGCTAATGCTTGCCCGCTATGACATTCAGAGACCATGATCACTGATCGCCCTGGTCCTGATGACTCAGCATCTTTGCTTTGGCAGGGGCGAGCACGCTGGCACACACACACACACACACACACACACACACACATACACACACACGTACACACACCAGGTGGTCCGAGTTGACCCGGCCGTGCCAGTCCAGGGCCTCCACTGCCCAAGGCGGGAACATGTGGCTGGGAACCTGCGCAGAGGCACGATGTCAGGTTGCGCCATCAATCATGCCATGGGGCATCATGGTGTCAGGGGTGGGGCATCCGGTTTGCCATGGGGCATCATGGTGTCAGGGGCGGGGCATGGCTGCCAAGGCAAGTTGGCATGCGGTGTCACACAGGCGATGCATGACCCCAAAGCAAGGCATGGCGTACGAGTGAGGCCTGACTTTAGGGATGGGGCAGCATGGCCGCGCCCCCGTGGGAGCTGCAGCAAGCCGAGGAAAAGTTGCCCCTGGGAGGAGCACTCTCGGAGTTCAGAGTTCGACCCAAACAAACAAGACACTGCCTTGCGGCTGCTGCGCCTCGTGCCCATTCGTGGGGGGCCCATGCCACCCCGCGCCCAGCTTGTGCCCACCCCGCAGGCCCCTGCTACCCTCACCCACCCCCAGTGTATCATCATGCCAGGCAGGGCAGGCAGCCTGTTTCCCCTCTGCCTGGACCATCACTACACCCCATACACGCCATCAACGCCCCACAGCTGGCCAGCCCGTGCAGTAGGCACGGGCGCATGCCCGCACCCACACCCACCACGGACTGTGCGTCAAAGAGCACGGTGATGGGCACGTGGATGAAGAAGTACAGCACAAAGAGGAGGTCAAAGGGTCGGCGAAGGAGGGATGGGCGCTTTGCCCTGCTCAGGATCATGGATGCCGCAGCATCCTTGGTGGCCTGCAACACAGGCCCTTGGCTGGGGTACACCCACAAGGCCATGCGCACGGCAAGGATGGCGGGCATGAGGAGGTACCTGCAGGCATGAGGATGGCGGGCATGAGGAGGTACCTGCAGGCATGAAGGATGGCGGGCATGAGGAGGTACCTGCAGGCAGCGCACACAGCGGGCAAGCGCTTGCGTCTGGGCTTGCGCAATGAGTGCTTTGGGCGTGAGCATGCATCCACATGCGGGTTTAAAGGACGGATGTGCCTCTCCGTGCGCAGGGCGTGCAGAACAGGCCACTGGCTCGCGCGCCGTTGAGGTGGATGAGCACTGATACCTGCTGAGGGCAGTCAGGGCAGCTTCGTGTGATCATTGCTCTCACACGAGCTAGGCACAATTGATTGTCAATGGAGCAATGGATTTTGATCGCAGTTGTTAAACTCACGGGATATAGATGGCCGCCAGCTTGATGCTCTCCGCAGTCAGAGGCCCCCTGAACAGGATCTCCCCAAGAATGGGAATGAAAGTAGTTGCAGCATGGGTGCCTGCAACAAGCCATACGCGCAGGCATCAGCAGGGGGGATAGTGCTAGTCTTGCAAGAGCACACCTGCCCGGCTCGCTTGTTCTGTGTCGGCATCTTCAAGGCCTGCTGCAGGTCCCAGGTTCAGCACCGGCGGCCTCTGGGTACAGAGTCGCCAGTTGGCGCCAAGCTCAAAAAACAGAAATGCATGCGTGCCTTGGCCCTGCCCAAGCCTGGATAGTAGAGGCCCCTTCGGGAGGCTGAGGGTGGAGCACATTCAGTTGGAAGAAAGCAGATAGCCCCAGGGTTTGATTGGCACCAGTCGTGACTGAAGCACTTGTCAAACCTATCGTGTATACTACAACACAGCTGATGCAACCTAGCTCCATCCAGTAAGGTCATCCATCTTCATGCTTACCGTAGATGATGCTCAAGACCCGAGTCCATTTCCTCTGCTTCATCAGGCCGAATGCCAGCAGCACGAAGCAGGGTAACTGGAACGCAAGCTCCGCAACTATCAAAGATTGGAACCTGTGTTTCAGAGGCAAGGGTGCCGTGTATGAGTTAGCCTCCTTGTCCAACTCCAAAAGCACCAATGCAAGCCGCAGAGTATACGCAGCGCCCATGCCACAGTATTATCAACATTAACCTGTTTCGGGGCGCACCATAATGGATTTGTGCCCACCTGCGCATTTGTGCAACAAGGAGATCATCAGTGTGAGCGCCTGCTTTGCACTGCGAAGTATCTCATCTGTCAACTGCCCAGTGTATGCCACTCACAAGCCAATCTGAATTGGTCTTCACGTGCCATATAACAAGCTCCTTGGCAAATTTAGGGAACCATGAAGCAGGCAGAATGGACTGGGCATCCACTAGGACGGTAATGGGGATGTGCAGCACAAACCACAATATAAACACCGATTCAAACGCAGTTCGTTTCGACATTCTAAAAGTCACTGTGCTGTCGATGTGCATGTCACCATGGATAGGTGATGCTTAATTACAGATATTCTACTTTGGACGGTCACTGTAATTGAGCTGCATTTTCTAGGAGGATATCTTGCAATTGAAAATGACATTGCAAGCTTTTGAGTAGAGGACGAATTGAGTTAATTGATTTCACCCTTTAAATATCAGCTGTAAAACAAATCTGCAGAGATCTAAAAGCATCTCGTCCGGTGTGACAAAACACCTTTCATGCTGTAAGAGCTTCTCCTTGTTTCTCAAACACTGCCTTTCTTACACTTGTGAAAAGTATTGGTAGGCTTCATTGGCTGTCAGCAAATTGGCAACCGGCAGTTGCAGCCATGTAACCCCATCCCAAGGCAGATGCTATCAGGAGTGGTGCCACTGGCCTACAGGATGGGTAGCTTTGCATATCACCGAGCTTTTGACAGGTATTTGTTACATAGTCAGTCATCAATCCAGTCAAGGTCCAGTCAAGGAAGTCAGCTTTCTCACAACAGTCCGTTCTCCATCAAAATATACAACCCCTCAGGCCTATAACGCTGGAAGCTGGCTTCTACGAAACACGCAACTCATCTTCCAAGGCATCATAGCGGAAGGTGAAGTTCTCCTTGCGCCGATAGCACCACCCTGTCTGCAGATCATCATGGACTATATTGTAGTCGAAGTACACGTACGCTCCTGCAGGGATACGGCATTATGGCAGCCATATGGCAGCTTTGCAAGATCAAAGAAATACTACTGCTTTCAGCCTGCATATCATCTTGAGCATGTGGTTATAGGGCGCTCAGGAGCTTCCAATGGGGTGCAGACGAGTCAAAGAAAGGCAGCGAGCAGGTGCCCACTTCAGTACAGCTAAGCAAAGCCCCTAGCGCGCCTGCAGTAAGCAGTGGCTGGTTTAATACAAAGCCTCCCCTTATTGGCCACAGATGCCCTGCTGCCTACCTAACCTCACACCAGTGCTTGCAAACGCTGCCCTTTGCCCCCTCCAGCACCCTCTATCGCACTCGAATCCTTGCCCTCGTGCCCATCCACCCGCCAACAAACCAGGCCCATGGGTGCGCACACAGACGCCTGCCCCTGATTGCGCACCTTGCTCGTACTCTTCACTCGTAACCGAGGGTTCTGTGAAGCGCTGGAACCATGCATTGTGGTGCTTGTGGAAGCGCCAGGACTGCCGTTTAAGCTCATGTGCGGCCATGTACTGCTGGTAAGTCTCCGGCTGGAAGTAGAAGGCGAAGAAGAGGCACTCTGGATCGACCTGCAGCGGCAGCAGCACCAAGGCACACTGTCAATTGTCTTTCAAGTAGCTGTGCGACGCCATCAGCACGCATACACACACATCCACACATGCACACTTTGGAACGGGGGCAGGGTGGGTGGAAATTCCCGAGATGGGGCGGGCTTGCGAACAGACAGACAGCACTGCCGCCTTGGGAGGCAGCGTGCTCTACAGGGTAGGGCTGGCTGCAGCAGGGGTCAGCACGGGCTGGGAGCACACCGGGTCGGGAGGAGGGCCTGTCTACCGAGCCGGCAGGCAGGCGCAGCAGCGCGTGCGTTGCAGTTATGCAGGCACACAGTAGGGACGAGCAGGCTGGCTTCCCCAGGCGCGCACGCGCACATCCATACGGGGCACCTTTCTGAACAGTGCAGGGTTGTCGATGACCTCGTGGGGGGTGCGGGGGTAGGAGGCAGGGATGGCGACAGGGTGCCGGGGCCTGTGCCGCCAGTCTGTGTCCGTTGGGTGGGGGCAAGCACGCCTGCGGCATCAACAGCAGGCCATGCACAGACAGCGGGCCATGCACCAAAGGGTGAGTCTTCGTCTGTGTGGGTTCGCTGCGGCATGTGTACATGTGTGTGCGTGAGAGCATAACTGGACATGCAAACAAGTTTGTTAGGATACGTGACTGAGGTAGCCCAAGGCGAGTCACAAGAGTCATTAAAACACAAGCATAGAGCAAGTCACCAGCAGCGTAAGCACTTCATGGGACCTGTCAGAGCAAAGAGGGTATAAGGTTGGCAACAGCTGCAATTCTGGAATGCCACATGTAGCAGTAGGTGTACTAGCCTTGTTGTAGGGGTGCCTTACGCACTCGTCTGTGAATGGAAGCTTGTGCACTGAGTGTGCAAAGACCACGTGCCTTGTGTTTTTTACAAATCAACCAGTCCTGACAAGTGCACATGCGCTGGGCCACTGCCGGCTGAGGGCCCCTGCATGGGGTTTCCCATGCTCAACCATCCATCCATACCCACACCCACATACCCACACCCAAGGTTTGCAGGGTCAGGGGCAATTGCGGGGCCAGCAGGCCAGCACTCACGCATAGCAGGCCTCCATGATGAGCTTGGCAGCTTGGGTGGACAGGACAGGGGGGGCTGGCGGCAAGGTGACGGGCTCCATGCTTGCGGGCTCAGCATCCGCCCCGGTGGCCGCCCTTAGCAGGGCGTCGCGCTGCGCAGCGCACGACATGGGCAGCAGGCGTGATGCAGCGGATGGAGCATCACCCTTTATGGGGCGTCCCACATCATGATCGTCATCTGCTGCTGCTGCATCTGCTGCTGCACACCCACCACCATCATCAGCAAGCATTGCAGCAGCAGGCGCAGGACTCGCACCTGCGGCCCGCTGGTGTCTAAGCTCACGGAGCGCGTAGCCGTCGCAAGCTGGTCCTTGCCAGAGGGCCCGTCCATGCCTATTGAGCCCGCCTTGGTCAGGCCATCTGCTTTGGCAGCAGGATCCCCTGGCCGGCCCATCTGCAGAACATGTGCCGGGCACGAGCGCGTGGTTACATGTATGCATACATGCGTTTGTGCGCGCGCGCACAATTTGCGTGTACGTGCATGTCAGGCTGCAGCAATGAAACATCTGAGCACACAGTGTCGCCCTCATAAATTTGGAGCCTGAGCATGTTGTCCCTGCCACACACCGCACCTAGCGTGCGCGGAGACAAGCCTGCAATGGGCACGCATGTGGTGCACTAGGCACGCGCGCGAAACGGCGTGCGCCTGGGGTGCTCACCAGCATTGAGACGGGGCCGTTGGCTTTGGCTCCGCCCCCTGCAGCCGCAGCAGCTGCGGCCGCAGCCGCCGCCGCCGCCCCGCCTGCAGCGCCTGCTTTGTGGCCTGGGGCCGCAGACGCGCCCTGCATGCTGCTGACCGCGCTGTTGGGAGGATGCTGCATGCCCTTTGGCTGGATCGCGCCCTGCGCGTGCGTGCATGGGTGCGCAGAGGAGGGACTCAGCAGAGGTCCGCGCCTTGCTGTGTGCTGCCGCGCCTACATGTGTGTGCACCCACGTGCTGAGCAACACTGCATGCACGCGCGACTGCATGCCCCGGTGGGACCTCTGTCGACACGACCCTGGCATGCGCGCGGCGCGAGCAGCGGGCAGCAGCGTGGAAGCCTGCACCACACAGGCCTAAGCCCCCATGTAACCTAAGCCCCCATCCGCCTGAAACAGCACATGCGTCCGCTAAGTGCACCTGCAGAGCGCACCCCAGGCCGTCCCAGGCCTCCCGCCCGCCAGATAGCCACCCACAGCGCGGGCACCGCTCGCAGCGCGCGGGCGCGCAGCCCCAGCCCCGCTGCAAGGCAGCAGAGCGCCTGTGCCTGCACATGCCTGTGATGCGCCCGCACGGATGGCCGCAGCAGCCGCGGCCGCGCGCGTGCACACACACACACACACACATGCTGGGCCTGTGGTCGCCGCATTCTAAGTCGCCACATGCGGGTGCTGCACGCGCAACAGGCACCGGACCAATCGCAAGCAGCGCCGCACGCGCGCTGGGCACGCGACACCATGCGGGCATCCTGGCCCACGCAGCTCACCTGGCCTCCTACCGTGGTGGCATTCAGCCAATTGCTGCCACCGCGCCCGGAGCTGCCCAATCCAGAGGCACCCGCTGCATCGCCTGCACGCACACACACATCATGCGCGCAGGCGCCTATATGCCCGATGTGAGAGGGCGCGTGCGCAGGGATGGGCCAAGAGGGAGCATGCGCAGCACAGTGACACCCGGGGGCAAGGTGTGTGCGGGGCATGCACACGGGCGGGCAGGCGGACCATGCAGGCAGCCTTTTGGCATTGAGCTGTGGTCACTGCACCGCATGGCTGCGGCCAAGCTGTGGTCACAGTCAGGGGCGTGTTGGCACTTTGTCACAGCCAGGAGCTTGTTGGAAGCTTGTCCCCCCTGCCAGCCACCACACTCTTGAGCACCATAGGTTGCTCAACCAGGTTCTTGCGTGCACACAGGCATGTGCAGTGCATGCTGGTTGGCAGGGGCCTCCGGGACGGCAGTTGCCCATTTTGCTTCTTTTATAGGACCCATGTTGAGAAAAGAGGTATGCTTTCATCACTTTGGTGAAACGAGTTGTCACTCATGGACCTCTCATTTTTCCGAGAATCGTTTGTAAGATTCATCATTGTATTGCTAGGGTGACCCTGGGCGCAGGGCCAAGCAGAGGCCACAGGCATCTATCTGCCTGTGGCAAGTGTCGCGCCCACTTCATGGGAGTGACAACACCTGCCTTTGGCAAGCCTGGCACGCTTGACTTTGGCGCGCCCTCTTCATCAGGGAAGCATGAGCGGCGGCTAGAACACACATGTCATCCTCAAGGTGGCGCGCCCTCTTCATCAGGGAAGCATGAGCGGCGGCTAGACCACATACATGTCATCCTCAGGGTGGCGCGCCCTCTTCATCAAGGAAGCATGAGCGGCGGCTAGAACACATACATGTCATCCTCAGGGTGGCACGCAGGATAAGCACGTGCGCGTGCACGCACGCTTCACACACACACACATGCGTACGTGCACGCGACACGTGCCACAAGCATACGCGGACGCATGCGCGCTCAGGTACACACCTCGATGCGCATCCGAGCCGAGCGCGCCAAAATGCCCCCCAAGCCCTGGTGGCACTGCGCCTGATAACAAATGCGCAGTGGCGGCACCTGCGCCCTGCAGGCACCAATCGCAACGCGGGCATAAGCGCACACGTGACAAGCATGTAGTATGCAGGGGCGAATCAGCAAACATGCACAAGGGTAGATGTGGCAGGGTGATGGAATTCGCGCTAACAGGCCCTTGGCTTAGGCAATGCGTGACTGCCATGCTTGCGCACGCCAACAGCAAAAGAGGCCAGCCAGAGAGGAGGCAGTGGATGAGGCAGCAAGAGAAATGGCCGAGCAGGCACACCAGGGGCGCCACATGGTTTGCTATTAGGTGACACACCTCATGCTGGTGAGCTGCCGCTTTGTGGGGCCCCCCTCCCTTTTATGAGTTGCTGCTTCACAGCCCTGGGCAGATGGCCTGGTACCACACTGATGCTACCTAGAGCTTCCCGGCAAGCCTGCCCTGGCGTGTGAGCAAGCGAGCTGCCACGCGTGCCACACATGCGGCCCTCACGCGCCCTTGCCAGCACCGACCCCACACTCCCCCACCTGCACCCGCGCCCGTGCCTGCGCCACCGCGAGACAGCATGGCTGCAAAAACGGTGGTGTTGCGCCACTCATTTGCACCCGCCCAGCTGGTGCACCGTTGGTCGGTCGACGCGCCCAGTGCTGGCCGTGCTCGCCTCCCAACCGTCACCAACCAAATTACTCCTGACAGGGCACCAAGTGGGTGTCCGCCAGCGTCAGCCGGCTATGGCGCGCGCGCGCACAGTGCACCCACCTGCAAGTGCGCTGGTCCGTCCGACGACGAGAGGTGGCCCGCGGCGTACTGCGGCCCGGCCGAGGGATCAAGGTCCGCGTTGGTCCGCAAGTCTGAGCTCTGCCGGCTGGATGCAGCGGCAGCTTCCTTGGTGGGGGTGGGGCCGGCACGCGCTGGAACAGCTGGCGGGGGGGGAGGGGGGGGAGGGGGCACGACCAGCGGGATCGCTGCCGCCTGCTTGGACCCAGCTTGCCCGGGCTTGCGCAGCGCAGCAGCTTCGTCCTCTTCCGCCAGCCGAATGTTGTTGTTGCCCTGCACGCGCGGCATGGTGCGCACCACACGTGTGCGTACATGCGTGGGCGTGCACGCGCACCGTGCTGCACATGTCCGGGTGCGAGGCACACACCTCCCCCAGCCCCAGCCAGGCATGCCCCCATGGGTGCACAGACAGCGTGCATGTTCCGCATTGCTTGGCGTGTGAACGATAGGCACATTCTTTTGGCTTGCCTGTGCATCACGCTGCCGCAGCTGCCCCTGCGTCAACTCATTGCTGAGGGGGGGCAGGAGCCGGTCCATGGCAGGATGAGCTGGCTGATCATGTACTGCAGCCCTCCACGCGGAGGCGCCCAGGCCCTGACGTCTATTTGCTGCACACCTTGATGCAAGTTGTGACCTTAGGCTGAGCCTCCCTCACAGCCACACCACACGCCATGCAGCAGGTGATTGCCCACCCAATACGCGCAGGGCAGGACAGCTGCGCAGTAGCTGGTCTGGAAGACCTGGGCTGGATATGAGGTGTAAGTCTCCATCCCCCACCCCGGATCTTCGCACCTGGGCAATGAGTTGGGCCTTGGCAGCTGCAGCTGCCGCACGTTGCCGCTCGTTTTCCCGCTCCCGTTCCCTTTCCCGCTCAGCATCCTCCTTGGCCTGCACGAGAGCATGAGCAAATATGAGGCATGCGCGATCAGCGCGTGCGTGTGCGCAGGTGCATGAGTGTGTGGTTGTTCATGGGTGTGTGTGTGCGCGCGCACGTGTGTTCATGTGTGTGCATGTATTTCTGTATGTTTGTGTGCGCCTGTGAGAAATAACTCACATTTTAGCTTTGTCAGCCTTAGCTGCCACACTGCTCCAAACCCGGATGGATGCTCCTTAATAGTGGTGAGAAAGACATAAGCGCCTCCTGTGCGCTGCTCAACCCTGCTGAGCCCACAAGCTTTGCAGGCCCCTACGTGTGCAGAGCTAAAGAGGCACAGCTCCTGCCAAGGTCTACCTGCACCCACCTTGCTCCCATGCTTGCCGCCCGCAGTGGATGCGCTCGCTGCGGATGCTGATTGGTCCAAAGCATCCAGCCTGTCCAGCAGCTCATCATACATGACATCCACTTGGGAGTAGTCTATGCCATCCTCCTCACCCTCACCACTCTGCAGAGCACGCCATATGCATGAGTGCTCAATTTTCTGTACCTGTACCTCCAAAGGCACATGCACCCTCCACAAGCAGGTGCACATGGGGGCAGCAGCACCTAGCAAACTTGTGCCCTCTTGAGCAGAGCTGTGCTTGCACAGCAAAGGCTGCAAACAGGGAGAAACACACTGGAGCTATAGAAGCAAGTGTTGGCCAAGGTCATCCGGTGGCCCACTCTGACCATGCATGCTCGCACAAGCGCAGGTATGTGCCAGGCAAACACAATGCCACCCACGCCCTACCAGGTACATTTCCATGTCCGTCTTCAAGTCCTCCAGCTCATCAGGGTGGATGGTCTCGTTGTCTATGCAGCGCAGCACCTTCTCCAACCTGCCCATGTGCTCCTTGTGCCTGCTCACAATCTCCTCTAGCTCTGCCACGCGAGGCGGCGGCTTCCTGTTCTTCTTGCCGCCCCCCAAGCCCAGCTCCTCCAGCTCATACTCTGACTCCTCGACCTAATCACGGTGCAGACGTGTGTCAGTCAGAGGTGATCACACGCGCATCCATGAACACCCACTGGAGGGGTGTGTGTGCGTACTTCTTCATGCGAGCGCGCAGGACACATTTGAAACATCATGGTTGCAAGGAAAGACATATTGTGAGGCTGGATGCTAAGTGCACCGAGCATGGTGAGAGAGCATGGGGCTGCTATGCACCAGCACAAGCTGCAAGACCAGGCATGCATCCTTTGGCCACAAAAATATAAAGTGCAACCAACCCAAATGTGAGCACAAGGTCTGTCAAAGCATCATAACATGATTGCCCCCTCCGTGCCTTCACTCTCCCTTTAATGCAAGCATGACAGGTGAGGACAGTCATGCTGCCCGAGGGGAGGGAGAGGGCGTACACTTCAGCAGAGAGGTACTAGGTAATACTCAGGACGCACATGCCTGAATACTTGTCACACAGCCATCATGTGCAATGAACCACATGCACAGCAAGATGTGCATGTGCATGTTCTGCTCATCGTGGTTGCATCAACATGCAGGCACTTAGCAAAGCTTGCTGCGTACTTGAGCTTTGAAACATGTGCATGAACGAGTGCAGCACAATGTGAACAGATGTGCGTGCCTATGGTTAATCAAGGTCTCGACATGCGTAAGTCTTAACCAAGCTCCCTTGAGAATCTGACCTAAGCAGCACAAGCACGAGAAGAGGATAGCATGGTGTGTGCTCTATAGGCGCCGCGTCGCTGCTTCTTGAGACCTCCACCCATCCCTTTTGGCTGACCCCAAAACCTTGCGCTCATCCTCCACGCCTTCACTCTTTGCGGATCCTGCCTCTGCGCAGGTGCCCACCTTGGCAGTCAAGGCCTCCACACTGTTGTTGATCCACTCCCTGGCATCATCCTTGGCCTTCTCCTTGGGATCCGTGGGCTTGGCCACGCCAGCTCTGCCTGCCATCTTCATTTCCCGCTCGCAGACCTTGAAGCGCTCCATGTCCTTCTCTATGCTCTTCCGCGTGTCCATAAGAGGCTGCTTGTCCTTGATGTCTGCGCCAGCGATCCTGGGGCGACCGGGCAAGGGATGGAGGCAGGGTTTGAATGCGCCCAGTGTTGTTTTGCAGGAGCAAGCACCGACTCGTGCGCACTCGCATACCATGCTTTTATCTGCTCCCGCAACCGCTGCAGCTTCTTAATCTCCTTCTTTAACTCGCCCTCCAGCTTCTCGCGCTGGTTGCTGTTGTCGCAGTCGTGGACCTGGGAAAAAGGATGCGTGTGCAATCGGTGTCACCCATCGTAGCCCTGCAATGCCTTGGAATTTAGCAATCTTGTGCTGCACCTCAAGCCATACCTGCACCCACAGCCCCTCGAAGACCTCCTGACCCTCTTGGACCTTCTTTAGCGTTCTATCAATCTCGCCCTTGAGCTTTCGTTCTGCAGCCATGATGGCTGCTCACCAGCCTAATTGTTATTTAACATGCATTGTCAAGTCAAGTCTACCTCGATCGGGTTGGAATATAAGTGAATACTTTTAAAACTTGTTTAAACTACAAAAAAGTGTGTGGTTCAGAGGCAGCATGTACCTTGCAAGCGAGCGTGTAGCAAACAAAAGACCTGACCTGAGGGGAGGGTTCCCGATCCCTGGGGAGCTGCTGATCTAGATTCAAATGTGTGCAATCCTAATGTGCAGCTTTCAGCTGAACTCGGGCAATTCTATCCTGCCAGCACAGCAATCAATCTAAACAAACCCCAAAGCCATCCTCAGATCTTCACAGTAGTCCTGAGGTGGCGTGGGAGCTTGAGGTTATTTGTGCAGTCCACGGAGCCCGTCAGCTTCCAATCGTGCACCTGCACGAGCAGACAAAGTCCTCAAGGAAATGACAAGGCACCAGTTGCAGGCTTTGACCCGCCAGGCTTGTGCAAAGTTAACAAAAAAGGGTTAGCCCGCTAGCCTGGTCATTAGACTGGTTGGTTTGTTGCTGGTCTTCACCAGCCAGGAAACAGTCCATAATGTCCGAGATGAAGTGGCGAAGTGTCGTTGAGATAGGAAACAAAAAGACAGTTTGACTGGCAAGGCATACAAAATGTAAGGGGCCTCCACTGAAAAGGACTGGCAAAAAGGGAAAAAAAGAAAAACTACTACTGAGAGAGCACACAAACAAGTCTTGACTGTGATAAAGAACATGTCTTTCTGAGACAGCACACAAACAAGTCTTGACTGTGATAAAGAACATGCTCCTCATTTTGTACCAGGCAAACTCAACATCTGATTGATCCCCAAGGACAATCCTCGGCTCCCCACCATCAAACTATAAGCTGCGTGAGTGACTGCGCTCCTGGCTAGCTAGCAAAAGTGTGTACGCAGCACAGACACCAGTCAACAGAGCTCCGAGCCCACAATTACCTTGTCTAATAAGTCTTTGTTGAGCGAGCGCTCCACACCGGTGATTGGCTGATACCTCTTGATGGCAACGTTGTCCTTCATCTGGTTCTTGATGTCGGCGTTCAGCACCAGCTGCAATGTGCATGGTTATGACCCAGCAGCCCGCCTTGACGTGTCGTAGCAAGATGCACAGCACTTGTGCGAGCGAGCGGTTGTGCAACTATCTAACGGGCATTCATTTAAGTGTGGCACGCTGCCCAATGAATACATTCATAGCCCAAGATGCTGTGCCAAAGCATGTGCCAGAGTCTTCTTTTTCGTGTCCTGTGACAGGATGACATTCTGAATGTGCACAACCAGCTGATCTGTAAGTACCTTGGCAGCTTGGCGTGCAGCCTTCTTGGCTTGCTCCCGCTCCTCTTCAGCTCTGGCTCTTTCATTGACCTGCCTCCCAAGTGCCTGTCAGACCAGGACATAATAGACCAGGCCTGTTCAACAATTTGGCACGGATATCATGCAGCGTGACAAGTGTGGACCTGGCACTCTCTTCAGCGTGACAAGTGTGGACCTGGCACTCTCTTCAGCGTGACAAGTGTGGACCTGGCACTCTCTTCAAGCCTGTCTCATTCTATCGCCATCAGTCCATCATGTGCAACTTGTGAGAGTAGAGCATGCCACATGTTCTGCTCGCTTGCGTTTTGGACTTGCTGCTCCATTAAAGCGACAGGCAGTGTATTCAAGCTCTGCCTGGAGTTGGAGGAAGGCTTGACTGTGAAACAAAGCGCGCATGAGCCCTTGCGCCTCTGCACACAGGTGAAGGGCATGCTATGCTTGCGCAGTCTTAAGCAGGCATGCCAATGCGTAAGCAGTGGCATTGTTTGGGCCCGTTGTGCCTCGGTACACTATAAAGATCCAATCCAGGCACAAATGCCGATGAGTTTCGCGCCCACAATGCTGGTGCAAATCAAAGCCCACGCACCTCCTCCCGCCTTCGCTCCTCTTGTTTGGCTGCCTCTCGCTCTTGTATCTGCTCCTCCAAACGCCTCTGCATTTCTGTGCGCATCTTTATGAGCTTTTCCTTCCGTGCCGCCTCGTCCTTGTCAAGCGCCTTCGCATGCATGTCAAGTAATGTAATAGAAGTAAGAAGGGCAGCCAAAATGCAGGCAAACACAAAAACTCTACTTGATGCTGTTGCTTGACCAGTGCATCTGAATGTGCTTCCCCTCAACTCTTCTCAAGTCTACGGAATGGCATTCTGTTAAGCTCGCTGAGCTCATCCCGAACTTTGCTGGTACATACCAGCACACACATGCAATGCATTGCAAATCCAGTGGACTAGACAGGATACACAGGTTGGCTTGCAGTTTCCTGACTCTGAATAAGTGTGCATATTGCCACTCTCACCGCTTCCCGATCCTTCCAGTGCCTCTCGATGATTGCTGGATCGATCCACTTCTTGTATTCCGGTAGTTTGCCGCTTTCAGCAAACTCTGCAGTCCTTGTTTGTCTTGCCAGGTTGCGATTCAGCCTGCAACATTCCATGCCTTGATTGTGTGATGAGCACGCGCTGTGTCCAACTACCTATGACGAGCGATGTTACTATAAGCATGAAAGCAAGCAAGAAGTGCTACATGAGGCAACATGCTGGCTTGTTGTTTCATACAAATTCTCACATGCATTTAATACCTACAGAGTGCAGTAGTCTGTGCCATCACATGCCTTCCTGTACGAATCTTATACAATTGACATTGACGTTCGTCCCAGAATTTGTCTTCCCTCGGAAATGCTCGCCTGCCACCAAATGGGACGTACCGTTCAGTTCTTTCCTTTTCTTGCTTATTTAGGACTTCTTCCCAGGCCCTCTGGTAATAAGCATCCTCTTCCCAACGCGCCTCCTTTTCCTGTGTGCAAACATGAGGAGGAGTGCTTGATGGCTGAGCAGATCTATAATGCTCAGACCCAGATCTGGTCTCCTTGGCCGAAGCACCCTGCTGGCTCCTCATGCCTGGGTTCCTCAAAGCATGAACTGGAAACATGCGCTACGGTACAGATCACAAGAAACAACGCCCGGCAATGCTCTCCTACAAAGTCCTTAAGATGTCCCCACAGGCAACATCCCAACAGGAGCTTGCACTCACCGCCTGCTTGATGGCCTTGTTTGCTTCATTCTGTAGCAGGTACTGCTTCAGAGCTGTTTTTGCTGCCAGACGATTGGCCTCCTCCTTGTCAAGCTCATACTTGGTTTCGTAGGCTAGGCGAGCAGCCATTTTTTCCTCATCAGCTCTTATGGCAGCCAGCGCCTGTACTCAATGAAGAAGTCGCAAGCGATGAGCACTCTGTCTGAGATAACTAAGGCTAGTGCTGTGCACACATTCACCAGCACTAGCAGGAGGGATTATCGCATGCAGCTTGCTTGTCCCTCTTCAAACCCTTACAAGGAGCCTTCTTGTTACCCAGACAAAATGGATGATAATAAGCTTCATGATATTTGCTCATCTCCACCCTGATTGTGTCAACCTTTGAGTACCGAGGTTCTATGCAACATCAAGGCGCTCTGGCGCACCCAATATCAGTACGGTGACCAAGCAAGCAAACGATTTCTGCCTAAACCTACTCACCCTCTGTCTCCTTGTGTGCTTGTCTTCTAGCTGCTCCACGCGCTCCTCCTTCAGCTTCCGCGCAATCTCCTGCTGCAGCCTCTCCCGCTCTTCTTCTTGGTTTTGCCATGCCCGGAGCGCAGCCTGCGTGATGCACAGCATAACCCGCACACACAAGCAGCAAAACTCTCAGCAACGCCTGCCAGGATGAGCAGCAATACCAACCCAGAATGCATGCACAGGGGCCAAGCAGTGCTGTTTTAATTAAGTGCTCGATTGGTCTATGAGCAGCAATACCCACATGCATCTGTATTGGCTTACTTGCTCATTTCCCAGGGGGACATAGTTGGCACAAGAACACCCCCTTCCCCCTGGCGGCAAGCTTGAAACAGAGAAACACTGCACTAGGACCCGTGAGTCTCTCATCATATCACAAAGTGTAGGTGGTCCAACAGGATCTGAGCAAGCAGTCATTGTTATGGAGGCGCAGCAAGCTTATAAAACAAGCTTAACATAAACAAAAGAACGTATGTGGAGGGCTGGTTGCAGTCAAATGTTGGTGAGTTTCAGAATAAGTTAAACTAGGCAGGCGGTAAGCACAAGTTTGTTGGCCATGAAGGCGCCCACCTTCTCCTGCTCCGCATAGTCCTGCTCCTCTTTCATCTCAGCCTGCTTTCTTGCTGCCAGTTCCTGCTTCTGGGCGTTGAGAACGTTGCGCACCCTGAGCTGCCGCTCCTTCTCTTCGATGGCCAGTGCTTTATCAAGCTCTTTGCCCTCCTGCAGGCAAGCCCATGCAGTGTTTTGCATGCATGCGTGAGTTTGATAGGAAGGTCAGCTGAGCATGACAGGGGCATGCAAAAGCCACGCCAAACAACTTCTGGTTATTAGCAGCAGCACCCATGCATACATACTTCTAACTCAGAGGCACGGGTCAATTCTTAGCTTGGTCCCACAGCAGAAAAAAGAAAGAAAGACTTAGTAGGCAATTAAGGCTCGTAACTCACAGCAATGTTGTACTGGTAGATGTTGGCCCACTCATCTCCTGCGTGGATGGCTCTCTTGTTCTCAGCAAGTGTGTTCTTCCTGCGCAAAACACAGCCAGGTTCAACCACTTCTGCGGACTAGATGATGCAGGGTAATGGTCGGCACGATTAGTGAGGTTGGTGACCAGCATGCTGATAAAGGCAAGCGATGCCATAGAAATTTCCATCTACAATTACTCACACAGGTGTCCCTCCCACGAGGCGAGCTCTTATACGGTTCTGTATTAGCTGTATGTCCTCCTCCTGCAGGGGTTTCCAAGAACACAAAATCATTGTGACATCTATTCTACAGCCAGAGCAACAGACAAAGCAATCAACTGCGCACAAGTATGAAAGTCAGCCAGCACGCACATTGCAGCCTCAAAATGCGAGGGCTAATAGAGTAGACACAGACAGCACTCAGGCGTGAGCGCAACGTGCAAAAACCCACAGCTGTGGCGCACATCATGTGAGCGGCTGCAGTTCGTGGTTCCTAATGTTATGTCAATATATCTGTACATGCCAAAAGCCTCAGCCATGCTACTCACCTTTACAGAGACGCCCTTTCTCAACACCCCAAGCACCTCCTGCGTGATGATCTCTTGGCCTTGTACATCCGATGCTGCGGCCTGTCAAATTCAGAAACCACAAACCTTTTGCATGAAGATGACAGCTCTTATGTAACTTAATCAGCAAATGCTGGCCAGCTCCAAGAAGGGCAACGGCTCTCGACAGCGCACACACCCCGAATGCCGCCCTGAACTTCTGAATCAGCTTTCCTGCAAGGACTGACATTGGTCCCACATCAGGGATCCCTCCTGTCCTTCCAGCCCGCGAGGACAGCCTGCTGCCTGAGGAGCCTGGCGTCCTAGCCAAAGGCGTGCCAGGCGCAGAGTTTCTGCTACCTGGACGTGTTGGCAGAAGTTGTTGAGTGCTGGGCCGTGACCCATTGACAGAAAGGCGATCCTTGCCTCCTGGAGTGCCTGGCTGTGACATTTCAGATGGCCTTAGAACGAGGCACGACCGCTCACATCTCCAAGTCAATTCAACAAAGTGTTCTTAAAATGATTGTTTGTTCACAATTAACATTGAGAGTATAGTCGTAGAAGACTAGGCTGGTGCCGCAAAGCTATAATTTAAAGCTATGATTTGCTATGATTAAATTAATCATACAAAAAGAGGAATGCCAGGTACGGCGTGAAGCACAATCATGTAAACTCATGATTGAGCCTCTCAGCACGGTCAACGTACTTGCACGTCCATTGGCTGCAGATCCGGGGGTCAGACCCCATTCCGTGAGGACAGAGGGTATTTCCATAAATGGTTGGAAAGTTCAAGTGCAGAAGGGTCCCATCATCAGTGACAAGGATTCAGACCATTTCAGGTGTGTATGCAGAAAGATTACGCATGTTGCTGGACATTGTGAACTATGAATGAATTTTTTACCATCTCCTGCGTATCACTTAAGATGGATGGTGCCCTAAACAGACAAGATCAGGGTTGGCTCCTACCAGAATACCGCTTGGGCACACATGCAGGGATGCGATTGAAGTTGACACAGAGGGACGGCTTGTAGAGGGCGATAAAAGCATCATCTCCTTGCCAGAGATGCTCTTCAACACCAGTGGTGTGTCCTTGGCACATGAGCCCTCTGGCGTTGCCATCACCTTCACCGCCATGGATGCTTTGCGCGGCTGGAGGCAGGAGGGCCTCCCGCCCTTGCAAGTCAAAGTTGCTCATGTAAGTGCCTTGTTGTGCTTCCTTGCATGGCCTTCTCATACCTTCATGGCCTTGTTCATCTGCTTGTAAGTGTCGTTCTACCAATGCGAGCCTTCCGTTTCATAACTACGGCTTGTCAGTTCTTTCTGTAGCCAGATTGCCTTTATGGGGATGAAAGGATTGCACATGACTCAGGATCGTCTCGCAGGCCAACTGAAATTTGGCAACGCTGCTACAAGCAGTGTTCTCATTATTGCTTGCCTTTCCTTGAACATGGTGACCATCAGAGTCAAGAGTGTGGTAGTGGAGACAGGAACACAAGCCTCTTGGTGCTCCAGTTGCTCCTTGGGCAACTTCATAGTGTCCTTTGTTGGCTTCGTCTGACCAGCAGACTCCCATCTAGCTTGTGCCAAGGCATGGCTTGCTGCTTAAGACGTGGCACATCTAACGCACTGTGTATCTTACGTGATGTGTGTACCACAATTTGAAACCCACATACGCAAAAGCCTCTGCAGATTCTAATATCAGGCACCAGCCTGATGAGATGGAGCAGGGTTACTTTGATGCAGTAAAGTAGGGTTGATGCTGGTGTGTCATGAACGTACTGGCGTGTTCCACACATGTTGGTAGAGATTGCTGCATGTGCAGCAGATGTTAGTAGAGGTGGCTGCGTGTGCAGCAGATGTTAGTAGAGGTGGCTGCATGTGCAGCAGATGTTGGCTTGATACATGAAGGACAAAAATGCGGTGCGGATGACATAGGTATTGGAGCTTTGTACAAAGCACTGCTGCCAAGCACAGCTGCCCACATCACTTGACACCCAATGCATAGATGAGATCAGATATCTGTGACAAACACCTGTGGCAATTCAATTGTTGGTGCTGACTGTTAACATGCCACACAAAAAGATCAGAAGGGATTTGTCAATACTCCCATCGTGATTCACTGACTACTGCAAAGTATGGCGCCGACTGGCTTGAGCATGAGTGTTTTATTGTGCTTACGTTTGCGTGCGTGCGTACCCATTTGTATTAACTATGTCCGCGCACGTGTGTGTGTGAGTGTGTGTGTGTGTGTGTGTGCACGCGCATGCCTAACTTGCGCGCAGGGATTGCGCTTGTCTGCACTCACAGGAGCTTAACCTAGAAGTCTTAGCACAACGTCATCTTGTGATTATCTGTGTTGTGAGCCCCTATGCCATATTCCAGCCTGGACCCCAGCAACATTCCGTGGTGCAACTGTGCAGAGATATAGTGCTAGACCCTGGACCAAAGCCTGGCCTTGCTGCTATGCAGGCTTGGCAGAAGGCACGGCTTGCAGAGATCCAAGCACAAAACGCCCAGCGGCTGGAGTATGACTGGACGTACACCACCCCTTACTCAGGCACTGTGCTGCCTTCAGCAGCGGTTGCCCGCTCACCTGTGGTAGACTCCCTCAAAGAATGCCCCCAGGTGACAGTTCTTACCACAGCTGTGCTAGTGCTTGGCGTCCATCGAATTCATGGCATTTCTTACACAGCTCTGCAAGTGCTTGGCCTCCATCGAACCTGGCTCTTGGCAATCTTGAATAGGCTGAGAGGTGTTAACAGGCTTTTGAGGGCAACCGTACAAAGATGAGCTGCTTTGCTCATTACATGCACCAAAACATGAAAGCAAGGTGGCTTGAGGTTTTGTCTGGAAGGCATGTAGGTCTGGCCTGATGGAGTTTTGGAACATTAAGAATTTTAGACCTGATGGTATCGTGAACACAAGCAAAAGGGTGCGCGCGAGTGTGTATGCATGCTTGTGCAGGAGCTGCACCAACCAAGGACGCGGCGCTTCAGCAGGTGCCTTACGCATGTACATCCCCATGCTCATGCATGTTGTGGCCTCCGCTGCTTGATGCGCTGCTTCATGGTGCTCAAGGTATTGTGTGCGTGCTCATATCAGCGCACATTTGCACGGGTCTGCCGCAGGCGCTGCCGGCGCAAGCTTCTACCCAGCCGCCGCCGCTGCAGCAGCCGCAGCAGCCGCAGCAGGAGCAGCAGCTGCAGCAGCAGCAGCAGGCGTGTGTGGGTGCCTTGGATGAGCTGCCCACTTGGCAGGAGACTACTGAGACGATAGACAGGGCCCTATTGATGGAGAGAGAGCCCATCTTGTTCTTCGATGAGGTGCGGAGGAGCAACCGCCAACCACACATCACGGCAATCCTTGCGCAGCTCGCACAAGTGTTCTATTGCAGACAGGCCGCTGCTATTCTGAGATTTTGCAAGCTTGAGATCCTGTTTCCTGGTGACCTTTGGACAATGGCTCCCGGGCCAGAGGCACCCTGCCGTCTGGGTCCGAGGGGCTGCGCGCACCACAAAGGGGGCGCACTGCGTAAGTGGCGCGTTACAAAATTGGAGGGTGGGATCTAAAGCAGGTGCATTGGAGCAGGGGGAAGGGAGCACAAGCGTGTGCTACCCGGATCACAAGCGTGTGCCACAAGCGTGTGCCACCCAGAACGCTCATGCTGTGGACGCATCAGTCATCAGCTGGCTAGCATCAGATCTTTTGGCGTGAGCCTGCTTTCCGCAGCCAATCAGCATCATGGGCTCGTGCCCTGCTGGCTGAGGCCTGACAACTTGGGGTGAATCGCCAACCTGGTCGTTCAGCTGATTGGCTGAGGCGCGACATTGTTGCCATGAGCCCTCCTGCGCAAGCTGCAGTGAGCGAGCGATGGGGCGCGAGGTTGTTCCGAGTGTGGCATCAAGCGCTGAGTCACAATGCCAGTGCGCACGCGCGTGCACTCGCACACACCACGCATACAAATGCACGTGTGCATGGCACTTGTGCATTAGGATGCGTGCGTCTCACTGGAATCAAGCAGCAGGTGCAAGTTTTTGGTGTGCCACGCAGGCAGTGCTGTATGAAAGCGACTTGGACGACAACGGTGTATCACAGTGCAGTGTGAAGCTGCGGGTCATGCCTCGTGCGTGGCTGGTGCTCCTGCGCTTCTTTTTGCGCGTGGATGGATCCATGGTTAGACTGCGGGAAACGCGCCTGTTTTGCAGGTATGCGGCCATGCTTGGTCCTCTTGGCTAAGTGCTATGTTTCAGTGCTTTGGGCAGGGTGCTGCACACGTGCTTTGAGCTGGGTGCTGTATGTGTACCTTGGGCAGGGTGCTTCAGCACGCTTATGGCGCTGAGAACTGTGGCTGTGATGCGCCAGATGCCACTTTTGCCTGGCCACACCATATCAGCACAATTACACTGCTTCGGCACATCACCTCACTATTTCAGTGTAACCACCCCACTCCAGCATAGCCAGGCATTTGCTTTGTACCAATGCCTTGTTAGGGTACTGATGCTTGTCTGCACCCCTGTCTGACGGTGCATTTACAATGAGGCGATAAATGACTAATTAGGAAATCAAAAAGGCAATTTATCGCCTTTTGCGATTACAAAGGGTGACTCATTGCCATGATTAATCAAGGTAAGGTGGTTGATTAGATACAAGAATTAATCAACAGGGGGGGAGAGGTGATTAAAATTAATTCATCCGTGATTGATTCCATGGTGGCAGTCAAACATATTTCAGTTGTGGTCATGGAAAGGCTGGAAAGGCTTCATTGGAAAAAGGAATGCTGGAGATATCTTTGGAGCGGGCCAGTCAGGGCTTTGGATGGCAATCAACGGGTGTGGAGGGATGTTGCCACCGCAGCACAGTGCATGCAGTGCAATGCAAGCAATCAAGATTTGCATTCCTTCTTTCTGTGCTGCACTCAGCTGCACTTGCTTCCAGTGCACACGCTGATTCCGCTGGGATTAATCGCCCTAATCGTTAACGCAGGGTGATTAAGCAAGGGTTAAGCAAAGGAGCATCAATCCAAACGCAATTGATTCGGGTGATCGATTCAGAATTAATCAACGCACTGTGAGCCAAATGTCAAATCGACCAAGAAGTTCGGCCATTTCTAGGGCAGCCCCACTCATTTGCAGTGATGCAGTTGTGTCATGAGACAAAGACTGGAAAGAGCACTTCGCGGGCACTCTGCCTGTGTTGCGTCATCGCAAATGGTGCACTCAAGCAGAGTGCTCCTGACCAACAGGTACCCAAATCTGCCTCCTCCCGTGCCCCACGCGGGCGTCTTGGTGCCAACTTTGCCTGCGGTGGTGGGTTTCTGACAGTCACGGACGCGGGAGGGGGCGGGTGTGGTGTTCCGACGTGTACTTGCACGTGGCACTTGTGGACGGGCCGACGTTCCGACGTGTACTTGCACGTGGCACTTGTGGACGGGCCAGTCGGTCCGCTTCTGTGCAGGTGCTCCCTGCAGTTGCACGGCACGCCCTGCCTTGCATGTGACAGGCACCATGAAGCGTTTGTTGCAGCCACTCAGCTAGATCCAGGGCTTAGGGTCCCTGACTTCTGCAGCTGCGCATGCTTCACATGGACGTCCCTACTCGCTCTGCCCAGGGGTTCAGACTCCCATGCAGCTGCACAAGGCCGCCGTGCTTGACAGCGTGCTTTCCACCCCGCCACTCCCAGGCATGACCTTCCTGAGCGCAATGGAGTCATCCTTCGGGAGCAGAAGCAGATGGAGGGGACATTTGAGGAGCTGCGCAAGCAGGGTGCGCCTGACCAGAGCTCTGGGGCGTACAAGGATGTGGACACCACAGGCCAACTGTTCCAGGTTTGTGTGGGGCATTCAAGGACGTGGACGCCACAGACCTCAGGTACTTCAGGTGCACGAATGGGCTGGCACATATCCTGCATTTGGGGCTGGAGTAGGATGAGGCGTGTCCAGTGGGTGGGCGCCTTCGATGCCGGTGAAAGCTTAGGTTACATAGCCATGTACCTGCCGAACGAGGGCAGCTTAGCTGAAACCTAGAAGGCCTGCAACCTGGACCTAAACTAAAGAGGCAAAAGCATGAAAAAGAAAGTAGTGTCTGAAAGCTAGACGTTTTGGTGAAAAGCGAAACATAGAGAGAGATGCCGGTGATAGCCTTGTAAGGGTTAAGGGGTTTAGGGTTACGTAGCCATGTCCCCCGATTGATCGAGGGCAGCTAAGGTTAAGCCTGTCAAGCCTGTATCCTGAACCTACATCTAAAAGGCACCAACGAACAAGACAAGGTAGTGTCTGAGAGGATGATGTACCAAACAGGAAACTCCAAAAGCAAGTGTCAGATCCAAACAGTTGAGATGCAAAGAGCTCAAGCAGGATCCAAGATGCACACATGCGTCTCGAGTGGGTGAGCATCTTGCTAGTGATAGCCATGTAAGAACCACTCTATCCAGGGCTGATGCAAGTCATGTGCAGGTGCGCTTTGCCTGTGATGTGTCTGCAAAACCTGTCAGACCTGCCCACACTGAGTTTTGCCCCCCGCCTTCCGCTCATCTGGCTGGACATCTGTCGGTTCCGCCGCGCCACTCACGGTTGTGTGCTGGTGCGCCTTTGCAGGCGGTGGCACCCATTGGACTGAAGAGCATCAAGTTGCACAAGTTGGTTCTGCCGAAGCAGAAGCATTGAGCTGCCACACGCGCTTGTTCAGGCCCGCAAGCTGCAGCAGGTGGAGGGAGGGATTGAGCCTGTGGAGCCTTGTGCTGCACAAGTGTGCAGCTTATTTAGCAGCTGCTGTGATGCAGTAGTCATCCAAGTTTCCAGTAGATAAATAGCCTAGGTCAAGTTAGTTTACAAAGTTGTACCTACCGAACAAGGTCAGCTTAGCTGAAGCCAAACAGGCCTGCAACCATAACCATTAAAAGGCAAGCAAGGTAGGCATATATCCTATGACCAATGGTAGCGAATTTATGGGGAAAAACAGGCAATTACCAGGCTGGTTGCCTGCCAGAAACGAGAGTAGGACTGAGAGTTCACAATGGCACACAGGAACCCTTGCCTAAGAAGTTGTGATTTTTTGGTGTGCAAAACTTAATGAGGGTAGCTGAGCTGTTGATACTTTCAAATGATTGCTTTCGGTGAAGGATCGGCACCAGGCTCACATCCTCAGTGCGGAATCAATTTAAGAGCATTAAGACAGCGAACCAGACTGATGAAGAGTCCGGTCAGGTAAGGGTGCGTTTACAACAATTCGTGGTTAATTCAGAAATAGAAATTCGATTAACCACGAATGAATTTTAATTCACGGAATTAACCATTAACCACGTTTACAACACCCTGGTTAATGGTTAACCTAT
>LKMJ01000832.1_pt1 | contig 25587 bp, 21 predicted proteins | sample 643391 | NCBI WGS metagenome assembly LKMJ01 (sample SAMN04112250, study PRJNA286221) | soda lake metagenome | biome: soda lake; feature: Kulunda Steppe; material: water; isolation source: sample PL-Br10 brine of Picturesque Lake | place: Russia: Kulunda steppe | collected 2010-07 | reverse complement strand
GCGGGGTGGTAGGTAACGGTCAGTTTGGCGCCTCGAAAGTTGTGAAAGGAGCCGCGCATATTTCGGAGAGAATCGTCGCGGTCCAGCAGGGTAGTGCCGGAAACCCTGCCCACGGATAGAATAATTTTGGGGTTGATAAGATCAATTTGTCGCAAAAGATAGGGGAGACTGCGCTGCCTTTCTTCACCGCTTGGATTGCGGTTGCCGGGCGGACGGTGCTTCAGAATATTGGCGATGTAAACATCGTCCCGTTCAAACTTGATGGCCTTTAATATCTTGTTCAATAACTGACCTGCGGCACCAACAAACGGTTCTCCCTGTTTGTCTTCTTCTTGTCCCGGGGCTTCACCGATGATCATAAGGTCGGCATTGGGATTGCCCACACCAAATACGAGATTGGTATTTTTGAGGTCGGTTTTCAGCTCATCGGCTTCTGCACAGAGGTTGCGGAGCTCATCCAGTGTTTTGCACTGTTTCAGGCGTTCATCGAGGCTGAGCTGTGGCTGGTAGGTTGTTTCAGGTTCTTGAGCTTCTTCAGCCGGTCTATTATCAGATTCTGATTCTTGTTTTTCTTCCGCTGAAGGTTTCGCGTCAATACTCACTGATTTAACCGATAGATCCGGAGGCGTAAAAGCCCCGTAAAGTTCTTTCTCGTTTTCAAGAAACTGTATGATATCATCAATACGTGTGCTGTTTTTACTCATCATATATGGATTTAAATACAGGGATTATTAATTCGTCAGTTCGATTGCAGCCCGGAGTGTTTTATTCCAAGGCGAAGTCGAGAACTACATTCGGGTTTTCAAAATTCAACTCTGGCGGGACTTCCGTTACTCTCCAGACTCCGCCAGGTTTTAATTTGCATTGGCAAATACCAAGTTGATTTAGAACCGAGAACCAATCTATTTAATGATTGCTATTCCTCAACCCGTTCAAACATTACATCGCGATAATAGTTGGTGGGGTAGGAGCCAACCTGCAGCATCATAGGACGGAGGGTGAACCGGATTTCTGCGCTGTCAATTTCCCCTTCCAGGTTCATATGGAACTGAAGAAAATCTTCACGCAGGGCAGGGTTATCCCAGATTATTCTGAATGTATTGTGATGCCAGTGCTCCAGATCGGCGGACAGATCTTCAATGTCATAAATCATCAGCCTCAGATTGTCACCATTAAAACTGATTTCAGTGGTATCATATAGATTGTTATGAAATCTGCCGGCGTAATTTTCAAGGTCATGTGTTGGCGTTGTACCTTCAATCCGGGTGGCTTCAAATGCCTCACGGATATTTTTTACCGATTCGTACTGGTTGGTAAACGACTCATAATATAGCTGGTTCCAGTCTCTGTCTTCATCGCCGATAATATGATCAATAACCGTGTAAGCCACAGCCTGCCGAAATGTGTTGAATACGTTCGACATTACAATAATGCCAAAATCAAGTTCGGGAATAAGCATGTAGGTGGTATTCATACCGTCGGTGGAACCGCCGTGTGAAAGTAGCCTGTAACCTTTATAATCGGTGATGGAAAATCCATATCCGTAGCTGTTTTGAGGGGCTTCAATAGTTGATGTAGCCGTGGAAACTTTGGGAGTCTGGATATCTGAAAGAGACTGTTCGCTGATATATTCCACGCCGTCAAATGTGCCGGGAATGCCTGTTTGAAGCTGAATCCACCTGGCAAAATCGGCAGGGCTCGAGTTCACACCCCCGGCGGGAGCGGCATTGTCCCAATTTCTTCTCGGAATCGTTACCACCTCACCCTTTATATATTGATGCGGCCATGCAGCATTTTCTTCATCAAGGTGCCGAATGCTTGTGTTGGTCCTGCTCATTCCCATCGGTTCAAAAAAGCGTTCAGCCATAAACTCATCCCAGCTCTGCCCGGTTACCGCTTCAACAATCTCACCGGCAAGGGTGTACATTACATTACTGTACACATAGGCTGATCGAAATGGCTCCTCAAAGTCGTGATAACGAATTCTGTAAAGCATTTCTTCCCGAGAGCGGTCAGTCATATACTGCAGCCGGTTTCCCAGCATCCGGCCAATTCCAACCTGGTGTGTCAGAAGATCATCAATCGTTACGTTTGCGGTTGCCCACGGCTCGCTGAGCTGAAACCACGGAATATGTTTGGTGACGGGATCTTTCCAGTTAATCAGGCCCTCATCCACCAAAATGGCCAGGGAAGAGGCGGTCATATGTTTACTCACAGAGGCCAGCCCAAATTGGGTGTGTTCGTCAATGGTTTGCGATTCGCCGAGTTTGTGAATGCCAAATCCGCGCGTATAAGCTATTTCTCCGTCATGAACTATGGCAACGCCCATTCCGGGAATGTCCCACTGTTCCATACCGGCTTCCATCCATTCATCAAAATTATCTGGCACCACATCCTGTGCGGTAATGGGCAGGGCGAATGTGGTAAAGAGCAGCAAAAGTACCAGGCAGCGAAACTGTTTCATAGCGGAAGATGGTTTGGTTTAAAATTCAGAATAAAGATGCGAAAGTAGACCGATTGGGACAAATGAGAAATGGGATTATTGAGCCGGAATTTGAACTCTGTCGGCTGAATGCACAACTGATTCGTTAGAGGACAATTATTGAGGAATCTGCCGATCTTCAAGCCGTCGGAGCTGTTCAAAGTAGCGCTCAATCAGCCGCTGATACTCTTCACTGAACCGTGAGTAGTTAGGGTCCTGAAGTCGCGAACGAATTTCCTGCTCCAGCTCATCGAGTGTCATATCGGGGGGCAGAGTTCGGTCAAAGCCTGTAACGTCGCGTCCTTCCCTTTCGTCATCTTCGCCTCGCTGCTCAAGGGCTTCTTCCGCGTTCAGCATTCGTGACAATATATTTTGCTGACGTTCAATCATCATCGGATCTGTCATACCGCCTCTCATATCATTTATGGAATCTTCCATATCCTCGAGCATTCGCTGAAGTTCGCTAAGGGTACGGTCGCCATCACGCAGTGCTCCGCTTCTCTGAAGTTCCTGAAGCTGTCTTCTGATCTCATTCTGCTGCCGGGCAAGCTGGTCGAGCCGCTCCGATTGTTCTTGTGAGAGCCTGTCACCCTGCATATCGTTTATCATTTCCTGGAGCTGTTGATTCAGCTGCTGCTGGTCGCCCGACATATTCTGAAGCTGTTCAACCATCTGGTCCATACTCATACCGCCGCCACCGCCTTCGCCATTCTGCTGATCCATAAGCTGATCAATCAGTGAAGCAATCATCGAAGTTAAATCGTTAATACCGCCCAGAGATTCCCGGGTGGATATGGATGCTCCGCGCTGACTTCTTTCCACCATCTGATCGAGCGCACGGCTGATTGTCCGTTCAACTTCAGCTTTTTTCCGGTTCACCTGGTTGGGTATTCCGGGAATTTCTGATGATACGGAGAAAATAGTATCGGCAACCATGGAGAATTGCTCACTGATATTATTCTGAACTCTCGCAAGATCTACAAATCCCTGGCTGCGGTTACGGGTGTTTGCAGCTGTTTGAGTTATAAATTCTTGCGAATCTGAAAGTTCAAGCAGAGTATAAAGGGCACGCTGAAGGGCAAGAATATTAACATTCATTTGCTGCCCGCTCATCTGCTGAATGGACGACCTGAATTTTTCCGCTTCTTCCTGCATCTGCTGGCTGATTTGATCCTGCATTTCCTGCATCTCTTCCGATGGAGAAGAATCACCGCCATTCGACTGATCTGAAGCATCCTGCTGCAGCTGTTCCAACTGCTCTTTTAACTTATCAAGATTTTGCTGTGCATTCTCTTTCAGTTCCCTAAGCGTTTCTTCAGACCGGTTGGGTGGGTTACTATCGAGTTCTTCCAGCTGCTCTGAAACCGAGTCCAGATCGTCACGGATGGATTCCGCTTCATCAGAGATCTGGTCTGAGGATTTTTCTTCGTCACGCTGAATGCGCTCCGCCATATCTTCATACTGGCGAGCCAGTTTATCGAGATCGCTGTTCATTTTCAGTCGTTTAAACAGTTCGGCAGTTCGCTGAAGTCGCTCCCGATATAAGTTTTCATTGAAATCCACATTTTCGAGCGCCCGCTCAATTTCCTGGGGCGACATATTTTCGAGTGCGCGCTGAAGTTCTTCAAGGGCCTCGCGCAGGGCGGGATCATCGAGATCGTCCATTAACTGCTGTAGTTCCTGGTAAGCCTGCTGAGTCTCTTCCGAAACGCGGTCATTTTGCTGCATTTCATTTCTCAGCTCTTCAAATTTTTCTCTCATTTCTTTTACGGAATCATCGATGTTTTCCTGCCTATCCTGAATTTCTTCAAGCATCTGTTGTTCTTCAAATCCGCCGTCGGGGTTTTGTCTGAGCCGTTCGAGAAACTCCTGGTATTCCTGTTCCATTTCCCTGAAATCATCTGATATCTGGTCCATTTCACCCTGAACATCTCTTTCCCTGCTGTCAAGATCATCAAAATATTCGGTGAGAGAGGGCACCTGTAGAATTACCTGCTGAGACTCACTCTGTTTGTACCCGCCAATTTCATCGTTATCCCATACACGGATGTAAAAATATAGCTGATCACGGGGGCGGAGTTCAAGATCACGCAAATCCCAGTCAATGGCTTCGGTCCGTCCGTTTCGGGGTGTATCAAGCTGTTTTGATCCGGTTTGTCGGCCTTCCACGAATGCCCGTTCAAGCTCCCAGTGTAATTCAGCACGGGTGAGGCCAAAATCATCTGTGGCCTGGTAAAGTATCATTAAATCACGCGGATCGGTTTCCAGAATAGTGCCGGTCGGTTCACGGATTGTTACGGCAGGATATTGATCTTCTTGCACCTGAAGAAGAGTTCTGTATGGATTTCTGTTTTTCAGGCCGTCGGTGTCCGTCATATCAAAAATGATAGTATCATACTGTTCAGGCATAAAGGAAAACTCAAACATTCCGGGAGAATCCTCGCCTAACGGATCCATTCTCTCAAATTCCCGGTTAATTCTGACTAATAATTCCTGAAGTTCTTTGTTGGCAGACCCACGAATGGTTAACTCGGTACCCGGATAGGTATTGATCTGAGAAAAGGGATATTCAATTACTTCTGAACTGAGGCCTGTATAATCCGGCGGATTAATTTCTGCCGTTAATTCTTCAAAACGGGGCTGAAGCTGCACATCAACAGAGTAATTTTCACTGTGAAATTCGCCCATTTCAATTCTATATTCAATATCATTGATGAGTTCTATCTCCGGTGAAATAAATTCACCATCAACGGTTTGATTCATCTGTCGCAGCCTGTAATCTTCTTCAATATCCGTTTTAAATGCGAGAACCACATTTTCTGGAACCTGGCTGTCATGGAATTGAACTGTGAAACGCAGTGATGAATTGTGTTCAATTGTGGTATCGCCCGGGGCAACGGTAAAATTATATGGATTCGGTTTAACGTAATCGTTCCAAAACGTAAGCGCACGTTTTGATTCATCCGAATGCGAAATTCCTGTAAAAATCAGAAAAAGCAATGTGACAGGGAGGAGAATTGATACAGCCATGAAGCGCTTGTAGGAATCATTGCCGCGTATATAACTACGAAGTTCCTCCTTCAGCTGAACCGGATCTACGTTTTTTAAATTGGCATTGAGTGCGGCCTCGTAAAATCTGGAACCTTTTTGTGATTCATCAAGGTAAAGGTCTACAGCATTTCGAAGCTCTTCGCGGTTGTTGGTGGTAAAAAAGTTATCATAAAAAGCAGAAAATGAATTGCTTTTGCAGATTGTGTAAAGTTTATAGGCACTGCTTCCGGCAATTAACAAAATGAAAAACAGCGTAAGAGATTTTACTTCAGCTGAATAAAAACCGTTTATTTCAAACCAAATTAAACCGGTAATCCCGGCCGCAATAACCGCTGTGAAAAGCAAAAGCGGGGCGAACCGGTTTCTTTTCAGATACTTTTGATGTGAATTTCTGAGAAGTGTAACCAGCTTACCGGCTTTAATATTTGATTGTGCCGATTCGGGCATGTATTGGTAGTTTCTTTAATGATTAGAATTTTGTCCCGGTCAGAAAATTGTGCAATTGCCGGGATAAATAATCTTTTTTATTGGATATCCGTAAGTTTCAGAGATTGACCCATATCATATTTTCCTTCTGTTTTGCTAATGGTAACGACTTCGTGCTCAGCATCGTGTTCTAAAAACAGATACCAGTTATTTTTAACTGCTTTTTCGAGAAAATCTGCTTTTTCATCCAGAGTCTGGACGGGTATCATATCATAACCCATCACCCATGGCAGTGGTATATGAGCGTATGTTGGTATTAAATCACCGGCAAAAACAAGGGCTTTTTCCTTGTGCGTAAAAACCGGAAGCTGCTGACCTGCGGTGTGACCGTCAACCGGAAAAGTGTCGAACCCATTTTCAAATTGATGGTGGTCATTAACCAGATTCAGACGCCCGCTGTCTTTAATGGGATTGATATTTTCGGAGAAAAAACTGGCCTTTTCTCTCGCATTCGGATTATTGGCAGTTTCCCAATGGCGTTCATTTACATGGTAAGTTGCATTGGGAAAAATTTCTTTTAATGAGCCGTCATTTGTATAGGTAGTGGTTCCACCGCAATGGTCGAAATGAAGATGGGTAAAAACCATATCCGTAATATCACCGGGAGTTACGCCGCATTTGTTCAGTGAAGAGATCAGATCAGAGTGATCGTAATCCAGGGAGTAGATAGATTTCATTTTATCGTTAAACTTGTCTCCGCTTCCGTTATCAATAAGATAAATTTTACTTGTAGCTTTAGACTTTACAAGCATGCAGCGCATGGCCATGGGAATTCTGTTTTTGTCATCAGCAGAAATTTTTCGGCTCCACAGAGTTTTGGGAACAACGCCGAACATAGCTCCTCCATCGAGCTTAAAACGGCCGGCTTCAACAGGATAGAGTTCAAGGTTTCCAATCTGAAGAGGTTTTGTTTTTTTCATAGTCTGTATAGTTATTATTTACAGGGAGTTAATTTTCTGATAGCCCCTTAAAGAAAATATAAACAAAAAAAGCCGGCCTCGTAAGAGACCGGCTTTGAAAGTGTGATTAAAAAATATGTTTAAAATGATGGAATCGGGTCAACTCTGTAAAGGGTGTCTAAGAGTGTAATTCCAATCAATAGAAGGAAAAACACAATCGACATGATAAAGAGCAGGGTGTTGAATTTTGTATCCCACCAAAGATTCATAAAAAATGCAACAACAATCAGTGCTTTAACTACTGCTATAGCAATTGCAACAACAATGTTCCAGGGCTCCGGAATTTCTATCCAGGTTACTGCTACGGTTACGAAGGTGAGGAAAAAAAGTGAAATTCCAACACCCCATAAAAATTTAGCTGATGAAATATGATGTCCGCTCATAGTGTAAAATAGTTTTCAGATTAATCGATCAGGTATAAAAGTGGGAAAAGGAAAATCCAGATAACATCCACAAGGTGCCAGTAAAGGCCGGTAATTTCTACAGGAGTGTAATATCCGCTGTGGAAAATCTTCTTTTTGGCTTTTACAACCAGCCAGATCATAAGGCCGATTCCAATAACCACGTGAAGGCCGTGAAGGCCTGTCATCATATAATAAATACTGAAAAATATATTGGCTTTTTCGTGCTCAAGCCCGTCATAGTTGTAGTATCTTCCGGGCAGAATCCCTTTTTCGAACTTTTCTGCGTATTCGAAATATTTGATAACCATAAAAGTACACGCAAGCCCGATTGTAATATAGAGGTTAATTATTATGCCTCTAATTTGATTGAGCTGGGCAGACCGAATAGCCATGGCAACCGTTAATGAACTTCCGATAAGCACTGCCGTGTTTACGGTTCCCCAAAATGTATCAAGTTCCTGTGATGCTTCTAAATAAAGTTCCGGATACCAGGCTCTATAAACGATGTAAGCAGCAAATAGTCCGCCAAAAAACAGAATTTCAGTAACAAGGAATATCCACATTCCCATTTTTGAGGATTCAAACTGCTGTTCACTATCCACAAAGTGATGCTGCAGGTGATCAAGTCTTTCCTCTGTTGCAGGAGTTTCAGCCATGATTAAGTTAGTTAGTTATTAAGCTTTTTCTGTTGTTGATTCTTTTGATACTTTCACTTCCTCTCCGGAATGATGGCCGTTATGAGAGGCTGCAATACCGAGTTGAAACTCAGACATTGGTTTGTGATAGTCATATGGTCCATTAATGATAACCGGAATATGCTCGAAATTATGGAGCGGTGCCGGTGATGATGTTTGCCATTCAAGCGCACGGCTTCCCCACGGGTTGGATGTAGCTCGTTTGCCCTTTAACAGTGAATGAATCATATATCCGGCCATGATGATAAAACCAACGGCCATTACGTAAGCACCAATTGTTGAAAACTGATGGAATCCCTGAAACTGTTCGAGATAGTTGAAATATCTTCTTGGCATCCCCTGTGAACCCATAACAAACTGTGGAAGAAAGGTCATATTAAAACCTACGAAAATGAAGGCGCATGAAATTCGGGCCCAGAGTTCGCTGTACATTTTCCCGAACATTTTTGGCCACCAGTAGTGCAAACCGGCAAGAAATGCCATTACCATACCACCCATCATAACATAGTGAAAGTGTGCAACTACGTAATACGTATCATGCAGGTGAATGTCTACAGCGAGTGCTCCCAGCATAATTCCTGTAAACCCACCGATTGTAAAGAGGAATAGAAATACCAACGCATAAAGCATCGGGGCTTTGAGGTCGATTGAACCCCGGTACATGGTTGCCAGCCAGTTAAATATTTTAATACCTGTTGGAATTCCAACAAGGAATGTTAAAAATGAAAATACCATGTTTGCCAGTGATGACTGACCGGCAGTAAACATGTGATGGCCCCAAACCAGGAAACCGATAAAGGCAATTGCCAGTGATGACAACGCAATGGCCCAGTATCCAAAAATAACTTTCCGTGAAAATGTAGATATCACTTCAGAAATAATTCCAAAACCGGGTACAATCATAATGTAAACGGCAGGATGATAATATAACCAGAAGAAATGCTGGTACAAAACCGGATCACCCCCTAATGCCGGATCAAATATACCAATACCGAGTGCCCTTTCCATTGAGAGCAGAAGCAGGGTAATGGCCAAAACGGGTGTTGCAAGAATCTGGATGAGACTTGTTGCATAAAGCCCCCATAAATTGAGAGGGAGTTTTGCCCAGGTTATACCGGGGGATCGTAGTTTATGAATGGTAACAATAAAGTTAACACCCGTTAAAATGGATGAGAATCCAAGTATAAAAATACCGAGAGTCATTATCATTACACTGCCGCCTGTTGTGGCACTGTAGGGGGTGTAAAAGGTCCATCCTGTATCAACACCACCGGTAACGATAGCAACGAAAGTAAAGAGTGCCCCGATTACGTAGATGTAATAACTGGCAAGGTTAACTCTGGGAAAAGCTACATCTTTGCACCCAAGCTGCAGGGGTAAAATAAAGTTACCGAGTGCAGCGGGCACTGAGGGAATAAGAAAGAAAAAGATCATTATTGCACCGTGCAGAGTAAAAACCTGGTTGTATACATCTGCATCCATAAAAGAGCGTGCAGGTGTAAGCAATTCAGTTCTTAAAAGTACTGCAAGAATTCCGCCAATTAAGAAAAAGAAAGCAATAGAGCCGAGATACATCAGCCCGATTTTCTTATGATCAACGGTAGTTAACCATGCCCAGAGGCCGGTTTCCTGGTTTAAATAATGTTTTTCAGGATATTCTTCCGGCTTATACCGCCGAACCTGTAGTTTTTTTGCGTTTGATGCTTCTTCTGTAGCCATTTTGTTATTCTAATGTTTTGATATACTCAATAATTGCGTCGATTTGCCGGTCGCTTAATGAACCTGCATATGATGGCATAACCGGCTGATATCCGGCAGTGATTCTGGCATTCGGTTCAAGAATACTTTCCCTGATATAGTTTTCATCGGCAGTTACAACCTCACCGTCTTCCATTTCTCTTTCAGACATCCAGAGTCCCTGGAAAGAGGGGCCTTGCAGCTGGGTTCCGTCGGCGGAATGGCATGTATCACAGGCGTTTCTTGTAACAAGCCGTTCACCCCGCTCAACGGGGTCCAAATCGTCATCCTCTGATCCGGCAGTTTCCAGCCAGGTTTCAAACTCTTCCTGAGTATGTGCGTGTGCAGTTGCAAGCATATTGGAATGAGCCGTTCCGCAGTATTCCGTACAGTAAATTGTAGATTCACCGGTTTCTATAGCTTCAAACCAAACAGAGGTGTACCGGTTCGGCAGAACGTCCATTTTTACCCGATAGTCGGGGATAAAAAACGAGTGAAGTACATCGTCAGAGGTCATTACAAGTTTTACGGGCCTGTCTACAGGGTAATGCAGCTCATTTACACTCACATGGCCTGTATCGTAATGGAATTCCCAAAGCCAGCTTTTTCCAACAACCCTGATTTCATATGCATCATCGGGGGCGGTTATTAGATTCATATATCCTGAAAATCCCCATCCGAAAACGATAATTACAAGAATCAGGGGAATTACAGACCATGTAATTTCGAGTTTACTATTGTGGGTGATTACAGGTGTTACATCATCGTCGGATCGTCTTCTGTATTTCCATGCAAAAAGAATAATGGCAACGGTAATTCCAAGTAATAATATTAAGCTGGTAACATTAATAAAATGGAATAGTGCATCCGTTTGCTCTGCCATAGTACTTTTGGCGGGTGGGAGCATGTATTCACTGAATCTATTCATCTATCAAATTCAATTTTTGGTGATTGTGAGTTTCCCCTTTCGCGCTTCCAATAAACGCCAAGAAATATACCCAGAATAACGACGGTAGCCAAGCCACCAAGTTTCATTATGTTCATTGCAACGGGCACATAACTTTGTGAGGATGGATCGTATGTAAAACAGTAAAAAAGTACCTGATCTAAGGTAGAACCAATTGTACCATCAGCCGCTTCGTTCAAAGCATTCCGAAGGTCAAATTCCCTAAAACTGGCACCATATAAATACCTGGTAACAATACCTTGCGGACTAATCATCATAATACTTGCGAGGTGAAGATATTCACCTGTGCGCTCATCGTACATATAATTAAACCCTACGGATTCTGTAAGAGCCTTAATGGACTCTTCATTTCCTGTAAGAAAATGCCAGCCATCTTCAGCACCGGGCCTGTCGAGATCCCTGATGTACTGCTCTTTATAAGATGCAGCCTGCTCGGGACTTTCTTCCGGGTCTATGCTAAAGGATATTATGGTGTATTCTTTACCGGGTGACCAAGCAAGTTCTTTCACTACTTTAAAGACCGCATCAAGTACAAGACTGCAGAGTACCGGACAATCGTAATAAAGCGGGTTAAGTAATACCGGTTTTCCACTTTCAATAAGTTCACCTATGCTAACAGAGTCGCCTTCTGAATTGGCAAAGCGCAGATCAAGAGGTATCTGGTCGCCTAATTTTTCATCTACGCCAACACCTTCAAGTACGGCCGGCTTGCTCTGGTTAAGCTGAGCGATTGCAGTATCAAAAATGAAAAAAACTGATATCAGACATCCGATGATCAGTGATTTTTTCATGATTGGTTTTTTATTCATTCAAATTCTCGGGCCATTATCGAAATGGCGCTGTCAATGGGTATGTGGTAAATACCTTCATCAGGGTCAACAACTCCAAACGATTCAAGTTTTGTTCGATCAGTGTCACGGAGCTGTTCAATATTATAATATAAACTTCTTTCAGAGGCTTGCTGGGTTGTACTGGTTGATGTATAATCATAAAGAGCCATAATAGCTATAATCATAATTAGTATTACGGCTGTTCCAAATACAGACCAGAATGCCAGTCTGCCGTAGTTAAGTTTATCAAACGTAACACCGTATTCAACCTGCTTTGAAAAATTTTCTGTTGCCTCTAAAGAATACTCTTCGTGTTCGTCTTCAACGACAGTTGCCCCTGTTTCGCGTATCCATTCCTTAATTTTATTTTCAGAAATACCGTGCTCTTCAGCAAGCCTTTGAGTCTCATCGGCTCCACCTGAAGCAGCTTTTAAAGCAATTGCTGCTTTTTGTTCTTTTGTAAACTTTTTTGATTCGTTACTCATAATTATTTGTAAAAAATGATTTACAAGGTTTAGTGGTGGTATTGCTTATTCAAAGACTCGCCTAATGTTGGATCGTTAACCGGAACCATGCTGTTTTTTTTGAATTTCTGGAAGAAAAGCCCCATAAAGATTCCGCCAAGTCCAAAGAATGTGGCAAAGTCCAACCAGCTTAATGAAACGCCGCCGTGACTAAATACAGGCATTACAATCCAGTGTATTTCTATTACGTGTAACAGAAGGATTGCAACAGATATAAATGTTAACAATTTTCGGTTGTGCTTTGGTTCTCTGTTCAGGAAAAGTAAAAATGGCAGAACAAATCGCCCGATTAGAAGCATATAGGTTACAAATGCCCAGCTGCCTTCCATTCTGTGGTAAAACCACAATGTTTCTTCAGGGATATTGGCGTAGTAAATAAGCAGAAACTGGCTAAATGCAATGTAGGCGTAGAACACGGTAAAACCGAAGAACCAGGCACCTAAATCATAAATATGAGCCTGTCCGATTGTGTTTTTAAGCATGCCTTTTTTCTGCAGCCAAAAAATCATAAGTATCAGCACTGGGAAGAGTGCCTGAAAGCTCATGGCAAAGAAATATACTCCGAACATGGTTGAAAACCAGTGAGCATCGAGAGACATAAGCCAGTCGAAACTTGCAAAAGCTACAGTAAGAGCAAAAATTAAAATGCCGGGAGCACTCACTTTTCTTAGAAGCGCTGTAAGCCCCCAATCATTTGTGTGATCCATTTTAACGGATACTTTATGCAGTTTATGGCCAAGATAACCCCAGATTGCGAAGTAAAAGAATTGTCTGATAATAAAGAACGGTTCATTCAGGTAGGGGACTTTGCCGAGCATAATCGGGTCTTCTGCCACATATTCTGTGTTTGTCCACTGGTAGAGGTTGGTTAATCCCAGGATTACAGGGATAAAAAAGATCCCCCAGATCCACAGATAGGATGAAAACGATTCTGGAATTCTTCGTAATACCGTTCCCCATGATGATTTTGTTACGTGATGGATCATCACCAGGATTAAGCATGCCAGCGATATACTTGTGAAAAATGTGAAACTGGTCAGATAGGAATAGAAAAACTGGTCACTATTCAAAAAATAACCAACTGCACTGGCAATTAAACCAACAACACCAACACCGTAAAATGTTTTTGCTACATCCAGCTCGGCTGGAAATTGAACGGAATCGGTTAATTTTGGACTACTTGAAGCCATCTGTTTTTAATTTTCGCTCTTTATTGTTCGTCTGATAATGATCTGATGAATTCAACCAAAGATTGAAGTTCACTTTCTGATAAATGGCTATATGAAGCCATTACATTTTGATACCCTTCTACAATTAATGCTTCGGGCTCAACAATTGATTCAATAATATAATCCTCGTCTGCGATAGCGGAAGTACCATCAGTAAAATTTCTTTCCGAGCCGTAAAGTCCCTGGAATGTGGGCCCTACCAAATCTCTGCCATCGAGGCTGTGGCATGCCTGGCATGCATTCTGAATGTACAGACGCTCACCTCTTTCTACTGATACTTCATCATCAGCACCTGCAGCCCTTGCTTCAGCAAGTGCTTCCTGCCTGGCCTGTTCAGTTTCATATAGCTCGCGAAGCTGGGCAAGATCTACATCAAACTGATCCATTTCTGCTTCCGGAATGTTCTGGCTTTTTTGAAGTGCCCTGATATAGGCAACAATAGCCCACCGGTCTTCAACTTTAATTTGTGATGCGTACGAGGGCATGCTTCGAATACCGTTGGCAATTGCTGAATATAACTCGCCATCCGGCATATCGTAACTTCCGCTTCTGTGAAAAGTAGGAGCGGGTACATATCCATATTCACCCGTCATAATAATTCCTCTTCCATCACCGGTACCGCCGTGGCAGGCCGCGCAAAATATATCGTAACGCTCTTTACCTCTGTAAAGGAAAGATTCAGATACATCAACAGGAATTTCATTAATGTAGTCACCATCTTCGTCTACACCTTCGAACAGGGCAGTATTATTTCTGAGATTACCCCTGGCTACAGTACCTTCAACGGGCATTCTCATAGCCATTCCATTCTCAAAGAACTGATTTTCCTGCTGAGCATTAAACCTCTCCTGAAAGTTCATATTAAAATGAGTTCTTACAGGTGGTTTATCCGTTTTTTGACCCCGGCAGGACATCAATGCAACAGAGACCAGAAGTAAAGCTAATATGTGATAAATGGTCAATTTCATATGCTAAGAAAGTCTAATAAAATAAAGTTGTGATGAACTACTCATCATATACTTCTTCAATGTTAGTAGCTCCAATTTCTTGTAAATAAGTTTGAACTTTTTGAGACTCAAATTGCGGATCGTCTGATTCAATACAGACAAAGAAACCATCATCGGTTGCTTTTTTGAAATTTACAGAGTTAAAAAGCGGATGGTTAAGTTTTGGCAGGCCATTCAGGTAGAACATACCGAATACGGCACCAAATGCTGATAAAAGAATTGTAAGTTCGAACATTACCGGAATCCATGCCGGTATATTCATGAGGGTTTTACCACTGATATTCAATGGATAATCAACCACCGTCATATAATAGATCATAGTAAATGCACCTGTAAGGCCAATAAAACCATGACTGAAAACAATCCATCCGAGCTTTGATTTTTTCAAGCTCATGGCTTTATCCATTCCGTGAATGGGAAATGGGCTAAACGTGTCGAAATTTCTATATCCATCTTTATTGATGGCTTTAGCGGCATCAATCAATTCTTTAGGGTTCTTAAACTCAGCTAAGATTCCGTAAAGTTTATTTTTAGTAGTTGAATTACTCATCTTTATCCTTTTTATACAGATTCTTTACGAGGTTCGGGTATTTCAACGGTTGGTTCTACATATTCTCCCGTTTCCTCATCATAATTGTGAGGATCTGCCTGTGGCATTGCTCCTTTCAATTCGGCTACTGCAATCATCGGCAGGAAGCGAAGGAAGAGAAGGAAAAATGTGAAGAACAATCCGAATGTTCCGATGTAAGTAATAACATCCCAAAATGTTGGAGAATAATATCCCCATGATGAGGGTAAAAAGTCTTGAGAAAGTGATGTTACCGTAATAACAAACCGTTCGAACCACATTCCAATATTTACAACAATTGATATAAAAAACGTAAACCCAACACTACGTCTTAGTTTCTTTGACCAGAAAAACTGTGGTGATAAAACATTGCAGATAATCATAATCCAGTAAGCCCAGGCATAGGGTCCTACAGCCCGAAGAATAAAGATGGCTTTTTCATATTCAACACCACCATACCAGGCAATAAAGAACTCCATGGCATACGCAAAGCCTACCATCGAGCCGGTCACCAGGATAATAATATTCATCTTCTCTATATGGTCAACGGTCATTATATCTTCCAGGCCATATATTTTTCTCACAACAATCATCAGCGTAAGCACCATGGCAAAACCTGAAAAAACAGCACCTGCAACAAAGTAAGGCGGGAAAATGGTTGTATGCCAGCCGGGAATTAGAGACACAGCAAAGTCGAATGATACAATGGTGTGAACAGATAGCACAAGGGGTGTGGCAAGGCCGGCAAGAATCATATAAGATTTTTCATAATTCCACCAGTGGCGGTTACTTCCTCTCCATCCCAGGGCAAAAGTACCGTAAAGAACCTTACCGACTTTGCTTTTAATTCTGTCTCTGATGGTGGCAAGATCGGGTATCAGCCCAACGTACCAGAAAAGTGCTGAAACTGTAAAATAAGTAGATACTGCAAAAACGTCCCATAAAAGCGGACTGGTAAAGTTTGGCCACATTGCCATGGAATTCGGTAATGGGAATACCCAGTAAATTACCCATATCCGACCAACGTGAATAGCCGGAAATATACCTGCACACATCACGGCAAAAATCGTCATTGCTTCAGCAAATCGGTTAATCGCTGTTCTCCAGTCTTGTCTAAACAGGAATAAGATAGCAGAAATCAATGTACCGGCGTGTCCAATTCCAACCCACCAAACAAAGTTGATAATCGCCCAACCCCATCCAACAGGTTGATTTAAACCCCATATACCGGTTCCTTCCCAAAACAAGTATCCAATTGATACCAGCAAAATTAAAAGCAATATATTGGAGAGACCAAAAGCTATATACCAGGCTTTCGGGGTAGGGCGGAGATTAATATCCGTCACAATCGCCGTAATGCTCTTAAAATCGTGGTTCCCCTTTACAAGAGCGGGTTCCGGAACGTATTCGTACGTTTTACTCATGTTCTATCTGTTGCTATTAAAATATCTTTTTTTATTAAGCTATTTCTGAATTCGTATTTCTGATTTTTGCCAGATATGAAGTTCTTGGGCGAACATTCATCTCTTCGAGCATTACATAATTACGATCATTCGATTTTTCAATGGAAATTTTACTTTCTCTATCGGTAAGATCTCCAAATGAAATGGCGTTTGCCGGGCATGCTTGCTGGCAAGCTGTCTGAACAGTTCCATCGGCAGGTTTTTTAGAGCCGGTTTTGATTTTTGTGTCAATTTTAGCTCTGTTAACCCGCTGTACGCAGTATGTGCATTTCTCCATCACACCACGGAAACGAATTGTAACTTCAGGGTTCATTGCCATCTGAATTATTTCAGGATCATCACCCGTGGTTAAATATTCTTTGGTATAGTTAAAGAAGTTGAACCTTCGAACCTTGAACGGACAGTTATTGGCGCAATATCTTGTACCAATACATCTGTTATAGGTCATTTGATTCATTCCATCTTCACTGTGAACGGTTGCCGCAACCGGGCAAACCTGTTCGCATGGAGCAAGTTCGCAGTGCATACATGGAACCGGCTGATGATACACTTTCGGATCATCCTGATCTCCTTCATAATACCGGTCTGTTCTGATCCAGTGCATTATTCTACGCCGGCCAACTTCGCGCTTACCGATAACTGGAATGTTATTTTCTGCCTGGCAGGCAATCGTACAAACACCACAGCCAAAACAGGCATTTAAATCGATACTCATTCCCCATTGCGGCTGATGCTCAGGGCCATACTGTTCGTTAAACAGTGAAATTGGTCCGCGGTCATCACCTTTGGCTTGTGCTTCTTTCATACCTGGTACTTCAAAGCCGTGTACACTTTCAAAAGAAGCAAAATTAGGGTTTTCTCTATATTCGTCCATTGTGGCAGATCTTACCATGTCTCGCCCTTCGAGGCTGTGATGATCCTGCACACACGCAATTTCGTATGTCTGTCCGGTTGCCTCAACATCAGCAGACTGATAAAACATAGCCTGTGTATTTCGAAGCGGATAAGTATTTACACCAACACCATCTGCAACACGGCCTACATTATTTCTGCCGTATCCAACAGTAAGTGTAATGGAATCATCGGCATGACCGGGCTGAACCCATGCTGCTATTTCAATTGATTCACCGCCTGCGGTAATTCTCACACTCGGAACATTGTTAGATCTGAAACTTCTTTCAGGAGGGATTCCGATTCGCTCTGCAGTAGCAGGGCTCATAAGAGCTACGTTGTCCCATGTAATTTTCGTCATTGGTTCAGGCAATTCCTGAAGCCATCCATTATTGGCAAAACGGCCGTCAAAAAGCGTTGCATCCGGTTTGATGGAAATTTCAATGTCGTTGATCGAATCACTCTCAAGTGCAGGTTCGATTTGCTGTCCTAAATCACCGGTAACCGATACTGATACAGCGTCAAAAGTTCGCTGATCATCTTCAATGCCATCGTGGAGAATTCGCTCCCAATTTTCCTTGAAATCACCGGTTGTATAGTTTTCCCATGTTTCTACAGTTCGTACATAACCCGGTGATTCTTCACCGTTCAAGATGAGGTCAAGTACTTCAATTTCGCTTAACGCATCATGCAAAGGTAATATCTGAGGCTGAATAACAGATCGCTGACCTGTGTAGGAAATTCCATCACCCCATGCTTCGAGAAAATGTGCTCTGTTTACATGCCAATCACAAACTCTCGATGTTTCATCGTAATAATCTGACAAGTGAATTTTTGTCTCAACATTTTCAAGTGCCTGTGTAATATTCAGGTCGGCAGGAGCAGTTAACTGAATATTGGTTCCAAGAAATACAACCGTATCATAATCTCCATTTCTCAGGGACTCAACTGCATCTGTAAAAGCATTCATTTCATCCCGATCTTCACGGAAAGGTACTTCATGATAAGTTACAGTATTACCGGCATTATCAAGAGCAGAGTTAATAGCTGCCACGGCGGCATGTACTTCTTTGCTGTGTTGCCACCCTGCTGTTACAATTCCTGCGCCAGAATTGTTTAAAAGCTCGTCGGCCAGAGTTTCAATCCAGCTGTGTCCGCTAAAGGAGTTGATCACATTACTAAATGCATTAAGCCCGTTCACACTTTCAGATAGCTTAGCTGCAAGTGCAAAAGTAAAAGGCGCAATATCTGAAGATTTAAGCCTTAATCTGTGATCGGCATATGAACCTGTATTGGAATAAATATTTTCTACACAGTAAACTCTGGACATTTGATCGTCGGTTGAGTTTACGCGTCTTTTAGATGTGATTTTTACCGCATTTTCAACACTATTATTGTCAGCATGCGGGCTCATAAAATCATGATCCAGAGAAACTACGAGATCGGCTTCATCGTAATGATTTACAGTTCTCAATCTCTGCCCAAAAGCTATTTCACTGCCTTCTACTGAATTTATGTCTGAAAAAGGTTCATAAGAAACCCAGTCAGCGTTTGAAAATTCATTCCTTATTTCACTTTTCAACCGGTGATATGTAGGGGATGAAGTAAACTCATCAATAAAAAGAATATTCCGGTTTCTGTCTGCGAAATGTTCCTGTGCAAAATCAATAAAATCTTCTTTCGATACGCTTTCACCGTTATTTCTGGGTGAACGCGATCTGTCAGGATCATAAAGTCCTAAAATACTGGCCTGTTGAAATATACTTGTTCGTCCTCTGCTTGCGGGATGATCTTCATTTCCCTCAACCTTGGTTGGCCTGCCTTCATTATTTTCGACGAGTAAACCGGAAACTGTATCCTGGAAAGGTATACTGGTTGCGTAAAACAATGGGTTTCCGAGCACCATATCTTCAGGCTGCTTGGAGTATGGCAGAATTTTTTGAACGGGTTTTCGGCAAGAAGCGAAACCGGCAAGGGCAATTGATGCACCCATTACCCGCAGGAAGCTTCTCCTCGAAACCTGGTCGGTTAATTCTGTTGCATTTTCTGCAAATTCGCGTTCTTCGAACTTTTTGTACTCTTCGTTCTCAGCAAGTTCGTTGAGGCTTTTCCAGTAAGTGGTTTGATTAGAGTTATCACTCATCCTAATACAGAATATTTATGTGTAAAACGTTAATGAACTTTGTCAACTAATAATTAATAGTGGCAGCTTTGGCAGTAAGTAGGAGCATTAATATTGTGTTTAGCTACCAGTTCCCGGCCAAGCTCAAGCTGATTTTCTACTTCATATCCCATCGTTGTTACTTCAGATACGGGTCGTACATGTTTTTCAGGTTCTCTGTGGCAATCTATGCACCATCCCATACTTAGTGGTTCAGCCTGGTAAACAACTTCCATTCGGTCTACCCGGCCATGACAAGATTCGCAGCCAACTCCAACATTCACGTGAGCAGCGTGATTAAAATAGGCGTAGTCAGGCAGCATATGCACACGAATCCACTCGATAGGCATGCCGGTTTCCCAGCTTTCCCGGACCGGTTCGAGAGATTCGGCATCCGTTCTGATCTGGTTGTGGCAATTCATACATGTCTGAGTTGCCGGAATATTAGCGTGCTTAGATTCTGTTACCTGAGTGTGGCAATACTGGCAATCCATACCAAGCTGACCAACATGAACCTGATGGCTGAAGGGAACCGGTTGCTCCGGTGCGTATCCGACATCTGTAAATTCTGGTGAGAAAAAATACCAAACTCCAAATACTGCAGCGTTTAAAATAATTATTGTACCGATAAGAATGCGTCGGGGAGCTTCATTTACCCACTTTGGAAAAATCTGAGCCATAAAATCAATTAAATATTACCAATTTATGTAAATAGGTTGCCGCTACGAAGTCGGCAAAAAGGTACCGAAAATAATAAATTCTACATACCGAAAGTGTCACCTTTCCTTATATTTAAAATCATTCTAAATAGTAGCTGATTTTATTCCGGTATTGTTTTAATGGATGACACAAATATATGGTAATGAGGATATAATTGTCGAATTTGATTCTGAAAATATTTGCAAGCGAATCTGCATCAAAACATAAATCAAATGGAGTACAAATGATGCCTCCAAAAAGATTGTTAGGTAGTGATTTATTAAAGAAAGGAATGCAATTGCAGCATGAAATTGTTGGAAATTGCCACTGATAAATAAATAATTTTGTTCAAAAAAGGGCGTAAAAGATTTGGATAAATTCTATTTTCTGTGCGCGGCCATCGCAAAAAAATCATCTGTTTAGGTTATTATGAATAAAAAATTGAATGAAGAGCTTGTAATAAAAAGTTTAAAAGAAATAAGTGTACCCAAAGCCATCGGGGCAATTTTGCTAATTAGTGCGACAGCATTTTTGTTTTTAATCTGGCTTCTCTATTTCAAAGAAACTGCTGAAACCGCAGAAAACTGGGTCTATCAACTTCCGGCACTTAATGCTTTTTTGAATAGTATCAGCACCTTGTTAATTGTGGCAGGATTTGTTGCCATAAAAAAACGAAATTTTAAGCTGCACATGCGGCTGATGTTAACCGCGTTTGTAACCTCATCACTATTCTTAATCAGCTACCTTTTATACCATAATTTTGTGGGTCATACACCATTTCCGGGCGAAGGAGCAATCCGGCCGGTTTATTTCTTTATCCTGATTACCCACATCATACTCTCAGCTTTTGTGGTCCCTCTTGTGCTAACGAGCTATTTTTTTGCTTTTTCAGGTAAGTTCTCAACTCATCGAAAAGTTTCAAAATGGACGTTTCCGATATGGCTTTATGTATCTGTGACGGGTGTAGCGATATTTTTTATTCTCAATGCGTATGTCTGATCTGAACCAGAATAAAAAATATAGGTAAGCGACAAAAAAACCGGGCAACTTTGGATTGCCCGGCCTCATTTAATTTACTTGATAAATTGTTCCCCGGCTTCTGGAATCAATACTTCAGTATCGGAATACTTCTGGGTAAATTCTTTGAATTCTTCGGGCGTTCCTGTTAAGACCGGAAATGTTCCGTAATGTATGGGAACGGCATATTCGGCTCCTAACATCTCACAGCAAATTGCAGCTTCCTGCGGCCCCATTGTATAATGATCTCCCATGGGTACAGCAACAATATGCGGCTGATAGATTTCACCATAAATTTCAAGATCAGTAAAGATATTTGTGTCTCCGAGGTGATAAAAGCAGATATCATCTTCAAAAGAAACGACCAGTCCACCTGCTTCACCCGCATATTCACCGCCAAAAGATGAGCTGTGATTTGCATTGACAAGTGTTACGGAGAAATCGTCAAAATGTACGGTACCACCCTTATTAAATTCAATACGCTGATCTTCTTTCAGACCTTTATTTTTCAACAGGTGCGATAATTCTACCTGTGCTGCAACGGTGCATCCTGTTTTTTCAGCTATTTCAAGCGTATCACCCACATGATCTTCATGCCCGTGCGTGAGTAATATGTAGTCAACATCATCCGGGTTTTTGAATTCATCGGGAGTTGTTGGATTATCTTTCAAAAACGGATCAATATAAATCACCTTTCCCGTTGGAGATTCAAGACGAAATGCTGAATGTCCCAGCCACCATGCTTTAATCTTAGAATTCATAGATTTCTGAAGTTTTAGCGTTCAAGTTAGTTTTCAATAAATTAACAAATTGAGAGAACTTATCGTTGACAAATCTATATAGTAGTGTTATACATATAATAGTAGAATAATTTTGGTACTGCCTGAATTAAGTTCTATTAGCCGCTACATAAAACATAAACGTTTAATCACTTACACATGAATTACAGAATAAAGCTTCATCCGGAGACACCGCACAGAAAAAAAATCTTTGAAATAGCCGATGAACTGATGGATGGGGCCGTTTCGCTGTTGCCAACAGACAGTCAGTATGCGCTGGTTTGTGATTATAAAAATAAAAAAGGAATAGACAGGATACGGCAAATCAGACAGCTTGATAAAAAAGATCACTTAACCGTAATGTGCCAGAGTCTTGAACACGTTTCTACATTTGCAAAACTATCAGACGACAATTTTAAAATCATTAAACGATTAATACCCGGTCCTTACACGTTTATTTTGCCGGCAACGAGAGAAGTTCCCAGGTTGTTAACACATCCCAAAAAGCGTACAGTTGGCATACGGGTGCCCGACTATCCAATTTGTCTTGAAGTGATTAATGAGCTTGGCCATCCGCTGCTGGCAATTACAGCTAAAATACCGGGAGTTGAGCACGCACACCCCGAAGATGGAGACCGGGAGTTATTTTTGAGCCGATTCGATAAAGTGGTCGATCTTGTAATTGATAACCAGGAGCCGCTTTCAGCCGAAGAAACATCAATTATTGATCTTACAGGCGATATTCCAAATTTGCTGCGTGAAGGACTTGGTATGAAAAATTTGAGAGAGGCGCTTACGCTTGAAGGCCTGGATCTGGAAGTTGGAGAAGCAGTTTGAATATAGCTATACATACCGGTGGTGGTGATGCACCGGGCTTGAATGCGGCCATTCGGTCGGCAACTCTTGCGGCAATAAAACGAGGGTGGAATGTATTTGGGATAAGAAACGGATATAATTCACTCTATACAGACGAACCGTTAATTCCGCTAACGGTAGAGAAGGTGCGCGGAATTACCATGCTTGGCGGCACAATTCTGGGTACGGATAACCGTAAAAGCCCGTTTAGAATGCCGGAAGAAAAAGCTGATGGCAGCATTGAATTATTTGATCGGTCGGATGAAGCTGTAGAAGTTTTCAAGAAAAATAATATTGATGCACTTATAGCAATAGGCGGGGATGGGTCTATGAATATTGCTCATCGTTTATCAGAAAAAGGACTGCCGGTGGTGGGTGTTCCAAAAACGATAGATAATGATATATGGGGGAATGAAAATTCGCTGGGATTTGATACAGCCGTTACAACTGCCACCGAAGCAATCGATAAGTTAAAAACCACAGCTGAATCGCACCGCAGAATTATGGCCGTGGAAGTTATGGGGCGCTATGCCGGTTGGATAGCCCTGCATTCGGGGCTTGCATCATCAGCTGATGTAATCCTGATTCCCGAGATTGACTTTACGTTTAATTCCATTGTGTCTGCACTGGAAAGTAACCGCGATATAGGATTCGAGTATTCCGTGCTGGTAATTGCCGAGGGGGCAAAAGAAAAAGGCGGAAAACTGTTTGTAAGAAAAAAATTACCGGGCCAAACCGAACAGCTGGGAGGAATTGCCAGGTATGTGGCAGAAAAACTTTCCGAATTAACCGGCCAGGAAAGCAGGTCTCTCGTGCTCGGTCATCTGCAAAGGGGAGGTGCACCATCCTCTTTCGACAGGTTTATTTCACTTAGGTTTGGCGCAGCTGCAATACGGGCAGTAGCCGATGCAGATTTTAATAAAATGATTGTAATGCAAAAAAATGAGATAATAAGAATTCCGCTGTCTGAAGTTGCGGGCAAGAACAGGTTAGTACCGGTTGACAGTGATACTATACTTACAGCACGGAATATTGGAATCTGTATGGGGGATTAATATGAGCTTTTTAAATGGATTGAGAGGAATATGGAATCAGAAGCCTGAACTGGAAGATGAGTGGGTTGTGCCGGAAACAACTGCAGAGTTGGAACAATTTTTTAAGGAGGATTCGGGTATCACTGTTATTTATAAACACAGTTTTTCATGCGGTGTATCACTTTTTGCAAAAAGCAGGCTGGATAAATATTTGGAAACATTCAATAAACATGCAAAACTGGTTTTTATTGATGTTAAATTAATGCGATTGCTTTCAAACAATATCTCAGAAAAAGCAGGTGTTCGTCACGAATCACCTCAGCTTATTATTCTACATAATGGCAGTGTTTACTGGCACGGATCGCACAATTCAGTCCAGGCAGATCCTATTATAGAATCGATCGAAGAAATTACCGGAAAGCAGCTTTCAGCTAAATAATTTCTTGAAGTTTTTTTCAAAGTCCGGTTCAACAATTCCTTTTTCGGTCACAAAACCGGTTATCAGGTCGGCAGGTGTTATATCGAAAGCGGGATTATAAACATCAGTTTTATCGGGGGCAGTTTGTTTATTGCCAAAATGTACTACCTCTTCATCATCTCTGTATTCAATTTCAACTTCACTGCCTTTTGAAAGGCTCATATCTATGGTGGAGTATGGGGCGGCAATGTAAAACGGTATGTTATGATAATCTGCTAAAACAGCCAGGCTGTACGTGCCGATTTTATTAATGGTATCGCCATTTTTTGTAATTCTGTCTGCCCCTGTAATCACCATATCCACTTTATTTTGCTGCATTAAAAATCCGGCTGCCGAATCAATGTTTAGCTGAAATGGAATTTCGGCTTTTTGAAGCTCCCATGTAGTTAATCGAGCACCTTGCAGCAGAGGCCGGGTTTCATCAACCCAAATGTTTTTTACTTTTCCTGCCTGGTGGGCATGTAATATTACAGAAAATGCTGTGCCAAATTCTCCTGTAGCCAGCCCGCCGGTATTACAATGAGTTAAAATTCGTGCATTGTCAGGCACCAGTTCAACCCCATGCTCCCCGATAGCTTTACACATCCTGCGGTCTTCGTTATGAATAGTTATAGCTGTTTTTAGTGCGATCTTTTTTAATTCGTCGATCGGCTTTTCTTTTTGCGAAAACAGTGTGGTTTTTATTCTATCCAGCGCCCAGGATAGATTTACCGCTGTTGGCCTTGCTGAGTTCAGGTAGCTGGCAACACGATCAAACTCACTTTCAAAACTTTGATAATTGGTTTCAGGCAGTTCTTTAATTCCAAGATAAAACCCGTATGCACCGGCAATTCCAATAGCAGGAGCACCGCGAACACGTAATTTTTTAATGGCTTCCCAAACCTGACCCGTACTGTTCAAATCAATAAATACTTCACGGTCAGGCAGAAATGTTTGATCCAGTATAACAAGGTGATCTTCTTCCCATTTGATGGATTGGAATGGTGCGTTGAAATTGTCCATTTTTTACTGTTTTGATCTAATTTTTTCACAAAATACAGAGATAATGAAGAAAACACGAATAATTAATAAGACTAAATACTCTTTTAAGTGGAATATGATTTTTAAAATTCTTACATTTAATCAGAGAAACAAAAAGATGAGTGTTTTAAATAAAAAAATGATCAAATAACTAAACGGAGAACGTCATGATTTTAAAGAAAAATGTAGGATATCTGGATTCAGTACTTCGCGTATTATTGGGAGCAATAATAGTAACCGCGGGATTTTTT
>LKMJ01000830.1_pt1 | contig 25598 bp, 27 predicted proteins | sample 643391 | NCBI WGS metagenome assembly LKMJ01 (sample SAMN04112250, study PRJNA286221) | soda lake metagenome | biome: soda lake; feature: Kulunda Steppe; material: water; isolation source: sample PL-Br10 brine of Picturesque Lake | place: Russia: Kulunda steppe | collected 2010-07 | reverse complement strand
TTCCGCATCGACTCCCCGGTATTGACAAGCACCCCTCGGAGGCGTGTATCATACGAATCATTGGATCATGCGGTTCATTCATGAGCATGAGTGAGTGCCGTACTCAAAAATGTTGAAAAAAGGGGTTGACACGACCCCGATTCGTTGTGTTAAGGTTTTATCCATGATGAACGAAAGCGCACCAATTCGATTCGCAAGACCCGCCGAAGAACCGGCGGCAGCGATGTATTGCCCTGAGAAACCAGTCAATACAGTCTGGACAGGGGATATTGACGCATAGTGGGCGCCTTCATAAGAAGGTGCCCGAACGCGGCACCTTCACCGGAAAACCCCGGCAGGTGTCGCAACCTGACCGGGGTTTTTTAATGGCCGGTCGCTCTTTAACAAGTTGGTTGCCCATCGCCTGTGTAGCTCAGTTGGCAGAGCAGCGCATTCGTAATGCGCAGGTCGGCGGTTCAAGTCCGCCCACAGGCTCCAAGCATCGAGGCGTGCGATGTGGTCATTGATCGTTGACACGTCTGTGTCAAACGGCCAAGATCGGTCCATTGTACGCCTCGGAACGCAAGCCTGTCCTGAACCATGGGGCGGTCGCTTGCATCGGGGACGTAGCTCAGTCGGGAGAGCGCCTGCGTGGCACGCAGGAGGTCGCGGGTTCAAGTCCCGCCGTCTCCACCAGAACAATTGCGGGATGGAGCAGTTCGGTAGCTCGTTGGGTTCATATCCCAAAGGTCGGGGGTTCAAATCCCTCTCCCGCTTCCAGCCAGGTGTCCACGAGCGCGGTCGTGGCGTGTCATTGACCGGCCGATACGAAAAGGCGGCGCCGGGTGCGGAACCGGCTCCCCATCGGGGGAATCAATTGCGGGGTAGTTCAGATGGTTGAGAATGCCGGGCTCATAACCTGGAGGTCGCGGGTTCAAATCCCGCCCCCGCAACCAGTTCAACGGGGGTATAGCTCAGTTGGGAGAGCACCTGCCTTGCAAGCAGGATGTCGCCGGTTCAAGTCCGGCTACCTCCACCACGATCTGGATCGCAACGTCTGCGTAAAGCCTGTGCCGCCGGGCCGCCCCATGAGGGTCGCCAACGCGGAAACGCCGGTCGCAGGGTGCGGAGCGTTGCAGGGGCGGGTGAACGAGCAGCTACCCACCTCTTGAGCCAGGTTTGCTGCTTCGTAAGGCCGGCGTTAACGGCCCATTCTCGGGGTGTAGCACAGCCTGGTAGTGCGCCTGCTTTGGGAGCAGGAGGTCGCAGGTTCGAGTCCTGCCGCCCCGACCAGTTTTGAAGATTGTCAAACGTGACAAGGGCGGCGCGGCGCGACGGGACGGCGCCCCTGGACTGTAAATCCAGTGCCATAGTGCATTTCGGGGTTCGAATCCCTGGCCGCCCACCAGTCAAAACAGGCCGCTTTTCAAGCGCCGTTTTCATGACCCATTCCCGGATAACTCAACAGGTAGAGTACCTGGCTGTTAACCAGGGTGTTGCAGGTTCGAGTCCTGCTCCGGGAGCCATTTTCAATCGATTATTCGGGAGTAGCTCAGTTGGTAGAGCGCCTGGCTGTTAACCAGGTCGTCGGCGGTTCGAGCCCGTCCTCCCGAGCCATTTTAATGAACGGCGAAAACGTGTTTTTGAGTCTCTTTTTTGCCGTTCATAACGTTTCGACGGGCCGTTAGCTCAGTTGGTAGAGCAGGGGAATTTTAATCCTCTGGTCGCTGGTTCTTATCTTTACTCGGAACCGTGTGCATATGGCGACCAGGCCCGACACAAGCAGTGCAGTCAACGATGGGCCGTTAGCTCAGCTGGTAGAGCATCGGACTTTTAATCCGCTGGTCGCTGGTTCGAATCCAGCACGGCCCACCAATCGTTTTCCCCCCATCGCCTTGCCGGCTCCCTCGTCGTCGGGACCTACCGCTCCTCCAGGGCCCGCAGCGCCGGCCGACCGTCCCACAGACGCGCCAGCGTGGCGCCACCGGCAGCACGATCACCGCTACTCCAGAACCACTCGCGCCCCGCGCTCGCCGAGGGGTTGCACAGGCCGGCCCCCTCGAGACGCCGCTGAACCTGCCGCGCCACCGCATCCCCGGTGTCGATGATGACCATGTCGGGGCCGGTGAACTCGCGGATCAGGGGTGTGAGAAACGGATAGTGCGTACATCCCAGAATCACGGTGTCGGCGCGAGCTGACAGCAACGGTTCCAGGTATTCCGCCAGCATGGCGCGGGTCCCGGGAGTGTCGATGGCGCCGGCCTCGACGGCGGCCACCAGCCCCGGGCAGGGCTGGGTGACCACACGGACACTGCCGGCGTACTGCTCCAGCAGGCCGGCAAAGCGGGCGCTGGCAAGCGTTCCCTCGGTGGCCAGCACGCCAACAACGCCGCTGCGGGTGCGCGCCGCGGCCGGTTTGATGGCCGGCTCCATGCCGATGATTGGCAACGCCCAATGTTGCCGCAGTTCACTGACGGCCACGGCGGTGGCCGTATTACAGGCCACCACGATGGCCTTGGCACCCTCGTCCACCAGAAACCGCGTCAGCACGTCGGCCCTGGCGCGGATGCGCTCGGGGCCAAGGCCGCCGTACGGCACATGGGCGGCGTCGGCTACGTAGAGCAGGTCCTCGCCGGGCAACCGCTGGCGGATGGCGTGCAGCACCGAGAGGCCACCGAGCCCGGAGTCGAACACGCCGACGGGGGCACGGGCATCCCGCGGGGGCGATTCGCCGCCGTGCTTCACACTCATGCTCCCAGGGCGTCCGCCAACGCCGTCAGTCCTTCGCCACAGTCCACTTCGACCTTGAACCGGGCCTCCCGGTCGCCGCGGGTGTAGCCCAGGTTCACCACCGCAACCGGTATGCCGCCGGCGGCTGCATGACGGACGAATCGGTAGCCGGACCAGACCATGAGGGAGGAGCCGACCACCAGCAGCAGATCAGCCTCGTCCAGGCGTTTGAACGCCGTGGTAACGGGCTCGACGGGCACCCGCTCGCCGAAGAACACCACCTCGGGCTTGAGCATGCCACCGCAACAATGGCAGTCCGGCACACGGAAACGACGAAAAGCGCCGGTTTCGATATCCACGTCGCCGTCCGGCCCCAGCGCGGGCGCGCCCAGGCTCCAGCCGGGGTTGCGGGCGATCAACTCCTCCTGCATGGCATCCCGGGGCAGTCGGTGGCCGCAGTCCACGCACTGCACCACGTCCAGCCGGCCGTGGAGATCGGTGACCCGGGTATTGCCGGCACGCTGATGCAGGCCGTCCACGTTCTGGGTGATCAACCAGTGCAGGCGCCCGGCCTGCTCCAGACGCGCCAGGGCCCGGTGGCCGGCATTGGGCCGGGCACTGCGCATCTGTCCCCAGCCCACCATGCTCCGCGCCCAGTACCGGCGGCGGGCATGATCGCTGCGGACGAAGTCGCGATACTGCACCGGCGGACGGCGCTTCCAGCCGCCGCCGGAATCACGGTAATCGGGAATCCCGGATGCGGTGCTCAGGCCGGCGCCGGTGAGCACCAGCGGGCGCCGGCTGGCGACCACTGCATCGATGATTTGCCCCAGGGTTGCGGCGGCCGCCGCAGCAGGAGAAGACATGCGCGGTTTCTCCTCAGTTGCCAGGCAGGCGGCAGGCAACGTCAAACCGCCCGCCGTCGTACCCCCTTGACCAGTTCCTCGTCCTCCCGTTCCCAGGGCGGCAGTGGCGTGAACTCCTCCACCAGAAAGTCCACGAATGCGCGCACCTTGCGTGACAGATGCCGGCCCTGGGGAAAGAGCACATAGTACGCGGAACTCTCCTGGGTGTACTCCGGCAGGATCTGCACCAGTTCCCCGCTGCGGATATACGGCGCCACCAGCCAGGTGGACAGACGCGCCAGCCCGAGCCCTGCCACCGCCGCCTCGAACAGGGCACTGGCAGTGTTGGAGTGGAAATTGCCGTTCACATGGATGACCCGCGGGCTACCATCTTCGTGCTCGAACTCCCAGTCGTTGAATCGAGCGACATTGTAGAGCGTCAGGCAGTTGTGCTGGAGCAGTTCTTCCGGCGTGCGCGGCTCACCATGGCGCCGCAGGTACTCCGGGGAGGCGACGATGATGCGGCGGTTGACGGCGATCTTGCGCGCCACCAGGGACGGATCCTCCACCTGTTCCTGCAGCATGATGGCGGCGTCGATGCCCTCGTCCACCAGATCCACCCGACGGTCGGTGAGTTCGAACTCCATGTTCAGCTCGGGGTTGTCCTCCAGGAAACGGCCAAGCCGCGGTATCACCTCGCGCCGGGAAAACGCCGCCGTACCCGTCACCCGCAGGGTGCCGCGCACCTTGTCCTGCAGCGAACTCACCGCCTCTTCGGCTTCCTCGATCTCACGCATGATGTGGGAGCAACGATCGTAGTAGTCGCGGCCCACCTCGGTAAGGCTGATCCGCCGCGTGGTGCGATTGAACAGCCGTGCCCCCAGACGATCCTCCAGCCGCCGGATCTGTTTGCTGATGGCCGAAGGGGTCATGTCCAGGGCACGGGCCGCGGCGGAGAAACTGCCGTCCTCCACGCAGTGAACGAAGATCAACATTTCCGATGCACGATCCATGGGCTTGCCCCTCACCTTGCGCCTGCGGAACAGTTTCGCAGGATCTATGACCTGCAGGCAAAACTGCTATGATAAAGACAGGTTTGTCTATTCCTTCTGGCTGCGCTATGCTGCTTCGCAACATCAATCGTGTAACGGCCAGGGCCGGGAGGTCACCATGCAGCACAAAATGCAGATCCCACGTCACCGTCGGCGCAAGGTTGAACAGCATACCGCGCCTGCCATCGACATCCTGGACACCATGCCCGGCCTGCGGGAAGAAGTGGCCCGCATCAACGGCGAGCAGGCACTGCAGCGGGCGATCCGCATCTGCGCCGGTCGCGATCCGCACGGCCTGGGCTAAGACGCACCAGCTCTCCTCCTCCTTCGTAGCTTCTACGAAGTTTCGACGGGCCGTCTGGCCCGTCTTTTTTGTCTGAACCCCAGCCAGGAGTCGCCCGCGCTCCGCAACTCTGGTTATTCGCCACCTGATCCCCGGAAGCATAAGCGTTATGCCCCACAACGGGATGATTTTCCGGCGATTTACCCTCACCATACAGTGGTGTCGGGGAAGTGCCGCAGGAACAATTTTCCGGGCGATCCGCGGCCTGTTCGCAAGTCGGGCCTATGGCCATGAACGCCCCTGGGCAGGCAGCACGAGCCCGGGTAGACTTCGCGCAACTTTCCGGATGATCCGGCACGGCATCACCCTGAACGATCCGGTTCGCAGTGGTGGAACGAAGCGCCTGTCCGACAGGGTTCGTCACACCGGTGGGTTCACACTGTCAACTCCAAGGAGGCCGTCATGCACCAGCATCAGTTCAAGCATCACACCCCGGCGGCCGAGCAGCCGCATCTCGCCCAGGTGCGCCTGGAGGCCGACATGCTGCGGGGCGCCGTTCTCGCCGCCGCTGTCCGCGGCACCGTTCGCGGGGTCCGCGCACTGACTTCGCGGATGCGCCAGAAAGCCGCCTGAGCATCGGCGTATCGTCTACCGGGGCACTTGCAGGGTGCCCCGGCGCGCTGTCATCGCGCCGGGACTTCTCACCGATCGCCTCGTAAGTCCTTTTCCCGCAAAGAAAAACCCCTATTCTCCCAACACGGATTGCAGCGCAGCATTCGTGCCCTACCCTGTGGGCCAAATTCACGGATCGGCCAAGGCAGGAGGTCAGCCATGCGCGATCGTATCGACATGACCCGGACAAACAACGTACGGGCGCAGCAGCAGGACATGGATCGCATCCGCCGTCAGGCCGAGCACATGCGCAATCAGGCCATCGGGCAGGCGGTGCGGGACATCCGTTCCAGCGCCCGGCAGCTCATGGGCAACCTGCGGGTGCCCGTGAGCATCAGCCGCCGGGCCGGCCGTCGGCAGGGCTGATCCAGTAGTACAACGCCCCGCAGCACCCTGACGCCGCGGCTGGACACTTGCGGCCGCGGCGTTTCCGTTGCTAGTGCTGCAGCTGTCCCAGCTCCCGACGAAGGTCCCGCAGCAGGTCGTCGCCACCGAAATCCTCCCACTCCGACTCATCCAGGTCGTCACGCAACTCCTCCACCAGGTCGATGCGCTCGGACAGGACGCAGCGGCGCCGCAGGACACGCTCGTGGGCGGCGCGGTGGCGCGGCGTCACCTCCAGACCGCGCTCCTCGGCCTGTTCACGTATGGTGGGCCACTGGTCTGCAACCACCTCCGCCGCCCGTTCGCGGCAGCCGGCGTCGATCTCCTCCAATGCGGCGTCCAGCCCGGCCTGGGCCGCACCCGGCACACCCAGGGCAACCCCCCCCAGGAGCAGGCAGCGTCGGAGCGTCACGAGCGCATCCTGGCCGGATAGGTCTCACGGGCATGCTTCAGCTTGGGCGCGATGATGGACTGGCAGTAGGGCTGAAAGGTGTTGCGGCGGAAAAAGTCCTGATGCTCCGACTCTGCCGGCCAGAACCGCGCCCCCGGTTCGATGGTGGTCACCACCGGCCCCTGCCACACGCCGCTCTGGTCCTGGGCGCGCACGGCCTCCCTGGCGCTGCGCTCCTGCTCCTCGTCCTGGGGCATGATGGCGGAGCGATACTGCGGCCCGACATCGTTGCCCTGACGGTTGAGTTGCGTGGGATCGTGGATGCTGAAGAAGACATCCAGCAGTTCATCGTAGGACACGACCGTCGGGTCGAAGCGCAGGCGCACCACTTCGGCGTGTCCGGTGGCGCCGCTACACACTTGGTCGTACGTCGGGTTCTCTCGCTGCCCGCCGGCATAGCCGGACGTCACTTCGTGCACGCCGTCCACCTCCATGAAGACCGCCTCCAGACACCAGAAGCAGCCCCCGCCGAAAACGGCGGTTTCCAGGGAATCACTCATCGCATGCTCCTCCGGGCCAATGCCCGACGGTTGCTGTTGGGAATTGCGGGGCATCCACCCTGAGGACCACGCCCGGTGCCTGCGGTTCCGTGCAAAAGAATACTAACCGCGAGCGTACCAGGGCCCCTGGCTGTCACCGCTGACAAGGCCGTCGGCCCGCAGCTTCTCCAGGTGGGCCTGGACGGAGCCCTGGGCGACACGCTGCAGTGCCTCGGGGACGTGGGTATAGATGCGCGCCACCATCTCCGGGATCAGGGTGTCGCCGGCCCGGACTGCCTCCAGGACCATGCGCTCCCGCGCCAGGCGATGGTCGATCACCGCCTGGAACACCGCGGCCGCCGGCCTGAGCAGGCGGCCGTGTCCCGGGGCAATGGCATTCACATCCAGATCACGCAGGCGCTCCAGGGTCGCCAGGTAGTCGGTCATGTTGCCGTCGGGCGGGCTGATGACCACCGTATTGCTGTCCATGACCACGTCGCCGGCCAACAGGATGCGGTCGTTCTCCAGCAGGAAACACAGGTGGTCCGCCGCATGGCCCGGCGCATGCAGGCAGTGCAGGGTAAAATCGTCGCCGTCCAGGCGGTCGCCATCGTCCAGATCCTGGTCCGCATCCAGGCCCTCGTCGCGGATGCCGGCGAGCTCCGTGGGATGGGCCATAATGGATGCACCGGTCATTTCCCGCAGACGCAGGGCGCCCGGGGAGTGGTCGGGATGGGCGTGGGTGATCAGGATGGCGCGTATGCGCCCTGCGCCGGCAGCGACCACCGCTTCCAGGTGGCCCGTGTCATCGGGCCCGGGATCGACCACCACCCGGTCCTCCCCGCCCACGATCCAGGTATTGGTGCCAGGGCCGGTCATCATCCCCGGGTTGGGCGCCGTAATCCGGGCCAGTACCGGGCTCACCCGGTGCAGCTCGCCAACCACCACGCGTTCACTTTGCTGTTGACTGTCATTCATGCGTGAAGCATACCGTGCAGACCATCATCGAACCATGCACGACCGGGAGCCCCCATGAAGTACACCGCCGAAGTCGCCACCCAGCGCTACCATCTCTCGCAGCGCATCCTGCACTGGCTGGTCGCCGTACTGGTCCTCGGCAGCCTCACCGCCGGCATGACCCTGGGGTTCCTGGGCTTCGAGGGGGCCCGGGACACCTTCGGCATGGCAATGACCAACACCCTGTACACCTCCCACAAGACCGTGGGCATCCTGATCCTGATCTTCATGCTCGTGCGCCTGGCGCTGCGCATCGCCGGCGGCAAACCGGAGTACTACCGCCCCCTGCCCGCCTGGCAGCGCATACTCAGCCAAAGCGTGCACGGCCTGCTGTATCTACTGCTCATCGCCATGCCGGTGGTGGGCTGGCTGGCAACGGCCTCCGGCGGCTTCCCGGTGGAGTTCTTCCACTGGCACCTGCCCGGGCTGATCGGCGAGAACGACGCCCTGTCGGAGCGGCTGTTCTTCTGGCATGCCACCCTGGGCTGGATCATCCTTGGCCTGGTGGTACTGCACATCACCGGCGCCCTATACCACTGGCGGATACGGCGTGACGGGGTGATGCAACGCATGAGCCTGTTCGGCTGACGCGTCAGCGCGGGACGAAGGGCAGTGCCAGGGCGCTGAGGGTCTGAACGGGCATTGTCTCGGGCCGCTCCGGCGGCGCCATGGCGTGGTCTGCGGGTGGACCTGAAACATCCACAGGCGCCCGCTCGTGGACACTCAACCGCGCGAGAACGGTCGCCCCGGCGGGGTCGGAGGGTGGGCGCAACAAACCGCCATGGTACAGACGCCTGCCCAGGGCATCACTGCTGGTAAGCCGCGTCAGCACCGGTGCCAGCAGAAGGGGCAGCAAAACCGGCAGCAACCACACCAGCAGCACCGGCGCCTGCCAGGCGAGCAGCCCACCCCAGACCAGCGCCAGGACGGGTAATGCCCCGGTGTAACCCCAGGCCTGGCGCCACGACAACAGCCGCCCCTGGCGCGCCTGGGCCTGCCAGGCGGTGGTCCGGCCACCCAGGATGCAGACCAGGAACCAGGCGTGCAGAACCAGCAGCACGGGGGCGATCAGGACCGAGAACACCAGGTCCAGCACACCGCTGGCGGCAAGGCGTGTCCGCCCGCCCTCGGCAGAGGCCTGCAGCGCGGCCAGCATGCTCCCGAGACACCGCGGGGCGAGCACCATCAGGACAGTGACGACCAGCAACACGAGCGCTGCCCCCGGACCTGCAGGGCCCGGCGCGTCGACGGTGGCGGCCAGCAGGCCGCCACCGGAGCGTAGCGCTGCATCGACGCTGCTCAGGACCAGCAGCGCCAGCCACAGCGGCGACGCCAGATAGGTGAACGCCCCCAGGAAGAAGTGCAGCCGGCTCAAGGGGTGCAGGTCGCGATTGCCGAGCAGCCGCAGGTGCTGAAGATTGCCCTGAATCCAGCGCCGGTCGCGCTTGGCGTAATCCAGCAGCGTCGTCGGCAGTTCCTCGTAACTGCCCTGGACTTCAGACAGCACCCAGACGCCCCACCCGGCACGCCGCATCAACGCCGCCTCGACGAAATCGTGGCTGAGGATCTCCCCGCCCAGGGGCGGCCGCCCCGGCAGGGTTGGCAGCCCGCAGTGGGCGGTGAACGCCCGCAGCCGAACGATGGCGTTGTGCCCCCAGTAGTTGGCCGCATCGCCCTGCCAGAAGGCCATGCCGGCCGCCAGCATGCGGCTGTGCACCGCCCCGGCAAACTGGAACAGCCGCCCGAACAGCGTCTGCTGCCGCACGGGCACCGGCACGGTCTGGATCAACCCGGCCCCGGGGTTGGCCTCCATGGTGCGCACCAGTTTCACCACGGTGGAGCCGGCCATGAGGCTGTCGGCGTCCAGGACCACCATGAAGTCGTAGTGGCCACCCCAGCGGCGGCAGAAATCGGCGATGTTCCCTGCCTTGCGGCCGGCGTTGTCGAGCCGGCGACGGTAATGGACGCCGAAATCACGCGGTAGCCGCCCGCGCAGCGCCGCCACCGCCGCCTTCTCCCGTTCGGCGATGTCCGCATCCGTGGTGTCGCTGAGGACAAAGGCGTCGAAGGCAGCGCCCTGTCCGGTGGCGATTACTGACTCACAGGTGGCGGCCAGCCCGTGGACGACCCGCAGGGGATCCTCGTTATGAACGGGCATGATCAAGGCAGTGCGGCTGGCCAGGGACGCGCCATCGCCCTCCGCCGGTCCCGGATCCAGCCGGCGAAGGGACAGTGGATCACGACCCGACACGCCCAGCACGAATCCGATGGTCGCACTCCAGAAGGCCAGCGAAATCCACGCGAACAGCACCAGGAACAGGAGCAGCGACACCGCCTGCAGCGGCCCCAGCGCAGCCGGTTCCACCGCGGCCAGCACGCCCCCTGCCGCCAGCGCGACGGTGGCGCCGACGAAACCGGCCAGCATGCACCGACGCAGGCCAACCCCGGGGCAGGCCAGGACCCGGCCGCCGGCGTCCCCTGTGCGGTGCACGCGATCAGAGCTCATCGCCATACCAGACGAAGTTCCACGTTTCGCTCACCGGCCCCTGCGCACCCGCAAGCACCAGGCGCATGTCCGCGGCCCGATCGCCATCCGGAACCAGCCGGAACGTCACGCGGACCGTCCTTGGTTCGGGCAGGGAGACCACCCGGACATCGGTCACTTCACCATCGGACACCTCGATGTCGGCCTCGAGCTCGTCCACATCGACCTCCCCCAGGGTCTCGCCGCGAAAATCGATGGCGAAACGACGCACACTCTCCGGCGGGGGATCAGGTTCACCCGGGGTGGCCGCCCAGCCCGTGCGGCTGCGGATCACCCGGGCGCCGGAGTGTTCCGGCGGCTGCTCCCCCAGCATCCGCAGCCGGTAGGCGTAGTGGCGCCGATCACCGGCCCGGAAGGGGGCATCCGGGGCCCAGTAGGCGACGATGTTGTCGTTGGTCTCGCCGTCGGAGGGGATTTCCACGAGTTCCACACCGCCCTCGCCCCAGTCTCCCAGCGGCTCGACCCACTGGCTGGGACGCCGGTGATACTGCGCCTCGAGATCCAGGTAGCTGCTGAAATCGCGCTCCCGCTGAAACAGACCGAAGCCTGCCGGGTCGCTGTCGCGCAACTGGGTTACCCGGAACCGGGCAGGGTTGATCAGCGGGCGCCAGATCCACTCGCCGGCCCGCGTGCGGGCCTGCAGGCCGTCGGAGTCGTGCACCCGCGGGCGGAAATCGTCGCGCCGGGTCATGGCGGGCTGGCCATGGTCGAACATGCTGGTCAGCGGCGCCACGCCCAGGTTGTCGATGTCCTGCCGCGCAAACAGGTGTTTGTCCACGTCCACCACCAGGGCCGGCTCGGGGCGGATACGGAAGCGGTAGGCACCGGTCACCGAGGGGCTGTCCAGCAGGGCGTAGACGGTGACCGCATCGGCATCGTCCCCCGGGCGTTCCAGCCAGAAGCTGCGGAACGCCGGAAACTCCTCGTCCCCGGCGGTCACCGTGTCGATGGCCAGCCCGCGACTGGAGAGCCCGTAGACCTGCCCCTCCCCGACCAGGCGGAAGTAGGAGGCACCGAGGAAGACGGCAATCTCGTCGTCCACCTCCGGGTCATTGATGGGATAGTGGAAGCGGAAGCCGGCGAACCCCTCGACTGCGCCGGCCTCGTCTTTCAGCTCCTCCGCCTGGCGGTCATAGCGGAACAGCGCGGGGTCGAACGGTACTTCCCGACTGACGCCGTCCTCCAGGACGTGAAGACTAACGGGGTCGGTGAACAGAAAGCCGGGATGGAACATCTGCACGCTGAAACCGTGATCATCGCCGATCCACAGGGCGGCGTCGCGGCGGAAACGGATCTGCTGGTAGGTGCTGTAATCCATCTCCGCAAGGGCGGACGGCACCTCTTCCCGGGGAGGCGCATACTCTTCCGCGGCGCGCTGCTCCGCCTGCTGGATGACCGACTGGAAATGCCCATGTTCAGCGGTCAAAGTAACGGGGAGCAGGGCAAGGCCGGTGAACAGGGCTGATCCGCGAAGGCACGACATGGTTTTATCCTGAGGTTTTCAATAAATTATACAATACCGTGACACAAATGCCGCAGCCCACAGCGGCGCAGACACTCACCGAGTCCTGACAATACTTCTGAGAAGGTTAGCAGTCGCCATGCAGCCGGTTTCCGCCCTCCGCCCTCTGCTGGCCCTCGGCCTGCTCAACGTCTTCCTGCTTGCGCTGGAGATCCCGCGCCACTGGGGGTTCGGACCGAACGTGCTGGCATTCGAGGCCCTGGTTCTCACCGGGGCATTCATGCTGCTGCCGCGGCACCGCTGGACACGCGTCGCGGCGATGGTGACCGCGGCGCTGCTACTGGTGCTCACGCTGATGTCCGCCATCGACGCGCTGGCGCGCATGAGCCTGTCGCGGCCGCTGAACCTCTATCTGGACTATCCTCTGATCACCTCCGTATACGATCTCGCCTTGGGCAACCTGCCACCGCTACTGGCCCTGGGCGCGCTGGCGGGCCTGGTGGTGGCGCTGGCGATCCTCTGGGCGGGCAGCACGGCGCTCCTCGCCATGCTACGCCCCACCGGGCGCGCTCCGGCGTGGCGGACCGGCGGCGCGGTGGTGCTGGTCGCAGGTCTCGCCGGCGTGCTGACATTCCATACGTCGCCGGTGGTCCCCCGGGCCATCACCCCGGGTGTCACCCTGATCGCCGACCAGGCCAAGTGGGCGGCGCGCACGCACCGCGAGAGCCGCACTTTCGCCGCCATGCTGAAGGCCGACGACGGTGACAGCGCGCAGCCGCTCACCGGCCTGCAGGACACGGACGTGATCCTGGGATTCATCGAGTCCTACGGCGTGTCGGCGGTGTTCGACGACCGCTACGCACCGGTAATCCGCCCACGGCTCATTGACCTGGAGCAGCGCGTCGATGCCGCCGGCCTGCACATGGTCACCGGCACGCTGGACGCGCCCATGTTCGGCGGCCAGTCCTGGCTGGCACACGCCTCTACCCTGGCAGGGCTTTGGATCGAGAACCAGCTGCGCTACGAGCTGATGCTCAACACCCAGCGCGACACCCTGGTGCAGGATTTCCAGAACACCGGCCATGCCACCATGCAGATCATGCCGGCCATCACCCAGGACTGGCCGGAGGGGCGCTGGTACGGCTTCGACACCACCCGGGAAGCCGGCGATATCCCCTACCAGGGGCCACCGTTCAACTGGGTCACCATGCCGGACCAGTTCACCTGGTGGTACTTCGAACAGGAACTGCGCCGCGCCGCGGATGCCCCGGTGTTCGGCATGCTGGCCCTGGTGAGCAGCCATGCGCCCTGGGTGCCCATCCTGCCGGTGATCGAGGACTGGGAGCGCATCGGCGACGGCGCCATCTTCCAGCAGTGGGAGGGCAAGGGCGAGACGCCGGAGCAGCTGTGGCGGGATCACGACCGGGTCCGTGCCCACTTCGCCCTGTCCGTGGACTACGCCCTGAGCGTGGCCGCTGGCTACGCCGAACGCTACGTGGACGGGAACACCCTGCTGATCGTGCTGGGCGACCACCAGCCGGCGCAGCTGATCACCGGGCCGGACCCCAGCCCGGCGGTACCGGTTCATGTCATCAGTGGCGACCCGGCGCTGCTGGAGCCGTTCCGGCAGCGTGGCTTCGTCGCCGGCGGCACACCGGTCACCGACCGCGGCCTGGCCGGCATGGATCGCCTGCGCAGCTGGCTCAGGGCCGATTTCGGCGAACCGACTCAGGACGAGTGAGCCGCCACCGCCGGGATCAGGTACTCGCTGACCACCCGCTCCAGTCGGCGCAGATAGGTGGTTCCGGAGGACGGCGGCGTGGGATCGGAGGTCATGACCGCGGTGAGTTCCAGCGCCGGGATGACGTAGAGCATCTGCCCGCCGAAGCCCCAGCCGTAGTAAGCCGTGTAGCCCTCCAGTTCGGTAATGAACCAGCCGTAGCCGTAGAGATCGTTGTTGAACCGCGAGCGCGTACGGGGCGTCAGCGACGCCTCGATCCAGTCCGCGGGCAGCACCTGGCGGCCGTCCAGCCTGCCGGCCTGCCGGATCATCTCGCCGAAGCGCGCCAGGGCCCAGGGGCTCAGGCGCATCTCGTTACCACCGAAGTGGATGCCCTGGGGATCCTGCAGCCAGTCGGGAATGGTCACATCCAGGGGCTCCCCCAGCCAGGCCCGGGCCAGAGCGAGGGTGCTCTCGCCGGTCTGCTCCACCAGCGCAGCGGAGAGCAGATGGGAATTCCCCGTGGAGTAGCCCATTTGCCCGCCGGGCTCATCGACGAACTCCCGGCGGAGCACGTAGCCCACCCAGTCGTCGCTGGCCACCCAGGCACCGTAATTGGCGCCCGAGGTCCGGGCCAGACCGGACTGCATGGACAGCAGATGGCCCACCGTGATGTCGTTGACCCGGGCATCGGCATCCTCCGGCACCCGATCTCCCAGCAGCTCGGTCACCGCCTGTCTGGTTCCCGCGAACACATCGCGGTCGATGGCGGCGCCCACCAGAGCGCCGATCACCACCTTGGAGAGGGACTTGATATTCACCGGCGTCGACAGATCCGGCCCGTCCACGACCCGCTGGATCACCGGCTCTCCGTCCACCAGGACGAGCATGGCGCGGGAGCGCTCCAGGGCCGCGAATGCATCAGCCACATCCGTCAGTGCCGGATCGGAGCCGGTCGCATTCTCCGCGCTGACCGTGGTCGCGGCCACGGAAACCAGCAGGCAGAGGGTCAGCAGGTGAGCGGGACGCATCAAGATCCTCCGGGACGGTCAGTCCACACCAGTGTGGGACCGCAGTCGGACGCGGAGGTTGCAACCCCCGCGGCTTTGCCGCCGGCAAGGCCAGATCGCGTGACGCGTTCAGCCCCTGCAATGATATAACCGCATCGGGGACAGCAAACGAATAACACCATGACAACCGGAACGGCCGATCCATCGACCCTGTACCTGGTCAATCCGCGTGCCGGTGCCGGGCGCGCCGGGCGGTTCTGGGACCGCTGCCGGAGCCTGCGCCCGACGCGGGATACCATCCACACGGCGTCAGCGGCAGACAGCGCCAGTCAGCTCCGCGCCCGGCTGGATCAGGGCGCGCGCCGAATCATCGCCGTCGGCGGCGACGGCACCTTTCACCTGTTGGTGAACGAGGTCCTGGGACGGGGGCTGGGTGGGCAGGTGGACATCGGCCTGGTCCCCGTCGGCACCGGCTCCGATCTGGCACGAACGCTGGGCCTGCCCAGGGATCCGCACCGAGCGATGGCGCTGATGGAGCGCGGCAGCGTCCGCCAGCTGGATGCGCTGCGCGTCGCGCTGGACGGCCAGATTTGCTACGCCGCCAACATCGGCTCCATGGGCCTGTCCGGCGAGGTCGCCCGGGACGTGAACCGCCACCGGCGCCACGGCCGCCTGGGCTACCTGGTGGCTGCCCTGCGGCACTTGCTGGGTAACAGCCCCCGGCAGTGCTGCGTGACGGTGGACGACAGACCATGGTTCAAGGGCCCGGCATGGCTGGTGGCGGTGGCCAATGGCCCCCGTTTCGCCCGGGGCATGCGCATCGCCCCACATGCACGCATGGATGACGGCCTGCTGGACTGCGTGGCGGTCACCGGAACGTCACCGTGGCGTCTGCTGCCCTGGGTCCCGGCCCTGTACCTGGGACGGCATCTGCACTCGCCCTGCATCTCCAGCACCCGCGGTGCATGCGTGCGAATCGTCACCACCGATGGCACCCCGTGGGTGGCGGAACTCGACGGCGAACCTTATGCCGCCCGGGAACTGCACGCCACCGTCCTGCCGGGGGCCCTGCGCATGCTGGTCCCCCCGCATTGACGCCGCGCCCCGGCCGGCCGGAGACTTGAGGCTGATTGCAGTCGCTTTGCAGTGCAGCCCATGACCACCCATCGACGACAACGGCGCCGCTTCCTGCGCCAGCTCGGTCACGCTCTCGGCGGCGCGGCAGCCAGCCGGGCACTCCCCGGGGCAACCATCGCTTTGCTGTCCGGAGCCCCCACCGGAGTTGCGGCAGACGAAATCCACCGACGCGAGATCCCGGACACCGATGAAACCATCCCCGCCATCGGCATGGGCACCTATGTCACCTTCAACGTCGGCCCGGATCAGGCCATGCGCGACCAGCTCACGGAGGTTCTGGAGACCTTCTTCGACATGGGCGGCGGCATGATCGATTCCTCACCCATGTACGGCACCGCCGAAGCCGTTCTCGGCGATTGCCTGGAGCGGCTGGACGACACCGAGGGTATGTTCTCCGCCACCAAGGTCTGGACCCGGAGCACCTCCGAGGGCCGGGAGCAGATCGAGGACTCGCTGAACCTGTGGGGTATCGAGGAATTCGACCTCATGCAGATCCACAACCTGGTGAACTGGGAGGCACACCTGGAGACCATCCGTGCGCGCAGGGACGCCGGCGAGATCCGCTACACCGGCATCACCACCTCCCACGGTCGCCGCCACGACAGCCTCGAGCGCATCATGCGTGGCGAGCCGCTGGATTTCGTCCAGCTGACCTACAACGTCCTCGACCGCGAGGTGGAGCAACGCCTGCTGCCGCTGGCGCAGGAACGTGGCATTGCCGTGATCGCCAACCGGCCGTTCCGGCGCGGCCGCATGTTCGACCGGGTTGAGGGCAAGCCCCTGCCGGACTGGGCGCCGGAGTACGGGATCGACAACTGGGCGCAGTTCTTCCTCAAGTTCATCATCTCCCACCCGGCCATCACCTGCGCCATCCCGGCGACATCAAGGCCGGAGCACATGCGCGAGAACATGGGCGCCATGCGCGGGCCACTGCCTGACGAGGACACGCGCCGTGCCATGATCACGTACCTGGAAGAGGTGTAATGCTGCCGTATTCGCTGGACGTCTATTTCAGCGTCATCGCCCGCATGAACGCCGAGCTCTGGTGGGCGGCCATGCTCGCCGTGCTGGTGGCAACCCTGGTGGTGCTTTCGGTGGCCGATGAACGCTCCGGCTGGATACCGCGCCTGGCTGCATTGACCCTCGCGCTGGGCTGGTTGATCACCGGCACCGTGTTCTACGGCGACCGGCTGGAGCCCCTGTTCTTCGGCGCCCACTGGTTCCAGTGGGCCTACACCGCCCAGGCAGCGCTGCTGGCGCTGGTGGCCGTGGCCCCGCGGCCCGGCCTGCCGCGGGCATCGCCGGCGGCGGTGGGCTGCGGTGTCACGCTCATGCTGGTGGCGCTGCTGGTGATGCCCGGGACCGAGGCCGTGCTCCGCGACGGCTGGCCGGAGATCCGCCTGGTGGGCCTGGCCCCGGAACCCACCCTGGTATTCACCTGTGGCTGGCTGCTGACGCGCAGACCCGGCTGGCCCATGGCCCTGCTGGCCCTGATCCCGCTGGCCGGTGGAGCGGCAGCCGGCCATTCCGCGGTGGCGCTGCACTGGAGCCTGGACTGGGTGGTGGTCGCAGCAGCAGCCGCGCTGATCCTGCTGCCGACGCTGATGGCAAGGCGTTCCGCCTGAAGCGGGCATCAGCCGCTCGGCATCCCGCCCTCGGCATGCCTCGAATCTGACTTGGGAAATGAACCGGTGGCGGAGGTCTCCGCCAGCAGGTCGCAGCGAATGGCCATTCGGATCAGCTCGGCCAGGCAACCGCATTCGCTCTTGGCCAGGATGCGCGCCCGATACACCTCCACGGTCTTCGGGCTCAGGTGCAGCTGGCCGGCGATCTCGCGGTTGGACCAGCCACGCACCATGGGATCGACCACGTCCCACTCCCGGGGCGTCAGCCTGTCGAAACGCCGGCGCAGCAGGGCGCGACGCTGCCGCGCATGCCGGGTGGCCCGATCCGCTTCGAACGCTTCGTTGACGGCGTCAATCAGGACCTGGTCGTTGACCGCCACCTCCAGAAAATCCAGGGCGCCCGCCTTCAACGCCCGCACCGCGGCGGGAACATCCCCGCCTTCGGACAGGCAGATGACCGGCATCCGGATGCCACGATGACACAGCCCCAGGACCAGATCATCGACGTCGCCCCATCCATCATCGGGGTTCACCAACAGGCACCCCCGGCTCTCGGGGCGGATGTGATCGAGCACTGCGGGGAAGGAGGGAAACGAGAGAACCTCGACGTGCACCGACGTGAACAGGGTCTGCACCCTGTCGGTGGTTGCCGTATCCAGCCCCACGGCAAACACCTTGCTGGTCGTCTCGCGGCGCATGGCACACCTCCCGGCCGCCTTGCGGCCCGCCAGCCGCACCCTGGCAGCCGCGAGCTCACGGACTGCCTACGGACACTATAGCAACGTACCGTCCTCCCAACAGGACATTGGGGCAAACCCCTATGCGAAACAAGGGTCTCCTCATTTACCCGTACCCATCAACAGAATAGAGTTGATCGTGAAGCCGCCATGCGAGCGGTACGGTCAACGCGAGGAGAAACCCCATGCCGCACAACACGGCGTTTCAGCAATGGCTTTGCATGGCCCGCACGCTGGACTGGTCCGGCGTCCGGCGCCAGCAGTCCGCACTCCAGGCATTCGCACTGCTACAGGCGGCTGCGGCGCGCTCGCACCGGGCATCCATGCCCGACTGCGAGACGTCCACTGGACATTCGGAACCTGTCACGGAGCGGAACGCCCGCGAGGCGAAACGCTGAATCGATGACGACTGAACCAACCGTGTTCATCGTCGACGATGACCCGGCGGTGCGGGAGTCCCTTGAGCTGTTGCTCCAGTCCCGTGGGATCGGGACCCGCAGCTTTCCGGACGCCCGGACATTCCTTGATGCCTACCACTCCGGACTTCGCGGCTGTCTGCTGGTGGACGTGCGTATGCCGGGCCTCAGCGGCCTCGACCTCCAGACCCGACTGACAGAGGTCAACAGCACGCTGCCCGTCATCGTGATGTCCGGCCATGGGGACGTGCCCATGGCCGTGCGCGCCATCAAGGCGGGGGCGCTGGATTTCCTGGAGAAACCGTTCGACACCCACGCCCTGGTGGAACTCGTGCGCCGGGGCCTGGAACTCGACGCCCGGCGCCGCCGCCAGCGCCAGCAGATGGACATGGAACGTGCCCGTGTCGCCCTCCTGACGGATCGGGAGCGGCAGGTGCTGCGACACATTGCGGACGGTCATTACAACCGGGTCATCGCTGATGAACTGGGCATCAGCATCTCAACGGTGGAGGCACATCGCCGCAAAGTCATGGAGAAGCTGCGGGCACATACCATGTACGAACTGGTTCGCATTGTTGACGACTACCTGTGACCGCTGGCCCGCGCCGACAACGGCAGGGTGAAACGAAACGTCGGGGTGGGACCGGGCTGGGGCAGCTCCAGCCGACCCCCATGGGCCTCGACAATCATGTCACTGATGGGCAGACCGAATCCCAGTCCCTCGTTTCGGGTCGTGAACATGGGCTCCAGCAAGCGCTCCCGCGTCGCTTCCGAGATGCCCGGCCCGTTGTCCTGCACCTGCACCTGGGCGAAAACCTCGGTGCCGTCGTGTACCGTGCATGACCCCAGAGTCACCCGCCGCTCCCGTTGCTCCGGACTCTGCAGCGCCTCCATGGCGTTTCGCACCAGATTGAGGACAACTTGCTGAATCTGGATCGCATCCCCGAGGACCAGGGGGAGGTCCTCGTCGAGCGCGAGAACCATCTCGATGCCCTGATCCCGCGCCTGCCGCTCGACGAACGCCACGGAATCGCGCACCAACGCGTTGACATTGACTTCCGCGCGCTCTACTGGCGCCTTGCGCGCCAGGCGACGCATGCGCTGGACGATCTGTGCGGCACGATGGGCCTCGGCCACCATCTTCTCCAGCACCTCCCCCGCTGGCCCCTCGGCCACACGAGTGCGGCAGACCTCGCCATAACTGACGATGGCCGAAAGCGGCTGATTCAGCTCATGGGCGAGCCCCGACGCCAGCCCCTCCAGCATGCCCAGCCGCATGATCCGGGCAAGCTCCCCTTGCAGGGCGCGTACCTTTTCTTCGGTCTCCTTGCGCGTCGTGATATCCACGGCCAACCCGATCAGACCTGCAACACGGCCATCCCGGTGACGACGCGGTTCGATGCGAATGTCATAGATCCGCCCGGCCAGCTCGCAGTCCAGGGACTCTACCCGCCCCTCCATGGCCCTCTGGTGGGCTGAGAGGAACCGGTGCCCCATGCCCGCATCCCCCGGGATACGATCAAGCGCTTCGTCCAGGCGCATGCCCACGCGGGCGTTGAGCCAGGGCCGCAGGTCGTCCTGGGCAGCGCCGCTGATGTGCTTCAACCGCAATGCCCGGTCCGTCGTCCAGAGGATGCAGGGCAACTGCGCGGTGATCAGCCGCAGCTGCTCCTCCTGCTTGCGGATGGCCTTCTCCGCCCGCCGCTGATCGGTGACATCGATCACGGTTCCGACGGTGGCCGAACGGCCCCGGTACCGCATCCCCACACCCCAGGCGATCACGTCGCGAAAGGTGCCGTCCCGGGCATGACACCGGACCTCATAGGGGAAACCGACCACCCCCTCCACCCGGGCAAGCATGCGTGCCTGCACCTCCTCGCGGTATTCCGGAAGCACCAGGTCCAGCGGGCCCATGCGGTCCTCCATCTCCGCGGGGGTGTACCCGAACAGCGCCGCCAGGGCGGGATTGACGTAGCGGAAGCGCAGGTCCTGGACCACGAAGATACCGGCATCGGCCGCGTCCAGAGTCAATCGACGGGAGCCGTCGTCGTGCTGCCAGGCGGCAATGACCTCTCGGTACGGAGTGACGTCCCGGGTGAAACCGAGGACAGACGTGACCTCCCCGGAGGCATCCTCCTCGGGCACGATGCGGGACTCGTACAGCCGTTCGCTCACGCCGTCAGCGTCCCCCGGCATGGAGAACTCCAGCCTTTGCGGCTGCCCGGTTTCGAAGGCGGTACGCAGGGCGCCATCCCACTTGCGTGTCATGGCTTCAGAGAAACCCAGCTCCCGATTGGTACGCCCGAGGATCCGGCTCCGGGGCAGCCCCAGGGTACGCTCGATCCTGGCGTTCACGTAAACGTGCCGCAGGGCCCGATCGAAACGGGCAATCAGGTCCGGCGAATGCTCGACAATGGAGTCGAGCCCCTGCGTGGTCGACGACATCGCCGCCTCCCCGCGGCCATTACTCTGCGGCGTCCGGCGGATCCCGTCGCCGTCGATTGGCCCGGACATGGTCCCACGTTTCCCCGGCGTAGACGTGGACGGCATTGCGCCCACTGGTCTTGGCAAGATAGCAGGCGAGATCCGCCTTGCGGAAGGCATCGCCACCATCAATGGTGCGACCGTCGATGGCAACAAGCCCGATGCTTGTCCGGACCATCAGGGTCTGTCCCGCCCAGCGGAGCCTGACCCGCTCGACGAGGCCACGAAGCCCGTCGGCGAGTTGCACGGCCATGTCCACCGGGCAGTTCCTGAGGATGATGCCGAACTCGTCACCACCCAGACGCCCGATGGTGTCACCGTCACGCAGCACCAGACGCATGCTTTGCGCCAGCCGCCCCAGCACCGCATCGCCGGCCGCATGCCCGGCATGGTCATTGATGCTCTTGAAACCGTCCAGATCAACGAAGCACAGCGCGTGGCCGACCTCACTGCCCTGGCCTTCCGCCACCACTGCCGCCAGGCGGCGCTCGAACTCACGGCGGTTCACCAGACCCGTCAGGGGGTCATGCGTGGCCTGGTAGGCGAGATCCCGCAATTGGCGCGCATCCTGAAGGCAGACCACATAGCCGGAAGGCTCGCCGCCGGAGTCATGCATCACGGTGGTAGTCTCACTGATTGCCACTTCACTGCCGTCGGCGCGCAGCAGCAGCCGACTTCCGAAGGTGCCTGCCCCTTGATCACTTCCGCCAGGCGGGATCGGCGCCGGCTGGCGATCAGCAGGATCGACGCAGGACATAACAGCGGACAGCGGCAACCCCACCGCATCCTCCCGTCGACGGCCTGTCAGTGTCGTGGCCGCGGGGTTCATGTAGAGCACCCGTTGTTCCGTGTCCGTGACGACCACGCCGTGGCCCAGCGATTCAAGGGCATTCATCCCGGTCGCATCATCGCAGGTCGGCAGTCGCCTCTCGCTCACGAGCGCCCCCCTTCGGTTCAATGTTCCGAGCGCGCCGCGGCATGACGCTTAGATGCCGCTCAGGGGCCCGACGATGCACCTTGCCAAACAGATGCACGGCGATCAGGGAAATCAGCAGATGCCCACCGCCGACGCCTAACGGCTTCAGCCGGACCACCGCCTTGCCGGTGCCTTCCCGTGTCATGGCGAGGGGGATCGTTTCAGACCAGATGGCCACCGGCCGCCGAAGCCCCTCCCGAAGGCGCTCGCGCAGTGCTGGCGCCAGGTTGATCCACTCGTCGAGACGCGAACCCACCAGGGCATCCTTCGGCACACCGGTCCAACGGGCAACAGCGCGGTTGACGGCCACCAGACGCAGGTCCCGATCCACCAGCACCCGCGGGGGCACCATGTCTGTTCTGGTCATTGGCTTGCACTCCGCTGTGGATTGGCTCGTTCGCTTCATTCGAGTCTGCGGAGAGTAAGCGTCCTGCCAGCAGCCGAACAGTCGGTCCGGCCGCAATCCGGCCTGAGGTATTCCCCCACCCCTGTACGGGTAAACCTGCAAAGGCCTAGCACATCACCCTGTATCGGCACAGAGCGAGTACCCCCTACGGTGTTCGAACCGTCGTCATTCGGCGCGGCCCCGGTCAATCGACCCGATCACGCTCAGACCAGGAACACACAGAAGGAGATCAAGCAATGAACGACCTCGACCGCAGCGAGTCATTCGCCAGCGCCAACTCCCCGGCAGAACTCTGGAACAACAGCTGGCGCTCCACCATGGAGGAGTCGGGAGAACGACTGCAGCGGTTCCAGCATGCCGCTCAGGAACTTCAGGAGACCGTCAATCAGGAATCGCTCAAGCAGATTCACGACATGATCGATGCCATGAGCCAGATCTCCCACGCTCTCAACGAAGCGAGCCGGGACAACAGCTTCACCGGCCTCGTGAACGCACAACCCAAGGTGTTCGAGCATGTCATGCAGGCAACCCGCAAGAGCAACCAGCGCTTGCTCCATATCACCGAGCGGATGAACGCCTGCACGATCTCCATGGCCAACGCCGGCTCCACGGAGATCAGCACGCCCGCAGGTACCGACACCGGTGAGCAGGCGGGCGATGCCGAACGGTCGGCAACACCCGCCCGGAACGCCACGGCATCACAGAAGGGCAAGCAGGCCGAGGCACGTCCTGACAGTTGACCGTCCGAACAGGCCCTGGAGCTCGTCAAACCGCGCGCAACGCCGAATCCGGCCGTCGCTGCTGACCGCCGGACGGGTTGCGCAGGTACTCGGGGGCAAAATCGTCGGTCCGGATCACTTCCTGGCGCAGCTCTTCAATGCATCCAGGGCACTGCCGGCCCGTGCCAGGGCGTGCTCCAGCGCCCAGCGGGCATGGGGCAGATGGTCGGCGGACTCGCGCCCGTGGGTTTCGCAGTACATGGCCCCACCTCCGTTGACCTGATCGAGTGGCACAAGCTAAACGTGATCCGCGACCGGCGGCTTGCCGGCGATCACCGCCCCGCCCCGCGCCGCATCAGCCACACGGCCAGACCCTGGGCGTTGAGCTCCAGGTCCAGCCCCAGGGTCTCCCGGAACTGCGCGTCCGAGAGTTCCACGCCGTGCGCACGCAGAGCCTCCTGCAGCCACTCCTGCAGGTCCGCGGCAATGGCGCGGACCTGTCCGTCACCGGCATCGGCGTGGCGCTCGGCAATGGCCACGTGGGCGTCCAGGCCGCGGTGAAGATCATCCGCGAGACGGTCGATCTCGGTGACTTCACCGTAGTGAGCCACGTAGATGGCCTCAGGCTTGAGATGCCGGAGCCGGTCCACGGACCGGTGTGCCTCTTCCGGATCGAAGTGCACCGGGGCCGTGGAGGGAAAGACAAACGCCCCCCGCGCATTGATCAGCGAGCGGTAAGCAACGCCGAAGGTGTCACCGGCGAACACCAAGGCGTTGGTTTCATCCACCATGGAATAATGGTGGTTGGCGTGGCCCGGGGTATCCAGGAACCGGAGACTCCGCCGGCCCAGCGGCAGCCGGTCACCGTCGTTGACGATGTGCACGCGCTCCTCCGGCACCGGCACGGGCTCACCGTAGTGGGTGGCCATGACCTCATCCCCGAACACGCTCCTCGCCCCCTCGAACAAGGCCGTGGGGTCGATCATGTGGCGGGCGCTGCGCGGGTGGACCACCAGGTTGGCGCTCGGCAGGTGACGCATGAGCTTGCCGGCACCCCCGGCGTGGTCGAGATGCACGTGGGTAACACACAGGTAGCGCACCGCCTCCCGCATCACACCCTTGGCCTCCAACCCCTGCAGAAGGTGGGGCACGGAGAAGTTGCTGCCGACATCCACCAGCGCCGCCTCGCCACTGTCGACGACCAGATGACTGGCCACCTGCCCCGGCCGTCCGGCAAAATGCGCGTCAATCGCAGTGACCCCGGAGGGGTAGTCCGTGATGTCCTGTATCGCCATGGGAAATTCCCCCTCTCTTCAACCAGGCAAATAACACTGATACTGATCGCCCGATCGTGCCATGCTGAACCCTTATGGGGAACGTGCGGTCCTAAACAGGGTTGACGCCTCCCACGAACAGGCATTGCGGGACAGCGCCCCATCCCTTGAAAGGACCGGACAGGGTGCCCACAGTCGGGCACGCATCCGTGGATACCCTAACGTGCCCCGGAACCACTCACCATTGGAGGATTGCATGCCCAGCCAGTCCAGCCCGACTTTCAATGATCGTAACGCATGGCCGGATCATTCGCTGCGCCAGCTGCTTCGGCGCATCGATGACGAGCTAGAGCGGCGCAACAGGAACGAAGAAGAGCAGGAAGATCTCGAAACCCTCGAGCAGCGCCTGCTCAACGAGGCCAGGCGGTATCAGCAATCGGGCGGAGTGATTCGCGGCTAGAAGGTCTCGCAGAACTGCGGAAAGGCGTCAATTTTCAACGATACTTACATGCAGGAAACGCTGAACCGACGCCAACCACGCGGCCCTGCGCCGCATGCCGGAGTACTGAGCCATGGCCATTGCCAACAACCCCACGGCGGAAACCGCGGCCGCCAACACCTTTCACCCCCTGGACCCGTTGGGCCCGGAAGAAATGCGCGCCGCCGCCGCGTTATTGCGGGAGACGCTGGGGCCCGACGAACTGCGCTTCGAGCGCCTGGTGCTGGAAGAGCCGGACAAGGCCACCGTGCACGGCTGGCAACCGGGCCAGGCGGTGGACCGCCAGGTGCGGTTCGTGGTGTCCCGCCCCGGCAGCATCGGCGTGACCCTGGGGATTCTCTCCCTGACCGAGCAGCGCATTCTGTCGCAAGAGCACCTCCCCGAGGCCCGCCCGATGATCATGCTGGAGGAGTTCATGAACGTGGAGGATGCGGTCAAGGCCGATCCCGCGTTCGTGGAGGCCTGCCGGCGCCGCGGCATCGAGGACATGTCGCTGGTGTGCGTGGATCCCTGGTCGGCGGGCAATTTCGACATCCCCGGCGAGGAGGGGCGCCGGCTGTCCCACACCTTTGCCTGGGTGCGCAATCACCCGCGGGACAACTTCTACGCCCACCCCATCGAGGGCGTGAATGCCGTGGTGGACATCGATACCATGGAGGTGATCCGGGTGGACGACCACTACGCGGACCGCGAGCC